>Ga0208644_1000955_pt1 | contig 25193 bp, 40 predicted proteins | sample VirMetDEL_Nov_18_FD_184517 | JGI IMG/M metagenome (GOLD analysis project Ga0208644, IMG submission 184517) | Aqueous microbial communities from the Delaware River and Bay under freshwater to marine salinity gradient to study organic matter... | ecosystem: Environmental > Aquatic > Marine >...
GAATAAACATATCGGTCTATTATAACTTGCGAATGCGCAATGAAAAAGTACAAGGCGATAGCAGTCCCGGTTAGTTTCACCGATGGGAAACCACGGTTTCTCACGGTGAGGGACTGGAGGTTCAAGGATTGGATTTTTGTCACAGGTGGGTGTCGACGCCGTGAAATCTTCAATCCCCTTCGATGTGCCCTCAGGGAACTCGAGGAAGAGACTCGGGGTGTGGTTTCTCTCAAGAGTGGTGAATATACCGAATTTAAGTTTACAGTCAAGGAGAGTCCAGGTGTGGAACTCGAATATAACGTCTTTATATTCTTCGTAAACTACTCGAGGTCTGAGCAACACGCACAGATTAAGAAATTTTATGAAGAAAAACACAAGACGAATCTAAAAAAACTCATGAAACAACCCTTTAGGAAGACATACGACGAAAACGATTACATGAGCTATGACACACTCGACGAGTTCAACTCACGAAAGAGATGGAACCTTATCGTGAATAATGTCATAAAGAATCCTCAATTTTACGCGTGTATAAGTTCTCTCAATAGAAAAACCTTCTCTATAAAATAATGAAGTCCAAGGCTTACATTTTACGACAGATTAGTGAACTTCTTGAAAAGAATCGCGGTCTATGCGACGAAGAGATTGAAGAGTGGATCAAGGAAAATGGAGAGAAAACAGTCTATGAACTTTTAACAATCAAGAAGGAACTTTCTCAGGGTAAAGAATTTCGGGATGTCTCTTGTATGAGGTGGTTTAGAGAATAGTCTCGTAACTCAAGTATGTTTAAAAGCTGGTGTGTTCAAACCGGCTTTTTGAAAAAAGTCTCCAATCCATCACATGTGCTCCTGGACGGCGGATGCCTGTCTGTGCCATCTGATAGATTGAACGAATTTCACGAAAGGTATGTAGAGGCGGTGAAACGCGGTGAGCGTCTATACGTCGTCGAACAAAAAACGGAAACGTACAACTTTTTTGTCGATATCGATTACAAGGACAAAGAAGCCCTCGAACTCGATGAAATCAAGGATATATGTAAAGTCATCTGTGACAAGGTGAAACGTCACGGTGGTAAAGATTGTCTCATATCCGTCTCACCCCCTAAAAAGTGTGGAGACCTCGTCAAGACGGGTGTCCATCTAAACTGGGCGGGATTCGTGGTGGATCAAACTTCAGCCCTGGCACTCAGAGATCATATCCTCGTCGCCCTTTCCAAAGCCAAAGGTCGCGGAACGGATTGGAATGAAATCATAGACACGTCCGTCTATGGAAACGCAAACAGAAGAACGAAGGGGAGTGGATTTCGTATGCCGTGGTCGTACAAAAAGGCGAAACATGACGCATGTAACGGTCAGGGGTGTACCGGTTGTGACGGTGGCAAAATCGATCAATTGGCGTATCTACCGGTGTTCGTGTATCGTCACGGTCCTTTGAGTACGATCATGAACATCACACAGGATCCGTCCATGGAGACGCTTCGAATGGCAGTCGTACGGACGGATGAGCCTCAGACGACACACGTCACACCCCCGTCAACAGTCGTGAAGGAGGGAACATTCACGGCTGCTCAGATGAAAGATGAGGTACACGACGATACCATGAAAAGTCAGATTGAAGAGTTTATTCGAACGAACATGGAGGGTCAGGGAAACGCATACGTCCCAAAAATGTTCAAGAAGAAGGATACGTACCTGGTCTCGACGACTTCTAAATACTGTGAAAATCTCAAGAGAGAACATGGCTCGAATCATGTTTGGTTCATCATAAGTGGCCAAACGATTTTACAAAAGTGTTTCTGTCTGTGTCCAACGCTCAGGGGAAGACGTGATGGATTCTGTAAGGATTTCTGTGGTCGACGACACCAACTTCCACCGAGTATCATCTCAGTCTTGTATCCAAAGAAGGAGGATCTTAAAAAGTGTCCAGAAATTAAAAAACGTGTCGAGAAACCCCAGGTGAAGTGTGGAGATGTTAAGGCTCCCCTCGAAACGTTCATCAGGAAACATATGCACGGACCAGAAGATTTACAGATTGTGAGTATCAACAGAGACAAGACGCAGTTTTTAGCCTTGACGAATTCCAATTATTGCGAGACGATCAAAGGTTCGCACGAAGATGTCGTGATGTCGTATACGATCAAGGGGAAGGAGATTCGGCAAAAGTGTCCTCGATGTAAGAAAAATACTTCCAGAACACACGGTTTACCTCATGATATTGTAAAGATACTTAAACAATAGTGGCACGTGTAAGTTAAATGATCACTCGTTCCGGACGCAAGATAAAGAAACCTGAGCTGTTTCAACCCACAGAGACCGATCTAGTGGATGATTACGCCGACGATGACCATGACACAGACTTTGATTCTGAAATAGACACAGATGATGAGGAGGAATTTTCTTCCGAAGATGAGAGTGATAGCGACGCTGACGAAAACGGCAACCTCAAAGATTTCATCGTGGATGATGAGAGTGAGTCAGAAGATGCTTAAAAAAAACGACACTATAATTAGAAAATGGAAACGGATATCGGTAACCCCATCGAATATAATCCAACCATGGAACCCGAAAAGAATGAGGAGCCCATACAAGAAGAACAACCCTATTACATGGACTATCCCATGCACCCACCCCCACCTCCACCACAACCTGAGAAGTTTGATCTCTTTGATAAGGTTGACAAGTCGACGTGGATCATCGCGTTCGCCGTATTCCTCTTAGGCTTTTTTATGGGGAAAACCATGCAGCCAGTGATTCTCCGGTATACTTGAATACGCGACGAATGACCCTATGTCCCCTAAAATAGGTTTAATCTTTCCTGTACTGTCCCTCTTTATAAGGGGAGATGGGTACGATGGAATGATAAACCCATTATCTGTATCTTCGATAAAGCCAGCCGTCGTGCTGACTTTGTCGTTTGAATCTATTTTGTTTTGTAATTCAAACGTTGGATTAAAAAACAAAATAAAGAAGGCGCTGACCAAAACGATGGTAACGATAATCTTAAACATTATGTTTACTATATGTGAATATTATTCTTCCTCTTCCTTGATGTCACCGAGCTTCGCATCCTCTTCGCGCTTCTTCTGACGCTCCGCAATCTCATTCGCGACAATCTCATCAGCCTCCTTGACGAGCTCCTCCATGGGTGTATCGGGCTTCTCCTTCTTGAGACGTTCGAGAACTTCAGCGGGATGAGAGATGGGTGGCTCGTCGGGCTTGGTGTAAAACTTCGAATTTTCGTCACCGGGGGTAATCTGGTTCGCCATAGCCTGTTTGCGCTCGTTGAACATGCGAGCCGCCTGCGACTGGTTCTCCTTGTAACCAGTCATGATCTCCTCGAGCTTTTCGTTGGTGTAGTGCACATCCTCAATCTTCGTGGGGTCTGGGGGGATCAGAAGCCATTTGTACATGTCGACGACGTAAATGTCAAACGTGGGATCCTCCTTCTGAAGACGCTTCGCGTGTTTCGCAGCCTCATCACGCGTGGCGAACGCACCACGGATCTTGATACCAAACTTGTCATTCCGCTGAGGCGCCTCGGGACCGATGATCGAGAGGCACGCGAAGACCTGTCCGGGAACAGTGGTGTAGTCGGTTTCGAGAGACATTATATCTACCCGACGCACTAAAACTTTAAGTTCCTAAGTAAACACCTTAAAAGGGTAAAACTATGTCCATCCATGGAAGAGATTCGAAAGAATCATAACGATGCCAAACGGACACTCATACAGTCCGTGGCTCGTGAAGGCCAGCACATCCTCGATGTTGGTTGTGGGTTTGGTGGAGATCTTCAGAAATGGCACAAGTGCGGTGTGAACATCAACATGTGTGACCCTGAGCCATCCGCCCTCGAGGAGGCTCGTTCTCGCGCGAAAAATATGCACATGCGTGTCAATTTCTATGAGGGGGATATTCACAATTGTCCGAATAGAAAGTTTGACATCGTGTGTTTCAACTTTTCTCTCCACTACATCTTCGCTTCGAAATCACTCTTCATGAGTTCCATCAAGGAAATCAAAAAGCGAGTCAAACCAGGTGGACATCTCATAGGGATCATTCCGGATTCCGAAAAGATCATCTTTCAAACACCGTACATCGATGATTCGGGAAATTTTTTCAAGATGAAAGATCACGGAAACGGTGGGTTTGGTGAAAAGTTGTTTGTACATCTCACAGATACACCGTACTATGCGGATGGACCGAAATCTGAACCTGTGGCGTACAAAGATCACTTGGTGACCGGTCTCGAGGATCTCGGGTTTACGCTACAAAGTTGGGAGAGTCTCAGTGGAAATCCAATTTCAAAACTCTATAGTAAATTTATCTTTGTCTATAACAGATGATCGTCATCGCGCTCCTCATTCTGGTAAACTTGTGGATTCTTCGACAGACTGCGGAACCCCAGCGCCTGATTGAAGTGAAAGAAAAGTATCGAATTCTCCGAGACCATTTACATGATACGAACCACGAGAAGTTTCAGATGCTGAAAAGATGTATTCCCATTACAGGATACTTGCGCATGAATGGTGCCGTCGGATACAACACGAACAAGGGTGGTGAGATTGCCATATGTCTTGATGGTGAGGTTAACGAAATCTTCCATGTCTTGATTCATGAACTCGCGCACTGTACCGTGCGTGAATACGACCACTCGGAAGAATTCTGGAACAATTACGTCGAACTTCGGGACATTTGCTTGCGTCTCGGTATTTACCAGAAGATTCCAAACAAGACGGAGTTTTGTGGTGAGCACGTCCAGGATAAATAATCTACGCCTACATAAATGAAGACACCTGTGAGTGTTTTGCTCATGGCAATCGTCTATTGGATGGTGATCTACGGAATGTCCCTCGTTCCGACCATGTCGAACAACTATCTCGTGAACGTCACTTGGATGACTATCGTCATACCGAACATGCTCCGTCTCATCGTCGGAAGCATTCCTCGTCTCGCCGTAGATCGTCTCTTTTTCCTGTCGACCACACTGATCGCGTTCGTGCTCACGTACATTCTGAACATGGTCTTTGCCGAAACGAAAGAAGCTATCGAAGATTCCACTGTTTCCAATAACAAGAAGCTTAAACTGAGCGCCTTGTTAATGGGGACATTCATAGTGGGTGCCCTCACAACCTATTTTGTGGGTATTGATACATCAATCTACAGTAACATGGGATGGGAAAATCAGGGCTTGACGACGTAATCCTTGGCGACGTAGAATAGAATCGCAGCGACCGCACCCGTGGCGGCGAGACCGACAACACTCCTACCCCCTTGTTCGTTAAGGAACTTGGGGATAGAAGTCGCGAGGCGATCCTGGACGGGCTTGCTCACAGCAGCCGCGGCACACGCAGCGACGAACAGAGCAGTCAGCTGCTCATCAGTGAGGTTGAGAGGGTTCTTCTTCTCTGGCTTGGTCGGCGCCTGGGGGGTGGGATAAGCCGCTTGGGGCTGGGGAGCTGTCATTTGGGGCATCACACCCTGCATCCTGGGCTCATCGGTCATCATAGGTGGTTCCATCATGATATCGTTGATGGGAGTAGAATCCATCGTCTCTTTACTTTGACTCATATTTTTTTCGGGTGTAAAAGACGTGGATGGGTTATCATTAAGGGGAACCATCCCTTCGCCATCATCTGCGAGGTTCATGGTATGCACTTGATCAGAAGCCATTTAGTATAGTCACATGTTTTTGAATTCAACACTCAACGCGTCTTTGTGATTTTGAGGTTTGTCTTCTTTGTCGCCTTCTTGGCATCATCTTCCTTCTGCTGGAAATGTTTGGGGTTGTACATCTTCTTATGAAGGCGCCATAAATCTGGACCACCCACCCTGAAGTTTTTCCTGACGGTCGCCTTGTACCAAAACACGCAGTCCTGAATCTTGTTAGACTTGACAGTATTGTCTAACACGAGACATTCGTAGTTTTCCGTACACGCATCCATCACTTTACAGAACATATCGAATGATGGAAAGATGCCAAAGAATGATTTATAAAGTTTTTCCCGATTTTGAATGATATTTTCCCTGAGTATGAATACATAATCAACATTCGCGCGAAGAGCTGGTGGTAGATCCATGACGTATTGCATCGTGAGCATGAAGAAGATTTTCCAGTGTCTCCCATTCATAAAGCACTGTCGTATACACGTGTCTTTCAGGAACTTACTGTCATACATACAGTCATCCAGAAGCATGAATGCTCCACAATTTGATTTACCGTTCCCGACCAACTTACGCTGTCTCGCCATCACCCGCTCTATCGCGTCTCTGTCGTAGTCACCGTAGATGAACAGGTCTGGAATGAAATCGGAATAAAAGTGATTTCCTTCCTCTGTACCCGACAGTACGATCCCGGCTGGGAGATGTCTCTTGTGGAACATGATATCTTTCACGAGAGTCGATTTACCTGTATTACGCTTACCGATGAAAACACACACCCGATCGTCACTGATTGTTTCGGGCTTGAATTTCCTCAACTGAAGGTTCATTCTACTCTAGTGTCTCGTTTTATTTAGCAAAATTTTACTCATATAGAGTAGGAATGGCCGGTCGTCTGAGGCTCGCTGCCACAGGTCTCCAAGACGAGTGGATCACAGGTAACCCACAGTTTTCATACTTTCTGATGAATTATAAAAAACATACAAAGTTTGCCACGGACTACATCGAAAGTCAATTCGATGGGAATATAGATTTCGGAGAACTCATCGAGTGTAGAATTCCTGGTGACAAGGGTGACCTCGTGAGAAACATGACACTGAAAATAACCCTGACCGACCCACTCCCTGATGATAATGGCGAAAACGATATGGTATGGTCACCGTCGATATGTACGAACCTCATAGAGTACGCTGAACTCGTCATCGGTGGACAACCGATCGAACGACTCACAGGCGAATATATTTACATGCATCAGCAACTCCACAACACGAATGACGACATCGAACAGACGTTATATTTCTTAAATGGTCATGGTAACTACTTGAGTTATTCCGGTGCCTACACATATTTCCTGGATCTACCCTTTTACTTTTACAGGAACGCATCCTTGGCAATTCCCACATGTGCCCTGACGAAACAGGTTGTAGAAGTTCGAATTCAATTGAAACCTCTCATCAAACTCGTGAGAAATATAAGTTCCACTGATCCAACAGATACCATCTTGGATGTGAAGGCGTCGATCCTTAAATTTTCTCTGGACACAGAGTTTGTCATCGTGACTCCGGAAGAACGAGGATATCTCATGTCGAGACCACTCGACTATGTCATCACACAGGTTCAACTGGCGAGGTTTAAGATGAAGGCGGGTGAGAACAAAAAGTCTGTCATGGTCAATTTTCAACATCCAGTAAAGGAACTCTTCTTCGTATCTCAGAACATCGCGAATGGAAACATTCCACACTATTACAACACGATCGTAGATGCTGAACTTCGGTTCAATAACGAAGTCGTGTTTAAACGTGACGGATTGTTCCTCGCCTATGAACAAGCACTCAAACATCACGTCAACGCACCATCAGCCTTGACACAAACAGTCGAAAATTTTAACGGAAAGAAAGCCATCCTGGGACCATCAAAGTTTGGAACGTATTCATTCTCTCTGTCACCTGAACTACCACATCCCACTGGACAGGTAAACATGAGTCGCATCACACATAAACTGTTCACTATCGAGATAAATCCTGCAAACTCCGTCTTTGAAAACGACACACGTGTGTACGCCGTCAATTATAACGTGTTACGTATTGAGAGTGGTTTAGCAGGATTAAAATTTTAGGTAGATATAGTAGTAATGGCTGGGCGAGTCCAACTCTCCGCCTCCGGGCCTCAAGAGAGATTTTTTACTATGGATCCAGACTACAGTTACTTCGTGAAAAGTTTCAAAAAGCATTCAAACTTTTCTACGGAATTTGTGGACATCGATCCAGAAAATAATGAGGCTGATTTTGGTAAGAAGGTTCGTTTTAGAATTCCACAAAATCAAGGTGACCTCCTCAAAACTCTCAGTGTAAAGATGACCCTCCCCACCATCCAAACGAGTTCCACCATGTACATAGAGTCAGTCGCACACGCACTCATCGAATATGTCGATTTCATAATCGGTGGAAAAGTCATTCAGCGAGTCACGAGTGATTACCTTCAGATTTACTCGGAACATAACGTCACGCAGACAAAACAAAAGGCACTGGAACAACTCATAGGAAAGTACCCACTTCGAACGGGAGACAAGAGAGTCGGTGAAGTCGTGGAAAGTATTTCCGGTAATACTGGAATCGTGATTCATAACACACTCGGTATCAACACAGAGGAAACATTCTTCGTAGACCTCCCGTTTTACTTTTACAGGCACCCGGAACTCGCCGTACCCTTATGTGCCATCAACAGACAGGAAGTCGAAGTCGAATTCAAGTTACGTGACGCACAAGATCTAGTCATCAAGGTGGATGGTTCCTACTCCACATTAGAAGAAACCCTCAAACTAAAAAATTTTCAATTGTGTACAGAGGTTGTCTTTTTAGATTCTACGGAACGTATCAAGATTCAGCACACACCCATGGAGTACCTCATCACACAGCTTCAACACGATGTTTTTGATGTTGGTGTCGGTGTAAACGAAGGGAAGTTTAAATTGGATTTTACAAACCCCGTGAAGGAATTGTACTTTGTCATTCAGCGTCAGGGAACAACGGGGGATGGTGTGTCCCAAGGAAACTTTGTGACGATATTCGATTACGACAATACGTCAAACGTTCAAGATGGAAAGTTCATCTTGTACGAAAACCTCGATCATCTCACGCTCACGTTAGACGGTCAGGATATCATCACTCGTGAAACGGGTAACGTCACATTCTTGAAAGCTGTGCAGGGGGCGATACATCATTCGAAGACTCAACTCATCAGGCGATTCTATTCGTACTCTTTCGCACTTCAGCCAGAAGAATGGTACCCCACGGGACAGGTAAATTTCAGTCTCGTGAAAGATCAAAATCTCAGCCTAAGTCTCACCAATTGTCCGGATTTCAGTAGACAAGTTCGCGTGTACGCTTTGAGTTACAACATTCTCCGAGTACGTGAGGGAACTGGACAAACTCTTTTTAACACTAAACAATAAACATGAACATGCAAACAGGTTTCGGTGATGGTGGAAATCAGATGGCGGAGGAGTACATCAAAAGTATGACTGACATCATGCTTCCTGTGATGGAACAGGCGATGCTTCTCGCGGGTGAATATTGTAAGGCTTGTGGAAGAGATGTTATCCTTCCAGAAGACATGGAATACGCGGTGAAGTACTGTGCGATGTACACGGTGGGACAACAGATAGGGACCCACTTTCCAGAAATTTACGATACGGACGACGATGAAGAGGAGGACGACGTAGAGGATGTACCCCCAGAAGACTGCCCACCTTTCGTGGAATACTCAGGAGATGATATCCGTTTTATCCAAGTTAACGATGCTGTGAAACGCTGGAGCTCGTGGATTCCACAGAGTCCGATAGAACAGATGTTAAAAAATGCTATTAATAGTAATGAGCACCTCTGAGCCAGAGGGTTGGTCTTTTTCGAATACCAAGTTTAGGGTGTACGATTCGGGGACGAGCTCTAGTGAAGATTCATCAGATGATGAAGAATTGTTTTCAAAAATGAAGACACTAAAAAAGAAAAAATTCAAAAAGGTTGTTCAGAAGGAGGAACTCTTACCAGAATAATTTTCCTAGACTATATTAAAACACCATGTCCGCCGTCGCCAGCACCCTCAAGACTGTCGATATCGTCACCCAGGAGCTCCAGACCCAGACCCTCAACTCGATCGTCGCCGGTTTCTCCTTCGCTGCCGCCATGTCCTGGATGGACTTCATCCGCTGGGTCATTTCCCAGATCGTGAAGACTCCCAAGAACGGTGGTTCTCAGTACGCCCTCACCGCGCTTCTCACCTCGCTGATCTCTGTGATTGTCTTCACGGTCATCTCCCGCATCAACAACCGTGTGAAGAAGCCCGCCCAGCCCGTCTACGCGATTACCCGCTAGATGTTCTAGGGTATGTACGTGCTTTTTTATTCATGAAAAACATAATCATCAATCCAATGACGACAATTAAGGCGATGTAGATGTATTCTTTTTTCCATCTTTGAACATTCTTCTGTACTTCAGGAATGCTCACAGGTGTTTCAATCTCTTCTTCCAGGGGAATCTTTGTTAGGTTTTCCAATTTATCTGTAGACCCAGTGATTTCAAACTTCAATATATGTTCTTGATTTCTGAAATCATAAGGAATGAGTCGACCGTGACTCATATAGAAAAACTCTACACGAATATCCCGAATAAACTTTTGCGGTCCAGAATGAAAATGGTGTACGAAATGATCATCTGCGCCGTTAAAGTTTATGAAATCCGAACCATCTAGGAGGATATGGCCCGTATAAAATGGAGTCGACGTGTACACATCTTGAGTGAAAATATCCGAACCACCCGATAGACGGACGACGAGTGAATTTGGACCTTCCAAGTTAATCGCACCGGAAACAATCTCACCCGAAGCATTCGACGTGTAATCTTTTGACCCAAATCCCATAACCTGATGAGGTGTTGTCAGGGAGAGCGGACTCTGATACCCATTCGTCCCAGAGAAAAACTCAAACGTAAACGCATTCGAAGAACCCACGTTGGAGAAGTTTAAGGTATTCGTCTCTTCATCGAAAACAATCAAACTCACGTTAGACTCTGGTGGTGCGAGGATAGTTTCCAGATCTTCTGCGAGAACATGACCATTCGAATAATTTGTCGAGTCGAGTGTAATGTCGACACCATCGACACTGAAAGTGTTATTCGTGGGACACACCATGAGTTGAGGCGTAGGAATTCGAGCGGAGACCAACTTGATTTCGGAAACGTCATAGATTGGGTTTTCCAGTGTGATGACGTAGTCGTTTATGTCGGGATAGACGTTGCTTTTACGCTGACTACTATCGATAGAGAGGGAGTACACCTTCATTAAAATATAGGTACAATATTTTAATGACTGTTTTTGTCTACCGCACATTAGAAATTAAGCGGAGAGGGAGTGTGCGAGAGGGTTGTTCTGGAGCTGACGCTTCGCGATATCCAGAGACTGTGTGTTGGGATTCGCGTTACCCTTGTACGCGTTGAACTGATGGAACGACTTTTGCTTGTACTGCTGCGTCCAACCACCGTTCGCACCGTTCATACGACCATCGACACGAGATGTATCAGATCGAACCGATGTGAGGGCACCACCTTGCTTAAGGGCACTCTCGCGAACGTTCATGCGACCAGCGTTGCCCATGCGGTTAGGCTTACCGCGGCGATCCTCGGGGCGGAAACCGTACTTCATGAGCTCCTCGTTCGTCTTCGCAGTAACTTGCGCCGCAGCGGTGTTCGTATACGCACCACGGTGACTGTGGATACCGGGTGTGGCATGGTTGTAGTAATTGTATTGCGCGTCGTTGCGATCACTCTTGAAACGTGTGGGGTCCTGGGACACAGTCTGAGCGGATACGAAACGCTTCGCGCCGTTGAAACCGAGACCATCTGTGCGAACACCAGTCTCCGAGCGGTTCGTGGTACGTTTCGTCTTTTCGTGTTCGTTGCGGGGAACGACACCGGACATGCCCTGCGCCCGACCCGCCATGACAGGCCGCCTCGAGGGTAGGTGCGCGGTCGTTTCGGGTTTGTTGTGGGTGAGTTCACCGACAACGGCCGAGCGACCACCAGTAATGTCCATCGCTGGACCGGAACGACCGGGAAGAGTGGTGAGCCTGTATTCACCGACGTTCACGGGGTTCACCCTAAACATCTGCTGGTATCCACCGACCGCGGGGGTATCGGCACCCACACCAAGACCTGGACCGACCAGCTGCTTCTCCACAGGAGACAGGTTATTCATGCGACCCTGATCATACATGCGGTTACGCATGTTCAGGATTTCCTGACCACCACTACGTTGCTGCATGGAAATGTCACCAAAACTCTCCATCTCCCTCTTCTGAGGCCTGTCAACGATGGGTTCGAAATTGTTGTTTACTATCTCTACGGGAGCTTTGACTACTGGGGGTGGTTCGAAAATCTCCTTCGGTGGAGGTGGAACAGACTTAGTACTCAAAGTTCGACCGGCGTATACGAGACCGGCCACAGCCATGAGCGAAATGGGATCAGCCATTCTTACTTCTTACCGACATTTTTATTAGCGTACCTTTGCTGAAAGAGACCATTCTGGACTTCGGCGCGGGTGCTCGCAGGTTCGTATCGAATCGTACGAAGAGGAACTTTACATTCCATGTTTGTCAGGGGGAAGAGATTGCGCTCATAGGTTTGGACGATATGCTTGTTGAAACGGGACGTGGTTTGGGGGCGAAGTTGGTCGCTGGTATCGATGTATTGGGCTGGGGAACCCTTACCGGCCATGTAGGGAGCGGTACCGTATAACATGGTGTTGGGTCGGCAGCCGCCACAGTTCAAGCCACTGGGCTGAGGATACACAAAAATTTCGTCGTTCGCTTTGACTGGGGGAATGGCTCCCTTGTTTTGAACTCGGGAAAGGCCAGGTTGAAGCTGATACGCCATTTACTATTACATGAGAATATTTATCTACGATCTCCATCTCTACCGAGACCCGCGAACGCCTCGAGCTGAACACCTCGCGCGTTGGGGTTACAGTATTTGCTATCCGTCTTACACATGGGACCATTCTTGGGGCCATACAACCATTCGGCGAATGCGGTTTGATCCCCTGGAAGTTTCGAAACTGGGGTTGTCACGAACTGACGATCCACACTGTTCCGCATATATTTGGGAAGAGGTGACCGAGAACGCCCACCATCCATGGGAATGCGATCACTGGTGTACGCATTCACGAAAGGCTTCACGGTGGGGTAGTAGCACGCCTCCAACCTGTTGGGTGCGTCGGTGTAGTCCGTAATCAACACATTACCCATAGGATTATCTTCCGTGGGCATCTGACATAAACTACCCTCCACAGTACTTCCAAGAGTCTCTGTCACCATCTTCGACCGATAAAGAACGAAGATGACAGATAGGACAGTCGCTCCCAGAACGAAAATCCTGAGGTCGCGACGAATGATATAAATGAGGCAGGTGGCATAAATGACAAACCGAGACGCGGCGTTGATGCGATCTTCTGGGGTTTGGTCACTCGTCGGCCAGAACTGAGAAACCTTGTCACCTCGAATGAGTTGCTGAGGATCGTCAAACCAGACGTTCATTTAGTATAGGGTGAGGTTTATTTTTTGGGGAGGTTACCAAGCATATTTCCCATCATCTTCATGAGAGCATCCTGGTTTAATTCACCGTCATCACCCTGCATCTTGTCGGCACACTCCTTTGCGATACCCTCGATCATCTTGAGAGTATCATCAGGGATGGATGTGATCGTCGTCCCGAGCATGTACAGCGTCTGGAGGTATTGCCACGTCGCACCCCTCGTGTTCGCAGACATACGCTCCCAGTACGACTTGATGTTGAGATCCTTGAGGAAATCAATCGTATCAATCTCCTTGAGTAGGAAAGATTCATCCTTCGTCGAAATCTTGTCCGCATAAGGACTCACACCCTTCATGAACGCATCCACGACGAGTCGCGGATTGGTAGACTTCAAGACGTCGAACGACGTCATCATCTTCTTAATGCCTTTTTCCTCTGGAAAAGTCTTGTGCAATTCCACAAGAAATTGACCCATCATATCGTTAAACGCAGTAACGGACGCCATTTTCTTATTCTAATCGTATAATCTTTAAGTTTAGAAAGGCTCACTAGAAATCGTTTCCTTCTGGCCTATACCACCCGAGACGATGAAGAACACGAGGATCGCGTTAAGAGCAGCGGGTTTCGTGTACTTGTTGAGTTCGAGTTTTCCTTCATTGTTGAGGTGCGCTTTGAGATGAATGTATGCCGCGGTAATACCTCCCGCGATGAGCGCCGCGCTCATGGGATCACGAAGATAATCGGCAAGTTCCATTTAATTATACCGGGGATTTTTTGTACGCTGTTCGGGTGCGTCACCAAAGAGGACGTCATCTTCCCCTTCGGGCTGGTGCTGGGGCTGATGCTGAGGCTCAGGCTCGAAGCTAGGCTCGGGAGCCTGAACACCTGGAACAGTCTTGAACTCATTCTCGAGTCCAGTAGGTTCAGGGTCAGGTTCCATGATAGATTCTGGCTCAGGTTCGGGTTCGGGTTCCATCATGGGCTCTGGCTCTGGCTCCATCATAGGCTCACCCTCCATCACATCCGGATCGACACCATCCTGAATTTCACCGTCGAGCGAAATGTCACGAGTCTCTTGGGCCATGTACGTCTGGAGAATCTGCTGCACGGGAATGAGCTCCTTGACCGTGTTTTCGATACAGAGTGTAAAACGAGTCGTCAACTTTTCGTCCCTAAAATACTCACTCTGTTCTTCACTGAAGATGTAAGGATCTTTATACAGGTCCTTGGCGATATTGTTGTAACAAGTTTGGATGAAAACCTCCTCCGTGGGTAGTTTCAGAGAAATCTTCTTATTGTCCGCCTTGAGACGGACGGCGGAGAGAATCTTGGTACACGCCACGAAGACAGCGGCGAGAAGGTCACTGAACCAGGCACAGCGATTCGTGATGTTATCGGAATGGTTCTTGGACATGGCGTTGGACCAATTGGGAACTTCCTTTAAAAGCTTCTGAAACATGATGAGCACCTTACGACCCTTCGAAAGAGACACAGCCTCGTTATACATGTCCTGAAAGACTTCAATCATAGGTGGGCACATGATGAGACACATTTGACCCATGTACTCCTTCTTGGCTTCTACAAGAATATTGAGGTTATCCATTTATGATTAAAGTGGGTTTTAAATTGGAACTTACTACGCACTCCCCCTGTACTTATTAGCAATCTTCTTAAGGTTCATGAGATTTGGAAAGTCTACATCTTCATCCTTATCAATTTTGGGTTTCTTCTTTTTCGGGATGATCCATGATACGTATATGTCGTGATCACTCACGAGTTTAACTGTGAATCCACCGAGAACAAATTGTCTCGCGATGTATCTCGCAGCCGCACTTCTATCAAAAACTGGGTATCCGATGAGAAATCCAGGAACTGTCAGGAAGATCTGTTTATGACCAAGTTCGACCGATTGTTTAATCTTGGCTGAAAACTGATCATAGATTTTTATGTAAATTTCTTTACGGATCTGTTTTCGTTTCTCATCAATCTTTGTCACATCATCGATGCTGATCATTACAATTACTGCAATTTATTTTTCAGCGAATCCAACTCAGCTTTCGTCGGAACAGCAGCCTCTTTCACGAGGTTGTACTCCAGAAATTCCTTACCGGGAGATCCATCGGTGAACGCCTTGACGTTGGAGGGAGCCTGAACACCGAGTGGCTGCGACCGGAGCGATGTCAGGGTAACCTTACCGTTTCGTGTGACCTCATAGGAGGCGACGACGGAGAATCCGAAGGAGAATCCATCCTTCTTCACGACCATGAACATACATTCATAGATGTCCTTGTCTTCACCCTTGTAATGGCGAACCATCGTCGTCTCGATGATGTACGTACAGAGACCCGTGCGCTTCGAAATCTCCCTGTTAGCTTGAAGTACAAACTCCTGAATCTTATCGTTGTCGACACTCGCCTCAACCTCCTCATACTTGGAGAGATCTGGTCTGGGGTCATCGAGTTTCACAGACCCAACTGGTTTCGTGTGGCCTGAAAGACCGAACGCTTCCGTGAAAGATTCGTGGGAAGTTGTGATACAAATTGCCAACACGATGAGAATGATCACGACCAAGTAACTCATGTTTACTATAATGCGTTAATTTTTTTTTACAAAATACCCTATAGATAGTAGATGTCGCTCCTGATTTATAGTCCGAGGTGTAAACACTCGATGGATGTCATTGACTACATCAACAAAGTTCCCCAGTTGAAGCAACTCGTACATTATCATAACATCAACACACAGGGTATTCCCGCAAACTACAGGAACAAAATTAACCGTGTTCCCACGATGCTCACCAAAAACGGTAAGATTCTCGTGGGCAACGAGATTAAAAACTGGCTTGATTCGCTTCTCCCAAAGAAGGAGGTTGAACAGGGTGGGATTGGTGGATTTGGTGGCTCGATGTCCAGTATCGACGGAAACGACACAAATTCAGGTATGTTTCGCCTCGACGACTATGGCCAGTCTCTCCAACCCGCGATGACGAAAGAACTTGAAGAAAAGATCAATAGAGAAGTTTCGAAAGGTGTCGCGTATACAGATTTAAAGATGTAACCCATGTATCACATTAGATATGAAACTTGTCACGATACAAGCTTCGGCGTTTAAATCAACCTTTGAGGTACTCAAGGATATTCTCAACGATGTGAATATCTATTTCAGGCCAGATGGAATGTATGTCGTCACACTCGATAGTGCGAGAACGTCACTCGTGGACATGTATCTACCCGCTGACAATTTCGAAGAGTATCATTGTGAACACGATGAGATCATAGCCGGTATTAACATATCGAATACATTCAAGTTACTAAAAACAATCACGAATAACGATGTTCTCAAGATGGCTATACATTCAAAGGAATTTCTGGATATTGAAATTATCAGTGAATCGAAAAAGACGACGTCAAAGTTTCAACTGAAACTTTTGGACATCAACGAGAGTCGCATCGAAGTACCTGATGTAGAAATGACGACCGTCACGACACTTCCATCCGCCGACTTTCAGCGCCTCTGTCGAGACATGTCGAATATAGGCACAGACATCGAAATCACTCGTGATTCGAAAATAATCAACTTCAGGTGTGAAGGTGATTTCGCGAACCAAGAGACGGTCATCGAATGTCCTGACGAAAGTCCGAAGATCACGGGTCTCTATAGTTTGAAGTATCTGAATATCTTTACAAAGGCGACGAGTATGTGTGCGTCTGTGCAAATTATACAAGAGATTGGAAACCGGTTTTTGATTCTAAAGTATAACGTCGCCAACTTGGGTGAGCTCAAGTTTTATCTGGCGACTAAGGTATCTGAAGACTAGTTGTGAAGTCATCGAGTGTAGATAGGGTCTTTTTCATCCCGAGAGAGTTTGTCAATATAATTTTCGGAAACTTTTCCTTGAGCGTTTCCTCATCGTAGAACAAAAAGTCTTTGAGTGGGACTCGCTGTCCATGAAAATCGTTTCGTGGTCCAGCGTATCGTTTCACCTTTTCAGTAATGTTTCGCATCGGCTTATCATCATGATCAACGATCCAAGCACTACTCAAAGGGATACTAAAGTGCATAGCGCTTTCTTCATTTTCACCCGGTTTAAAATTAATATCATTCGAAATGGCTGTGTAGCTCTTACCGTTGAAGTAGTATTTCACTCGAAGAATTGTCTTTGTGACATTCTGAGGTACGAGTGTGTGACGAAAATCTTTACCAGTCACGTCCACGTAATAGTTTTCAAGAATTTCATCTTCCCAATCTTTACTTTCTTTCATCCAAAAGTCGTCTTCGATCATATAGTCCATGTCATGATCCAAGTCATACTCGAGCTCTTCCGTCATGACGGAGTAGTCCCGTGGTGTGGTGAGGTACTTGTAAAAGAATAAAACACTACTTAAAAGTTTGACCAGCATTTCTTTATAAGGAATGGAAGGTAATTTTTTAAGTAGATATAACAATCGAATAGATGAATGGAGTGAGTGTATAAAGAATGACCCCATGAACAAGAAAAAATATGAATCCGAAATGGCAGAGTACATCATGAAATGTATGCCGTACATGAATCAGTACACAGATGAAAGCGAAGAGGTTACGAACACGGATAACATCTTTAACGTGAAAGAGACTGTCGGACTGAAACGAAAAGACATATTCACGGACTATCTCATAGAAGTTGAAAATCAAAATATAGCCAAACCCAGGGAACGTGTGGTCGAACAATGTGTGACGTGTCCTGAAAGTAACCTCCTTCATTTTCACGACACGAGTGACCTCGTGTGTGACTCGTGTGGTGCGATCATAGCAACATTAATCAGTGAAGAATTAACATATAGAGAAGAACAAGAAACATCAGAAAAAGTGGTAAATTACTCGTACAAAAGAGAAAATCACTTCAACGAATGGTTGTCACAGTTTCAGGCACAGGAAATGACGACAATACCCGAAGAAGTCATCGATCAACTTCGCGGAGAACTCAAAAAGATGAAGATCAAAAAACTAGAAGACATCACCCATGCGAAAATTCGAGGACTTTTAAAAAAATTGAAACTCAATAAATATTACGAGCACGTGCCATACATCACAAACATATTGAACGGTATCAAACCCCCGAACATGCCACAGGAGTTGGAAGAGTATCTTCGAATCATGTTCAAAGATATTCAGAAACCATTCGATGATAACTGTCCCACAGAAAGAAAGAACTTTCTCAGTTACTCGTATGTTCTCTATAAATTTTGTGAACTCTTGGGTGAAGATGAATACTTGAGATACTTTCCACTTTTAAAGTCTAAGGAAAAGTTGTACCAACAAGACGTCATATGGAAGAAAATTTGTCACGATTTAAAATGGGAATTTATTCCGACAGTGTAAATATATGACATGCCCAAATTTTGCCGTCTGCGGTAAGATGATGAGACCCGGTCTAAAGGTGTGTACTTCATGTTTCTGGAGATTCAAGAATGAAACCCTTCATTTCAAAACTTCGGAGTGTCCAAACTGTCATGTACAGCGTGAGTGTGTCAAGTTTCGCAAATGTGAACACTTTTTATGCACTAACTGCTTCAGTAGACAGAGAGTGTGTCTCATATGTGAAGGTAAAAAATAAAGTCGGGATACAATAGATGAAAGTCCGAATCCCCCTCAGTAATTCGGGCATCCTCAGTGCTCATGGCTATGAGGATGTTCGAGAAAAGTCTGAACTCGCGAGGCATCGCGCCCTCATGCGGGTCGTCAGGGCGGGTGAACCACCTCTAGGCCTCTTTAGGCGTCTGAACGTTCTCATGATACTTTTTAAAAATAAAGACCCTAAGTTGTCCAAAATTTTTAAGAAGGATAGAGATTGGGTGCGTAAAAAGTTATTATGATACTCATCGATCGCATCATTCGAATCCTTAAGAAGGACATTTACCTTCCCATGAAGTGTTACGCAAACAAGAGACAACTCACAAACCCCCGTGACTGTTGCAAGTGTAAAAACTTTTGTCGAAAACCTCCGAGTGGTGGAAGCCCCGTCTATGTAAAACTTGAGCCTAAGTATGAACGGATGTATAACTATACCAAATGAACGACGAGCCAGCTCTCCTTGCCCTCTATGAGTTGGAAACCAAAGTTCTCCCCCACCTGGAGACGATTAGTCAAGCCGACCCAGCGGTACACCACTGTCTAGAAGAAGCTCGGACTCTACTCCAAAGGGCTCAAGATATTCTTCAAGCGGCTGTAATAGATCCGCAGACACATTATACGGAATCGCAGAGGTTCTACCACAACCTGGCTCGGATTCTTCCCCTGATGGTACTACTTGAATCCGTCGCACCTCCACCTCCCGTCCCGGATGAGGGGGGTAATTCACCAGATACGCCGTCTTCAGACCTGTCAGACGAAGATAGTTATGAGCCTGCAACTCCGCCGCGTCATTCAGAGTCTTAATAGTCTTGAATTCTAGAACAATCTCGTTGTCAATGATGATATCCGCCCTCAAGTTACCGATCACATGTCCCTTGAATGGAATGGTGATGACACGTTCCGATTCATATGGAATTCCCTTTTCCCTTAGTAAAACCTCCATCGCGTTGTGATATACTCTCTCGCTGTAGCCAGGACCCAGTTGAGAATATATCTCTCGAGCGAATGCCTCGATGTTCATTAGATACCCATCTATTTAAATCTTTATCTAAAGTAAGATGGTCTCGGTAACACGACCGACCGAGAAACGTAGGGCTGAAACTGTGCGTAGACAGGCTCTCAACAGACGTCGCCAAGTGGAGAGACAACGGCGAATGACACGAATCAACGCCGCCATCAACCGCCTCGCTCGTAATTTCAGGCGTGTGAATATACCCAGGAATGCGTTCAATTTGGGTACGGTCACGGGAACTAATGGTAGCGTCTTGTCTGTTCGTTTAAGCCGTAAAACAATCAAGGAACTCCAAGACATATACAAAAAGACATGGGAACAACGTGTCGAGTATGCGGGTACGATACCATTCACCCTGTCAAACACACGAAACTATGTCAGGTTCAATAGACCAACAGCTCGTACGAATCAGCGACTCGCCACTGTGCAGCCGACACAAGAAGAGATGACTCAATACATCGTGTATCACACACATCCCGTCCCTGAATACGCAACTCCACTTTTCACATACCCGAGTGAAGCCGATTTTAGAGTGTACATAAACGAATATCCAAACATGCAAGCGAATCTCATCCTCGAAAACCAAGGATACTACATCATCGACCTCATCGAAACAAACCTAATCAAACCCAATGTTGATGATGTCACCCGTGAGTTCAACCGTCTCGTACGAGGACAAGAATTTCAGAGGGTGTCAGTCACGTGGAGTAACCTGGGGTATTTCCAAACCACACCCACTCAATGGAAACGAGCCGTGAACAACTACATAGATCCTATCATGCGCAGAAAGTTTGGTATTTCCATCAAGTATTACACATGGGACCAACTAGGTGAGATTACACTCCTAGATAAAAATGTCATCATGAATATAGGATGACCGCACACAGGTTACACATCACAAAAATCGTGGTGAGAGATTTGAAATCTGTGAGTAAGTTGTCATCAAAGAATAGGTGGGAATATGGAGGTAAGGTCAAGTACGACAAGTGCATGAACTATAAAGGTCTCACCTACGTAACCTCGAAGGAGAGGGCGCGCGTCGATGCGAGTGTTCTCGAGGCAGAGTGGACCGACGCACCTGTGGCATATCACACACATCCATCACTTCTACAAGTAATTCCAGACGAAGTTGGACCCACGATCTTCGCGACACTCCCGAGTGACGCAGACTTTGAATCCTTCATCAAAGGTTTTCCTGATATACAAGTAAACATCATTTGTGATGCACGTGGCTATTACGTCATCGACATTTTCGATGCCATCCGTGTGGGTACAGTTCCTCTTCCAGAGGCTGTTTTCTCCCTCATGAAAGAGGTGCGCTACGAGGACTTTCTTTATAAACGTGGCTTTGGTGAGGACAGATGTGAATACTTTTCTACAGATTTACGCGAATGGAAGTGGTTCATAAACGAGGAGTTACACACACGACTCAATGAACTCTACGGCGTTTCTATCAAATTCTATGGATACGACGACGACGAACCACCTACGGTCATCATTGACGCATGAGGGAATCCTCCAATTCATCCACCTCGTACCATGCCCAGTGACACTCCTGGGACTCTATGTTATCTTCGCATATTTCCTGTGCTTCTTTTATCGCTTCAGTGAAGCGTAAACGAAGTCTCAGATTTTCTCTAATCGGACGCACCTCCACGATACTCGGTCGTCTGTACATACCTTCAAGAACATTCTTACGAGTCTTTGCCAATTTGATTTTGTACAAATTATTTTCGGAAAAGGTTGCGATACATTTCATAACTTAACGTAGCATAAAGATTTTAAGTGTCTTGTGAATAGAAATGTCTTCTTACAACGTCGAACCCTGTAACTTCAAGTATCGTGTCTCCTCCCTCGAGAAGGTGGTCGACGGTGACACCATCGATGTCAACATCGATCTCGGTTTCGATGTCTGTACGAAGCAACGTGTCCGTCTCCTCGGCATCGATACCCCAGAGTCTCGTACGTCGGACAAGGAGGAGAAGAAGTTTGGTCTCCTCTCGAAGAAGAAGCTCAAGGAGTGGTGTCTAAAGGCGGTCGCATCTGAGAAGGATGATATCGAGATCGAACTCAGATGCCCCGAGGCGGATTCGAGGGGTAAGTTTGGTCGTGTACTCGCCGAGGTTTGGGTGTGTGAGGAAGGTATTTGGACCAATGTCAACAAGTGGTTGTGTGATGAGGGGTACGCTGTGCCATATGGTGCGGAAAACAAGGCCCTCGTCCAGGACCTTCATATGGCGAACCGCAAGAAGCTCATCGAGCGCGGTGATATCGACGCTTAAAATACATGACTATGAAAAGTATGACGAGTAACACGATCAATTGTGTCATGTATTCATCCGAATAATAATCAAGAATCAAATTTGGATTTTTGAGAAGATACCAAAGATTTTTACGTTCAAATATTTGTGTGATGGACATGTTGATTCCGTGTCCCTGTGTGGCGTGCCATGACCAAGGCGGAATCATCAAACTATCACCGGGTTGTAACGTCACTTTGTATATTTTCATTTTGCTATGGTCCATCTTGAAAAAGTCCTCCTTCGCAAAATTGGATTTACCTACAGCGAATACACTGTTTTTATGAATATCGGGATTGTCGTAATTATCAAATATGTACACCGTTTTCGAACCATATAGTTGGTTGAGTATGAAATCGGAGTTTACGTGCAAATGTAACCCACTCGAATGACCGTTTCCTAGATACAACATCAAGGCTTCAACCTTCCTGTCACTTGTGTTCGGGTTACGTAACGTCTCAAGTAGACTTTTGGATACTCGTTGTTCAAAAAGATCGACTTCTGCACAGTAGATGGAAGGTGGTCGTTTCTTTTTCCAGTGTGCGATGAGATTTGGAATGGACATCGTCCCCATAATAGCTGTGGTTGTGTCCGTTTCGGGTGTATCATATAGTTCAGCGGGGAGTTCCATGTGACCGAACATTTTAATAACATTTTCAAATGACAACTTCCGTGCTTTGGGTTGGTATAACCCGCGTATGACAATTGGGTGTGTGATTTCTCGGGTGATAATCTGTTTTTCTTCTGGTGTCATCTGACTGTATACATATGTGGGAAGATCCATCTATAATCAGATGATATTAAAGTTTCGGGGTATAAATGATCAATCATTTTGAAGCAAAGGAAACGTATGCGAAAAGATACAAAACTAGGTAGTGTATGGATACTTTCGGACCCATAAGTTACATATCCACTTTTCACCAGACTTTACAGGATTCCCACCGTGTAAAGCCTTGGACGTTTCCATCTCGTAGTTGTCGAGTGTGTCGAAAAAGAGGGCGTCACCCGCCTTGAGTTTGTACGCTTTGTTCAGATTTGGGAATACAGTCTCACCACCTTCGTAGTCATCGTTGAGAGCCAAAATGAACGTGTACATTCTTGGATTCTTGTCCCCCTCGATCACATCTTGATGAGGTTCGTAAAATCCACCCGGTTTGTATCGAAGAACTTGAAGTCTTTCACAGTTTACGATTGGGCGGTCCGTATTTTTGAGACACCGCTTTATGATAGCATCCACTACAGGATCACCCCGACCAAGCCACGCTGTTTCACTCTTGCGCATCTTTTCATCTATGCGACGTTCCTCTGAAACCAAAGATGGTTCGAGATTCTTCTCACATTTCTGAATGATGTGTCGCCGCTCTTCGGGTGTTATAAAATCGTGGTAGACTCGGGGTTTTGGATACATGGGTAACAAGTACACGACAATCAAAATCAGAAATAATATGAGTATCATCTTAGAATACTCACACATAAATATTTCTGGGGAGTCGACAATTGTATCGTTTTCGAATCGATTCAAAAATATCATTTCCATAGTCTACGATTTTCTGTAAAAGATCTACGATTTCGTCATGTCGTCCAGGGTCTATCACGTACTGTCTCAACAAGTCCCCACCCGTGTTGGCCATCATTTCGAAAATGTTCGATAGATCCCTGGATTTATCCGTATATTTTTCCTGTCGCTGTAAAAAATGTTTGAAATCCTGTTCTGTAATATCATTCAACATATAAGCAATTCGCATCTGTGTATTATCAAATGGTCGTAGATCCAAATACATGTTTTCACGTTCTACTTGATGCACGACCATCGCGTATTGGAGTATTTCATTCGTGGCACCAATTTCTCGAAGTTCTCTGAATGAAGGTACACCACCACATGGGATGTCTCCATGCTCCCGAGACATCATCGTTTTCTTCTTAAACTCTATGAAATGTGGGTTGTGTATCCGACCAGTTTCAATTTCACCAGTGCGCCAATTGAATGCGGTGTGACACGAAATGCACCACATCTGTGCACAACCACTCGTCTTGTGAATGACCGTCCCACACTTTGGACAAGACTTACTATCTCTGTTTAAAAGTTTCATAGTCTTGACAGTCTCGGGGTCACATTCGTGTTCGGGTGTCAGTGGTTCGTTACAGTCCTTACAATATGAATGTTCGCACAATCCACAATACCATTCCTCATTGAGAAAGCCCTTACATTCTTCAACTGGGCACTGACGCACGAAACGCCTCGGTTCGTTATCAAGGGTTGATCCGTTCATTCGAAGCTGCTCGAGATGTCTATATGTGTTTTCCATATCTCGATAAAGAACATGAATATCATTCGGTAAAGGTTGCTCGTATTCGAACGTACCGTATCGATGATGGAGTTCAATCAGTTCTTCCTTTTGCTTTCGAATGATACGACGAAGTCTTCGCATCTGTATGATACGTTCAACTTCTGGTTGCGTCTCAGGTATGAGTGCCTTTTCTCTCTCAAATAAAACATTCTCACGGTGTCTTCTCAAATCAGTATTCCTAAAATACTTGGTACAGAACGAATCCACAAACTCACGATTCCACAAAGTCTTACAACCCATACAATGTGGATCTTGGAAAGATTCTAAAATGTATCTCTGGGAACAGGATCTACAACTCGTTAAATCACAAAAAGGACACTTAACTTTTTTGTGATTTATCTTGTTCAACTTTTCACAGCAGACATCACAATTTTCCATTAGGTTATAGGCACATTATTTCTTTAATTATTGAAAACCTACAAATTGGCTAATCATCTCACGGGCATCGTCTCTCTCATAGATAGTCTGTGCAAAAAAGAGGGTCATGTCCGCCTGTCCATATGACAAGTATGTACCCCGATACTTCTCATAAATGGCTGCGACATTCTCTAAATTTTGGTCACACCAGTCCTCTACATCCTCCTTGGACATATCTCGGTGGAGACCCTGTTCAATAAAGTCGGCGACTTCGTCACTGAGGGGCATATCTGTCACCACGGTACAATCGTCGTCGATGTTCATTGTTT
>Ga0208644_1000960_pt1 | contig 25143 bp, 30 predicted proteins | sample VirMetDEL_Nov_18_FD_184517 | JGI IMG/M metagenome (GOLD analysis project Ga0208644, IMG submission 184517) | Aqueous microbial communities from the Delaware River and Bay under freshwater to marine salinity gradient to study organic matter... | ecosystem: Environmental > Aquatic > Marine >...
GACCAGTTCATTTCTTCTCCATGATCTCATCTAACTGTTGTGACTTTTCTTTGCTGCCAACAGAAGACCCAAAGTAGTACCCCAGAATCATCGTGACCGCAGAGGTTAACGCTCCAAGCACATAAATAATAATGTCCTTGCTGGCTTGATCCACAGGCACAAATAAGATGACCGCAAACAGAACAAACGAAAGACTTACAGTACCCAAGGCAAGAACTGGTGTAACAATCTTGTTTAGTAGGGGGGCTGCTTCACTTGTGGCTATTCTGATTTCCCTGTCGCGGGCAGATGCCATGTCTTTAACAGAAGCCTCTAGCTCTGCAAGCTGACCCTGTTGGGCCATCTCTAACAGTTTAGCCTGTGCCTCTGCCTTTGCTTGCGGGTCAGGTAAAACACGGTCTAAGACCTTCTCGCCTATTCCTAGTATTGCTGCAAGTGGGATCATCTGGTCTCCAAAAATAGATAAAGGGCAAGCACCGCAATACTAAGAATCGTGACCACTAGGACGATCATCCACAGGGTCAGCATAATGTTTTCTAGGAGTTTCTTTCTGCGGGCCTTCTCTGCGAGTTGTTTCCGCAGTACCTCGCGTTCCTCTGCCTCTCTCTGCTGGCGGGCTTTTACCCTGAAGGCTTGGAAGTCATCCCACATCCCAGGACGACCCTGATAGATGAGAAGCTCTTTTAGTTCTTGTTCTTGTTTTCTGAGTTGCTCAAGGGCGAGAAATTCCTCCAGGTCGGAGCGTTTTCTCTCTGGCGTTTTTTTGACTTCTTCTTCGATCTTACTTGTCGCAGAGAAGTAGTCGATAACAGCCTTACCCGCAGAAGCAATCTCTCCTGAGTTCTTGATTGCAGACTTGATGACTTGGAAAGCCGCGTTTGCCGCAGCTATTTCCGCAAGCACTACTCACCTTTGATGGACGAAACAATGCCAATCCAAATGGCTCCAACAATAGCAATAGCAACAGCCGCAAAGAAGGCCATCGTACCGTGGTCAGACAACTTACGCAGCTTCTTCCCGAATCGTAGATCTTGTCGGAACTCCTCTACAGACTCGGGGTTGTCTATGTTCACGCCGAGAATGGCAAAAGTTTTGCGGACAGCTCTGTCAGCAATCTCAGCGCACTCTGGTTTGGTTCCACATTCCATAACTCATTAAATCCTATTTGGATGGCAAATAAAAGGTTTAGAGCTGGTTTGCTTGCAACTGCGCCTGATACGCCGCAATCACTTCATCTGTCCAAACAGTATTAGCAATGGCAACCACTTGTGCTGGTTGTCCAGTCAGGTCTTGCCCAGGAGTGAGGCTTGATCGGTGATAGGTCTTGGTGAGTTCTACACCGTCCTCAATGATCTTAGTTGCTTCCCGATACAGGATGATGCCGTTTTCGGTAACTGTGATTTGGTCGATTACTACTTGTTTAGTGATTGCCATTTGAATCTCCTATGAAAGTCCGTCTGCGTCAGTCCGAGGCAGATAAGTTAAACACGATAAGATACTGTAAAAATAATATTTGTGCCGTTTGTAAAGTCTCCACTTGCAATACTTGACGCACTACCAGCATTTGTTACTTCTTCGAGAATAATAAAGGTGCTTGATACATTTACAAAACCCCCGTAAGTATCCGCAAAAGACATACTAGATATTCTTCCTGCAACCCCAGAATATGCTTCCCCGCCAGCGGCAGTAAATGGCAGTCCTGTTATTGTAGCGTCCCCACTACTTGAACCTTTATTAGTAAGAAAAATTCTAATTTGACAGGTTACTAAATTGCCAATTTTTGTATAAAAACCCTGTTGTTGACTATATGTAATTCCCACGCTTGCGCCACCAAATTCGATTGCTGGCGTAAATGTCCCTTCCTCATAATCATCTAAGGTGTTGACATCTGTGCAGGCAGATTGTGTTGCGGGGAAACTTATACCGTTAGAGACTTGAAGGACACCGCCGTTGGTGTTAAATGTGTTTGTGCCGATACCGACCTTATCTACACCAGCATCTGCAACGATTAGGTTTGCATTAGTATCACCCTCAACCCTGAAGTCCTGATTCGCCCCTGTCTCGTTAAAGACAATCGCACCAGTTGTAAAGTCAGCAACCTCCACATTGTCTACTGTGACCTCGACCTTGCCTGTGCCAGCATCCGTTACCGCAACGCTGGAATCGCCCGCAGTAATAGAAGACCCACCACCGCCACCCGCAGCACTTGTCCATGTTGTACCGTTTGAGGTTAAGACGTTACCGCTAGTGCCTGGGGCTACAAATTGAACGGCAGAAGTGCCGTTGCCTAAGACAACATTGTTGGCTGTAAGCGATGTTGCTCCAGTACCGCCGTTAGCTACTGCAAGGGTTCCCGCAAGGGTAATCGTTCCTGATGTCGTTACAGGCCCACCAGATGTAGTAAGCCCTGTGGTTCCTCCTGATACGTCTACAGAGGTTACCGTTCCAGATCCACCACCACCAGATTGCGCTGTCCATGCAAGCTGTCCAGAACCGTCTGTCTTTAGAACATAATCAGCAGTACCGTCTGCTTGAGGCCACTTCAGACCATCAAGAATAAGGTCGCCTGTGCCGTTAGGTGTCAGGCTTAAATCGCCGTCTGTGTCTGAAGAAACAATAGCGTTGCCGTTGATGTTTACATTATCAATCTGGGCCTCTGTTACCGCAGCATTGGTTCCTAAAGTCACGCCGTCTACAGCACCGCCATCTATGTCAACATTGTTTGCTGCTTGCGTAGAGATAGAACCTAAACCAAGGGAAGTTCTAGCAGTAGTTCCGTCTTCAGTAACAAAGTTAGTGCCGTTGCCAACGATAAAGGCTCCGTCTGCTGGTGTAAGCCCTGCAACATCCGCTAACTGGGCATCGTAGGCTTGAACAGCAGAACCAATGTCCGTATCTACGAGAACATTAGAACCACCATTCTGAAGCGTTCCTGTGAAGTTTGCGGTCGTGTCATCGTACTTGGCTGTGTCAGCATCGTAACCCTGTACGGTCACGCCAATGTCGGTAGAGACTAATAGAGTCTTACTGGCGGGGATGGTCGTGCCGTTTAGAGTCGTGGTCGAGTTAGATGAGAGGGTTGTAAATGCTCCAGTAGAGGGTGTTCCAGCACCAACGGCTGCGTTATCTACCGTTCCACCGTTTATGTCCGCAGTAGTGAGAACCGCAGAGGGGATGGTAACGACTCCCGTACTGTCAGCAATTGTAGCCGCAGCAGTACCGTCCTTAGCCTTTATGTTTGTGACCTCTACGTTTGTAGCGTCAACCGTGGTGGCGTTTACGTTTGTGATGTTTCCTGTGGTCGCTGTCGCAGTCGTAAAGGTTCCCGCAGCCGCAGTAACCCCGCCGATCACTACATTGTCAGCAGTACCGCCGTTTATGTCTGCCGTGGTTAAAACTGCGGACGCAAGCGTTACCACTCCAGTAGAGTCTGCGATAGAACCCGCAGAGGTTCCATCTTTAGCTTTTAAGTTGGTTACTTCTAGGTTTGTAGAGTCTACGGTTGTGGCTGTAAAGGTCGTAGCAGATCCCGTTGTAAAGGTTCCCGCCGCAGGTGTAGCCCCACCTATAACCGTGTTATCTAATGTGCCACCGTTTATATCTGCGGTAGTTAAGACTGCGGAAGCCACGGTCATCACGCCTGTAGCGTCCGCAATAGTCGCAGAAGCAGTCCCGTCTTTAGCTTTTAGGTTAGTAACTTCTAGCGTGGTTGCGTCTATAACGCCCATGCTTGCAGTACCCGTCACGCCTAAACTAGACGACAGGATGGTTGCACCACCTACCGTAAGCGCACCAGACAAGCTAAGCGCAGAGCCTGTGACAGAAGACGAGAGGATAACCGCAGAGTTAAATGTTGCCGTTCCCGTTACGTTTACGCCAGAAAGTATCTCTGCCGTGGTTACAACAATCTTTGCGGAGGTAAGGGTGTCACCAGAAGACCCGTCTATGAAGTCCCGTGTCTGGGAAAGAAAACTCCGCAGAGAATTATTTACGTCCGAAGGAGCCATTCCCTCCCCGATGTTAATACCGTCTATATCGGTATTGTCTCCAGGAGTCGCTGAATACTCCGAATATCGTGTGCGTGGCATTTGTTACTCCTACTGTGAGAATATGTCTAAAAGTCCTGGCATAGCTTGGGATACCGCAGGTGCTTGTCCACCAGCTATAGATGAGATTGCGTATGGGCCTATTGCCGCACGACCAATTGCAGGTAAGAACTCAGGTGCAAGCCGCCTAAACACATCTAGCGTATTCCCACCCTGTAATTGTGAAGCAATTTGTTGCAGTTTTTGAGGGTCGCGCTCTAACAGAACACGGGCTACCTCGTTTGCCGTAGCTTCTAGCTGTTGTTGTTCTGCGCCCCGTAAATCTCTACGCAGGGCATTTGTGATAACCGCAGCTAAAGAAGCGTCCACAGGAAGCTCTCTTACAGCCCTGTCTCGTAGCGCACCAACAGCCTGTTGCCGTTCTGCGGTCTGTGACCCACGCAAGACCTGAGCAGAGGTTAACCGCATCTCGGTCTCGTCTTCTAGCCGATTGATAAACCGATTAAACACGGTCTTGTCATCAAACGTCAGGCCAAGCAAGCGAACAGTCCTTGGGTTCTTAATAAGGTCTCTAGCAGGGTTGCCAACCGCACCCATGACCGTCTCGCCTATTTGTGAGCCACCCATACGGTCTAACACATTTTGCATAGCACCAAGACGGAAGGCTTCTTTCTCAGATTTAGACATCTTGCGAATGTCCGCAGCCAATTCATCCTCATCTAACCGCAAGAAGTTGCGCCCCATCTGCATAGCATCCATTGCAGAGGTTTCGCCAGCCCAATAGTTTCTTGCGCGTTTATAAGCAGGATTGTTCCTGTCTATAAAGTTAAGAAACTGTGCGCGAGTATCTTTTACCGAGTTGAGTGCTGTAGAACCTATTCCGCTTACTGGAGACTTGCCAGTAAATACAACATCATCCAACCCCATCTTGAGGATGTGAAGAAACTCCGTGTCTATATCTGTTACCTCGCCCTGGTCAGTCATCAACTTGCCATTCTCAACGCGGGTTTTTGGTACAGGCATACCGCGTTCGCGGGCGATAGTAATGCCTCGGTTGTAAGCATCCTGAAGGCTTGGTCTCTGAAGCAACCCTGTAAGCTCTTTGTTTACGGGTATTTTTTTAGACAAAGCTCGCTCGTAAAGTCGCTTGCCAAGGTCTGACCTAGCCTCTTTTAGGGCGTTAAACTCATCAAAAAACGATGCCCTGCTACCAAATGCGTCTTGTATATCTGACGTAAGACGAGCCGCAATACCACGGTCGCGCTTATCTAAGAAGTCTTTAGCAGCCTTTTTACCTGGGCCAGGAAGCACATTTGCAGCATCCAAGTAAGCACGAGTATTTGGGCCAATGTCTGCAAGTGAGTATGGCTTGCCAGCTTTAGATAAGACAGTAGCAATGGCTTGGTCTACAGTACCAGCATCTGCCTCTAAAGCAGATTTTATAGCGTCTCTAGCCGCATCTTTGCCCAACCTATCAGGAGAGGCAAACATCCCGTCTACAACGCTCCTGTAAGCCTTGCCTGTAACCCTACCAGTAAGCTGTAATGCAGGAGTAGCCACCAACCCCATAGTTGCGCCAAACAACCCTTCTTCTGCTCGTTCTCCTAGTGTTCCTTCTCCCGCACCAGCACCGCTTACAAACCCAAGACCCGTGCCTTTTGCGGTTGACATAGCAAGCGACTCTGGCGCAGTTCTGCCGCGACTAAGCAAAGCAGGAGCAATAGCACCACCCATTTCAGAGGCAAACGCACGACCAGGAAATTCTTGTCTGTACTGCTCTAATCCTAAACGCTCTATAGCACCGCCCATTTCCTGTGGGGTTGCCTCTATACCAACCTGGCTAACCATCTGTGCTGTTTGCGCAGGGACATCTGAAAGGAAAGACCGAACCCAACCTATGCCCTCATCTGAAAGATTAAGCGTTATGCCCTGTAGCGCAGAGCCAATGCTTTGCGTGGCTACACCACTTTCTAAGTTCCGCAACAAGACCTCACCTTCATTGGTAAGCATCTTCTGGTCACGGTCTGCCTGTAGCTCGTCCCGCAACTGCATTAGCTTGTCGGTTAAATTAGCCATTCTTAGTTCCTACGAAATGGTGAACCAGCAGTTAAAGATGGTTTCTGTCCGCTAGTGATTTGTGAGTATTGCTGTCTAAGCTGTTGTGTTGCTTCAGTCCATAACGGATGGGTTTTTGTAAGCTCAAGAACCTGTTTTCTAAGCTCTGTATTTGCGCGGACAGGGGACTTCTCAATCAACGAAACATTCTGGTCTTGCCAGTTGGTAACAAATTCTTGAAGGAAAGCGTCTCGCTGTAATTTAATGTCTAACGCTCTTAGCAACAATTTATTGCCCTCAACTGATTTACTAAGCGTTGGTGAACCTTTGACAATAAAGTTAAGGTCAGCATCCGTTGGGTTAACACCAAGCTGTTTAACTTGCGGAAGGATAATTTCGTTACTTAGCGCAATAAAGTTTTCTTGTCCAGCAACTTCTTTTGCTTTGTAATTAGGGTTAAACAACTGCGCTGCTTGGTTAAGTTTGTTAATAGTTTCTTGACCAAATCCAGTTTGCACTCCCTCGTCTAACAACGCAGACATTGTTCTAACATTTGGAATGGCATTTCTAGCTTTTAACCCATTGTCAAAATAAGACTCTAAGTTCTTATCTAACGTGCCGCCAAAAGTTTTGTTCATATCTATAGATATTTTTGTTCCGCTAGCCTCTTGCTTCCTTTGCAAAAACGCAGCAAATTCAGGGTTTTCTTTTGCCAACGCAAATTCTTGTGCGCTTGTTGGCATTTTTGTTTCTGCTGGTTTTGTTGCCTCATAAACGAGCTTTGCCCTCTCCAAAACATCTGGAGGCATATTGGGGTCTAAAATTGCGGACAACAATCGGTTCCTATCTAAAGCAGGTGTCTGCCCTATCATTCCAGCCCTAGCCGCAGTAGGCCCAACACGCCCAGGAGCCGCAAGCGCAGTCTGTGGAGTTGTGGGCGCAAACATATTTGCAAACTGTTGCCTAGCCGCTTCAGATCGAGTCTGTTGCTCCCGCTTCTTCTGCATATCCTGTATCTGCTGTTTGCGTAACAGGTCTTGCAAGAGGGTGTCCATAGTCTGACGAGGTGCTTGTGTGTACATCCCCGCAGCTTGGCCTAACCGACCTAGCGTAGAAGTCCCTCTGGGAGCAGGTGCGCCAGCCGCAGATAGGGCTTGCCCTAATAGTCCTAACTCCTCAAACCCAGAACGCTGTCGAGCTTGTGCGATCTGCTCTGGCGTGGCTCCTAAGAGGCTTAATAGTTCTTCATTCATATCAACGATCTCCGATAACGCTCCGCAAGGGGGAGAAGTCCTACTACTGTTGGTTGTGGCGCAGGAAGTGAAAACTGCGACTGTGGCCTTCTCATAGGCTGTTGCTGTCCTGAACCTAGTTTAGGCGGGTTAAAGATTGTGTTTGCCAAATCGCCAAGCCTTGCTACATCTCTTACATTGCTTAACAAAGATGAGCCAGATGCGGTTGGAGCAAGCAACGAAGGAACCGCAGCCTGGAACGAACCAGGGGCCGCAGTAAACGGGGCAGCACTCGCGGCTGTTTCTATACCAAGACCAGGCAAAGCTGCCTGAAATGACGTTGGCGCAAGAGAAGCATTTGGGATCGAAGCAACCTCTACAGCGGGGTATGCTAACTGCCCTGCTGGAACCGCAGTTGCTGTAGAAATAGGCGCACCACCAGACGCTAACGCTGCGTCTGCTGCTAAAAGACTGCCAGTTGCACCAATAGCCTGTGGTGCTAACGTAGAGACCCCGATAGACGGATTCGCAACAGTATAAATAGTAGACACACCTGGCGTTCCAACAATAGCCGTACCTGTAGCCGCACCCGCTGTTCCCGCACCAGAACCTAACAGCGCAGAACCGCCATAGTAAATGCCCGCCACAGCAATAGCCGTTTTTGCCGCGTCTTCTAGGTTAATGCCAAATATCTCTGATGATGTATCTTTGTAATAGGGCGTAAATACTGGCACACCGTCTACAAAGTTAATCCCGTAGTGAGCCATGCCCTCTACAGAGGTGTCATAGCCCCACCTGTCAAAACCCTCTGAGCGACTCTGTAACTCAATTGGTTGGTTTACAGTCTCGCCTTCTAAGTTCTTTGTCTTCTTAAATGTAACCGCAGTTGGGTCTTCCTCCCACCCCTCTTGTAATCTTGCCTCGCGCAGAACATCACCTGTGCGCTTATTGAGAAGGTTGGTAACTGTACCCCTGTCGTCTCCCTGAAACTCATAAGGTGCGGGCGTAAGATCGTAAACGCTCTCTACACCCTGGGCCGCAAGTTTAGCCGCCTGAGTACGAAAGATCGCGTCTAAGTCTTGGGGCCGCTTGTACCTTACACCCTCGGTTTCTTGAATAGCGTATTGTTCGCGTAACTCGCGCTCTATGTTGTTTAGAGCGTCATAGTTGATGAACCCGCTATCGCGGAGGTCGTAGTCGGTCATTTAGGCCGCTAGTCCACGGAAGAAATCTAAGCCAGTTTGAAAACCTTTTACTGCGCCAGGAACCGCACCAGCCACATTAAATAGCCCACCAATATTCTGTAGAGTGCTACTGCCCTGCATCTGAGGGGCGGCACTAGCAGCACCCAGAGGAGAACCGTAAATAGAGGCCATGTAATTAGCAAACTGCTGTTGGGGAAGATTCTGCGTGTACTCAAACCTACGCATAGACTCCGCAAGAGGTTGACCAGCAATCGCCTCTCTCTGTGCGCCAACCTGCCCTAATGCTTGAGAGGGTGCGAGGAATGAGGAGAATACATTTCCTAGTTGCCCTGCTTGGGAGATAACGTCACGAGTAGCCGCCTCTTGGAAGCCACGCTCACGGGCATAGTCCTCCGCAGCAATACGCGAGGTTACATCGCCTAAAGCCCTAGTAAAGCCCTCTGTAGCCCTGCCCGTGACAGCACCCTGCGCTCCTGATCCTAAACGACCAGCGCGAGAGAAGGTGCTTTGGATACCAGGCATAACCTCTTCTGCAAATCGTTGAGTAAGAGGACGGGTTGCCGCCTCTATCATTGCTTGCTGGTAAGGTGAACCGCCTAAAAAGCCGCCCCCAGCAGTTCTACGCAATCCCTCTAGCCCAGTAGTAACGCCCCTTTGTGCTTCTTGATAAAAAGGTGCTGCTGCCCCTGCTAACTGCTCCATTTGTGTAAGAGCTGTCTCTGTCTGCGCGGAAGGCCCGACATACATCTGACCTGGGTATAACTCTGGCTGTGCGCCAGTAAGGAATAAAGACCTTGCGCGACCTAAAGCCTCAGAAAGATAAGGAGCAATTACAGGGTCTATCTGACTCTCGCCAGCAGCAGGAGTAAGAGGATTGACCGTGGGCGCAGTAAACCCAGTCCCAGGCAGAGTTCCCGTGGGGACGTTTACTGGCGTGGGAGTAATAGTAGGGGTAGGCGTGTAGAGTGACTGCACAACATCTGCACTAATGTTAGCGTCTGTCGGCAGGTTTAGGCCAGCAAGGTTCTGGTTGATGTAAGTCGCAACATCTCCCGCGCTATAACCCGCTTGTTGTGCGACTTGTGCCGCACCAGCGTAGTCACCCGTTGCCATGAGCTGATTAAACATATTGAGTTCTGCTGCTGTAGCCATAATTACCCCACTAAAATATAGGCATAGGTCTTGTCTGCTGTGTCATTGGCAAAGTGTGTAATTGTTGCCTGACCTTGAGACTGAGATGAAACATAAATATTGGAATACGCAACTGGAGACGAGTATTTAATAACGACACTTGCCGCAGGAATAGCAGGTCTTGGAACCGCACCATCAGCAGCAAAATACTCTAACGTCACATCTGTACTTGTCACCGATCCAGCCACTTCTATGTAGTCACCCGCAGCTAACGTAACCAACGTCTCATACGTTGCGACCACATGGGCTGGCTCAGACGCAGACTTTCTAGGAGGCAGGTAATACCGCTTGCCTGTATTGTCTACAATGGTTGCATTCTTCTTTAACCAAACATCAGCATACTGATAGTCGTTTGCCGCGCTGGATAACTGTAAGGAATACTGCACAGAATATGTGCCAGGATTTCTTACATTCACCCTTGTTGTGTTGCTCAAATAAATATTAGAGGACTTGTCTGTGGTGTCCCACTCTACAACCGCAGACGTTCCCGTACTTGGAGCAGTCTGACCGTTGTTGTTGCTAAACTCACCGAATGGCGCAATGCTTGAAAAGGCCGCAGAACTAAACGGCACTAGAACTATCTTTGTGTCTACAGAGATGCGCTCATCGTAAAACGTGGTGGACGTTGCATTACCAGTCTCCAGCGTGACTGTGCCAGTATTGTTGGTCTTGCCGTCCATCGCGTTGTTCAGGATCTCCGCAACCTGCCTGGGAGTTCCGCCAGGAGGGGGAAGCCTACGAAACTGCATTAGCGACCACCCGCTTGCTGAATATCAACCTCAAATCCGATAGCGGTTGTCCAATTTCCAGAGGGAATAACCCGAACCCTATGATACCTGCCTAACGACCGCATTCCAACCCTATTTTCACTATCTGCTGCGGTTGCGTCACCAAAACTAACGGCCTCGCTCAGATTAAACCTAGAATCCACAGCCACACTCGCAGAGCCGTTCTCAACTATGGGCCTTACAAGCGTCACCATAGACATATTTGCCCCCGTCTCTAAATCAGCAGACGTAACCCTTGCTGTTTTGCTTGAGCCAGTAAACGAGACAATTTTAGTCCCTCTGACACCCGCAACAAGGTAATACCCACCCAACCATTGCCTAGAGTCTAAAGAGGTCTCTAAAGCATCTAGGGAGGCAGAGAAGTTATCTAAACTCTCAAGCGTCACCGCAGGGGTTGTAATGTCGCCAATACGGTTTACGTTGGTCTCCGCAAATGACCACTTCTTAGTCGGAATGTGATAAGCCAAGATCCTGTAGTCACCGTCAATTGCAGGGTAGCCCCAGAGGATCAAAGCCCTGAACGGGTCTATCGCGGTAGACATAAGGTTAATCGCAGAGTCTTGCACCGTGTTCCAGAAGTACCTGTTAATCTTCTCTGCGCCTATCGCCTCTATCGTCTCACCGTTACAGGCATAGAATCCGTCATCCGCAAGCCAGTAAGTGATGCCCTGCCATTGCGCCACCGAGTTGCTTTCAAAGCACCCAAGGTTTCTAGCAATGTTGTCAAACTGGAAGATGATCGGGGAGCCAACGTAGGACATCCTAACAATTGATCTCTCTAACAATACAATCCCAAACTCGCCACCCGTTACGCCCTTAATCTCACCACCGTCAGGAATGACCTGATTGTCTGACTGGGTAATGGCTGTGTTGGCCCAAGTGTTCGGATTGTTAAGCCCTGACCAGACCATTTGGGAAGACGATGTGTTGGTGTTGCCAGTTACCACAAAGTCCCGCACCGCTGTCACAAACTTAGAGGTGGGAGCAGAGGCATCAAGGTCTTGAAATGATATGGTTGTGGTTGCCATATCTGCGTACTGCAATGTGTTTTTACCGTTTGCCGCAATCATAAAATTACCGAACTGGACAAAACGCCACCTGTCTGTGCTGGTATAGGTTGACCCAGAAACGTCATCCAAAGAGAAGTCTGAGGAATCCAGAAGGAACAACTTGGTAGCACCGCCCGCAAATATCTTTACGTCACCCGCAGAGTTAGAGCCAGCCGCAACACTATTTAGATCCTCTGAGGCTGCGGCAGAGTAGTCCTCTTCTTCTGGAAATGGGCCATACCCAACAGCTTTAGGAAAGACGTTGCGGGCGTTTGTTAAGGCTCCAACAACACCAGGTTGGTCAGGAAGCCACTCTGTGAAAGTAACCTTGCTGATAGTCATTATCGTGAGGTCACAGACATAGTAAGGGGAACACCTGCGTACTCTGAGGTGTTATCCGACTCCGCAAGACTTTGCACCGCGTTGCTATACATCTGCGTCCATACCACCATACGCGCATCGTTCATAAGGTAAGGCTCTGCCTCTATCAAGGCTCCGTAGATAAGCGCATCTGGGCAGACCGTCATAAACACATTTGTGGTATTGGAGTCGGTAAGGACAGCGGGCTTTGCGTAATACAACATCTTCACCGAGTAGTTTGTGTCTGGGATAGGGGCAAACTCTATTTGGTCAGACTTCTGGGTATAGAACACAGGAAGGCCCGACTCCGCAGCTCTTGCATCGCGAGTAAAAGCAGAGGGCGATAGGTAGGATAGGCTTCTTCGTGGATTTTGGTCGATATAGATGTCACGAATGGACAAGAAGTCGGCAGGAAGGGTAATCGTAGAAGTCCCGCCCGTGGTGGGCAAGGTGGCAGTTTCAAGCATCTGCCGCAGTCGTAACTGTCTGGCAAGACGAATCTCTGCCAGCGTAATAAAGTCAGGAATTGCGCTTGTTAGATCGCTTCTTCCCAGATAATTTGCGACCGTTGTTTTCAGGTCTGCGTAGTTGGTCAGAGCCATTGTTTATATCCTGCCATGAGTAAGTGTACTGTCCTATGTGGCCTATCTCGTTACTTAGGCCATGATCCACCCAAGTCTCAAATCCAGCATCGTGAGCCGCAATGCAAAAGTGGACATCCTCACCTAGTATCTTGTCTGACTTCAACTTGTGAAACCAGAACCAAGGTTGAGGCGTTTTCTTAAAGACTTCTGCTTTGCATAGCATCACCCCGCAACCTATCGCAGCCACCTTCTCGATTCCAGTCTTGCCTTTGGAGTTCACAGGAATCCAAGTAGAACTGTTCTGCTCAAAGTCGCACTCTAGGTGCTTTGCGGTAGGGCTTACAGGGTAATTCCGAGTGGTAGCGTTTACGCCCACAATGTCCTTATCGTGAGCCAGCAACCTCTCTATCGTGTTCTTAGGAAACCGCATATCTGCGTCCACCCAGAGGATATAATCTGCACCCTCGTTTAACGCCACTTCTGCGAGTTTGTTACGTTGGTCAAATATAAGCGTACCCGCAACCGTATAAATAGCCTGTGTGCCATCCCTAAATCGAGAGTCGTATCCGCACATCGTTGCTAGGTCAAACGCCGTCCCCATCATCATATCCCCGCGTGAAGGGATACATATAGCTACCCGCATTAAATCCTCCCAGGTCGAGTTCTAAAAAAGCGATTGTCAGAGTCGTTTAACCAAGCCTTTAACTTCTTAGGCTCGACTATGTGAAACCCTTTTAGTATCCCCTCTTTGTTTAACTGTTGTATAACAGCAAAGGGAATACTCGCAATATGTGTGAACTCGCCCCATCTTGCCCTCTCATCGATCCGAGCGTAGGAGGCTTTGTTTTGTTCCAGAAAAGGCTTTACGTTTTGTTTGGTCTCTAAGATAAGACCGCCTTCTCCGTCATCGTGTGCAATCTGTACCGTTTGGGTGTCCAGGTCTTGCGAGAATAACTTAGGCATATAACTCCTAAATAGGGGGGCAGTTACCCACCCCCCATTTTACAGCAGTTTAGTTCGTGTTGAGGTCGGCCACGATACCGTGGGCAGCTTCGTTACGAACTTCCAGCGTGAGTTCAGCGATAAGCTGTGAACGCTCGCTATCACCGTTGATTGCCAGGTCTTTTGTGGCAAATGGACGGAGGTAAGCAAGGGCAGCAAACTCAGGATCAAGGATCAGAACTTCACGATCACTAGAACGGAGGAATCTATCAGGAATAAGACTCAGAATTCCGAAGTCGCTTTGATATAAATCGGCCCCTGCCACGACTGTTACATTGCCAACCGAGTTGTCGGTATTAACGCGGTAGGCAGAGTTACCCTGGAAGCCAGAAACTTTCTGCTTAAGCGCAGGACGCATAACAGCAAGAGTAGGCGTACCACCCGAAACAAACACTTCCTGAATAACTTCCTTCAGGAGATCCTCAGTAAATGTACGAGTCGTGCCGTCTGTACGAGTAGAAACACCAATCGTTGTAGGATCAACACCAGTAACGGATGTACCGTTAACAGAGCTGTTGGTCTTGATGTACGACAGGAGTGAACCCATAGTACGAGCCGTAGTAGCGTTACCAGCAGACTGACCTTGGTTGGCAGTAATGATGGTCTCGATGTCGCGCTTCATCTCAGCCGCAGCTTTAGCCATCTGGTAAGCCTTCTCAGACTTACGACCAGCTTTGTCTACAGCCTCAAGGGTTCCCGATACGCGGATGGTCTTACCAACGATCTGCGTGTAGTTACCAATACGGGTGGTGGGCGATACAGTTGCATCCGTAGCGTCAGCACCTTCTACAAGGGCGTTCGCAGTCGTGGAAGCAGCAAGGGAGTCGGTCTGCCACTCGTGATAAACCGAGGTAGCCTTGGACTTGCCGATAGACGACATAATGGGAGTGTCTTGGGGGGAGATGTCATAAATAACATCGCTAAGGTCTTCACGAATACCGATGACGGTATGTGCTGAAAAGGTTGCAGCCATTTTTATTTCCTTTACAAGAATCGTTCAAATAAAGCCGCCGCATCTTTAGCCCTTCCAGACTTTTTGAGACGGCCTCTCATGTTTTTTACTTCCTGACTCTGTCTTGCCTCTGGCACAGACGTTCCAGGCTTGAGCATCCTAGGAGCTTGGCTAACCTTCTTGCTGGCCTCACCCTTGTTAGATACTAATTTGTCGTATTGCATCGCTTTATAGAGTGCTGTGACCGCACGAGAGTCGTAGACCTGAGCCAGTTCCTGCTCTGAGAATCCTAACTTCTGTGCATAGTTCCTTATGTCTGTGCGGATTGCTTGGCCCTTCGCAGGGTCAGAAAGCTCTGGAATTGCCTCAGCTAACTTCTGGGCTTCCGCAGCAAGGTGGGCTTTTAGCCTCTCGCTTTGTTCTGCCTGTTGTTGTTGGGCAAGCCGTTGTTGCTCTGCTCTCACCGCGTTTAATTGCTTCTCACGCTCTGATTGCTCTGCAACCTTCACCGCATAGCCGATAGGGTCAGTCTCTTTCAGCGTTGCTAGATCCTCGCCAGAGTCCTGATTAAGCATCTGCTCAATCACCTGCAACCTCTGTGCGTAGGTATCTCGGAGCCTTGCCGCTTCCTCAATCTTAGCCCTGTCCGCTTCTACCGCCTTGCGGGTCTCTGCTATTTCCTGAGTCTTGCGTGTGTAGTCAGCAGTCCGTGAGTAACCTTTAAGAAGCTCATCTAAGGGAACATCAAGCTCGTCCTTGCCTACTTTTACTTTGTAGGTGGGAGTTGGTTCCTCTTCTTGAACTTCATCAGCATCGTACTCCGCAGAGTCTTCAGCCTCGTACTCATCTTCTACGACTTCGCTTTCCAGTTCTTCCTGAACCTCGGGTTGGGCTTGCGCCTCCTCTGGCTCCATCATCCCTAAAAATGCGTTTGCCGCATCGCTAACCGTCTTAACACTCCCTTGTGGGTTGGTGTCCATTCACTACTCCTTAGTTACTAAAAAATCTTAAATCGCCTCTTCTCTACTAGCTTGTCATCCGCAATAGTCTGAAAAGACGCTATAAATTCATCCAGTACCCGCAGCTTTAGGTAGTTCATCTCCCTACCCTCTACATCCTCTGCGCTACTGTTAACAATGTTGTTAATATACAACAGCCGTTGCTTTTCCACAACGCCTTGGAAGAACTCATCGTTTAGGTAGGCTTGCGCCCTCTCTGCGTTATTCAAATTGAGAAGTCCCCAGGTACTTGTACGTTGCCGCTTATCTGCGCTCCAACCTTAGCCGCCTTCATCTGACTCTCAGCTTGGAACTCCGCAATCTTCAACTGCAAGTTAGCCTCTGCCTTCTCACGCTCTAGCTGAATAGCCGCCGCAGCTTTCTCTCTTTGGAGTTGAATATCGGCCTGAGCCTTCTGTTGCTGTATTGCTATCTCTGACTGCGCTCTGGCCTGTTCTGACTGGATCTGGGCCTGAACTTGGGCCATTAGTGCCTGGGCCTGTGGATCTGTCTGCGGAGCGTTCTGTTGTTGCATCTGCTGGAGTTGCTCTGGAGATACCTCACGGAAGAACTCTGCCGAATCTGCAAAACCAGCACTTTCGATAAATCTGCCAAGGACGGATCTATACTGTTCGATGCCAACCAACGCTTGACCAAGGGGTGTGCCAAGTAGCTGCTCCTGTTTCTGAAGGATCATGGACAGCATGGTCAACTGCTGCTCTCTTGTACCAGTTCCTAAACCCACGTTGATATACACATCGTACTGAGACTTCCACTCACGCGGGTCTACGGACACATATTTGCCCTGCAGCCGCACAATCCTGGCCTTATCTTGATACTTACCGACTAGGTGAAGGATATTCAGGAAAAGGTCTCGGACACCTGTTTCTGCAAATGTCCTAGCAACCAACTCGACTCTGCCAGCCGCAGCGTTCTGCATAGCCGCCACAGCCGCCGCAGTCGTGTTCTGCAAGATGTTAGGGTCTAAGCCTTGTGAGTTCGCCGTAATCCCTGTGCGCTTCTCCTGAATCCTGTCCAAGTATTCCAGCATGGGGAAAGACTGGCCCGCAACAGGGGAGACCGACAACTGCTGTATCGCTTGTGGGCTTTTCACCCGAACTACACCACCAGGTGTAACTGTTAACAGGTCGTCTAGGTTTACTTGCCCGTCTACCGCCATGACTCGGGCGTTGTTCGTGAGGTAAAGGTTGTCTAGGATCTGTCGGGTAATAGTGGACTTGATAAGCTGTAAGTCCATCGTCCTGTCCGCAAGGCTGTGACCAAAGAACTTGTGCGGCATAGGAATTGGGCAGACAGAACAGAAGGGGACGTAGTCTATCTCTTCGTTCTCTAGGATCTCATTGCCCGCATAAACAACCTTACGAAGCTCCGCAATCCCGTCATCGTCATAGTCTGTGCGAATGTAGCACTCAAAGGTCTCAACCTCTTCCATGCTTTTATCTATCGCGGCAGACTGATCCATAGGCTGCTCACCCTGCGTGTAACGAGCCACCCTCTCAGGCGTGAAGTCTAAATCTTGGTAGGTAGGCAGGTTGTCCACCACATCCGCATCAAACCCCATCGCTATCAGTTCAGAACGGGTTGTGAGCTTCCTGTGGGCGCAAAAGGGCGAGTCTGTAATAGTCCGCGCCTTCTTGGAGATGATGAACTCCTCGGGCGGTACGTTCTCAATCCTGACCTGACCGAACTTCTTAACCTTGCGGATCTTTACATCGTAGACAAAGATCGGCTCCATCTTTGGTTCAGGCATCACGCCCATCTGTTGAGCCGCCATCATCTCTTCTGGGGTAGGAGGAACGGGAACCTCACCCACCTTACGCTTGTCCTGCTCGACCACTTCCACGGTCTCATCCGCAAGCATTAGGGTCAATTCTTCTTCTGTCAGGTTCTCGTACTCTTCTGAGTCAACTTGCTTCTCGTCATCCCAGTAAACCTTAACGACACCGTTCTTCTGTAACAGAGCATCCTTGAACCAAATATTCAGGATGGAGAAGCCAGGGTTGTCGCGGTAGAAGATGTAGTTTAGGTAGCCTGTAATCTGCTTGGCAATCTCTTCATCGCCTGGGCCTTCTGGCTCCGCACGAACAATATCGTCACCCTGGGTAAAGACCCTCAGCAGGGCAGGAAGCGCAGCGTCTACAGCCTCAGCAACCTCACCCGTGACAATCGTAGACCGCCCCTCGACCTCGTTGCCATAGGGTGCGCGATTGTAGTAATTGATCGCCTTGCGTCTTTCTTCAGTCGTCTCCGACTCGATGTAGCCAAGCGCATTGTCTATCTCCGCTTGGACTACTGTTTTTAACTTTAGATCATCCATTTACACAATCCATTTGGTCTGAATGTTTATGGGTTTATCCCAGGTAGAGTTTGTCTCAATGCCCAAAGCAAGATAGCGGAAAGCGTCAGACCCATGACTGCTCCAATCATGCAGGGGCCGCGCATAGAAAACCTGTCTCTTCTCATCGTATTCACGCCTGTAGTTCCGCAAGCAATCCAAACCCTGCTTGACTTGAGGCATATTGAACCAGCAACGGGGAAGAAGCCTTCTTACGGCTTGTATGCCATCGTCTACGTTTAACCTGGGTATTACAGTACAGTCTAGGCCAGCCTCTCTTAAGACTTCTAATCGGCTCTTGCCTGTGGTCAACTCTCTTACCTGTACATCGTGGGGCAGCAACTGAGTGGCCTTGTGCCAGTCTCTGTGGGTGAGTTCTCTAATGTACCAGTCTAAGCCCTGCCCATGATTCTCGATGTAGTCCATGAGCCTAACTTCTTGGCCCGCAACTTGAACAACCCATATTGCCGTACTGTCGCCCATCCCCAGATCCCAGGCCGCAAAGGTCTTGCAGAGGTCGTCCCTTGGGATTTCCTTATAGCGTTCTTCTGGGAGTTCGTTAAGTATCGTCCCGTAGTAAGAACCCTCCACCGCAGCCGAGAAGGAACACTCAAACTCCTGAAAATACTTGTCGTCTCCCATCTCTTTTCTTGCAGCCTCAAGCTCGGCTTTAGGCAAGATGTTAGTCTCCGAAGCCTTAAATTCCAGTAATGCCCAGTCGTCCTCAGTCTCAGCACGATCTCGCAGTTCCTTAAAGTGGTTCTGGCCTTTCGGAGTCCCAATAAATAATGCCCACCCACCTCTGTCCGCAAGGGCAGGTCTTAGAGTCTCATGCCAAATCTTGGGGTTCATATCCCCTACCTCGTCCAGAACCACGCCGTCTAGGAAGATACCTCGCAGACTGTTTGGGTTGTTTGCACCATAAAGACTGATGCGCCTACCGTAAAAATCTACCCGCAACTCTGAGATGTTTGCTGTTGCTTCTAGCGGGTCTGTGTACTTAAGCAGGTAGTCCCAGGCTACCCTTTTGCTTTGTGTGTATGTTGGGGCGATATAGGCATAACGAGGAGACTCCCTGTCGGATTGCAACGCAGCCTTAATGAGGTGGTTGATTGCCGCAACAGACTTCCCCATACGCCTGTGGGCCACCGAGACAACAAATCGAGTTCCATCAAGAGCATTGTGAATCTCAAGCTGCGGCCCCCTTGGTTTGTAAGGAATCGTTATTACTTTATCCATCCAATCCCTATATGCAGGGGTTGGTCTGGGTCGCCTGTCACTTTCTGCTCTATCGGAGCCAGCCTACTGTAGAACCTGTAGAACTCTGTCTGGTGCTTGGGGTCAGCTTTGGCCCAGTTCACCATCTCCTCTAAGCCACCTAGTTCATCAAAGACCGCAACAATGTTCTCTTTTACCTGCTTAGGGATCTTATTGGTAGCACCTTGTGGTCTACCTGCTCCTGCTCTGGAGCCGCCCCAGCTTGATTTTTCTTTCTCTAAATTTTCATGTTCCATTTGTCCGAATCCTCTACGGGGTGTTCGTGGTTATTTTACAACAGTATTAGTATTGCTGTTCTTCTTGCATCATTTCCGCACCAAGTAACCCTGCTCCTATAGCGGGTATCGCAAAGAGTGGTTGGCCTTTAGTAGTCACAGACTCCCGCATTTGCGGAGTAATGTCCATTTGCCAGACTTCCACGCCATCCATATCTGTCTTGCCGACCTTTGCGCCAAACTTCTTACCGAGCTTGTCTAGTGACTTAGGTAGGATGTTGTCGTAAAAGCCTTTCATGCCTTCACCGCCTACTCTAAGGTTTTCTCCTGATAACTCCCGTTCAGGGCCACCTGGAATGGCCTTGCCTTCACTTGCCGCCATGCGTTCAGCCACCTCTTTACCAACCAAGTCTGGCAGCGCAGATTCAGCTACGCTGTCTCGCTTTACTAATTCACGACCATCTTTCATTGCGACTACAGAGTATGTTCCATCGTTTTCTTTAGCATAAACAATTGAATCCACCTGCTTACTCAGGTCATACCTCTCTGCCTGAGTTTTGCCTGTAGTAAATGCTATTTGGTCATACCCCTTTTCCGCAGCTTCTTGTATTGCTCTTTTTAGGGATAGTTCGTGCCAGGATGTCTTAAAGGGTGCGTCTGGTACAACCCCAGATTGCTGGTCATGGATACGATTCATCTCAGCAATGAGACGGACTTCTTCTTTTTGAAGTGCGTTGTATTCGTCAGCAAATTCAGGAATACCAATAGTTTCAGCTCTGCGCTGCACAACATTCTGATACTCATTTGCTAGTTTATCAAACTGACGATCCAAAACCGCTTTATCAACTTGATACCCCTTCTTGCGCCCTGCCTGATGCCAGTCTGATTGGATCTCTTCTACAAACAGAGTTTTTTTACCGTCTACTGTTCTATCGTTTACCCGCAGGTGGGCAAGTATGTTTGGTTGGTCAAAGTGGGAAGATTGGAATGTTTCTTGTGGGCTTACTTCGTCTAGCACTTCAAATCTACGGCGACCACTTTCTGCCATACGCTGAATATCAGCATCACTCATTACTTGTACGGCGCTTGTTCCATCTTGTGTATAAACACGAACCCTTTTACCACCAGAACCAGATGTCGGAAGCGTGAGCAATATCTCTCTGTAGTTCTCTCCACCTGGGAGGGTGTACTGGGAGAATTTTGTTTGGTTTGGCGTGTCGTAACGAAGTTTTGCCCACTCATTTAATCTACTAACTTCCGCAACATCACCAGCCGCCTCTGCTTGGTTAACCGCTTTTTCCCACTCGTTATAAGTAGAAAACTGATAACCAGGTGCAAAGTTTTCGCCCAACCGCACTTCCTTTACATCTACACGGTTAGCCGCGAGATAGTCTTGAACTTCCTGCTTGGTTACAGACTGTTTGTTTTTCAGAAACTCGTCCAAGCCTGTCCATTGGATCTCTTCTGGCTTTACCCCCGCAGACTTCTGAATCTGAGCCAAATACTGTTGGCCTGTTCCTTTGTTCTGCAAAGGCTGTACCGCAGCTTCTAACTGACTGTAAAAGCCTATGTCCGACTTCTCTAGTAACCCAGGTGTGGGAGCCAACTGAACCGCACCCGTAGGAGGTGTCGTCTGTATCTCGCTAACCAACTCCCTAGCTAACCGTTCTGTCTGCGGAACCATGCCGCGAATACCTAAAGCAGGTGTAGCCGCAATAGGAGCCATAATAGGAGGAATCTTGTATTCCGTCTCTAACTGTTGCAGGAACTCACCGAGACCTTGTAACTGTCTCTGAGCCGCAGGGTTTGTAGGTGTGTACCCATACTCTTGTTGGAACTGAGACATAGCTGCTTCACCCGCAGCAGGATTACCAAAACCTTGATAAATGCCCACAGGAAGAGAAGCCGCACCAACCGCTAGATTCTGGCCTACAGCCCGCAATGTCTGAGGAAGGCCCATAAGCCTCTGGATCACAGACAGGTCTGGCTCTGGAGGCGCAGGGACATACCCTGGTTCCATAGGTATCTGTGAAATTAGAGAGCGAAGATCAGCCATTTTTTATGCCCGCAAACCTCAAGTCGTGTATGTATGTAGAAAAATGATGCTCTGCAAAATCAGCAAGCAAATCCCAAAAGTCTTCTGCCACTAGATTTCTGTAATAGTCCCCGCAGAACGGAGCATCCTGTGGCGTTGTCCTGCGTGTGCCGTGTTCTGGTCGTCCCGTAGTCGCGCAGGTGAAGAAAACCAGTCCACCAGGACGAGTCATTCTGACCATATTTTGGAAGGTTTCTGCCCACTTTTCGTTGTGTTCAAAACACTCGCAGCTTGCGGTTGTGTCAAACGTGCCATCTGGGAAGTCTAATTCCTCCCCTTTTGCAACCATATCCACCCCGCGACCCTCTCCCAGATCAACCCCGAAATAGTCGCAGTTCTCAAAAAAAGGACGGATGGAGCCGTTTATATCCAGACTCCCAACCTCTAAAACCTTTGCGTTAGTGAAGAACTCGGGGTATGACTTCTTGATCGCCCCTACAAAATCCAGTTGCCAGCTATGACTCACGCGGCTTATATCTCTCTTTTAACCGCGCACCTAGGGCTTTTAGCTCTCTGAGGTCGTCTTGGTTCTCAGGGACTTTTGCTGCCCACCTTTTGAATTGGAGTGCCGCAGGTGTTGGTTGGCCCTTATCGTCTTTGAGTGGATGGCCCGCTGTGATCGCTTGTGCGGCTTTTCTGTAGATGAATTTGGCTCTATCGTACTGGTCAGAGGCACTTGCATTTTTGGTGCTACGGACTGGCTTGCGGACAGAGCCGCCCTCCCGATTATGTTCAGCCATCTTGCGAGTAGTCCGCTGATCGTACTTCTCAAATAGTTTAGCTGCATCGCGTACTTTCATCTCTTAGCTCTGGCTCCTGCCATGTTCGCAACCAAGGAGGGGTAAGCAGTACCCGTCTTCTTAGCAAAACTCTTAGCCGCACGTTTCTGGTTCTTTGACAACGCCTTGGGCTTGCCAAGCGATTTGGGTCTGGGTTTTTCGTAGACTTCTTTCATCTCGATCTTGCCTCGCAAAAAGACTGGATTTCTGAGTTCCCAACCTGATCCGCAGACGGAACAAATAATGCCCGCTTTCTGTCTGTAGCACCTTCAGGTTTCGTTAGGTAATACACCGCGATACTGTTTCTAGTCACGCCCTCTGGACATTGGATCGGGTCAGGCAAACCATGCCATTGCCCCTTGGTCTCAAATATGACCGCACGGTTGAACTTGCAGAAGATGGTTTCGATATGCGTTTGCGGGTCTTGCCACATCCCGAGACCACCGCCCCATTCAGGCTGCCACCCAGGGGTTAGATAAAGAATAAGGTTTAGATACCGCTGAAGCTCTAACTTAGGATGGATGTCGTAATCCAAGTGAACATTCAGCTTCCCGCCCCGAGTGTGAGTATGCAAACCCCCACCGTGTAACCCGACATCCGCAACCAGAGGAACGCCAAAAACGCCCTCCAACTGCTCTGTGAACTCCCGAGAGAGTAAATAGTAAAACGTCTTGTAGGTCTCTGGCTTAAAGTGATGCCAGTTGTTGCAGGTCTTTTTGACCTCTATTGGGTTGTTGTACTCAAACCAAGCGTCAGAGTCAAAGGCTGGAAACTCCGCAGCAACCTTCTCCGCGTTAGGGAGAAAGTTGTCAATGATAATCAAGCCTTTTTGACTTTTTCTGGTTTGCCCTTCATCGAGTCAGTTTCTTTTACGAACTCTTTGGCTACCTTTTGGGGGATGCCTAACTTCTTAGCCATTTCAGAACTAGAGGCCGCAGCTTGCATAAAACGATGCTGCGCCTTACTGATACTGGGCATCTTTTGTCCTTTCTTTCACGCGGATACATTGGCCCGCAGTTGAAGTCTCGGGGCGCGAATCTATAAATTCAATGACCTTAGCAACCGCAACCAAACAGTCTTCATGCTTGGTGTAAGTGGCATCCGTCCAGAATTGACAAGAGCCAGCCGCACAGAAAAACACGACTGGCAGCCACATTAGTCTTCTTCCTCTTCGCCGCCGTCCCACGCATCACATACGTTGACCTTGGCGCATTTGAACTCAAAGATTTGGCAGTAGACTTCATTCTTACCTAGCCCGCAGCCCTTTAGCTTCTCGCCATACTCGCAGTTGCCGCACATTTTCTCGTCCTCTTTAGGGCCGTAGTTCGCGGTCAAAATGGCTTTTTGCTTGTTGCCCTTATTAACAATCTCGTCTTGAGTCGCAAGGGGACACTCTGAATAATCGTCTTCTAAAAGAGAGTCGGCCTCTTTACCCATTGCTTTACCTGGGCCAAGCAGACCGATCATTACGGTAACGCCCTTCTCCTTCATTTGCCTTTTTTCCCAGGCATGGGCTTTTTCTTCTTACCGTACATCGTGGACTCCTAAAAATTTAGGGTAAAGTTTCCCACCCCCTAGTCTAGTCGAGTTTTAACGATTTGGCAACCAATTCGTGCGCTTTTTTAAGCTCGGACTTGTACCTGTCTGTGGAGATTTTAAGGCGTTGGGCAATAGAGTGTTCAAGATGATAGGGATATTGGACGTAGGCGGCTTTGAGAACCATGCGCGAAAATGTAGGCAGGTTTCTGACAATTTCCTCCACCCTTTCTCCAGCAAGGTGATCAGGTTCATACCGAGGCTCCGCACCCTCCCAGATTTCCTCAGACACATAATTACCTTCCGCAGAGGCAGCTTTATCCTGCACAGGAGGCCCGACATACCCTGCTAGCCACCAGGCCCAGTTTCTCAGCTCGTCTTGAACCATGTTGCCGCGAGTTCTGGCCTGTTCTCTTTGATCCAGGGGATGCTTGCTTCTGTCAATTCCTTGGGGTGATGCCCGGTCGTCTGGCTTCCAACGTGGTGGACGTAAGCCCTAGAAATGTAGTGCTTGAGTCCCCTGTCCTGCATATCCAGACATTGCACATCATCTGAATACCAGTTGATCGGGGGGAAGTCTATCCAGTTCTTTGACTCTATCCACGCACAGATGGGGGCTATAACATCCACCTCAATAATTGCGTTTTCAGAAGCATGGTGCAAGCCATCTCTATCGCCCTGATGCCTGAACCTAATGTTCTGACATCCTCTCGCGTAGTCAGACCGTGTAGCAACCCAGCCACGACCTTCTGCGGGGATTCTCTGCAAGTCTTCAGCTAGGGTGGGCCAGGTGTAGGGCGTGAAAACAATGTCATCGTTGCAAACTAAGATGTCGTTATGTCCGTCATTGATTGCCTGGTGGACAACATTGTTATAAGCGTCCCCAAAGTTGTCCGCAGTATTTTCTGAGGTAATTGTTTGGTGTTTGGGCAGGATCATGCCCGATCCCGATAGGTAGACTGTAAAGAAGTCTGGCAGGTACATCGTAATGCTTGCCGCCAGAACTGGCAGACACTTGCCGTTTTTGGTGGCGATTAGGATTGCTGACATAAATAGAAGTATTCTTGTTTGGGGCCGCGAACCTGTGCTGGTCGGTCTCTCTTCTCTCGGGTAACCAAACCCCTGTTAAAGCAGTAAAGTAAAGTAATCTTTACGATGGTCTTGTCCATCTGAAGCAGGGAGGCTATTTCTTTTGCCGTCCTTGCCTGGTCTCTGCAACAGTTTAGTATCTCGTCTTTCTTGCTCATCTCATCCCCAAAAAAAAAGCCCGCGAGTGGCGGGCTAACCCTGTGACCAGGGAGGAGGAGAAATGCCTCGGAGGTTGAGGCACACTCAGAATAGCACACCACTTCTCTAAACAGTATACCTAAGAACAATCTACGAGCTTGTGTACCCAACGGTTGTCTTTCTTCTTCCAGCCTA
>Ga0208644_1000961_pt1 | contig 25128 bp, 28 predicted proteins | sample VirMetDEL_Nov_18_FD_184517 | JGI IMG/M metagenome (GOLD analysis project Ga0208644, IMG submission 184517) | Aqueous microbial communities from the Delaware River and Bay under freshwater to marine salinity gradient to study organic matter... | ecosystem: Environmental > Aquatic > Marine >...
TTACCTTGTCAGTACCGCCCATTCCTTGATGCCATGTAGGCCAGCCAACTGCCGATGTTCGACTTTTACAAATTATCATAGCGGGTGTCGTTCCAAGCCCATGACCAACCGAAGATGTTGTACCCGTTCCCGTATACGAAACAATACTAATCCCCGCAGTCGTATTCGCTGAGACTGTGCTGGATACTGTTCCGTCTGTGTTAGATACGCCAGCACCGTTGGCTTTCCAGTTCCAAGAGATATAGGGTCTACTAGATGCGTTTGTTGATCCTGCTCCGCTAGTTTCTGTGCCAAGTGTAAATCCTGTCGAATCAAATGATAAAAGCCCAGATCCAGCAGTAAGGGTGTATTCAGAGTTAGTTAAACTGCTTGCAAGCGTTTTATTGATTCCTCGTACTTGGTCAAATAAAACATGATGGTTTGCGTCTTGCCTATCTTTAATCCAAACCAACCCACTTGCAAGACCTGTTGTTACAACCAAACCAGATGATCCCGTTCCTGTGTATGTTGTTGCGCTAAAGTGGTCATCCCCCTGCGCCACAGTTGGCTCAGGTAGGTTCGTTGTGACAAGTGCCTTGAAGCCAGATGGTGCTGTGTGGGCGAAGGGTCGCTGGCCGAAGTTTATATACATGACCGATGGGTCATTCATAGAAAATGCAAAGAAATACGGCCCAGAAGTTAGGCCGGTATATGCCGTTCCTTGGCTAACATTATTTTTGTAAAATGTAAGCGTTCCAACGTCAGCATCAAACGCAATTCCAATTACATCGTTACTCGTCCAAGAAGACCCGTATGCTACAGAACTTAAATTATGTTGTTTATTCCCACTATTACTAATGTAAGCCCAACCACCAGCGTTATCACCAAGGTAACCGTTAATGTTTACGGCTTGCGTAGCAATGCCAGCCCTAGCATATAAAGTACCTGAAATTGATGTTACGGTTGCTTCGCAATACCATTTTCCAGATGACATTCCGATGGTTGCAATGGATGTTCCCCAAGCCGCAGAAGGACCAGTTAGTTGAAGATTACCATTTGCAAGCGTGTTGGTATTATTTAATGCATTCCAAGTAGCGTAATTCCCCCGCACCTCGCCACCAGCACCCGTGTCTGTACCGTAAGGTGTAGGTGTGTCCACCAGAGAATCGTTACCAGCACCCGCAGTTACAGAGAAGTTGTTAGGTGTCCAGTTATTCCCGTTGCCAGAAATGTCTTTGCCGAGTGTGGTCGATGTGGTTCCGCTGTTATCAGAGAAGTCTAAGTGAAACCCGTTTGTGCCGTAGGAACCCGCATAACGAATAGGTGACCAGACTCCTGTGGTTTCGTTGGTCTCACCGAAAGACGATGGGGTTAGTGCTTGACCATCTATGAAATTTATTTCTGTGAGGTAGCCATCTAAAAAATAATTTGTTGTTTGAGCGTGTCTACCAATGGCGTGAGGCTCAGTTGTGTTAATTCCAAAATCAAAATTTTGACTAGGCCAATTTGTGCCTTGCGTTAAAGTTTGCCTCACATTGTTTACATATAATTTTAATCGATCATCTGATGTTGCTTGTGTTGTATCAACAACCAAAACAATGTGATACCAAGCAGACACATCTCTAAAAAGAGCAGGTGTTGTAAAAACATCAAAGTCATAGGTATGGACGCCCAAACAATTATCTGCCCCGCTTGTGCCACCACCATCATCAAATTCAAAAATAAAGTTGGTGCTTGTTGATGCTCCCGATGCTGGATTGCAAGCAAATAAAACCTGCCCGTTTGTTTGAGCGTCTAATTTTGCTCGCTTTACCCACCCACTCCATGTCCATGTCTTGCGGTTACCAGCACTCGCAGGAGTCCTACTCAGATACGCAGAGTCAGCAGAGTTAAACCGCAGAGAGCGTGAGATTTCGTAGTCGCCAGCCGCAGAGCCAGCCGCCGCAGTGGTTAAGGCTTTGCTTAACATTAAGCGTAACTCCCGACATAAGCCGCATACAAGGTCGTACTGACTTTCCAAAATACAAACACATCCTTATTCGTCACAGTAGGTGCTGCATTGCCAGCACTGGTAGTCCAGGTCACAGTAGGCCATACGGGTGCATAAGTGTCACCATTCTCTAGGTGCAATACAACCGTCTGCCCAGCTTCCAGTGAATCAGTAAAGGTGGGCGCACCAGTAGCTACACACACTTGAATCGAACCGTTAGCTGGATCAAGTGCAATGCTGCCGCTGGTACCTAATGTATATACAGTCTCTTTTAATTCAGCAAATGTCTGCTGTGCAGTAAAAGCCTGGGCTACATCCGTCTTGGCTGTGTCAGCATCATAGGCTTGAACATCTGTACCAATGGCTAGTCCAAGATTTGTCCTGGCCGTTGCTGCATTGTCAAGGTCAGACAGATTGTTTGCAGACTCTAAAAATCCAGCAGTTGATATGACAACATTCTGCCAAGCAGATCCATCATAGATTCGACTGAGGTTGCTTGTTGTATTGAAGTACCAATCCCCAGCAGTCACTGGATCGCCCTCATTATCCAAAGAAGGATCACTTGCTTGAGCGCCCAGATAAGTGGCATTGAATGAAGCAAGGGCAGCTTCAGCAGCAGACTGTGCGGTAGCTGCACTGGTTGCGCTATTGCTTGCATTGGTTGCGCTTGTCGCTGCATTGGATGCGGAGGTTGAAGCAGCAGACTCAGAGGCAGCTGCGTTCGATGCTGACGTGCTGGCAGATGATGCGGAACTGGACGCGTTGGTCGCAGAGGTCGAAGCATTCGACGCAGAGGTCGAAGCAGCTGATGCAGAAGACGATGCATTGCTGGCACTGGTCGCAGCCGCCGACTCCGAAGCAGCTGCATTGGTCTCGCTTGTTGAGGCAGCGGATGCACTGGCCGAGGCTGCTGAGGCAGAGCTTGCTGCAGCCGTTGCGGAGTTCGACGCATTGGTGGCTGAGGTCGATGCACTCGAGGCGCTGTTGCTCGCGTTGGTTGCGCTTGTGGAAGCGTTCGATGCGCTCGTCGAGGCGTTACTTGCAGACGTAGATGCCGCGCTTGCTGACGATGCAGCGGCAGTAGCCGATGCACCTGCTGCCGCGTTGTCCACAAGCAAATCCCACTTAGCAACATCGGCATTGGTGTCAATCGGCTGTGCGCCGCTCGAAGTGTGTGCAGTGTTGGCGTAGTAGATGTTGCCGTTGCTGGTGTCTTTAACAATGTCGCGCTTGTTGTAGCTAGTGCCTGCCGCCCAGTTGCCGCGATTGTCACCAATTACCTCACCAATCACCGGGTTGCCGTTGGAGTCAAATGCAAGTGACTTGTTGGCTCGCACCGATGCGCGTGGCAGCACCATGTTAATGCTGGTCGGGTCAGTCTGCGGTGCCTGCAGCGCACGCTGCAAACCTTCTGCATTTTGCTGCGCAAAGATGGTCTGCTGGTCGAGCTCGTCGTTCAGAGTATTCGCAAAGAAGTCGCCGCCCGTCGTGAAGTCGGTCGCCCGCGCAATGGTCCTGTTGCCAACGATTGCGATCTGCGTGCCGGTAGGCGAGGCCACCAGAGTGACAGAGCCTGTGCCGTTGGCGTTGATGGTGACCGTGTAGTCAGTCGTCAGAGTCAGCAGCGTGTCGTCTTCGTAGACCGCGATATCGCTGGCTGCGAGAATCTCGAAGGTGAACGCATACGGCCCCGTGCCTGAGGCAGCAAAGACAACTCGGCGGGTGACGTTTGAAATAGCTACTGGCATTTGTCAAGAGCTCCTATTGGTAATTGTATTTCGCTAATCGCCTTTATAAAAGAGGCCAAATGCCTCCCGATTCGCTTTTAATTGATCAATTTTCACTGAGAGCTCTGGGTCTTCCGCTAGCAGCTGCTGCCTGGCCGCGCCCATGTACTTGTCGTGCAGCAGGCGAATGAGGCGCTGCTGCTCGTCCAGGCTTTGCATATCGAAACCTGGGCCGGTGGCCAGGTCATAGATGGCCATCTTCGCGGTCATGCCGTTGAACTCGAGCTCCTTGCCGTAGATCGTCAGCAGCCGGTTGTACTGCTCGGAGCTTAGGTCCACGCCATTGATCTTGCGCTGTGGCATGGTGATCGGCGAGCCCATCTGCACCAAGATGTCGTCGGTCGGGGAGAACTGGCCAGGCGTGACACGGGTGGGCAGGATCATCTCGTAGGCCTTGCCCTTGCCCTGCATGATCGGGTCGCCCCATAAGTTGAGCTTTGGGGGTAGCGTGGCCGAAAGACCTGGCACGCGGGCCATGTACTTCTTGAAGGCCTCGTAAAAACCTTTGACGCCCATGGGTAGGTCCTCGCCCTTGACTGACGTGTCAGAGGCCATTGGGTCCATAAACCGCTCGATGGTGGCCACTGCTGAGTTGTAGGCCCCGATAGGCGAGCCACCGATACCGAAGCTGCCGAACTGTTTGACCAGGGCATCGATTGTGTCTTCGACTGTCTTGTTGGTGTTTGCGATGCCACCCCCAAATGCGCCAGCAATGTCGGCCACGCCCGTGAGCCAGGGCTGCTCGCCCATATAGTTGTACATGCCATAAAGCGCGCCCATGAAGACCTCTTCGATCTTGCCGGCGTCTTCTTCATAGCGGGCGTACTCGGCATAGTCAGCGGCCATGGCCAGGAATGCCGAGATCGGTTCCATGCCGTTGAAGCTGAGGTAGACCTTGTCGTCGCCAATCGACACGCGGCCCAGAGCAGACAGCCGCTCGACCTGGCCCTCGTAATCAGCACGCGGCAGCACCAGGGAGTAGGGCTGCCAGCCACCGCGCAGCAGCGCCTCACGGTCAGCACGTCGTCCAGGCCCGCGCCCGGTGAGGTAACCCTCAGACGATAGGCTGGCAAACGTAACAAGCAGTGCAGAGCCCATAGTGACCTTGGCCATGGCTAGGTCGCGGTACGGGCCACCCTTGGCCATGTCAGCGCGGAAGCGCGAAGAGATTGGGGCAAAGGGCGTGCGCTCAATTACCTCAAGCGCAATGTTGGCCGGCGTCCGAAAGAACGGCACCACCATTTTTGCGATAGGGTGCTGGAACGCCCCTTCAATCGAACGCAGTGCTGGTGGAAGGTCCATTGTGAACGTGCTCTTACGGGCATACTCCATCGCCTCCGCGTCAATGTCTGCCGGTGGATTCTTAAAAATATTCTCAACCTCTTGCTGCGCACGGGCGCCGGCCAGGGCCTCATCAGCACCACCCTCAATGGCCTCACGGTAGACAGACTTGCCACGGCGAATGGCCAGCCGGTTGAATGCCGTGCGATAAAACCAGCCCTTGTAAAACTCGTCCTGAGTCAGCAAGGCCTTACCTGGGATGGTGATGGCCTTGCCGTATAGGTCCACGCCTTTGGCCAGCAATCCGTCTGCCTGCATACCAAAGGCGGCAGCAGAGATTTCGGGTTGGTCACCACGCCTGGTGAGCTCGAGCTTGCTGATGGGGTCGCTTGGCATTCCCGTGTTCCAGGTGCGCCTGCCGAGTTCGAGACCCTCGCGCACCCCGGTGGTCAGAGCTTGCATCTCGGTGAGGAACTCGTCGAACTCCACCTTCTCCTTTGCGCTGCCGGGCACCGTCGCACGCCAGGACCTGGCCCACTTGGGTAGCACGTTTGAGTAGAACGCAGCCATGATGCGCTCAGGCACCTGGTAGGCGCCAAAGAGCGTATTGCCGGTAATGTTCTTTGCGTGCGTGACAGGTGAGGACAGCAGGCCATTGATCCAAGTGGTGAACCAGACGTCCTTGAGGGTGGAGAACATCGACTTCTCGATGATCTGGTTCTTGGCTGCCTGGTTGGGTGCAGACAGGTAGGCACGCGCCAGATCCTGCAGGCTGTTCTCACCGCCACCTTCTTCCAGGGTCCTGCGGATCAGGTCGATGTTGCTGGTGTCACGCGGCACGCGCATGACAGCCAGGGCTCGGGCCGTTTCGCTCTGCACACCTTTGACCGCTTTTTGGATCAGGCCGTGCATGGTCACTTGCTGGCGCAGCTGCAGCTTCTGGATGTCTGTTGCCTGGCCATTGGCCACCAGGCCAAAGAGCCTGCCGAGCTCATCAGCAGATGCCTCGAGCACCTGCATGGCGCGGTACACATCCACCGCGTTGCCGGCCATCTGGTTGTTGTTGTCCAGCAGCCTGGTCAAGAACCGTTCATCCACGCCCAGGCCAGCGGCCTTTTCTTTAATCTGGTCGAAGGTCACCTTCTGGGTCTTGATGCCGAGCGCATCACCCACGCCACCGATGATCGCGCTGATGTTGTCGGTCTGCATATTGGCCAGGTTGAACGCTTCCTCAGGAGGCTTGCCGTCGATGTTCACATCGGCAGCCCGCTTCTCTATAGCAGCCTGCACGTCGTCCACAGTTTGCTGTGGCGCCTCGGGCATGATCGTCGTCTTGTCTTTGACCGTAGCCTGCGGGAGATCACCAGGGTCTGTCTGTGGGCCAGGAATGATGGGGCGCTGCGAGGCCTGAGGGTTTTTCTTTAAACCCTCCAGAGCCTGGTCTGCGCCCTGCTTAACCACGCCGCGCAGAAACGAGCCGACGCCGGCCACCTGCGTGGGGTCCTCCATGGCGGGCTGGCCCGGCTGGTCAGTGGTAGTCATCCCTGAGTCTTCAGGGTATGTAAGCGGCTCGGGTAGTTCTGGTGCCGGCTGCTCGACCGGCAGCGGCTGGGGAAGGATGGAGTTAAGGCGGTCGTCGAGAGGCTTGGCGGCCATTATTCATTTCCCCCTGATGGTGTCTGTATAGACGCCTTCTCAAGGGAGGCCTGCTCCCGCTGCTTACGCAGCTTATCTAGGCGTCGAGCGTTTCGTTCGTTGAGCTTTCTCTGAGCTTCTGGATCAATCGAGCTTGCTTTGCTGCCAGCTCGGGGTTCTTTACTTCTTGCTGATCCATCAGTTCCTGCAGAAGCTGCTCGGAGTTTTGCGAGTTGCTCTCCGTATCCAGCTTGCTCAAGGATTGGTTGGAATCTTTCATCATAAAAAAGTGTCCTAAAGTCAGGGGTTGATGCGATTAACTCATCTGTAATCGCATTATCTCGAATCAATTCTACCGCGCTTCTAGTCTCGCCGGCAGATCCTGCGGTCTCATATAAAGTCTTTGCCCAAGACCAAATTGTCTCCTGAACCTCGGCTGGGGTCCAAGTCTCTCCCGTAAGTTTAGTGAGGTAGTTAGCTGTCTCACGCACCCGTGCATTCATGGCAAGGTAACCAGGACCCTTGCCTGGATCTACCTTGGTTAGACTGCCCGAAAACATCTTTTGGTCTACTAGGGCGAATGCCGCCATCCAGGCGTCGTTTGTCACCTCGTTGACATTACCCTGCAAGTTACGCATGAAGCTGTTTACCTTGGGCCCAGACAGGATGACGGTGCTGGGGTCTTCAGACGACAGAGCCCTGACTGTGTTGTTAATCCAAGCATCAAGCACTGAGTCTTCGCCCTTACTGCCCTGGACGCTCTGACCCATGACCCTGACAATTGAGGCCTCATCGGCGGGCCTGCCTGCAGCGGTCCAATTCTTCCATACCTGCAGCGCGTTGTAGAGGTTCGACTCCACGCTGGTCTGCGGGCTGGTAGCCGACAGTAGGGCAGCAAACCTAGGTGCGTCTTGACCAAACACGTTGACAATGGCCTGGGTGCTGCCCTCGTACCATCCGCGCTTGGCTTTGCCGCCAATGGCCGCAGCCGCGAACTCCTGCTTGCTGGGTAGCTGGGTGAGGTACTCAACGAAGGTCTTCGCGGTGTTCGACTTGAACTTAGCCTGCTCGGCAGGTGTTAGGTTCTTGACAGCTCGAGACAGGACAGCAGCCTGGTCGGCCCTGATCTTCACCTCACGCTCGCCGATCTTCACCGGCATAAGCAGCTCGTCGCCAGGCTTGCCGACGTTCTGCACGCTCAGGCCCACCGGCAGGTTCTGGGGCAATACGTCGGCGGCTTTGCCGGCCACCTTGGCCGTAGACTTCACCAAAGCGCCAGCCGTAGGTACATCAAAAGCAGCCAGCTTCGCATCAGGTACGAGCTGCGTCGCAAAGCCTGTGCCTCGGACCAGGCTCTCACCTTGGCCAGCCTTCTGCAATGCCTCGGGCGTGCCGACCTGCACCACGCGCTTTTCGCCTGTCACTGGGTCGATCTCTTTCTCAGAGCCACCAACGAATGGCAGGAAGTCACGAATGCCGAGCTCAATGCCGCCGATGCTGACCTTGCCCAGGCCATCCAAGGCCATGCCGATCTCCTCAAGCGTGGCGCCAGTCTTCTGCATGAGCGCCTCAACAGGCGACTGCTCGATGGCAGACATCTCACCTTGCATGGCGCCAGGCCGCACAGTGCCGGCCACGTCCATTTCAGGCCCAGGAAATACTTGCCGGGTCAGGCTGTCGATGTAGGCCTGTTCTAGTTCTGAGTTCACTCAAGGCCCTCCGCTTGTTTTACGAGTCTCTCGATCTGCTGCAGCTCACGCGCCTTAATGTCGCTCTTGCCAGACTGCACCTGCTCGCGCAAAAAGGGCAGGGTCTCCGAGGTGATCTTGGCGCCTGTCTTCTTCTCGTAAACCTCGAGCCTGCTGCGTGCAGCCTTGGCCGCTGCCGTGTCGCGCTTTTGTTGGCCACGAATTTCGATTTGTCGCAGCACGCCGAGCTGGTCAAAAGGCTTACCTTCTGCCACTGCTTTAGAACGCTCAGTTTCCATTTCCTGCTGAATCTCAAGATACTTCTTGGCCTCGGCACCCTTGGGGTCGATGTTGACCAGGCCCTCGGGGATGCCGGCCAGGCGTCGAATGGTGGCCTTGACTTCAGTGGTCACGCGGCCGCTCAAGCGCCTGCGCAGATCCACCATGTCTTTACCAGTCACGCCGCGCTTGGAACCTGCATTGAGCAGATCTGCAGAATTGGTGATCACGCCAGAGTCGATCTGGTCCTCGAGAAAGAAGATGACATTCGGGCTGGTCTTCGCGGCATCAGGGTCGAGCAGGTTCTTGGTCTGCTCAAGCGTCAGGACATTGAGGTCGAGCAGGTTCTGCTGCAGCCTGCGCTTCTCGGCTGGGTTGTTTGACTGTAGCCAGTCCTCGTAAAGATCGAGCGCAGCGTCCTTGTCCACCAGCTCCTGGTCCTTTCGCTTCTTCTCGGCCAGGCTCGCTTTGTTGCTGACGTCAGACATAAGGTTAGAGATAACCTTCGCCTTGTCGTCTTGGTCCATCGACTGATAGACCTGACTCATCATGCCCACATCACCACGGCGCAGCCGGCCATAGGTGTCGAGCGGGTCCTTGGTCATCTCGGTGTCAGTTGTAATGTATCGCGTGACAGCGTTGACCTTGGCCTGGCGAATGGCAGCCGGGAACTTCTGCACATATGAGAGCGCCTGCTCTTGTCCACCAATAAGCGCAGCCTTGGTGATGAAGCTCTGCTTAATCGCGTCAGCAAATTGGTCAGGCGACAGCGGTGTGCCGTCCTGGAACTCACCCCAGCTGCTGCGGCTAAAGACCTCCTCGAGCTCCTGTTGCACGCGCTGAAAGTCAAGCTCGAGCTTGATGTTGTTCTCAGCCTTTACGCGCTTGAGCTCGGCAACCGCAGCTTTCTCAAGCACGGTGTTGCCAAGGCTGGCAATGGTGGCGCGGAACTTGAGCGAGGCCTCGGGGTCGATTTGCACCAGCGACCGGCTGTAACCATCAAGCACGGTGGCCAGCTTAATCTGCGCATCCTTTGAGCTGATGTTGCCCTTCTCGATGTCGGGCAGCATGTCAATAATGACCTTGCGGGCCTCGATGTCGGCGTGACCAGCAATCTCGAATGCACGCGCCTTGCGGATGACGTTCTGCTGGATGTTGATGCCAGAGCCAGCAGTGACAACTTTCCGCACATCACCCCTGGCGATGGCCTGCAGCTGCTCAGGCGTAAGCGGATTCTCGGCCACATACTGGTAGCCGGCGTCTTCAGCGAGCTTGCGATTGACCCCAAAGAGGGTGTTGCTGATCCGATCCAGCGACTGGGCCACAGTGCTCTGGTAGTTGGCAGCAGCCCGCAGGCCGGTGCGCTCAATCGGTTGGGGACTGACAGCCCTGGCAGCCGAGCCTGGCGCTTGGCCAATCATGGCCTGGGTCTGATCAATGATGGGTAAGGTCGCCATTACTAAAATGCCTTCGCAATCGTCGGGAATGGATTGGTAACGGTCTGCGCGAACTTCACGCCGGTATCGACCAGCGCAGCCCTGGAAAGTATGCCGCCCGACTTCTCGGCGAACTCACCTGCCAGGCGCAGCTCGGAGGCTTGGCGCTCTGCAGCAAATCGGGTGTACTGCGCACTTTGTTTGCCTGTGATGTACATGGCCGTGGCGTCCTCGTAGCCAAAGACCCTGGCCATCATTGAGTTAAGGTCTGTTATGCCCACATCAAACATGGCCGTCTGCGTGTTAACGTCCTGCAGCTGCGCCGCCGACCCCGAGGAGATGCTCACACCATTGGCAGCTGCACGGGCACGCACAGCCGCGTTGGTAGCTCGAAGGTTCTTCAGCATCCTGTTGGATTGGATCTGGTAGTTGCGAGCCTCGATGTTGGCCTGCTGCAGTCGGCGACCGGCCTGCAGAGTTGCGATCTTCTCTTCCTGGTCTGCGCGGATGTTGGCAAGCGCCAGGGTGTCGATAGCCTGGACCTCGAAGAGGCCCCGCTGGTAGATGCCGGCAGCTTTCTGTGCGCCTGCAGCTTTGATGCCCTCGGACAGCTGCGCATAGGGCAGGTACGCATTGACACCGGCACCAATGATATTGGCGCCAGCCGAGGCAAGATTTACAGCGTCGCTGAAAGTGAAGTTCGATGGTGCGGCCATAGTTAGGTCCCCTGGTGCACGGCGAGCTTGTATTCAAGGCCGAGCAAAGTCATTTTCAGCGGCAGCGTCTGAGTCACCTCGATGGCCGCCTCTCGCTCGTAACCACGAATGCCGTCCAGGCGCTTCACCCCGGTGAACTCTTGGATGGGCAGGTCAAGCAACGGGTTGTCGAAGTTGCGAAACGGCACCGGCTGGTTGTTGATGTTCAAGTGCTGCGAGTCGTTGACAATCGCGTTGACCTGCACAATGCGTTTCTTGAACGAGACCCGCGTACCACTTTGCAGCTGGATCTCGGCAGGCATGGTCTTGGCCAACACCGTAAACGGCAGGCCCACCTCAAAGCTTGCGGTCGATGCTCGGTCGAATGTTACCGAGCCAGAGCTCACCGTTTCATTGCTCTGTGGAACGCCGTCGCAAATCACATTCAAGGCCTTGCCCTCATGCGGCAGGCTCGAGACGCTGGCGGCTGCGCCCCCAATGAATGCGCAGTCTGTGAACCGTGCGTCTTGAAAGAGCTCCACAAAATAACGGTCAGTTCCATTGAACGTGCGCTTGGTTGCGCAGTAAATATCGTTCACATCGGTCTGCACGTCCACGAAGGTGCCGTCGGTGGTGTACTCGCTGGGCGCCACCACTTGCTGGCTGCGCATCACCGAGAAGACAGCCAGGGTGCCGTCGGTAGCATTGACCACCAGCAGCAGGTCGCCCTCGTCTGTCGAGGTAGCCCTGCGCAGTGCAATACGCTTGGGGCCCTTGAGTAGATGGCCAGATAGCAGCGAGATCCTTGAGGTCACATAGGTCAGCTGCGTGTCAGAGAATAGGAACTCGTTGAGTGCTTTGCCCTGGCGCTGCACGAAGATTGTGCCGGTCTCGATGGTCTCCACGCGGGTGCCAGGCTTAGTGCCATTCTTCGAGACATTCTTAAATGTGAGGGTGAGAGGTGTGATCGGATCAGTGCCGGCCTGCGGGACGAAGAACTCACCACCCGTGGTGAAGACCTGGAGGTCTCGACCTGAGAGCATGTCAACGATCACGTTCAGCTGGCTGGTGTCGAGTGTCGCCTCGACCGCGTCGTCATCCAGCAGCTCGGTCGCAGAGAAGTCAAAGAAGAGCCCGACCTTCGAGCCCCAGATGGTGGACGGCCTGCTCTTAGATCCACCGAAAAACAAACGACCCTCATGGAAGGTGACCGACCTCGGGTAGCCCTTTGTGGCAGACCAGACCGACTCGTAGCCCGCTTCGAGCTCCCAGTTGCCGCTGGCGATTAGAGCGGTGGAAAAAAACGGGTACTCGGTCACTGCCTTGACCACCGTGGTGCTGACAAACTCAACAATCTTGGCCCGGCCCTGCGGGCTTGAATTTATGTATTGATTGACATTCCCGGCACTGAAGACTCCTGCCGATGCCGTGATCGTTACGTTGCCAGAAACGGCCGAGGGCGTGATGTCGGCAGCGGGGTTGCTCACCGTGAGAGCGAAGGCGTAAAGTGGGATCGAGTCGAAGGTGATGGTGCTGATGGTCCAGCTTGCGTCAGTGCCGCCACGCACCAGTTTTACGGGCGCCAGGTCGGGATGCACAATCACCATGGTGTCTGCCGACTGTACCCAGCACAGATCGTCGAGCATGGCCGCCGTGATCGAGGTCGTCAGAAAATTGTTGCCGGTCCCGTTGATGTTGGTGATAAGCACCCCGTCCTTAATTACAAACATGCGCGTAGCTACAAAACAGAGCATGTAGCTGTCGTCCACAGAGAACTCGAAGTTGATGAGCCGCACGCCGTTGGCGGCAGACTCGGTGCCGCTGTTGGGCAGCTCGATGATGTGCTTGAGACCTGGTCGTCGTCGCAGCCCACCCTGGGGCTGGATCACCACATTGGTGGCCTTGGCAAGCGCGTTGTTGTATTGCTGCAGATCCACCCTGGCACGCAGCAGCGGATCGAGCTCACCCGTGACGAAGTTGGTTTGAAAGTCTACGAATCGCGCCACTAGAACCTCGACACAACAAGGCTGAAGTCTTCAATGACCTGGCTCGGCTGGCCCTGGCTGTCCATGTTTATGGCCTGTCGGAAGTAACCACCCCGGCCATTTTCAGAAGCCTGGCCGATGGCCACGGTCTGCCAGTAAACGGTTTTGTCCTGCTGCTCGGTAACGGGGTAGGCGAGGTGCCAGGCCATCTGGTATTTGAGCAGCTGTACGAAGTAGGAAGGCATAGCAAACTCCCCCACCTGGTACGCGTAGTCGATGTAGACGGTGGTCTCATTGGTCATTAACTTGTCGCCAATGATTTCCCACTCTTTGTATGGCCGAGCGCCAGCAGAGTTTGTGATGAACACGGCGCGTGGATTTGCGAGGCGGTCGCCGGGCAGTTGGTATTCGTAGCGCCACTCGGTGGTGGGCGTGGTGATGAGCTGGGAGAGCTGCGCCTTCTTGTAGGAAAAGGACCATGGGTACATGCTCAAGGTCATATCCCTGACGTCAGGGTAAAGCCGGTCGCAAGTATTCGACTCATCTGTGCCGTCGTTAAAAGACGAAATAGGCTTGGCGCCCAGCAAGATCAGTGCGTCAGAACAGATTGATACCCCGGTGTCTCCAGCAGCCATTGCAACCTCTCAATGTGTAAAAGGCCAGCCTCCGAGAATCCCCAGAAGCTGGCCCCAGGTACTACTAACCCGACTTAATCGCTGTCGGTATTGGCCAGCGTGGTGCCGTCATTGACGTCAACCACACCGCTCGAGTTCGACAACACATAGACCAGCGTGGCCACAGCGGTAGAGCCCGTGGAGGTCACGCAGTAAATGAGGTCGCCAACTTCGAGTGTGTTGGCCAAGCTGTTGAAGTAGCCGGCCGTGTTGACGTCGGCAATAGCGTCGGCTGTTTTGTAAGCGAAGACAGAAGGTGCCTGACCACGCTTACCAGCAGCGACGACGTTCCAACCAGTTGAACTAAAAGCCATGACTCAGTCCTCCTTAAGTTTCGCGGCAGGTGATCTTGACGATGCCCTCGTCGTCAATCGACGAAGACCCAGCCGAGAACATCGACGCAACCAAGAAGGAAACCTTCTCGGGTACATAGTTGATCTCGGTGCGGGGAGCGATACCCTCGGCCATACCAATTGCGTCGCGGTGGAAGGCGTAGAGAGTGCGGTCGCTAGAACCGTCAATGGGAAGGCCACCCTCGGCACGGTCACCCATGAGGTGGAACTGAAAGCCGAGGAAGGTGTTGATGTCACCCTGCACAAGAGCCTTGACAGTGTTGAAGTCAGAGCTCGTCACAGCGGTCTCGCTCAAAAGCGAGGCGAGGCTGTCTGCGTGGATGAGGATGTGACGGTCAGTCATGGGCACGTTGTTGCCATCGAGCAGGCGCTTGGCCTCACGCAGCTTGGCTACGTTGAGGTTGGAAGCCGCGCCACCAATGCTGTTGGCAACGGTAAGCGAGGTGCTGGAAGCAGAAAGTGCATCAAGAATGATTTGATCCTGACGGCGTCCGATAGCAGCGGAGACAACCTGAACGAGCTCACGACGCTCGTCGAAGTTGACTTTGGCCTGCATAAAGACATCGGAGTACTCAGCTGCGATGAAGTCAGCAAGAGTCACCGTCACTTGACCGTAGGTCACGTTGAGGGGAGCAACATCAGTCTGGGGAACACGAACTTGTGCGACACCCTTACCGATCTTGGGGAACTTGTAGGTCGAGCCTTCGACACCTGAACGAACACGGACAGCGCCACGAAGCATGGCCGAGCCTTGGTAGGCCTGCTTAACTTCCGCGTCGAAAAGGGTAACAAAGGCAGTGCTTAAATTGATAGCCATTTGTGTAGTCCTTCCAAAAGTTAAGAAAAGTTTCTTCGCTGTCGGTGAGCCGCAGGTGCGGGCCTAGTGCTTGCAGTGGGTTGCCAGCCGGTGGATTACCACCATCTCAGGGCCTCGATGCTCAGAGGTTGGCCTAACTCGATTCTATTGTCCTTTTAGATATCTGCAAGCGGTCCGATTGATAAATGTAAAAAAAGCCCGCCGGGAGGCGGGCCAAACCCTGTGAGGGTGGAGGAGAAGGAAAGGCGCGTTAACCGTAACGCTGCTGGAAAAGCTTTTCGACCTTGGCCCGGTGCGCGGGATTGTCGTAGTATTCTTTCGTGCCGACCATCTGCTGCAGCTCCAGGTCGGTGGGCATTCCATCCATCGGCTGGGATTCCACTGGGATGCGGCCCTCGTAGGATTCGCGGATCTTCATTAGAGCTCGCAGGCCTCGGGCAGTTCCCCCCATGACCCGAAACTCATCGAAGTCATTGGCGTCCCAGACGCCCTTGTTTACTAAGCCGCGTGCCCAGTTGACCATGCCATTCTTGATGGCCTCGCCGTTTGGTCCCAATGATTTCATCTCTGCTGCCACGTCAATGGCCGGCTCACCAGGTCCCAATTCTGCAGCCACACCCCTGACTTGGGAGACCAAGGCGTCGAATGCCGCCTGGCTCACACCCCACTCCTTGGCCCAATTTAGGACAGCAGGCGCCAGGGGCATACTCTCGATGTCACCCTCGCCGAATACGGCGGTGTCGTAGTTACCATCTGCCGGGGGCTTGTGCTTGCCTTGGCTAACCATCTTGCGCATGTCCATCCAACTTTTCGCAATGCCCTCGAGGTCGGGGTCTCCGTCCTTCCAGAAGTTCTCTGGCCACCAGTCTGGCCGATCAAGCGCCTCGTCTTCAGGGATCGAGTCGGTCGCCCGGTGCTCGACGTTGGACTGCTGCGGTGCATTGGAATCCTGCTGGCTCTCGTCGGTGGCTTGCACCCCGTCGAGTAGGCCAGTGGATTCACTGGGCTCGACTACTGCTTCTTCGCTCATAGATTCCTCGCTTTTTTAATCCGCGCTTCAAGATCCCTGACTACGCTGTTCTGTCCTTCTCGGTAGAAAGCGAAGTCGGGGCTGCTTCCCGGCACGGCGACGGGTTGCTCGAGCAGCTGCTCACGCCACCAGGCCAGTAACCTCTGGCCTTCCTCGGTGCCGAATACCCGCAGCATTAACCTGTTTGTGTCGTCGTTCTTTGAGTGGTTTGCAGAGGCCTCTGCGTCCAAGGCCTCTAGTTCGTCCCATCCTGGCATTTAGGCCCCTTGTGGTGGTGGTTGTGGTGCGGCTTGCTGCATCTGCATCTGCTGCATGGCCAGCATCTGGGCCTGCTCTGCAGCTGCGCGCTCTTCGATGAGCAGAGTGCGTTCAGCCGCGTCATTTCGGACTGCGGCAGGCACCCCGAGCTTGTCGCCCAGGTAGTCCACCACGGCGCTTGTCTTGATGGCGAGCTGACCCTCAGCCCCGAGCGGCCCGACCAGCTGCAGGTACTGCAGAATGGCGTTGACCTCTTCCATGTTTTGCGCCATGGCAAGCGGCGCCACAGGGGCGACCCTCACCTCCAGGCCATTGACTCGCAACGGCATGTCGATCAGACCGCGCTCATCCATCACCTGCAGGATGCGACCAACCAACGGGACCATCGTCTCGTTGATAAGACGGCCGAACGCCGAGCCCAAATTCTGCGCGAGCTCCTTCATGCGCTCGACCACCTCGGTGGCCGATCTTGCCGACATGTTGTCAGGCGGCAGGCTCTCATCAAGCAGGATGCGCTTGATGTTCATGCGCAGGTCGTTGATCACGATCTGACTGACGTTGAAGTCGCCCGAGCGGGGCAGGGGTTTCAAGCTGTCGCCCTGGGGGCCACCATTACGCGCCACGGGAATAATCGCGCCCGGCACAATCTTGACCGTCTGCGGGTTGAGCACGCCGTCGTCGGCTGCCGTATAGGCGCCCGATACAGCCAGGCTCGCATTCTTCAGCAGCAGCTCAAGCGTCTTGTTTAAGGTCTTGATGTCGGGCAGGGCAGTAAGCAGCGGGCCGCGCCCATACACCTCGCCTGAGACTTTCATGTAGCGTGAGATCACCCACGGCGAACCCTTCATGCGTCGGTAAACAATTTCTTCTTTCGAGACCTGGTCGATGACGTGGTAACACCAGTCGCCGCGTTCTGAATCGTAGACTGTGGCCTCGAGTAGGTCCACGTCGTCGGTGGGCTTTTGTTCAATGCGTTGCTTGACTTGAATTGGAAACTCGGCGTCTTTCCACTGCTGCTGGATGGCCTCGCCCTTCATGCGCATCTTGCGGTAGATCTTGTCTACCTGGCCGTTGGCGCCCTCCTCATAAGCGAGGAGAAACATCGGCACGGGAATGAAGTTGATCGGGCTCACGTCGTCGCCAGGCATCACCAACATGCCGGCTGTGCCCACCGCTAAGTCGAGCAAGAACTCGCCAATAGCGATGTCGAAGTTGCTCTGCTTGAGCACGGCAAACATCTTCTCGCCGTAAATGTCGAGGATTGTTTGCGCTTGGCTGCGTCGGTCCTCAGGAATATCGGGGCCGGGCTCAAGACGCGCCCACTTGCGCTGCGGGGGGAAGATTCCCGACTGCAGTCGGTTGGCAAAACGCTGGGTCGAACTGATGGCCGTGGAGTCAAACACTCGGGCCATCTTTTTGTTGCCCTGGCTATTGCCTTCCCAGTAGCCATACAACTGGCGCTGGGGCAGGGCAAACTCGTAGGCGTCGCGGTAGAGGTCCTCGAAGAGGTCCTTCTTGCGCTGCGCCACCTCGGCCCGCTTGATGATGTCTTCAACCTTAAGCCGGTTGCCCTCGTACTTCTTGCCTTTTTCGTAGACTTCAGCCATTTTTCTTCTGCGCCTCGTATCGTTTTAAAAGTGACCGACCTTTCGCAGCCAGCCGAGCTGCACCCGCTGCATTGGTCGGCGCCGGCTCACCCCATGCTCGGGCGGCTAGTGCGAGGCGGGTAGGCTCACCGTTGTCTTTCTTCAGAGGCCCGCTGGGATTGGAATAAAACCTGGTCAAGAACGAACCCTTGCGGCGCATTTTTTCGGGCGTATCTGCGGCGCCCTTAACGCCTGGTTTCAGATTCGCACCCTCTTTGCGTTTGAAGTAGGCCCGACCTTTTGCGGTTAGCCCACCTTTAGGATCTTTGATCGGTTCGCTCATGTGATCTTGTATTTCAAATAAATGCAGGTCGGCAGTGTCATGTCAGCGCCGTAGTCCTTGAGGATGGTCAGGTACTCGCCAACCTTGTCGGCGCACTCTCGCGCTGTTGGCAGTACCTGCTTTGAGCTGACCATGAATGCGCATTCGCCTTGTATGCAGAACACCACAATGGCCAGCCATGTGTTCACTTTTTCTTCCTCATTGCCGTTTTTGCCGCCTTCTTAAACGCATCGGCAGTCGGCGCACCGGGGGTGCCAGGCTTGCGCATCTTCTCCTTTGAGCCTTCAGCAATGCGCTTACGCTTTGCGTGGATGTTGGCGTAGAGACCCTGAGTCATTTCTTGTCTCCCTTCAAACACTTGCCTGCAGCTTTACACTTTGCTGGGGTGGGGCATCCTGGGCAGGTCTTGAACCCGCCCTTCATTTTGTCTTTCGCTTTTTTCTGCATTCGGTCGTACATGATGTTTTGCTCCTAGAGTGCAAGTAAAGGTCGATTACGCAGTCGGCGTGCTCGCACAAAGCCAGCGCGCTGCGCCCCGGTATTGCGTTGCAAGGTTTCTGTTTCTTCCGTAAATTGCCGGCGACGTCGCTCAAGCTCGGTCCTGCTTTCAGCGGCCTGCTCTTGTGCAACCCTTTGGGCGTTCTCGGCTGCGGCCTGTGCTTTCCTGTTTTCTTCTGCAAGCAGGTCTTGTTCTTTCTGGAGCTCTTTGAGCTGTTCGTCGTACTTCTCTTCTTCCGCTTTGCGGATGAGGTCGAACTGCGCTTTCTGGCCAGCAAGATCTTGTTCAAACTCTGAGAGGAGCAGCGCGCTGTAGCGTTCTTGCTCAAACGTAGGTAACACAGCACCAAAGTCGCCGGGGTCTATGCCCTGGCCTGAGTTGTAGAGATCGACCGCTGCGTTGTATTCATCGACCCGCTTTTCGTATTCAGCTAAATGTCTTTCAAAAGTATTGACGTACCTCTGGGACGGCAACTCCCGCCCGAGTTGGATTGAGTTTGGCGATTGCGAGGGTCTCTGAGTTAGATCAAGAGAACCCGCGATTGGGGACACCTGGTTGCGATCTGCCGGTGGCATCGGTCCAATCTTGTAAACCGGCCTTTCCGTGGACGGCAGCTCGACCGTCGTTTGCATAGCAAGTGCTTGCGATGCCGGGTCAGGTTTAAGGACTGGCTCGAGGTTGATGTTTTGGACTTTAAGGACCATCAGACACCGCCGAGTGTTGTGACCTTACCGTCGTTAGCTGCTGGCAAGCCGATTTCAGGATTCAGGCGCGCATCAGACAGCAAAGCGCGAATGCCGCCACGTCGCCGTGCCCGCGTTTGTGATGCTGCCTTCTCGCCAGCTTCTCGACGCTGCTCGTCGATTTGCGCTTGGATGGAAGCGGCCTGCTTCTCTGCTTCAGCTTTCTGTTCTTGAAACCGGGCAGTCTCGGCAGTCAGAGCTTCGCGTGCAGTTACGGCCTGCTCCTGTTGAGTCTTGACCATGACGTTGTAAGCGTCGAGCTGCCTTTGCCGATCTGCAGCCTCCGCTGCCGCTCTGTCCTGAAGCTCCTTGAGCTCCTTGCCGCTTGTCTCACGCATGAGGTCAAGCTCAGTCTGCGACTGGTTGATTGCATCGATCCTGGCTTGTTCTGCCATTTTGTTCGCATCAATTCGAGCCGCATCGGCTATTCGGTTTGCTTCAGCCGACGCTTCACGCGATTCTTGGCGCGCTCTCTGAGCTGATTTTTTCGCTTCAGTTACGCCGTAAGTAGTTGCAGCTGCAGTAAAGAGGGCTGTTAATTCTGCTCCAGTACACATAGCAATTTACCTCGCATTCAAATAAAAAGTTGATCCACAGTTGGTGAACCCCATCGCCTGATAAAGACGCGACGCGGCCGTGCCTGGCGCACCAGTAGTAACGCCTGGCCGAATTTGTTTTGCCCCGGTTTGTTTTGCCCAAACGACAAAATCTTTGATTAACCGTGCAGCTGCCAACGAGCCACGGTGTTTTGCGGAAATAAACAACGCGATGTCTACTGCATAAAGGTCATTTGAAAACCATGGCTGCACGCTCATGCCAACCATCCCACCAAGAATCTTGTCGTCTTGTTCATACACTCGAACATATTGGTCGCTCATCAATCTCATCAAAAACATCCTTGCTTTGCGCTCATCAAAATTTAATGAGCGATAGGACGACTCAGCGTGCATCTCCCGGCCTAAAGCTAACAACCTATCCAAATCATCGAGCGCTGCTGGCCTTATCGTCATATCAAAAGATTCTATTGGTGCTTGAACAAAATGTGTCTTTAGCGATATCGCAGAGATATCACCCGAAGATATTGAACTCGGTCTCGGCCTGGGCCTGCCCAACAAACTGCCCGCTCACACCTAGCGGCGTCTTGGTCATGCGCCGATGTTCACCGCCACCGAGCAGAAGGTAGCCAAAAGCGTCGCCAATGTGGCTGTGCTCGTTTTTATTGGGCGCATCCCTGAACCGCTCCTGGCCGGCGCCGATGGCCACGCGCTTGAAGTGGTAGCCGCCGCCCAAGGATTTCCTCAGCAGCTTGCATTCGGTGCTCACGATCAGGCCAGGCTTGCCGACAATGAGCCGCTGCATGGGCATGGCTGCGGCCTCCCGCCGCACCTTGAAGTCGTTGCTTGGTGCAGGCTGCGCCCGTAGGCCCAGGGTGCGCAGGTAGTCGAACGCGGTCACCTCGTAGATCGCATCGCGCTGCATACCGGCCGGGTCACCCCAGAGCATGATCTGGGCTTTCGGATATCGGGCGTTGAGCTCGGCGAGCAGCTGCTGGCCGAACCGCTCTAGGCCCATGTCGAAGGTGACAATCTCATGCAGGATTACCCAGCGGCCGTTCGTAAATCGCTGGCCGATGGTTGCGGCTGGCGTCAGGCCGAAGTCGAGACCCACCTGAAGGGGAATAGAGGGGTCGTATTCGACTTCGCCCGACATCAGGCTGTCGTCGTACTCGGGCCAGACCGGCCGGCCTTCTTGGACGTAGGTGTACTGGCCGCCTGCGTAGCAGCGAATCCAATCGAGCTGCTTACCGAGCAGCATCTGCGGGTAGTAGCCTGGCGGCAGGTTGCCGATGTTCTCGGCCTTGGGGTTAACCTTCCACCACTTGCCCGAGGCAAAGACGTGGTCGTTCGCCTCTGGTGCTTCAGGCAAATCGACCGGGTCCACTTGCACCACGCCGCCAGGCTGCTTAAAGAACTTCCAGGCGTAGGCGCCGGTCATCTTCTCTTTCTCGGCCATGCGGTGGTACCAATGGTCGTCGTCCATTGGGTTGGTGTCGAGCCAGATCCCGTGCCAGGTCGCGCCACCGTCGCGCTTGGTGGGGTAGCGTCCGACCCGATGGGTGAGGCCATCGACAATCGCCTTGGGTAGCTCTCGCGCCTCATTGACCCAGGCACCTGTGAGCTCTAGGGAAAGCAGCTTTCTGACATCTTTAGGTTGATCTAAGGCGATAAAGATCACCTCACAGTCGATGCCGGCCGCGTCACCGCGTGACGGCAGCCGTATATGGTGGGTAATCGGTGGCGTCCACAACATTGCCCCGAACGTGTTTTCGGGGAATAGGTCCTGCCATGTCTTGATGGTGGTCGTCTTCAACATGGGGTAGCTGTTGCGCACAATTGCGAAACGGGTGTAGCGGATGCCGTCTACAGGTGAGGGCTTTTGCCTGACGGCACGCAACATGACCTCAGCCGCGCAAGCGTAGCTCTTACCTGACCCCACGGGGCCCATCAAGCCACGCACGAATGCGTCGGACTGCAGGAAGTTGTAGACGACGGGCGAGGTCCTGAAGTCGAGGTTCAGGCCCGTGGTGGGCAGCTCTTTGCTGCCGGTCTCTTTAGTTCTTGCCACTGGTGACCTCGAGCAGCTTTTCCATGTAGTGGTGCGCCTTCTGGATATCGTTTGGGCCTTTGGTTCTCGCAAGGTATTTGATGACATTGCCTTTGAGAAACCCGCGAAACTCCTCTGGCGTCATCCAGGCCTGCATGGCTGCCCAGGGCTCAACAGCCAGGGTTTTATAGTGGTCGCCTCCGACCTGTCGATCATCTGCCCCCACGTTCACCTCGCTGGCTGTTGGTTGGCCCAGAGCTCGAGGCAAGATTGCTCAAGCGCCCAGCTGCTAGGGTTGGTCTTCAGCGCGTCACCAATCCCCCGGTTGTAGGCCTGAATGATCTGGTCGGGTGTGACATTGGTCACTGTTTGTACAGGTTCATTCATCAATCGGTACGTTACCAGGGTGCCGATGATTGCTGACACGGCACCGATGGCAAAGCCAGAAGCGAACACCTGCCAACGTGTCATGCCATCAGGCAGTTCGACGAAGTAGGGCACACCACTTACGCGAGTCTTCATGAGAAGAATCCTTTCTGACAGTTTCGGCAGTACTTGCGGCCAGGCTTGGCCTCGATACGAGCTGCGCAGCGGCAGCAGGTCTTCCACTTTTTTTTCATGGCGTGCTCCTTTCTTCAAGAATCCTGATTCGGGCCCGTAGGTCGTCAAGCTCTTTGTGCGCTATGCGCCAGGCTTCGCGCCAGACCAGGCGAGCCACAGCGAGCTCGTCCTCGGTCCATGTTCGCGCATCCTGACGGCGCTGCAACCAGCCATCAAAGCTGTCTGGCATCACGCTCTTCTTGCACGTCTTCGATCTCTGGGGCCTGCACGTTGATGCCGATTACGCTGGGCTTTTCGCTGCCGTCGTCAGGGTTATCCAAGAGGCCAGAAGCTTTAGCCAAGAGCCGCAGCACACCCACCTTGTCGTAGAGCTCCACCTCCAGCGTAGAGGCCCCGTCCTTGCCCTTGGTGACCTTGATGTTCTTGATCGCCTGCAGGGCGTGGTCAGGGATCGCCGAGGCAGCCTTCACCTTCACGTTGCCCTCTTCGTCCCAGGCCAGGATGTCGGTGATCTTGGTGTTGGCCATGCACAGCAAGCTGTAGGCCACCGCCTCACGGTTCTCGATGATGGTCTGCGACCGCTCCAGGCGACGCTGCACCGAGCGCACCCCGCCCCAGTTCTTCAGGCTTGGCACCTGGTTGGCTAGTCTTGGGGATCTAGGCATTTAACTTCCCCCATGCTCGTCTAGCCACTTCTGGTACTTGTCCATTTCCAATGGCTCTAAGGCGGTCCACCCTAGCGGCCACCCCATCAGCCATTCGGTCACTAACGGCTTCAGATACCTTCCAATCAGGTTCGGATAACTTTCTCCAACACTGCCAACAAGAATCACTCCGTGAGTCCCATTTGCTTCGCTTGGAGTCAACTTTCTTACGGGTTTGTAGTCTTGGCTTGTCGTTGGAGTGCCCCACAATCCAGATGCGATCTCGCTGGTGCGGTGCGCCAACGTCTGCCGCTCCCAGCACTCCCCATTCCGCATCGAACCCCAGCGAGGCCAAGTCTCCGAGTACTCGGTCAAGCCCCCGAGAAGTGAGCATTGGTGAGTTCTCCACGAATACGAATCGGGGTCGAACCTCGCGAATGATCCTCGCCATTTCGGTCCACATCCCGCTTCGCTCTCCGTCAATCCCTGCTCCTTTCCCCGCGGCAGAGATGTCTTGACAGGGAAACCCTCCCGATACAACATCAACAATTCCTCGCCAAGGTCTTCCGTCAAAGGTTTGTATGTCATCCCAAATCGGGAAAGGCGGGAGAAAACCGTCATTTTGTCGGGCGCACAATACGCTTGCTGGATAGGGTTCCCACTCGACTGCACAGACTGTTCTCCATCCAAGGAGATGTCCCCCAAGTATTCCTCCACCAGCACCTGCGAAAAGAGCCAGCTCATTCATCAAAACGGGATATCGCCGTCAGGGTCATCGAGCTTGCTCGGCGCACTGGGCGAAGGTGTTCGCATGAACGATTGGTGGGCAGCCGAGTAGACCTCCTGCGCCGGTTGCACGGGTTGGCCAAGAGCAAGCGAGTAGAACTCCCCACCATTGCTCGACTTCTTCACCCAGGCCGATATCCAGTACTCCTGGCCGTCCATGAGCTTGATCTTGCCCGTGAGGTCAGGGCTCGTGTCCTTGGTCTTGTTCTTTGCCTTCCCCAGGGTGCCCTGGCCTGGCTTGTGTTCATACGCCATCTGCTTTGTCTCCTTTTAAGCTGTTGCGGTCACCCTCTCCAAGAAAAGGTGAGGAAACCCTCAGTAACCGCTTCTGAGGCTCTGTCATGCTGCTGGGGATACCTGAGTACCAGTCACCCCCTCGGAGGGCGTTTTAGACCAGTACTGAGCACCTGCATTGGCCATCGGGGAACCCACCCAGAACCCCGACTTGCTCTTTCCCATGCCTTTGGCCAACATTTCGGACTCGGTCAGGCAGCGGCGCTGAAACCCGGTGAAGCTGCCAGTGCGGTGTTTATCGAAGGCAGCGGTCGAGTTGAAGTGCAGCCCGCAGCTCGGGCACTGGTTGCGGTCACCCGTCAGTCGCATCGTTGTCTCCCGTTGGAAAAGGTGAGGAAAATTTTTGGGGGGTCCCCCCGTATAGACGCTGGGGGTGGGGGGAGGGAAGGGTGGCCTGTGGCTGGGCAAGGCCGACAGCACTGACCCGACCATCAGGCCCCCACCACACCTGCAGCCCGTGGCCTGTCCAAACACGGGTGGCAGGGGGTGTCTGTACACGACAAGCACCATACCAGCGTTTGTTGATTGTACAAACCTCACAGAAGGCTCTGTAGGAGGCTGGTGGCCCCTTGGGTAGACTAGGGTAGCCAGACAGTCCTACGAGGCGCTTGTAGAGCTTCTCAGGTACCTGCATGGCCCTATGACCTGGCATCGATCAGGTCGCACAGGACGGATGCCACGCCTTTGGACAGGTCTGCAGCTGCCAGGTGGGCCTCGAGGTCTGCCTGGTTGCAACCGACCTCGACCAGCAGCTCGATGGCTTTCATGTCTGTGTCTGTGATTGTTGTACAAACAGAGTCTTTAACTACATGTAACTCTAAAGTCTTTAAAGTCTCTTCTATACCTATGTTTTTCATGTTTGCACAACTCTGGGGTTGTGCATATGGTTGTGCATGTAGTTGTGCATGGGAGCCTTCATTCACAACCATTGAGGGTTGTGCATGAGAGGGTTGTCCATGTACAACCATTGGGGGTTGTGTATGTGACTTCTTTACGCGTGGCATGAGATCTCCAATTCTCTGTGGTTGGTGGGTTCTGAAGTTGGGGCTGCCACCCATGGTGGCGAGCATCTCTCTGAGGCGCTTCTTGTTGGCCTCGATGCGCTCTGCTGACATCTCAGGCAGTCCATCGTCTGCCAGGGGCGTGGCAGCCTGCCTGGTGTCCTTCTTGACCATCTCTGG
>Ga0208644_1000962_pt1 | contig 25106 bp, 12 predicted proteins | sample VirMetDEL_Nov_18_FD_184517 | JGI IMG/M metagenome (GOLD analysis project Ga0208644, IMG submission 184517) | Aqueous microbial communities from the Delaware River and Bay under freshwater to marine salinity gradient to study organic matter... | ecosystem: Environmental > Aquatic > Marine >...
TAGTTATAACTTATATCATGTATACATATTAATAATACAAAAGAGCTTGACCGTAGCCAAGCTCTCTTAAAAAATAATTGACAGAATTTATTAGAAGTTCAATACCGCGTAATCCATTGCGATTGTTAAGTTAATGCTTTGAGCTGTACCTTCATCCGACCAGCTGTAACCGTCGAATGCAGCATCTTTAATATAAGCACCCTTAATAATCCACTCAGAAACTACATCCCCTACAGGACCTAATACATTAATAGTTAAGTCTTTCTTGTAAAAATCACTATAACCATCACGACCTGTTACTGATTCGTGGTGTAAACGTACCCATTCCATAGTTGCTTGAGCACCTGAAGGAGTGATTGGGTCGTAAAGTTTCATAGTCAAATCTGACCATTTTGATTTACCTTTTACTTTACGTTGAACGTTAATGTGGTTAAGAACTACTTCACCATTTTCAACTTTCAATTCACCAATTTCTTGAATCATGTAAGCTGGGATTCCATCTACGTACATGATGAATCTATTTTTCTGTTTCGGTTCGAAAGCGGTGAAAAATATTTCGTTAGGATCTAATACTGCCATTTTGCTTTTTATTTATTTGTTTTATTATAAATATTCAATTTCTAAATTCTTACGCTGGGAAAGTAGCTCCTGTAGGTAAAATGTTGAAATCTAAGTAAATGAATTCAGCAGTTTTAGTAGGTTGAATATAAATTGCACCAACCATTTGATTTCTATCAATCACATCTGCTGTATTGTTACTGTCATCCATTACTACCTTAAAGGCATACAAACCTTGACGTTGTTGAACACTTTCTAAGTATGGGTTAACTTGGCTCAAGAATTGGTTTCTTGTAGCTGCTGTGTTTTGTTCAAATACTAAGTTATCTGCTACTTGAGAAATGTAAGACTTAAGTTCAATTAACAATCTTCTTACATTTACACGGTCAAGTGCTGATGCTTGAGTTTGAAGCGTTTTCTGACCAAATACTACAACACCTTTACCAGGGAATGTAGCGATTGGGTTTACTTTACCAGTGTATAACGTATCTCTATTAGCTTGAGTTAATTTACGTTCTGCTTGTCTTACAGTTCCTAAACCACCTCTATTAATACCTGCAGGAGCAAACCATGCTTCAGAAGACTTATCATTGAAAGCATAAACTCCAGGAATCATTGTTGAAGCAGGAACCCAAACTAATTGTTGAGAATCAGGATCTGTAACTTGTAACCAAGGCCAGTAAGTAGCTGCGTATGAGCTATCTAAACTAGCTGCTGTAGTTGTAGCACCTACTACTGTTGAACCGTAGTTTTTAAGATCCATTACAATAATTGCATCTCCTCTATTTTCAGTATTTGAAATTAAAGTGTTTAATGGAGTTGCATGGGTAGCATTTTCGTAAACCAAACCAGGAGCTGTGATTATATTGTATCTATAATCGTCTTTATTTGCTAACAAATTAAAGGCATCGGTGTAATCATCACCTGCAATACCTTGAGTATCTACGTTACTAATTGCATCGTAGAATAAATCACCACTTCCTACAATAGCTCCTTGAGCATCACCAAATGAACCACTACTTGCTACTGGAATTGAGCTTGTGTAAGCATCTTTAGCAATACCACTATTATCAAAATAATCAGGAGTTTTAGTATTTACAGCTTTAACTCTTACAAATCTTGAAGCGTTAGGATAAGAACCAGTTACTTGTAAATATGGATCTGAAGTTCCAGCACCCATCAAAGTAGTGGTTTGATCACCAATTACTTTAGCAATATAGTTTGAAGATTTAGGATCAAGAGAAACGTTAGTAAATGTTTCTAATACTGATTTAGATTTAGTATTATCGTTACCTTGTCTAATTACTACACTAAATACACCACTTCCGGTATTTGGGTTAACAATTTCCCATCTAATGTTATCTTTAGTACCATTAGTTAAGGCACCTGTTGAAGACTCAACACCATCACTATTTTGAATAACACCTTCAGCTAATGTTTCTAATACAAAAGCGTTTCCGTTTCCAGTACCATTAACACCACCACCTAATATAAAGGCAGTACCAAAGTCAGCAACTGAACCAGTTTGAACTACTACTCCGTTAAGATCTGAAGCTGATACTGAAGAAGAAATTGCTAATACTGAAGAACCTTCATCAGAGGCATCTACTAAAGAACCTAATACTGAATCAATTTTAGTAGCTAATTGACCTACGTAGTTTGCTGAGGTTGAACCTGTAGCTACAAAGTATAATGGAGCTTGATCTTCAGGTAAACCACCACTTCCTGGGTCAGCGGCTACGAATCTGTAAGTAGTTCCATTGTAAGCAAATCTTAACTCGTCATCAACAATAGTACCAAAGTTTGCAGTTTCACTTAAATCGTTACTACCGGTTGCTTTTGCACCACCAACAACTGTTTCATTGTTTGTAATTTGTGAGCTGGTAGCAGGTGTAAATGAACCTGAAGCTACTCTAGTTACTAATAAAGAAGTACCTCCATTTTGGAAGTAATTATAAGCTGATATAGAAGTTAAAAAACTATAAGTATCTGAACCACTTGTAAAAGTACTACCAAAAGCAGCTAAGTATTCACTGTAGCTTGTTACTAATGTAGGGATTCCTTTTTTACCTTTTACGGTAGGACCTACAATCGCAGCACCGGCCTGTACAGGTTGTGAGGTGATTTGAGACTGATCATTTTCTCTTGCTAATACCCCTGGGGAAATTAATGTTTCTGCCATTTTGTGTTATTTTTTATGATAAATATATTAAACTCTCTTAAAAGTCTATTTTCTCGGCAAAAACTCACCAGATTCCAAAGAAATGGTTCCTTCACCATATTTGTCCTCTAATTCTTTAGCTAAAACTAATTCTTGTTGTTGTATTTGTTGTAAATTAAATTTTAATTGTTCTTTTTTAATTTGAAGATTCATAATTTGAACCTCAGTATTTCCTATAACATCAGTAAGATCTTTAAATTGTTGTTTTAATTCTTTGATATTATTGATTTCTTCTTCTGTTAAAACTTGTTTTTCCATTCGGGTATAAATATTAAATTATTTTTCAAAAAATTATGAGAAAACCACATAGGAAACCACAGCATTACTATTTCCAGCAGGATCCGATATTGCTACACGACCTTGACCTAAGGCAGTAGTTATACTAGCTTCAAAACCTTCACCAGGGTTCATACCACTAGCGGCTGTAAGCATAATATAACAATCATTGCCATTAACCAAATTAGCAAGAACTGGGGTTGCAGAGCCACTTCCTATACCACTAGATAGTAAAACACTTCCTACAGCTAATATACTACCTTTTTGGGTAATGGCAACACCACCATTTGGGTCTTTAAATATAGGACCTACTTGGGATGCAATACTAACAATGCCATCAACACTTGAAGCAGTTATATATGAAGCAGTTTGGGCTGTTTCTATAAATGAAGCTGTATCAGCATTCACTACATTATTTACTGTAAGATCGAATTCCGAAGCATCACCTTTAGTAAATGTAATTCTATCATTTGAAATAGAAGCTGTGATTAATAGTGAACCTGTATCAACAGTACCACCCCCACCACCATTTTCAGCATACGAAGCGGTTAAAGCATATGAAGCACTTGCTACATTACCTGCTATTGAAATATTATCGTATGTAGCAGCTCCTGTAAAGACATCATATAATGCTGTAATATGGGATGCTTCGATAGTACTACCATTAGCTATACTAGAAGAAGTTAAATTTGCCATTTAATTTTTGTTATAAATATCAAGAGTTCCTTACTCTTTCAATGGCTTCAGTTACTTGAGAAGGTAAAATAGTTTTAGTACATTCAAAATGTCTATCTGTTCCTTTATGGAAAGGACACCATTCCCAATCCCCAGCATCTAATCTTGTTTTATTATAACAGCTATTACACGCACTTGGAGAACCAGTAAATACTCGTTCACAATCTTGGAATTCACTAAATGGGGCACTAAACCCTGATATTAAAATTGTTTTAGTTCCTAATGCCCAACTTAACCAACTTAAACCACTACCTACACCAATAAAAAATTCAGCACCCATAATATCTGTGGCTCTGTCTTTTAATGGATAATCTCCGGTTTTATCAATTACTCCTGTTAGGGTTCCTCCTAATTTAGAATCATGCCATTCATCACCTAAAGGTTCTTGAGTAATCATTACTACTTTATAACCTTGATCATTTAAATAATCAATTATAGTTTGCCAACCCCCAGGATAATTCCAATATTTAGCATGTGCTGAAGCATGAGGAGCAATTACTACATATTTACCTTCAATAGGATCTATTTGTATTGTTTTTCTAAATGAGAGTTTAGGTTTAATTTCTTTATAATCAATTCCTAAAATATCAGCACTACATTCTTGTAAGCTATATTTTCTAAAATCATTTGGATTATAATTAGTATTTACTTCATTATCTTCATTATAATGCCAACCAATACTATACATAGCATATAGATCGTTTGCTGGAGTTCCAGGTTTAATAAATTCAATTTCAGGATATTCTGATTCAAACCATTGGTTGTGGAATGAAGAACAAACTACTTGACAATTGTGTTTTTTTCTAAATTCATCTACATAAGGGAACCAAGCTAGTGTATCTCCAATAGCTTTTGAATCTAAATGAATATAAACCCTTTTATTTTCGGCATTATACTTATGTTCAAATATTTCTCCAGTACTTAAATTAGTTACTTTAACAAGAAAATTTAAATAATATTGAATTGAGGTTTTAGACCACATATTATTTGTAATTTCTGTTTCATGTACTAATCTATTATTATCCTGATTAATAAATTCAATTTTAAATTTAGCAGGTTTATCTCCTATAATTTCAACAAAAGCTCCTTCAATAAAGTGAAAATTAACAGTATAAGAACCTTCTTTAGGTTCTATATTTAACTTTTTTAAGTTATTATACTCTTTTATTAAAACTTCTTTCATATAAATTGTTGATAAATTTCTAAAATATCTTTACTTCTATTAAACCATGATAATCCTTTAGCAGTATTTAAAGAACTATTAACATACCAATCCCATCTTTCCATAATATCATGATAACCCATCTTCATAGTCAAAATATCACGTGGAGATCTCCAAGCACCATGAAAATCAGTCTCCATTTCCCAATTAGCAATAATAGGCATCCCACAAGCAGCGGCCTCAATCATTGTTAAATTAGGATGTCCTGCTTCTAACATGGTAGGGTGGACAAATATTTCATGAGTGTGATATAATTCTCTAACTTTTTCTGGGGAAGGGTCAAAATTAAAAGTTACTAAAGGACAAGTAAGTACCCAAGGATTAGCATTTAACCAATGTCTATTATTAAAAGGACCTGCTATAGTAATTTTTTTACCTAACAATGAAGCTAGACCAACACCAAAATTAAATCCTTTTCTATCAAAAGAAGGATCACCTGCTAAACCATTATTAGCAACCATTAAAAAAGTACTAGATTTTGGGGCATCTAAATTAGGATAATAAAAATCTGTATTAACACCATGAGCAAAGTACATACATTTAGGGTGATCAAAATAATCAACTAAAAACCTAGCAGGCATTAATGATATCAATGATCCTTCTACTGCTTTATAATTTTCTTTAAATACATAAGAATCTTTTCCGTAATGATATGCATGATGATCATGTAATTGGTAAATATAAGGAATACCATTTTGTTGTAATGTTTCACATAAGTTAGCTACGTGACAATGTACAACATCAAATTCACCAGGACGGATATCCGATGCCATTCTAATATGAACTTCATGTCCTAACTTTTCTAAATTAGTTTTAAACTCCCATACAATTTTTTCAATGGCACCCCATGAAGGTGGAGGAATTGGAATACCACAACCCGGATCTACTTGACAAATTTTCATTCTTTAGCGTATATTTCAGGACTATTTTCGTCCATTCCTTTAAATTCTTGTTCAATAATACTAAATCCTGGGAGGTGTTTAGTATAAATTTTTTCAGCTGTACCTACTTTCAGTTGAGCAACATTACATACCCACATATCAAAAGCATCCCAAGGAAGTTCTTGGAATAAGTATTGAAACTTTGATATCCATTCTTTATTGATCAAGTATGATTGAGCCGGGATGAATGGTGTCACATCGGTATAAATGTCTTCAATTTTAGGTCCGTTCAAGTTACGATTATTAAATGGATTTCCAAACCCAATTAAGTCTTGATTATTTTCTTTTGCTAATCTACTAAAACGTTGTAAACTTTCATATAACTCATTATAATCTGAATCAATAATAACATCGCCTTCAAATATTAAAACATAATCATAGTTTTTATTATCTTCACTTATAATAGCATCTCTATGAGCCACAAAACACCCATAATGTCCTGGGGCTAATTTATAATAACCAGGCACATCTTGAACATCATCTGGGCGGTTACAGGTATCTTTAGGGGGTAATTCGGTCCAAATCCTATTTATACGTTGTTCGTATTTAATTCCAGTTGATTCACAAAATTTTTTAATATTTTCTACTGATTTTACTTCTTTAGGGTTGTTATGAGGATCAGTAACTAAATGCATTAATTTAATTTTAGGTTTAGGCATTTCTCCTTTCCACTCAAACATACCATTTTGAGGTAACTTATCAAAATACTCCTGGTCTATTTTAAAGGTTTTGGTTTCTGTAGAGTATTCATCTTGGATTTCAAATTTAACTTCATATTCCCCATCAAACTTAAGTAAATCCCAGAATGAATATTTTTGATCTATATTTAAGGTGCGTTCAATAATTAACTCATTATCTTTATAAACCTTGTAATAAACAGTTCTACTATCTTTACTATTTGAGATATAAAAATAAGGAGCAAAATGGTTAGGAACGTTTGTAGACAAAATTGTAAAATATTCTACGCGAGAAAAATCTTTAAAATTAAATATTTCTTTTGTTTTAGATTCAAATACAGACTCTTCTTCCCTGTAGATTGATCCTTCATTTTTAAAGATATGGTGGAATAAATTTTCTAAACCATTAGATTCAGAACCATAAATTTCCATTAGCAAATCATATCCTTTTCCTGTTATAATGGGGTATAATTTAGAATGGAATACTCTAGGATTAGCTGCAAAGAAGTATGTGTATAAAGCATCCCCTTCAGCAGGATGGTGTTTGCCAAAGTAAAAATCTTTTTTATTTAAAATTTGAGAAACATTTTGAATTCCTTCTTTATTTTTTAGAATATAATCATAATTGAGGAAATATGCCTTTTCAAATCCTAATTGAGAAGCTAATGCGGCACCATTGTAATTGTTTGTATAAACTGCAGGACCATGATAAACATCATTTCCTTCACCTCTTAAATTAACAACAGCATTGTATTGATCACTATTCCAATAAAAATTTGTGTAAAAAGTATGTTTAGTTAAAACATTGTTTTTATCAACAACACAATAATCTGCTTGTTTTTGTAATACTTCTGGAATAGGGATATGTGATGTTAGAATTACCTTATACCCATATTTTTGTATCGCTTTTACGCAGTCTAGTGTTGTATTTACCACGCTATCAGTTGCGGGGTATGTGGATATAACAAACACTTCATCATGTTGTTCTACAACAAGATTATCACTAAGTTGTGATTTAATTAATTCACAATTTTTACCAAAATTATTAAATTCTAAATAACCTATGGTATTATACTTGTCAAAATAATTAAGATAAACTGGTAGATTATATAATAATTGTGGAATTTGATATGATAAAGCTTCACGGATAACTAAAGGCATAGTTTCTTTATCATTAGCTGTACCACGTGAAGTAAATAAGAATAAATCCATTGCCTGGTAGAATTTATCTACATCAGTACGTTCATTCCACCAAGTTAAATTATCGGGTTTATCTTTCATTAAAGGTTCCCAATAATGTTTAAAATTATCTGCTTGATTCCCTAAACTATGAAATTGATATTCAGGTAATGCTTTAGCATATTCAAAAAATTCAGATTGATTTTTACGAGGTGTAAATAAACCAACATGAAGAATATGCTTTTTATTTGGGTCTAATCCTAACTCTAGTAGTGCCTTAGTTCTATCAGGACGATCAACATATTCAATAGGATATTCAACTAATACTTTAGGAATATCTAAATCTTTATATTGGTTAATTTGCCATTGAGAAACAAACATAAACTTATCTGGGAAGAATCGTTTATTATCTGTGTTAAAAGATGAATCATGAGATGTTTCTACAATATAATAATTGCGATTTGGGTTATAGAGTTTTTGAGCAAGATCTGCATCCATAAAGAATTCCGGAATTTCCTCTAGATGGACAATATCTGGATTTACCTTATCAATAATGTTTAATAGCTCAAATTTATCTTCTGTTAGAGTATAAAATTTATCAGGATCAATTAATTTTACAAGTTTATTTCTTGTAACTACTAAAACCCCCCCGGTACAATCTACCCATTCAACAAGATGAATTTCAAAATCTTGTTTAAGTAATTCTACCTTTTTAGTAAGATATTGAGGTAAACCCCCTGTAGACAAATGTGGAGCTACATAAAGTAGTTTTTTCATATAACTTAAGTAATTTTATGTAATATAACATTTTATTTTTTAATAACCAAACTTAAACACCTATTACGTTAGAAATATTTGCTGTAGCTACGGCATTTACTGATGATATGTTAGAAGAAGTTACCCCATTAACATCATTTCCGTACCCTGGAGGGGTATAAGTTACATCTAATGTATTATTACCATCAGCAAACCTTATTTCAGCAGAATATACATTATACCCAAAAGGAGTAGGATCAATGTCTGAGTAATCATAATCAAATTCTACTAATTGGATAATTAAAAACCCATTAGCATTAGCATCAGCAATAGCTGTAGCATTTAAAGGTGTAGTAACAATACCTGGGGCATTTACAAAAGTAGAACCATATGCAGGTGGTGGGTCAGAAGGAACAGTAATATCATACTCTCCTATTTGTAGGGGGGCACTACCGTTACCACTAAACGCTAAAGTACTTTGAGCTGGTTGGATTTGTAAGGGACTACCTACACCTGTGAGCTCAATATTCATATCTATAGCTGTAATATTGGGAGCATAGGAAGATAAATCCCAATAAAAATATGCTCTACGAGTTGTGTAATAATCTCCTCCTCTACCAGTCCCATATTCAACATAAACACCTGAAGCATTTGTAGGAGTAGAATAGTTATTAGGGGAAGAACCCGCAGGATCAAAACGAGCAGATGGCCAATCTGGGAATTGGGTCCCAAACATAAAGGCTTCTCGGGTTGCGTTTACGTTTGCAGTTGCCATTTTTTAAAACTGTTTTTTAGGTAAATAATAATTACTACTATTAAAATAATTATTAGGAGGTGGGTTAATTGCTATTAATTGATATTTTACATCAGGAATATTAAAAAAGTTAGATGAAGTAGACAAACTATTCCACCAAGTTGCTACTCCTCCTTCTTTTACTAATTGGGATAAAGAAGAACTAAAATGTTTGTTATGTTCATCTCCATAAGTATCATAAAAAACTCCATCATAGGTTGATAAAATATCTAAATTATCATACCAACTCCCAGTTACAATAGTTACATTAGGTTTGTCTAATGCCCATTCTAAAGCTTTAGGGATAATATCGGGGTGGTTTTCTACAATGGTATGAGAAGTAATAGAAGCAGATTGAATATAACCTGCTGAGATTCCCATTCCAAATCCAATTTCTAAAATATCACCTCCATTTTGGGTAACATAAGCTGCAGAAGATGACATTAAGCCATCTTCCCAGTCCATCATTACCTCATGTTGTTGTCCTGATTGGTTAGTAAAATATATTTTATCTTCTTCAAATATTATACTTTGTGATAAATAATACATACCTTTTATTTCTTTAATATTAAAGTGCTACCCAAGTATTATCAGGATTAAAGTAAATAGTGTTTGTTGCAACTTGATATCCTACTAGTCTAACATAATCACCTGCTACAAATCCACTTAAATTAGCAACAAATGCTCCAGCAGTTCTTGATACATAAAGTGGAGCTCCTATAGCAAAACTATATGCTGTAGATCTAATATATCCTCTAATTAAAATACCATCTGTTGCCGGAGTACCTCCTAAAGCAACACCTAACATATTAATAGTAGTAGCGTTATCAGCATCTGCTAAAGCCCATTGTTGTGAAGAGTTTAAATAAACTAAATCATCAAAACCAAATATACCAAATGCTGTACCTACGAAGAATATTTCACCTGTTGCTTTTGTTGCAGATGTTGGTAAACCATACTCGACGAAACCACCAGTACTACCTCCAATAATTGTTAAAACATTACTAGTATTATTAGCTGTAACAAAATCCACTGATGATACTTGAGTTGCTGAATCAGTTTTAACTAAATAATCTGGGAAGTTTGCAAAAGCACCCCCACTAATACCACTTGTACCGTTAATACTAGTACCTGAGGTTCCTGGTGCACCTGAAGTACCTGAAGTACCATTTACCCCTGAAGTACCTCCTTTTCCGTCTTGACCTGAAGTACCTGCTGAACCACTAGTGCCACTAATTCCAGAAATACCATTTTGACCTGAAGTTCCAGCTGAACCGTTTGTACCTGAAGTACCAGCTTTTCCACTTGTGCCTGAAGCACCTAGTTTACCACCAGTACCTGCAGAGCCATTTGTTCCACTTGTACCAGCTTTACCTGATGTTCCTGAAGCACCTAGTTTACCACTTGTACCTGCTGAACCTGCAGTACCTGAGGTACCTGATGTACCATTTTGACCTGAAGTTCCTGAAGCACCTTGTTTACCGTTTGTACCTGCAGATCCATTTGTACCTGATGTACCAGCTTTTCCTGATGTTCCTGAGGCACCTAGTTTACCACCAGTACCTGCTGAACCATTAGTTCCACTTGTTCCTGATTTTCCACTTGTACCTGAACCCCCATCTGTACCTGAAGTTCCGGCTGAACCACTAGTTCCACTAACCCCAGAAATACCATTTTGGCCTGAAGTTCCAGCTGAACCATTAGTTCCACTTGTTCCTGATTTTCCTGAAGTGCCTGAAGCTCCTAATTTACCATTAGTACCAGCTGAACCATTAGTACCTGATGTACCTGATTTGCCTGATGTACCTGAAGCACCTAAATTACCTGAAGTTCCAGCTGAGCCATTAGTACCTGATGTACCATTTTTACCTGAAGTACCTGAAGCACCTTGTTGACCATTTGTACCGGCTGAACCATTAGTCCCACTTGTACCAGCTTTACCTGAAGTTCCACCATTACCATTTTTACCTCCTGTACCTACAGATCCGTTTGTACCTGAAGTACCTGATTTGCCTGATGTTCCTGAATCACCTAGTTTACCACTTGTACCTGCTGAACCTGCAGTACCTGAGGTACCTGATGTACCATTTTTACCTGAGGTACCTGAAGCACCCTGTTGACCATTTGTACCGGCTGAACCATTAGTTCCACTTGTTCCTGATTTTCCTGAGGTACCTGAAGCACCTAGTTTACCGTTTGTACCTGCTGAACCGTTTGTACCTGAAGTACCTGATTTACCTGAAGTACCTGAACCTCCATCTGTACCTGAAGTTCCGGCTGAACCACTAGTTCCACTTACCCCTGATATACCATTTTGGCCTGATGTACCTGCAGAACCGTTAGTACCTGAAGTACCAGCTTTTCCTGATGTTCCTGAAGCGCCTAGTTTACCATTTGTACCTGCTGAACCATTAGTTCCACTTGTACCAGCTTTACCTGAAGTACCTGAAGCACCTAAATTACCTGAAGTTCCAGCTGAACCATTTGTACCTGAGGTACCTGATGTACCATTTTTACCTGAAGTGCCTGAAGCACCTTGTTTACCGTTTGTACCTGCAGAGCCATTTGTACCTGAAGTACCTGCCTTACCTGAAGTACCTGATACTCCTAGTTTACCGTTTGTACCTGCAGAGCCATTTGTACCTGAGGTACCTGCCTTACCTGAAGTACCTGAACCTCCGTCTGTACCTGAAGTACCAGATGAACCCGCAGTACCACTTACTCCTGCTATACCATTTTGACCTGATGTACCGGCTGAACCATTTGTTCCGCTTGTGCCTGATTTTCCTGAAGTACCTGAAGCACCTAGTTTACCGTTTGTACCTGCTGAACCATTAGTTCCGCTTGTGCCTGATTTTCCTGAAGTACCTGAAGCGCCTAGTTTACCTGAAGATCCTGCAGAACCGTTAGTACCTGAGGTACCACTATTTCCTGAAGTGCCTGAAGCACCTAAATTACCTGATGTACCGGCAGAACCGTTAGTACCTGAAGTACCAGCTTTACCTGAAGTACCTGATACTCCTAGTTTACCATTTGTACCTGCTGAACCATTAGTTCCACTTGTTCCTGATTTTCCACTTGTTCCTGATCCACCATCAGTACCACTAGTACCTGAAGATCCACTTGTACCGCTTATAGCTGCAACACCACTTTGACCTGCTGTACCTGAAGTTCCATTTGAACCTGAAGTTCCTGATGTACCCGAGGTACCTGAAGTACCTTTTGTAGATGATTTACCACTAGTACCTGAAGAACCTGAAGTACCTGATGAACCACTTGTTCCTGATGAACCATTAGTTCCACTTGTTCCTGATTTTCCTGAGGTACCTGAAGCACCTAGTTTACCATTTGTACCTGCAGATCCGTTTGTACCTGAGGTACCAGCTTTACCTGAAGTTCCTCCAGCACCGTTTTTACCCCCAGTACCAACTGAACCGTTGGTTCCTGAAGTACCGGCTTTACCACTTGTACCTGAACCTCCATCTGTACCACTAGTACCTGAAGAACCTGAAGTACCTGAAATTGCAGCTACACCACTTTGACCAGCAGTACCTGAGGTACCGTTTGAACCTGAAGTACCAGATGTACCTGAAGTACCTGATGTACCTTTTGTAGATGATTTACCTGAGGTACCAGATGAACCAGTAGTTCCACTTGTGCCTGAAGTTCCTGATGAACCATTTGTACCTGAGGTGCCTGAGTTACCTGATGTTCCGGAAACGCCTAGTTTACCGTTTGTACCAGCTGAACCGTTTGTTCCTGAAGTACCAGCTTTGCCTGAAGTTCCCCCAGCGCCATTTTTACCTCCTGTACCCACAGAACCGTTAGTACCTGAAGTACCTGCCTTACCTGAGGTACCTGAACCTCCGTCTGTACCACTAGTACCTGAAGATCCGCTTGTACCACTTATAGCAGCTATGCCACTTTGACCTGCTGTACCTGAAGTTCCATTCGAACCTGAAGTACCTGATGTACCTGAAGTACCTGATGTACCTTTTGTAGATGATTTACCTGATGTACCAGATGAACCTGTTGTTCCTGAAGTACCAGATGTACCTGAAGATCCATTAGTACCGCTTGTACCAGAGTTGCCGGATGTTCCAGAAACACCTAGTTTACCATTTGTACCAGCTGAACCGTTTGTTCCCGAAGTACCTGCTTTACCTGAAGTTCCTCCAGCACCGTTTTTACCTCCTGTACCTACAGATCCGTTTGTACCGCTTGTACCAGCTTTGCCTGAGGTGCCTGAACCTCCATCTGTACCTGAAGTACCTGATGAACCTGAGGTGCCTGAAATTGCAGCTACACCACTTTGACCAGCAGTACCTGAAGTTCCATTTGAACCACTAGTTCCTGATGTACCTGAAGTACCTGAAGTTCCATTTGTTGATGATTTACCACTAGTTCCTGAAGAACCTGTTGTTCCTGATGTACCTGATGTACCAGCAGAACCATTAGTTCCACTTGTACCTGATTTTCCTGAAGTTCCAGAAACACCTAATTTACCATTAGTACCTGCAGAACCATTAGTTCCGCTTGTACCTGATTTTCCTGAGGTACCTCCAGCACCGTTTTTACCTCCAGTACCAACTGAACCATTTGTACCTGAAGTACCTGCCTTACCTGAGGTACCTGAACCTCCATCTGTACCTGAAGTACCTGATGAACCACTAGTACCACTTATAGCTGCAACACCGCTTTGTCCAGCAGTACCGGATGAACCTGTTGTACCTGAAGTACCTGAAGTTCCATTTGTTGAAGATTTTCCTGAAGTACCAGATGAACCATTTGTACCACTTGTACCTGAAGTTCCTGATGAACCATTTGTACCTGAGGTACCACTATTTCCTGAAGTACCTGAGGCACCTAAATTACCTGATGTACCTACAGAACCATTTGTACCTGAGGTACCAGCTTTACCTGAGGTTCCTGAAGCGCCTAGTTTACCGTTTGTACCTGCTGAACCATTTGTACCTGAAGTACCAGCTTTACCTGAGGTTCCTGAAGCTCCATCTTGTCCCGAGGTACCTGATGAACCACTAGTACCGCTTATAGCAGCAACACCGCTTTGTCCAGCAGTACCCGAAGTACCGTTTGAACCCGAAGTTCCTGATGTGCCTGAGGTACCTGAAGTTCCATTTGTTGAAGATTTTCCTGAGGTACCAGATGAACCTGTTGTTCCTGAAGTACCAGATGTACCTGAAGATCCGTTAGTACCTGAAGTACCACTATTTCCTGAAGTACCTGAGGCACCTAAATTACCTGATGTACCCGCAGAACCATTAGTTCCGCTTGTACCGGCTTTGCCTGAAGTTCCTCCAGCACCATTTTTACCTCCTGTACCTACAGAACCGTTAGTTCCTGAAGTACCGGCTTTCCCACTTGTGCCTGATCCACCATCAGTACCACTAGTACCTGATGAACCACTAGTACCACTTATAGCAGCTATACCACTTTGACCTGAAGTACCAGATGAACCTGTTGTTCCTGAAGTACCTGAGGTGCCATTTGTTGATGATTTACCTGATGTACCTGAAGATCCATTAGTACCTGAAGTACCGGAAGTTCCTGAAGATCCATTGGTACCTGAAGTTCCTGCTTTACCTGAAGTGCCTGAAGCACCTAAGTTACCTGATGTACCTGCTGAACCATTGGTTCCGCTTGTACCTGAGTTACCAGATGTTCCAGAAACACCTAATTTACCATTTGTACCAGCCGAACCATTAGTTCCGCTTGTACCAGCTTTTCCACTTGTGCCTGAAGCACCATCTTGTCCTGAGGTACCAGATGAACCTGAGGTACCTGAGATTGCAGCTACGCCGCTTTGACCTGCTGTACCTGAGGTACCGTTTGAACCTGAGGTTCCTGAAGTTCCTGATGTACCTGAAGTTCCATTTGTTGAAGATTTACCACTAGTTCCTGATGAACCTGTTGTACCTGAAGTACCAGATGTACCTGAAGATCCGTTTGTACCTGAAGTTCCTGAATTTCCACTAGTACCTGAATCACCTAAGTTACCTGAAGTACCATTAGATCCATTTGTACCTGATGTGCCAGCTTTACCTGAAGTTCCTCCAGCGCCATTTTTACCTCCTGTACCAACTGAACCATTTGTACCCGAAGTACCAGCTTTTCCACTTGTACCTGAAGCACCATCTTGTCCTGAAGTACCAGATGAACCTGAGGTACCGCTTATAGCAGCTACACCGCTTTGACCGGCAGTACCCGAGGTACCATTCGAACCTGAAGTTCCTGATGTACCTGAAGTTCCTGAAGTACCATTTGTAGATGATTCACCTGATGTTCCTGATGAACCTGTTGTACCGCTTGTACCTGATGTACCAGCAGAACCATTAGTACCTGAAGTACCTGATTTACCTGATGTACCCGAAGCACCTAAGTTACCTGAAGTTCCCGCTGACCCGTTTGTACCAGAAGTACCTGATTCGCCTGAAGTTCCTCCAGCGCCATTTTTACCTCCTGTACCTACAGATCCGTTTGTACCGCTTGTACCAGCTTTACCTGAGGTGCCTGAACCTCCATCTGTACCTGAAGTACCTGATGAACCTGAGGTACCACTTATAGCAGCTACACCGCTTTGGCCAGCAGTACCCGAGGTGCCATTTGAACCTGAAGTTCCTGATGTACCTGAAGTACCTGAAGTTCCATTTGTTGATGATTTACCACTAGTTCCTGATGAACCTGTTGTTCCTGAAGTGCCTGAAGTACCAGATGAACCGTTAGTTCCGCTTGTGCCTGATTTTCCTGAGGTACCTGAAGCACCTAAGTTACCTGAAGTTCCTGCTGAACCATTTGTACCTGAAGTACCTGATTCGCCTGAAGTTCCTCCAGCACCGTTTTTACCTCCAGTACCTACAGACCCATTAGTACCACTTGTACCAGCTTTACCACTTGTACCTGAACCTCCATCTGTACCTGAAGTACCTGAACTACCTGAGGTACCTGAGATTGCTGCTACACCGCTTTGACCTGCTGTACCTGATGAGCCCGAAGTACCACTTGTACCAGAAGTACCATTTGTAGATGATTCACCTGAGGTTCCTGATGAACCTGTTGTCCCAGAAGTACCGGATGTACCTGAAGATCCGTTTGTACCTGAAGTACCAGCTTTACCTGAAGTGCCTGAAGCACCTAAATTACCTGAAGTTCCCGCTGACCCGTTTGTACCTGAGGTACCACTATTTCCTGAAGTGCCCGAAGCACCTAAGTTACCTGATGTACCTGCAGAACCGTTAGTTCCACTTGTACCTGCTTTACCTGAAGTACCAGCTGCTCCATCTTGACCTGAAGTACCTGATGAACCTGAGGTACCTGAAATTGCGGCTACACCACTTTGACCTGCTGTACCTGATGAACCTGTTGTACCACTTGTACCAGAAGTACCATTTGTAGATGATTCACCTGAAGTTCCACTTGAACCTGTTGTACCGCTTGTACCTGAAGTTCCAGATGAACCATTAGTACCTGAAGTTCCTGCTTTACCTGAGGTGCCTGAAGCACCTAAGTTACCACTTGTACCTTCGGAACCGTTAGTACCTGAAGTACCACTATTTCCTGAAGTGCCTGAAGCACCTAGGTTACCTGATGTACCTGCTGAACCATTAGTACCTGAAGTACCTGCTTTTCCGCTTGTACCTGAACCTCCGTCTGTACCTGAAGTACCTGATGAACCTGCAGTACCACTTATCCCTGCTATGCCGGATTGACCTGAAGTACCAGATGAACCTGTTGTACCGCTTGTACCCGAAGTACCATTTGTAGATGATTCACCTGAAGACCCGTTTGTACCTGAAGTACCTGAAGTACCAGATGAGCCATTAGTTCCTGAGGTACCAGCTTTACCTGATGTACCCGAAGCACCTAGGTTACCTGAAGTTCCAGTTGAACCGTTTGTACCAGAAGTACCTGATTCACCTGAAGTACCTGAAACACCTAATTTACCATTAGTACCTGCAGAGCCATTAGTACCTGATGTACCGGCTTTACCTGAAGTACCTGAAGCACCATCTTCTCCAGATGTACCTGAAGAACCACTTGTACCGCTTATAGCTGAAGCACCACTATTACCTGTAGTACCTGATGTACCATTTGAACCATTAGTTCCTGAAGTGCCTGCTTCGCCTGAAGTGCCTGAAGCACCTAAATTACCTGATGTACCTACTGAACCATTAGTACCTGAGGTACCAGCTTTACCTGAAGTACCTGATGCACCATCTTGTCCTGAGGTACCTGAACTACCTGAGGTACCTGAGATTGCGGCTGCTCCACTATCACCTGCTGTACCTGATGTACCAGAACTACCTGAAGTACCTGAGGTACCACTTGTTGAGGATTCACCTGAAGTTCCTGATGAACCTGTTGTTCCTGAAGTACCTGAGGTACCTGAAGATCCATTAGTACCTGAAGTACCTGATTTTCCACTAGTACCTGAGTCGCCTAAATTACCTGAAGTTCCCGCTGAACCGTTTGTACCAGAAGTACCTGATTCGCCTGAAGTACCTGCAATTCCATTTTGACCTGATGTACCTGCAGAACCATTTGTGCCTGAAGTTCCAGCTTTACCTGAAGTACCTGATGCACCGTCTTTTCCAGATGTACCTGAACTACCGGATGTTCCTGAAATTCCAGCTATACCGTCTTGACCTGATGTACCATTTGAACCGTTTGTACCTGAGGTACCTGATTCGCCTGATGTGCCTGCTGTACCATTAGCTCCAGATTCACCGGAAGTTCCTGTTGAACCGTTAGTACCAGAAGTACCTGCTTTACCTGAAGTACCTGAAGCACCATCTTGTCCTGAGGTACCTGATGAACCTGAGGTACCACTTATAGCAGCTACACCACTATCACCTGCAGTACCTGATGTACCAGAACTACCTGAAGTACCTGATGTACCTGTAGTTGAAGATTCACCACTAGTTCCAGATGAACCTGTTGTACCTGATGTACCTGAAGTTCCTGCTGAACCGTTAGTACCAGAAGTACCTGATTTGGCACTTGTTCCTGAGGCACCTGTACCGCTTGTACCAGTTGAACCACTAGTACCTGAGGTACCTGCTAGTCCTGATGTACCTCCAATTCCGTTTTGACCTCCAGTTCCTGTAGATCCGTTAGTACCTGAAGTACCAGCTTTTCCACTTGTGCCTGAAGCGCCATCGATACCTGAAGTTCCTGCTGAACCACTTGTACCGCTTATAGCTGAAGCACCACTTGCTCCGGTTGTACCTGAAGTACCATTTGAACCATTAGTTCCTGATGTACCCGATTCGCCTGAAGTGCCTAATATTCCATTTTGTCCTGATGTACCATTTGAACCATTGGTTCCAGATGTACCTGCTTTACCTGAAGTACCAGCTGCTCCATCTTGACCTGAAGTACCTGATGAGCCACTAGTACCACTTATGGCTGCAACACCACTATCACCGGCAGTACCTGAAGTACCCGATGAACCTGAAGTACCAGATGTACCTGTGGTTGAAGATTCACCTGAGGTTCCTGATGAACCACTAGTTCCAGAAGTACCTGATGTACCTGCAGAACCATTTGTACCTGAGGTACCTGATTGAGCACTTGTTCCTGATGCACCTGTACCACTTGTACCTGTTGAACCTGAAGTACCTGAGGTACCTGCTAGTCCTGATGTACCTCCAATTCCGTTTTGACCTCCTGTACCTACAGAACCGTTTGTACCTGATGTACCGGCTTTACCTGAAGTACCTGAAGCTCCATCTTGACCTGAAGTTCCTGAAGAACCACTTGTGCCACTTATAGCTGAAGCACCACTGTTACCTGTAGTACCTGATGTACCATTTGAACCATTAGTACCAGAAGTACCTGATTCGCCTGATGTTCCTAATATTCCGTTTTGACCTGAAGTTCCAGCTGAACCATTAGTTCCACTTGTACCAGCTTTTCCACTTGTACCAGCAGCACCATCTTGTCCTGAGGTACCTGAAGATCCGTTTGTTCCACTTATTGCTGATACACCATTAGCACCTGCAGTACCACTTGTACCGGATGAACCTGTTGTACCTGAAGTACCATCTTTACCAGATGTACCGCTTTGACCTTCATTACCTGAAGTACCTATTGAACCATTTGTTCCTGAGGTACCAGCTTTACCTGAAGTACCTGAAGCGCCATCCTGTCCTGAAGTACCTGATGAACCTGAAGTACCTGAAATTGCGGCTATACCACTATCACCGGCAGTACCTGATGTACCAGAACTACCTGAAGTACCGCTTGTACCAGAAGTACCATTTGTAGATGATTCACCTGAGGTTCCTGATGAACCTGAGGTACCTGAAGATCCATTAGTACCTGAAGTACCTGATTCACCTGAAGTACCTGAAGCGCCTAGGTTACCACTTGTACCTGCAGAACCATTTGTACCTGAAGTACCTGATTCGCCTGAAGTTCCGGAAGCACCTAAGTTACCTGAAGTTCCTGTTGAACCATTTGTTCCACTTGTACCAGATTTACCTGAAGTGCCAGATGCTCCATCTTGACCTGAAGTTCCTGAGGATCCGTTTGTTCCACTGATCCCAGAAACACCGTTATCACCTGAAGTTCCTGAAGTACCATTTGAACCATTTGTACCTGAAGTACCTGATTCGCCTGAAGTACCACTATCACCTAAGTTACCTGAAGTACCTGTTGAACCATTAGTTCCTGAGGTACCAGCTTTTCCACTTGTACCAGAAGCACCATCTTGTCCTGAGGTACCTGAAGACCCGTTTGTACCACTAACCCCAGAAATACCATTTTGACCTGCAGTACCGGATGAACCTGATGTACCACTTGTACCATCTTGACCTGATGTACCCGAAGCGCCTGTACCACTTGTACCGGTTGAACCACTAGTACCTGAAGTACCTGCTACTCCTGATGTACCTACGGCTCCATCTTCTCCTGATGTACCTGATGAACCACTTGTACCGCTTATAGCTGAAGCACCACTTGCTCCGGCTGTACCTGAAGTACCATTTGAACCGTTTGTACCTGAAGTACCTGATTCGCCTGAAGTACCACTATCTCCTAAATTACCTGATGTACCTACAGAACCGTTTGTACCTGAAGTACCAGCTTTACCTGAAGTACCTGAAGCTCCATCTTGTCCTGAGGTACCTGAAGAGCCATTTGTCCCACTAATTCCAGAAACACCACTATCACCCGCTGTACCTGATGTACCTGATGAACCTGCTGTTCCTGAAGTACCTGAGGTGCCGTTTGTTGATGATTCACCACTAGTTCCTGATGAACCTGTTGTTCCTGAAGTGCCTGAAGTACCAGATGAACCATTTGTACCTGAGGTACCTGATTCGCCTGAAGTGCCTGAAGCACCTAAATTACCTGATGTACCTGCAGAACCGTTTGTACCTGAAGTACCTGATTCACCTGAAGTACCACTATCACCTAGATTACCTGAAGTACCTACAGAACCATTTGTACCTGAAGTACCGGATTGACCACTTGTGCCTGAACCTCCGTCTGCACCTGAAGTACCTGATGAACCATTTGTACCACTTATACCGGATATACCATTTTGACCTGCAGTACCGTTTGAACCTGATGTACCGCTTGTTCCATCCTGTCCTGAAGTACCTGATGCACCTGTACCACTTGTACCGGTTGAACCTGAAGTACCTGAGGTACCTGCTACTCCTGATGTACCTACAACTCCATCTTCACCTGAAGTACCTGATGAACCAGTTGTTCCACTTATACCTGATATACCACTTTGACCAGCAGTACCTGAAGTACCATTTGAACCATTAGTACCTGAGGTACCTGATTCGCCTGAAGTGCCACTATCACCTAAGTTACCTGAAGTACCAGTAGATCCATTTGTACCTGAGGTACCAGAATTACCTGAAGTACCTGCTGCTCCATCTTGTCCTGATGTTCCTGAAGAACCATTTGTTCCACTTATTGCTGAGGCACCACTGGCACCTTCAGTACCACTTGTACCTGAAGAACCTGTTGTTCCTGAAGTACCTGATTTAGCACTTGTTCCTGATGCACCTGTACCACTTGTACCAGTTGATCCACTAGTACCTGAGGTACCTGCTACTCCGGATGTGCCAGCAGCTCCATCTTCTCCTGATGTACCAGCTGAACCGTTTGTTCCGCTTATACCAGATATACCACTTTGACCAGTAGTACCTGATGTACCATTTGAACCATTAGTACCTGAGGTACCTGATTCGCCGGATGTGCCACTATCACCTAAATTACCGCTTGTACCTACTGAACCATTAGTTCCTGAAGTACCACTATTTCCTGAAGTGCCTGAAGCACCGTCTTGTCCAGAAGTACCTGATGAACCATTTGTTCCACTTATACCGGATATGCCATTTTGACCTGCAGTACCTGATGAACCGTTTGTACCTGAAGTACCTGATTCACCTGATGTACCACTGTCACCTAGATTACCTGAAGTACCTATTGAACCATTAGTTCCTGAGGTACCGGATTTTCCTGATGTACCTGAATTACCATCCTCTCCTGAAGTTCCTGATGAACCAGTTGTTCCACTAATTCCAGAAACACCATTATTACCATTAGTACCTGAAGTACCATTTGAACCATTTGTACCTGAGGTACCTGATTCACCACTTGTTCCTGAAGCGCCTGTACCACTTGTACCGGTTGAACCACTAGTACCTGAAGTACCTGCTACTCCTGATGTACCTACGGCTCCATCTTCTCCTGATGTACCTGATGAACCTGTTGTACCACTAATTCCAGAAATACCATTTTGACCTGAGGTACCTGATGAACCATTAGTACCTGAAGTACCAGATTCGCCTGATGTACCTGAATCTCCTAAATTACCACTTGTACCTACTGAACCATTAGTTCCTGAAGTGCCTGATTGGCCTGAAGTACCAGATGCTCCATCTTCTCCAGATGTACCTGAAGACCCATTTGTACCACTAATTCCAGAAATACCATTTGCTCCTGCAGTACCACTAGTTCCTGAAGAACCTGTTGTACCAGAAGTACCATCTTGACCTGAAGTACCTGAGGCACCTGCACCGCTTGTACCGGTTGATCCACTAGTACCTGAGGTACCTGCTATTCCTGAAGTACCTGAAGCGCCTGTACCACTTGTACCAGTTGAACCTGAAGTACCTGAAGTACCATTTACACCTGATGTACCCGAAGCGCCTGTACCACTTGTTCCACTAGAGCCTGAAGTACCTGAGGTACCTGAAGTACCATCTTGACCTGATGTACCTGATGAACCACTTGTACCTGAAATACCACTTTGACCTGAAGTGCCAGTTGAACCACTTGTGCCTGAAGTGCCATTTGCACCTGAAGTACCTGAAGTACCATTTACACCTGAGGTACCTGAAGTACCATCTTGACCAGATGTGCCTGAAATCCCATTTTCACCAGAAGTACCATTTGTACCACTTGAACCGGCTGTACCTGAGGTACCTGAAGTACCTGCTGTGCCTGAAGTGCCTGAGGTGCCGGCTGTGCCTGCTCCTCCACTACCACTTCCACCACCATTTCCAAGAATTTCTACAAGTACCCCATCAGAACCACTAGGAGTAACTCTAACACCTGAACCTGTAAAGTTAAAGTTAGATATATTTGAGCCAACTAATGAACCAGTTTCAAAAACTGAAACAGTGGCTGTGAGAGTACTTAAATCTACACTATGTGAATATGGGAAATTACTTCCAGTAAAATAAAAGTTAAGAGTACTACCTACTAGAGAACTAGAGTAATAGAGCGACTGAAAATTGCCGTCTACTTCCGCGAATGTTAATTCGGAACCCTTGTTTAACCTTAGGATAATACTCATTTTTGTTTATAAATATTAACGAAATTAGTATTGCTCCTTAAAAGATGTAGGACTTGTAGAAGTTTGTATTCCTGTTCTGTCTGGAGTGGGTTGTGGGGTATCGTTAATATTTGAAACATTTTCCATATTGAAAATAATTTGAGTTTTTTTATTAAATTTCTTTAAAGCTGTTAATTCTTTTTGTATTGTATCAGGAACAATATAACCGTATAATTTTAATTGAAAAGTTGCTTTTACTGTTCTTTCACCACCCTGGATTAATTCAGTTGGTGTAGCAAAGTTGTCTATAGTTGCTCTAAATTTAAAGCGTTCGGGGTTACCCCAATATGCGTCAGAAGCATAATTAATTGCTTCTACTACCTTATTAAGTTGTTCAACGTAATATGTTGATACAATAAAATCATATGTTATATTTACCCAATCAGGCATAACAACTGCATAATATTGAACATCTGGGGTTTTATTGTTTAAAATATCAAAGTTACTATATGCACTTTTATTTGAATATTTTTTTGTAAAAATTTGAACGTTATTAGGGCTATTAGCATCTAATTTTCTTGATAATGTTCTATTTTTTTCAATGTTATTACGTTTAAATGTAATAAGAGGCATCATAATTTTACCTTTCTTATCTCTGTAATATCCATCTTTTTGAATTTGTTTCCACCTTTCAGGAGACCCATAAATTACAGGAACCTTTTGTACTACACCATTTTGCTGTACTGTAGGTTTAATAACATTTTCCATATAGTAGAAAATTGCTTCATCAATTTCTTTAAACCCTAAAGTAAATGGTTTAGTATTATCATCTCTAAATGACACTTGATTACCCCTATTAAATGTAGAAACATCATTAGGATTTCCTGCTGATACTCCAGTTTCAGGGTTAATATAAGGATCCTGTTGAGAAATACTAATTTCTCTTTGTGTTTTAGGAGTTGGTATTTTTCCTCTTTCTGCCATTAGATATATCTTTCTTGTGTAATACCTACTTTATCAGCAGGTACGTAATGGGTTTCACAGATAATTGAAATAGATGAACCAAATTTATCTAATCCAGGATTAAGTGGGTTTGGTGAATTTGGGTAATCAGGATTCTTACCAGCAAAGTATTGGTTAGAAATAATATTATCTACTTCATAATATCCTTCATTATACATAATAATATCTCCTACTTCTGGAACCAAGTCAGCTCCATAAATTGCAGTATCTACATTAAAGTCTTTATTTTTATCTAACAAATCGTCACGTAAAAATTTAAATGTAGCACCCCAATTAAAATCTGTACCTAAATCTGTTTCAGGGTATTCTTGATCTCGTCTTTCTACCAAACAATTTAACAATACAGGACCCATGTAATATTTTTCTTCAGCGGCTTCACCATAAAGATTAATTTTAGTTTCCTCTATTTTAAATTTGTAAAAAGAACACTGTTGGGTGATTATATCACCCATCAGTTCTCTGTTTATATGCCTAAACAGACTTATATCTCTTTCAGCGCCAAATAATGCCATATTATCCTATATAAATTGGAAAGGGAACTTGTTGGAGTTCTTTTTGTCTGTAGTCAGTCTCCAATGATCTTCTTTCCAAAAGTTTTTCTCTTGAAGTTTCATCAAGATAAGCTCTTAATCTATCAATTAATGCTGTCTTATCTGCAGTAGCGGATGATAATAAATCTGCTTGATTCATAGTTACATCGGCTCCAGGAATAGGTACAGTAGTGTATTTACCACGAATGTATCCTAACATTTCTTTACATAAAGCTAAAGCGTATTCAAAAATCCAACTTCTACCAACTGAATTAATTTGGGAATAAATTGGATTAGCATAAGGTACATTTGAAACATTTGAAATTGAACCTGAATCTCCTGTAATACTATTAGCTAATCTTTCAGATTTAAG
>Ga0208644_1000963_pt1 | contig 25103 bp, 31 predicted proteins | sample VirMetDEL_Nov_18_FD_184517 | JGI IMG/M metagenome (GOLD analysis project Ga0208644, IMG submission 184517) | Aqueous microbial communities from the Delaware River and Bay under freshwater to marine salinity gradient to study organic matter... | ecosystem: Environmental > Aquatic > Marine >...
AATTTATTATTCAACACGCGGGAGGAAAAATAAATGATGATGGCAACGCTGATCACTTTGGTAGCGGTCTTAGAATGGAAGATAAGAAATTCTGGAAAGCTCCAGAAGTTGATACTGGACAGTATGATAAAGTTAGAGAGGTCGCTTGGTGCACCTTTGGAGGGTTATATATTAGAAGAAAGGTACTTGATGAGGTAGGAGATTTTGACCCCTCTTTTGAGTATACTTATGAGAGAGATGTAGATTATTGTATGGAAACTCGTAAAGCTGGTTGGAAAATTTATATGACTCCCTCTACTCTACTACATTGGGAAAGTAAAGATAATAAACGAGTAATGACACAGAACCTTTACGATGCTCAAGCAAGAAATAAAGTTAGACTAAAAGAAAAATGGCAAGGTACTGAGTGGTTTAAAACTATAGATAATGAGGTAAAATAATGGACGAAGATATACCTAATTTATTTTTATTAAATAAAAATGAAGCTATTAATATATTGTCTAATAAGAAAAAAACTATACAAAATAATTTATACTTTACTGGGTGGTTTATATTATTGATAATAGTAAGTGTATCAAGTTTATTATTAGCTATTTTAGCTTTATTATTATTACCAGCAATTCTAATAGAGTGGACTACAAGATTTATTATAAAAAGGAATAGAAAAAAACATGAAAACTATTACACAGATTACGAAGAATAAAATAATTGAAGCTTTTCATCAAGCCGAATTAGATAAATCAGGTTTGCGAGAATTTGAAAGAGACTTATACGGAGCTAGTGGTAGAAAAATTAAACATGCAATCAATAATATTTGTGCTGTTAAAGATAATTTAACGCACCTAGAGCTAGGAGTATATAGAGGGTCAACATTAGTAGCTGCTAATTATAATAATAAGATAACTTGTTATGCAGTTGACGATTTTACTATGGAAATAATAGAACCACGTCCTTATAAAGAATCTGGTTGGAACAATATTAGAAATGCTTGTAAAGAAATGATTGAAAGGTATAAGTTAAATGTTAATTTTTATGAAAGTGATGCAGGCAAATTAGATGTTAAGAAGATTGCAAAAAAGTTAGATACGATTCACTTTGATTTAGAAGAAGATCATGGAAATATTGAAAATGTTCTTCGTCATTATTTGTCTGTTTTTGATAAGCATACTATTATAATGATTTCAAACTGGAACTCAAAAGGACTTAGAAATTCTTTTACTAGATTTAGTCAGTCTCCTGGAATAGAAGTAGAGCCTTTAATGGAAAAACTAAGTTCAACAACAGGAGACACTATGAATTGGTATAATGGATTCGCAGTATTTTTAGTTACTATTGATTCAAAAGAATTAGAGAAAGAAGAAACAAATGCTTAAAAAGTCAGTTATCTCTTTAATTAGTTACGATGCAGAAATGCTACCTAATAGTATAAAAACATACTATGATTATGTAGACGAAATTGTTTTAGGACTAGATAAAGATAGAATTACTTGGAGTCATCAACCTTTTAAGTTTGATGAAAATAAACTTTGGTCTGAACTAAAGAAGATTGATACAAAAGGTAAAATTTCCGTAATTGAAGAGCAATTTCACCCCAGTGGACTAGCTATTGAAAATGATAATTATGAGAGAAATTTTTTAAAATCTCAGTGCTCTCATGACTGGATCTTGTCTTTTGATGCAGATGAACAATTAGTAAATCCAAAAGAATTTTTTTATAAATTTTGTCCCATATTTGAGCCTTATTATAAAAAGTACGACTTAACCTTTACTTGGTTCCTTCCTTGGAAAGAATTTGAAGAAGACATTCTGATGATTTCAGAGGAAGATACTACTTTTATAAAATCAGAAAAACAAGGTTTTGCTACACAAAAGAATAACCAATTTACATACGCAAGATGGACAAATAATCAATTTAGAATTGATACCCCTCTTTGTATATTACATTGGAGCCTATGCAGAAATGAAGATGCCTTAAACCAAAAAATTAATAACATTGGACACTCCGACAGGGCTAAAGAAGATCCATTCTTTAATATATGGAAACAAACTACTTTAGAAAATTATCAACAGTTACGCAATTTTAAAACTTCTGGATTAGGTGATCCAAGACAGTGGGCTAGATTAACAAAAATTAAAAAGAATGAGCTTCAGCATATTTGTCAAATGGAAGCAGAAAGAGTATATTAATGATAAACTTAGAGATATTAGGTAAATTTTATGATAATCATTCTTTATCTATAATAAATAGAAAATTAGCTATTGGATTAAGCAATAGTAAAGACATAAAGGTATTTATAACTCCTCTTGATGCTTACTCTTCCGAGAATCAAATAAGTAAAGAAGAGGTAAAGATTCTTAAAAGACTACAAACACATGATATTGAGCCTGATGTACAGATTAGGCACACATATCCTCCTATGTGGAGACATCCTGTATCTAAAAATACAAAAGTAATGTTTATTCAACCTTGGGAATATTCAAAAATTCCTTTTGAATGGCAATATAAGTGGGAAAATTTTGCTGATGGAGTAATTACTCCTAGTCTATGGACAGGTGATAAGTACTTAGAGGGAGGTCTTGATCCTGATAGATTATTCATCGTACCAAATGGATATGATCCAGAAATTTATAATCATGAACCTGAAGAATCAAGATTTTTTGATTCTAAGAAATTTACTTTTCTTTTTGTAGGAAATCATCAAAAAAGAAAAGGATTAGACATATTACTTAACGTGTGGAAAGATGCGTTTGTTAAAGCTGATAATGTCCAACTTTTTATAAAAGATACTCCTCAAATTTATGGACACAGTAACTTGCTATCACAAATTCTTAGCTTGCAATATCATTTAGATTGTGGTAAAATAATTTATAATGCTGATTTGCTATCAGAGCGTGATATGGCAAATATTTATAAAAATTCAAAAGTAGTAGTTCATCCTTATAGAGGCGAAGGCTTTGGTATGCATGTACAAGAGGCTGTAGCTTGTGGAGCCTATCCAATAATAACTGGGCAAGGACCTACAGAAGAATTTATACCTAAAGAAATAGGTGCAAGAATAAATACGTCAAGAGCTTCCGTTGATCTAACTTCTCCAGAATTATTTGCAATTAAGCCCGGAGATAGTTTAACTAATATGGGAGGTCATAGTTGGATTCTTGAACCTGACGCTGAAAATCTAAAATTTAATATGAGATTAATTTATCAGCACCACGAGCGCAAGAGTATTTTATCAAAAACAAAAGAATACTATAATGAAAATACTTGGGATAATGTTATTGCTAAATATGCCGCTAGTGTAATAAAGGTACATGAAAATGGAAAACCACCAAGAAGATATTCGTAGCATATGGTCTTTTATAGAAGAACCAAAATCTCTCGATGAAAAAATTTTAAGAGATTTTCACGGACATGCTCCTATAGTTGATGAAAAACAAATAGATAATCCCAAGATAGACAAAAACTGCGCAGATTATTTTAGCTCTATTATAAGTAAAAATGATTTTGTCAGAATAGCTATAGAGGGGGGTGGGTGTTCTGGTTTTCAGTACGCTTTTTATATCAATGAATCACCTATTGAAGATTCTGATATTATTGTAAACGAATCTCCTAAAGTAGTTATAGACTGTGAAAGTATTAAGTATATGAAAGGGGCTACAATAAGATATGAAACAGCTCCTTTTAATCAAAGAGTTTATGTAGATAATCCAGGAGCAAAATCTAGTTGTGGTTGTGGAGAATCATTTTCTTATGAACTATGATTGGATAAAAGCAAAAAGTAAGTTACCTTGGTTACCTTTAGACATTGAACTTCCTTATGAAGAAATGTTAAAAGAGGCAAAAAATATTAAAGATCGTTTTGTCTCTCATAGAGATGGAGATGCGCCAGGAGGATACGCACATAAAGGATGGAAAAGTTTATGTATTCATGGTATAGAAGAAACCAAAACTAATCACTTTACTTCTTATGGTTACAAATCTAATGAAGAAACGCCGTATCATTGGACTAAAGCAGCATATTTATGCCCCATTACTACAAACTGGTTAAAAGACGTTTTTCCTATGGAAAAATATTATAGAGTTAGATTTATGTTATTAGAGGCAGGAGGATACATAACTCCTCACAAAGATACAGACATAAACATATTATCTCCTATAAACATAGCATTAAATCATCCAGAAGGCTGTATATTTAAAATGAAAGGTCATGGAATAGTACCTATGAAATCTGGAATAGCAATGTTAATAGATGTAGGTAATGAACATGCCTATATAAATAAATCTACTGAAGATAGATATCATATAATTATACATGGAACTCCTAGTAAAAATTATAAAGAATTAGTAGAAAGAAGTTATAATAAATGTCAAACTATATAATAGGTATATATGATGATAGAAGGTCTATTAGTAATCAATCTTTAGCTACTAAGTATAAAGAATTAACTGAATTTTTTATTAGACATATGAAAACATCTACTAATGAATTTATAATTGAAAAAAGTATTAATGATGTTTTAAATAACGCCTTAGAAAAAAATGTAGCAGATTATTGTGTTGTTATGTCTATTGGACATTTTATTAATAGTCCTAATTTTTTTAGATATATAGAAACTTGGATAGAAAAAACAGATTTTTTTATAACAGGACATATAATTGATAAAGAGTCAAATAATTCTCAGGAAAACAGTGATGGTCATTATTGGGGACTTCATAAACAATGTATGGTAGTTAATTTAAAATACTATGAAGAATTTGGAAAACCTGATTGGGGAGATAGGTTTGTTTCTGAAGAACAAATAAAAGTAACAAGAGCAAAAAGATCTAAAAAAGATATTCACGACGATTATACCCCTATATTTTTAGATCCTACAAAAGAAACTCAAATTTGTACTCCTCACGTAGATGGTTGGAATTTTATAAATGTTTCTTTACAAAAAGGTTTAAAAGTATATAATTTTCATCCTAAAATTAGAAATACAAAAAGATATTCATATCCAAATAAAGATGTAAATGAATTAAGAAAACAATTAAATTGGATCAACAATATATTAACAGGTGCTCCTAATTGTGTGTTCTTTTGGAATACTGAAATATACAAAGACATACTAATATACTGTGAGGCAAATAAAAATAAGCAACCCGTAAAGAAATTTTATTCAGTCGCAGCAGCATTTAAACCTAACTTTTTATTAGAAAAAATAGGTTTTACAGAAGATACAGAAATTACTTATTTCGATTATAGTAAGCAGGCTTTAGCTTTTAAGAAATATTTAATAGAAAATTGGGATGGTACTAATTACCCTAAGTTTTTACGAACTGCTAAACAAAAATATCCAATAAATGAAACATTTGGATCGTCAACAGAAGGTAAAGAATATGAAGAGCTATGGGAAAGAGAAATAAAAAATTGGGAAACAGAAGAATCTCTATACAATCATTGGCAAAAATACAGAAAACTAAAACATAATTATATACACTGTGACGTTTTAGTGACCCCAGAAAAACTTATTGATACTATAGACAATATAGATAACTCTTATATATGGTGGAGTAATACTTTTCATACAGTAACAGCTCACTACACTATGACACTAGCAGACTTAACCAATCATTACAATAATAATTGGATTCGTAAGTTAGGAGAAAAAAATAAAGATTTAGTTGTGTTTGGGGCGGATATATTAAATAATAAACTTCAAGGAATAAAAGTAGGGGAATCTTTATATAAGGAGAATATAGATGAATCATTGTAAAACAGAACAAGAAGTTATTGCTTGGGCAAAAATTAATGGATATGCACTAGATGCTGTACCAGGTCTTATATCAAAATGGAAAGAAGATAATACATTATCTGCTAAAATAAGCAAGAAAATAGAAAGCACTACAACAGATGCAATATCTGAAACCTAAGATAAAAATAGCAGGAAAATGGCAGGAAGATATAGAAAAATTTCTATATTTTCCTTGCCATGATTATGATCTTAAAGACGCCATTACCGCCTGTGCTATTAAAAGTGCTAGTGGTAAGATTGATGATTTATACAAGTCTGAAAACGGTGACTCTCCTTTTAATTATAAATATACTAGATTAAGTGATATTCCCAGTATTAGATCTATTATTGAATTTTTTAACTTTGATACTACTAGAATTAGAATATTTAGACAAGAACCAAAACACTCTACTCCTATGCATATTGATAAAGATGATCCCACAATTATAAGAATGTGGATGGCATTGAATGAAGATGATAATTTTATTTTCTTTTTTGGGAAAGAAAAAGAAGAAGTAAGATTAAAAACTGGTGAGATTTTATTTTTTAATCCAAATTATCTTCACGGAGCGATAAATCTTGGGAATAAAAATAGATACACATTAAATATATGTGGAATACCTAATAACTGGGTTAAGGAAATTTTAGAATCCAGAGATAGAGTTGTTTATGTTTGAAAGAGACATTTATAAAAAAGTAAATGGTAATTTACTACGTGCTACTATGAACTTATGGAGAGATAAGGTTTATATGCATGTTAGAGAGTACCAAATGGACGGAGACACAGGGTACTGGTTTCCTACTAAAAAAGGATATACTTTTGATCCTGAAGAGATTGATTCTGTAATAGAAACTTTAAAAGAAATGAGTGAAGTATATGCAAAATACTCAAGACAAGAAACTTGGGACGAAAAGCAATTGGAATTAAATTTAGAGGACGAACCAAATGAGCATTAAAGCATGGTCAGACGATCAAGAAGAAAAATTAATAAAGCTATACACAGAAGAAAAAATTACTGATGTACACGCTTTAGCAAAAATGTTTGATAAAGGATATAGGTCAGTAATTAGTAAACTAGTTCAACTTAAGATATATCAAAAACCAGAAGAATTAGATAGCACTAAAACTAAAACAGTTAAAACTATGTTAAGAGAAATAGAAGATCTATTAGATATACAAATAGAAGGAATTAATCTTAATAAGAAAGAAAATTTAGTTATGCTAGTAGAGGCTTTACAAAATAAGTTAAAATGATAGATTGGAAAATCTTAAATTATTTAAATAAACAAAAATATAAAAGAAGTTTATTAATAGTAAAAAATATAGAGCAAGTTAAAAAATTTGTAATTAACCCGCAGATAACTTTGATGGAAGAAAAAAATTTTCTTGAACATCACCCAGAAAAAGCGTATTATATTATTTCTACTTGGGAATTATTATCTGAGGGGTCTTCAAATATAATTTATACCTACCTAGCAAAAATGAACCACTCTCTAAGAGATGACGGTGAGATTTATGTTAGAGTCTTAAAAAATCAAAGTCATGATAGTGAGTTTGATATCCCTCCTTTTTGTTGGAATATAGATAGAATAAACTCTATAGGAAAAACAAAAGGTCTCAAAATATACAAAGAATTTGATAATATACGTTTAAATGACGCGTCATATATAAGATTTAGATATATTCCCGATTTTTAAAATTTAATTAATAATTGCTTAATGGTTAAAAATTGTTATATAATCTTTATATAACAAACGGATTAGTTTTATGACTTATGAAGAATTAAAAGAATTAGTGATTCATCACTGTCACCTGTATTATGACGTAAACCGTCCAGAAATTAGTGATAGTGAGTTTGATCAATTATATGATAAGCTTCTCAAGGTAGAAACAGATCAAGGGTGGCACGATTCTGACTCCCCAACCATGCGTGTTGGAGGAGCATCAGGAAAAGTGCGTCATCCTTTTCCTTTGTATTCACTTCGCAAAGTTTATGATGAAGCTGAAGTAGAGGATGATTTTATTGTTGAGACTCCAAAAATTGATGGAGCTAATCTTACGTTAATCTATAAAGATAGTAAGTTATATATGGCACTAACTCGTGGTAATGGCGAGTTCGGTGAAGATGTTACACATCTCACACCAGGAATCAAAGGTCTACCAGATTATATGTCTGGCGATTATGTGATTAATGGAGAGTGTGTAACTGATAATGATGTAGAAAATTTTAGAAACTACGTCAGTGGAGCGCTTGGGTTACTTGACCTAGAAGAGTTTCGCTCTCGTAATATTCTATTCATCGCTCACGAATTACTAGGTGTTGAGATGAATTACTCTACAAAAATGAAAGTTCTAAAAGCAGCAGGCTTTAAAACTGTTTTTGATGAGGACTTTTGCGCTAAATACCCTCAAGACGGTTTAGTATACCGAATTGATGAGTGGGAAAAGTGCAAAAAGCTTGGTTATACTTCTAAGTATCCACGCTTTGCTGTCGCTCTGAAAGAAAAAGAAAGTTTAACTGCTGTTACAACACTACAAAATGTGATTTGGGTTGTTGGAAGAACTGGAACTGTTAATCCCACGGGCATAGTAGACCCGGTTGAACTTGACGGTGCGACGGTAAGTCGCGTAACTCTTCACAATATAGAATTCATCGAAAGCCATGACTTGGGCCTTGGCGACCTGATACAGATCGAAAGAGCAGGTGGGGTGATTCCGAAGTTTAATAGAGTACTCCAGCACTCACAACATAATCTAAAAATTAAACAAAGACATGCCGAAGAGAGCATTGGACACGCTCTTCGTAAAGTCGGCCCAAAGTTATTTGTGACTGATGCTTCGCAACACAGCACAAGTAAGCTGCTAGAACATTTTATCAAGACTCTTGAAATCAAGGGACTTGGCCCTGCGTCCGTGTCTAAAATGGGACTACTTCATCCGATTGATCTTTTTGATAATCAAGATTGGAGTATTCTTGGGGCAAATGGCGAAAAAGTTGTAGCAGAAATTGAACGCAGCAAGACAAAGCCTTATGAGCTAGTTCTTGCATCTCTAGGTATCCCTGGTGTTGGAAAAAGAGCTTCTAAGCTAATTGTAAAACACATACCTTCGTTTGATCGGTTGCGAGAGATCGAAACGGTGCAGATACATGGAATCGGGCCTAAAACCGTAGAAAATCTACTAGTTTGGCTTGATACGAACGAGGAGTGGGTCTATGGGCTTCCTCTTCGTCTAGAGCAGAATCAAAGCATAGACTTCGAGAGTGATTCCGACGAAGTACGAAAAATTTGCATAACAGGGAAAATGGACATGACCCGTAATGAACTTGCCGAAATATTAGAAAGCAAGGGATTTAAGGTTACTAACACAGTCACAAAAGACTGCTATGCTTTGATTACTGCAGGAGACACAAGTAGTAGCAAATATAAAAAAGCTGATACTAGTGGCATTAAGGTTGTAGACTATTGGGAAAATAGAACTGAAGTGTTAAACGGTGCTTTTTAATGATTTTCACAAAAGACCAAAAGACTAAATACAGTCACATTAATCTTGCTCTATCATCTTTTAACTGCTATAATCCTTTTATGACGTTGAGAGAAAAACTCTCAGTCAGAAAAAACCAAAACAACTACTGACAAAACAAAGGAGAAAACATGTCTAAGTTTGAATACACAGATGAAATGGTCACCCGCATGAATGATATCTGCGGCAGTGGCGTAACTGAGGATATTATTGAGTCGCTTTGCGACGAGTTTGAATTTCCTCGCCGTTCGGTAACCGCAAAGCTACGTAAGCTTGGTTACGACGTTCCTAAGAAGCCAGGTGCAGCACCTGTCTTTACCGCAGATGAGACTGATGCTCTCGCTGCTTATCTTGAAGCTAACTCTGGTAACCAGACAGCTGAAGAGATTGCTGCCGGATTCGCGGACGGTAAGTTTACCGCTCGTCAGATTAATGGTAAGGCTCTCTCACTAGAGATGACCTCACACATTAAGCCCGCTGAGAAGAAGGTTACACCTAAGACCTACTCTGCTGAAGAGGAAGAGAAGATTGCTTCTATGGTCGAAGATGGTGCGTTCCTTGAGGACATTGCCGAGGCAGTCGGCAAGACCGCTAACTCAGTTCGTGGTAAGCTTCTAAGCATGGGTCTTAAGGCCGAGCAGAAGAACAAGAAGGGTACTAAGGCCGATCCTTATGAAGGTATCGAAGATATGCTTGACCAGTCAGTTGAGCAGATTGCTGAGAACTTTGATAAGACAGTCCGTGGTGTCAAGACAGTTCTAACTCGTCGTGGTCTATCTTGCGCAGACTATACGCCAAAGACAGCTGAGTAATCAGTTACACTGTTAGAAAATATAGAGTGGGGTGCTATGCACTTCACTCTATAAGTGTATCTAAAATATGGCAGCAAAAGAGTTAACTTTAAACGAGATAGAAGAAGAAAAAATAGACATAGTTTTATCTTTGGATGATCAAAGTAAAACAATATTTTTTGATAATTTGATTCAATTACACTATCCTAATATTAAAAGAGAATCGACAGAATATCATAATCTACAAGTACATTATAGAGCTTGTTGGTTAATGGAAAAGATTTACCGTAATAATGATTTTATGAAAGAGTGTTTTAGTGTAGTATATACAAAAACTGGTTTAATAAGAAATATTTGGAATGATTTGTATTACACTGATGACGATTTAATAATACACTAGGAGAATTAATGAAATACGTATTAGTAACTGGAGGATTTGATCCTGTTCATTCTGGACACATAGAGTATTTTAAAGCAGCTAAGAAATTAGGTGATAAATTAATTGTAGGACTAAAATCAGACAAATGGCTTACTCGTAAAAAGGGTAAGCCATTTATGCCTTTAAAAGAGCGTATTAGTGTAGTAGAAAACTTAAAAATGGTTGACGAAGTTATAACCTGGGATGATTCTGATGGGTCAGCTAGTGCAGCTATTTTTAAACTTCGTTGTACTACTGGGAATGATGACTCGATAATTTTTGCTAACGGAGGAGATAGAACAGAGACTAATACTCCTGAGCAAAAGCTATGGGAAGATACAATAGGTGTTGAGTTTGCTTTTGGAGTAGGAGGGGGAAAACAAAATTCTTCAAGTGTTATTTTAAATAACTGGGATAAAGAGTTTGCTAACAGGGACTGGGGTAGCTGGAGTGTTTTAAAAGAATATCCTAATGTAAAAGTAAAAGAATTAGTAGTAACTCCTGGACAGTCATTAAGTATGCAAAGACACCAGCACAGAGAAGAGTTATGGTTTGTAGCAGCGGGAACTGCTACTGTAGGAACTTTAGATGTCTCAACAGATTATGATCTTTACACCGTAGAAAGGCTTAGTACTACAACAATTAGAAAAAAACAATGGCATCAACTACAAAATAAACATGATGAAATACTAAGAGTAGTTGAGATTCAATATGGAGATCTTTGCGAAGAAGACGATATTGAAAGAAAATAACGTTTGACTATTACTCTAACTTATTGTAAAATAGTAAAAAATAAGTAGGAGATAATATGTATTTTAACCAATCACAAACTGATTGGCGCATTTCCCAATGCTGTCAATTTCACGACCCAAAATTAGCAAAAAGATATAACTTTGGTACAACAACCAAAACCTACGCTCTTAAAGACGGGGGTAAAGAACGTGTTCAATCTAAAGCTATTGAAAATTGTACAAAACTAGTAGATATTCTTTCTACATATTTTACAAAACAACCTAAGAATTTGCGCTGTTTCAGAATCTCTTCTGAGCTGTTTCCTTGCTATACGCTAGAGTTTACAAAGCCTTGGTATGAAGAAATCATGCCAGAGATTTCTAAACTCCTAAAACAAGCAGGTGACATTGCTAAAGAGCATGAAATTCGTTTGTCTGTTCATCCAGGACAGTATACAGTTCTTGCATCTAATAATCCACAGGTAGTTGAAAACTCCGTTAAAGATCTAGAATACCATGCTTTATATGGTATTCTAATGGGTATCCCTGCTAAAGATTTTGCAATGAATATTCACCTTCAAGGGCTATATGGAGGCAAACACATTGATGGTATTAAGCGTTTCGCCACACATTTCGACTATCTTTCAGACTATGCTAAAGAATGTCTCACTGTTGAAAATGAAGACAAACCAAACGGATACGATATTGAACATACACTAGAGCTTGCCCAACGAGTTCCTATTAGAACTTGCCTAGACATTCATCATTATGCTTGCCATCGTATGCGTACCTCTGAAAAAGCTATCAATTCATCAGGTAAAGAAGTTAATAAAAAGATTAGGGATGAAGTTACCCATATTACTGTGAATGATGATTTCTTCAAAGAAGCAGTAAAAACATGGGGTGATGTACGTCCTCTATTTCATAAATCTCAGTCTTTTCCAATAGATAATGAAGATTACTGGATGAAGCCAAATGCACACTCTGATATGTATCATGATGAAGAGTTGATGTCCTTGGCTATTCCAATGCTTGAGTATGCAGATTTTGAAGTAGAAGCTAAAAACAAAGAAGTTGCAGTGCAACACTTTTACAAATTTATACAAGACGAAGAGTCTATGGCAGGAGAAACCCTAACATGCAAAACTTTTGGAAATACTGGTGTAAAGCAATAGGTCAAAAAGCGTATGAAGATAATAAACAAGCAGATCGAGTAGCTATTATTCGTACCTGCTGGATTATATTACATATTATAACGTGTTTTGCAATTATCGCAAATGCGGTAAGACACTGGTAATTTACATTTTAATTGACATGTATTCTTCTTTATGTTAAAATAAAGAAAAATAGGAGATTGACTATGGCTAGGAAGCCAACAACAAACGAAATTTCAGAAACAAAAATTAGACAAGCTATCTGGATGATAAAAGCAAATAAGACTAAAAAGTCTATTTGTGAGCATCTTGGTATTGCCTACAATACAAAACGTCTTGATACAATTATTAAAGAGTTTCAAGATCGTGAAAGTCGTCTTGCAGATTTAAAGAAAAAACGATCTAAGACTCCTTTTACAGAGTCAGAGAAAAAGAGTATCGTAGATAGTTATAACAATGGTGAGAGTCAGTCCGCTATTGCTTCACGTCTATATACTTCTCCTCAGAGAATTAAGAACGTTCTCATAGAAATGAACGTTCCTATTCGCGCCCGCTCTAAAACTGGTGAAGCAAAAGTAGACCATGTTGTTCAAGACTTAGATGTTATCTTTAAAGAAGGTGATAGAGTTTTCATTCCTAAGATTAACTCTTTTGGAAAAGTAAAACAAGTGTTTGATGAAGAATGGATTGATTATCATAGACAGCCAGAACGTCGTAGATGGGTAGATATCGGAGGTCTAGAGATTGCAAAGAAAAAGTATGGACCAGATTATGAAGGGCAGGAAGACGTTCATTGGAATATTTACTGGCAATATGATAATGGAAGTGAATGGAAAGAAATGGCTATTAAAGAAAAGATTAGATATACAGAAAGCGTAATCGAAGAAACTGGACGAGAGTATTATCGAATCTATGTAGAAGGTGATTACGGTCACTTTAGAGACGAAAAAAGAGAAAACTTATTCCCAGTAAAGAGTAGTTAATGGCACTAGACCTACAAAAACTTGCACTCCGAAGATTATTGGATGGCAAAGACCCTGATTTTTATTCTAAATTATCCCCTGTATATTTTACAGGGGCTAATTCTGCTTTGTTCAATAGAGTTCAAACATTTTATAAAACTAACATTAGAATACCAACTCTTGATGAGTTTCAGGTCTTAAAGAAAGAATCCTCTCTTCAAGAATATTTTGACACTCAAATTCTCGATGAAGATAACAAATATGATGAAGTTGCAGACGAGTTCTTAGTCGGGCAGCTACAAGATTACTATATCCGCGAAGAAACAATTGGATTCCTAGATAAGTTTATCAATGATTTATCAGAATTAGAAAAAGTAGAAATAGTAGATCAACTACAAACACACTTATTAAACCTAAATAAAGCTCTTCCAATGACAGATGAGCTTTACGATGTTGCAGATTTAGACTTTTTTCCAAATCCAGATGATTTTATTTTATATCCTTCTGGACTAAGTGCGGAATATGATTCTGCTAATGGAGGACTTGCGCTACAAGAACTGGTATTACTTGGAGGGCGTCGAGGCTCTGGTAAATCTATTATAAGTTTAAATCTAGCTATAAATAGGTTTTTACAAGGTAATACTATTGCATTTTTTACAATCGAAATGCGATATAAAGAAGTTTATGATCGTCTACTAAGTATTCTTAGTGGAGTTCCTTTTCTATCTATTTTTAAGAATGAACTATCTAATGATCAAAAATTATCCCTTGTAAAAGCAAAGATTGATAATTTTTATGCTAAAGATTCAGTCATTGATGATTGGTACAAAGAATTATATTCTACAAAAGATTTTAAGAAGTTTGAGAAACGAGTAAAGTCGGAAAAACCTCCTTTACGAGACAATAGATTTTTTATTATTGATGATGAAGGACTGACCCTTAATCGTATTGATCATTATTGTAATATGTTTTCTAATCAATATGATAAATTTAATATGGCTGTTGTAGATTATATTAATATTATTAAACATGACGACTCTAAAGACTGGAAAACACAAATTGTATTAGCAGAAGCTTTAAAAGGTATGAGTCGTAAATTTAATCTTACAATGCTGTCTCCTTATCAGATTGACGCAACTGGTGAAGCCCGATTTGCTAAAGGTATTCTTGATAGTGCAGATAGAAGTTTCGCTTTCTTTCCAGCAAAAGAAGGAGATGATAGAGCGCAAGAAAATAAGCTACAGATTCATACAACAAAGATTCGTAATGGTAAGCATATGAGTTTTGATGTTTATATGGATTGGGCTTGTGTAAAAGTTGACCCATCTCAAAGTCAGTCTATTAATGCCGCTCCGCATCGTGGAGCAATGTATGGGGATGATGAAAATGGAAAATCATCAGAAGCGAGTCGCGACATATGAATATGATTGACGTTTTAGAACAACACGGATTAAGTTATGAAAAAACTAATAATCCGATAGAAATTGTTTTACAATGCACTTCTGGTAATCATGCTGATAACAGACCTAGTATGATGTATAACTTAGATAAAGATATATTTCATTGTTGGTCTTGTGGATTTAAGGGAACTAAACGTCGTTTTTTACAAAGTATCGGTATAAATACTGATATACCTTTTGATAGTAAACAACCTTTTAAAATTCAAAAATTACGTGATAAATTAAACGAAGTAATGTTTGAAGATAATATGACGATTCCAGAAGATGCTCGGTCAGTTAACGGAACTTTTCGCAATATTAGTGGAGACACCTTAAAAGATTTTGAAGCTTTCTTTACAGAGAAGCTTGGATTAGAAGATTATGTTTGCTTTCCCGTATCACAATTTGGTAAAATAAGATTTATAGAAGGTAGAAACAGATTTGCAAAGTCTGAAAAACCAAAATATTATCGTCGTCCTGCAAAAGCACGTTCGTCTGATATTCTTTTCCCTCTAGACAAGATTAAAGATAAGTCTCAACTTATTTTAGTAGAAGGATTATTTGACATGCTAAATATGTGGGATAAAGGATATACAAATACTGTATGTGTATTTGGAGCTACAAATTTTAGCACTCCTAAACTAGAATTATTAGATAAAATTGGTACAACATTTGTTGAAATACTATTTGATGGAGACGCTGCAGGATTATCTGGAGCAAACAAGATAGCAACCCTTTTAGAAAAAAGATTCATACAATCAAAAATTATAACACTACCATCAGGAAAAGATCCTGGTGATTTAACAAAAGAAGAATTAGCCATGATATTACCAAAGGATAGATACAAAAATGTCAAATAATGTAGCTTTCGTATTCGCATCAACTTCGGAAAAAGACCCTCAAATTATGAGTAAGTATTTTGAAGAAGAGTTTGATGTGCATTTTCTATGCTCAAAACCTAAAGACAAAATTTTAAAGAAGGATATTGATTTAGACTTGTCAGTTCTCGACGAGTATAAAGTCGTATGTCCTGTTGGTGCAGAACCTCTAAAGTATGTAGCTGGATTAACTGGTATCACTAAATACAATGGTATGTTTATTGAAAAGAAATGGTTACCATTCTTGCATCCAAATATGACTATTTTTAAGCCTCAATATGAAGATGAAATTCTAAAAGCCACAATTCAGCTAAAGAAGGTACTATCAGGAGAAATTGACTCTAATATTCAAAACAAAAATTATGTATATATAGACTCACAAGTAGACTTAGATACTGTAATGGATAAGTTTATGTCTGCCGACCCTCTAATTGTAGATATTGAAACTTCAAGCCTATCCCCCAGAACTGGTAATGTGATTGGTATTGCTTTATCAACACAAGCACACGAAGGCTATTATATACACTCAGATCTAATAACAAATAACAAAGACTGGTTTCATAAACTGTTTGAGACTCGTAAATGTGTCCTTCATAATGCAAAGTTTGATATGGGATTTTTACAGTATGAGTTTGGATTTAAATTTCCAGATTTTGAAGATACAATGCTTATGCATTATTGTTTAGAAGAGGCTGTTGGTACTCATGGCTTGAAACCTCTAGCACTAAGATTTACGGATCTTGGAGATTACGAACGCGAGCTTGATGAGTATAAGAAGACTTTTGCTCGTAAAAACAAGATTAAACTAGAAGACTTTAACTATGGTATGATTCCAACAGACATTCTTGCTCCGTATGCAGAGAAAGATGCAGACGCAACTTTTCAATTATGGAATAAATTTAATCCATTAATTAGTAAGAATAAAGAGTTTTCTTTTCTATATAATAAAATTCTAAAACCTGCCACTCTAGCACTACTGCGATTAGAGCATAATGGCGGTCCTATTGATATGAACAAACTATCTTCTATAGAAGAAGAGTATAAAATTGATATAGAAGAGTGTTTAGCTGAGATTGAATTGCACGAAGATGTTAAAACTTTTGAACGTCTTCATAATAAAACATTTAATCCAAATAGTACTCAACAATTACAAGAACTTTTCTTTAAGATTATTAAACTTAAACCTACCAAAAAAACTGCAACAGGTGCTTGGTCTGTTGATAAAGAAGTTCTTGCCGAGTTAAAACATCCACTATCTCAGGCTATTCTTGATCTTCGTGAAAAGAATAAGCTTCTAAATACCTATATTTCTAGTATTAGAGATGGTGTTGACCAAGATTTACGACTCCGTAGCGGATTCAATATTCATGGAACTACTTCTGGACGACTGTCTAGTTCTGGTGTTCTAAATTATCAAAATATTCCAAGAGATAATAAAGATGTAAAAAAACTGTTTAAAGCACGCCCTGGATATAAAATTGTTCAAGGAGACCTTGGAACCGCAGAAGTTTATATTGCAGCTGCACTAAGTAACGATCAGTTCTTACAACGAGCGTTTAAAGAAAAACTAGACTTTCACTCTTATGTTGCAAAGCAGATTTTTAATCTACCTTGCGAAGTGAACGAAGTTAAAAGTGCGTTCCCAGATAAGAGACAACACGCAAAAGCTATTACCTTCGGTATTATGTATCAAGCTGGTCCGGCAAAAATTGCAGAAACTGCCGATGTAACACCTACAGAGGCTAAATCTTTTATCGCAAAATATTTTAGAGAAGCCTATGCCCTAAAATCTTATATTGATGATAGTAACTCTCAAATTGAGAATAATTCTTTTATCTATAGTTTCTTCGGGCGTAAACGTAGATTACCAGAGTCGCGCTCTCCAAATCGTGGTGTAGCACAACATGCAATTCGTTCTGGTGTTAACTTCTTAGTTCAGAGTGTGGCTTCTGATATTAATATACTAGGACTCATTGACTTAATTAAATGGATTGATGAAAATAATTATCAAAATGATATTCTTCCGTTTACGGTAGTCCATGACTCTATTGTTGCAGAAGTTAGAGAAGATTTAATTGACTTATATATTTCTAAGACAAAAGAGTTTATTCAGATTGATAGAGGTTGCTCTATTAAAGACTGTCCTATTGGAATGGACTTCGAAGTAGGGCCTAGTTGGGGAGAACTCAACGATTATTGAGGGGGGAAGAGAGAATGACTATTGAGAAACATATTATTAGCCTTAATATTATTTTTAATTCCCAAACAAATTAAAGCAAATGAAGCTTTGAACGAAGCTAGATCTTGGTTAGGGTATCACGAAAGAAAAAATAGAGTATCTTTAAAAAAATTTTTAAAGATAGACCCTGTAAGAGTAGAGTGGTGTGCTGCTTTTATGAACTCTGTTTTAAAAAAAGCAGGATATAAAAGCACTAATAGCTTAATGGCTAGAAGCTATTTAAGATATGGTAAAAAAACTAGAAAACCAAAAGTGGGAGATATAGCTATCTTTAAAAGAGGTAAAAGTAGAATAACAGGACACGTTGCTTTCTATTTAGGTACTGAAATTATTAATGGTAAAAAGTTTATCAAAGTACTAGGAGGCAATCAAGATAAAAAAGTTAGTATTACTTTATTGCCTTACAAAAGACTGTTAGCATATAGGACATATTAAATGAATCTAATTGATACTACAGATGATAGGTTATATGCAACTTGTAACCATGTTGCTAAACCAGAATCTTTAAGTATAAAAATGCTTAGAGATAAAATGATTAAAGTTATGAAAAAAGAAAAAGGCATAGGATTAGCGGCTACTCAAGTAGGTAGGTCCGAGGCTATTTTTATTATGTATAAAGAAGGAAGAATCATAACTTGTTTAAACCCTGCTATTTCTTGGCAGTCAGACGATGTGGTAGAAATGAAAGAAGGATGTGTTAGCTTTCCTAATATGTTCGTTAACCTGTGGCGTCCTTCTAAAATTATTGCAGAATATACTGATATTAGAGGAAAAAGAATAACTGAAAAAATGGAAGGTATAGAAGCGAGATGTTACCAACATGAGCTTGATCATTTAAGTGGTATCACTTTTATCCATAGACAAAATGAACAAGTTCAGTAAGTTAAATTTTCCTATTTTCGGGTTAAAAACTGTTGTAGACTTTAATTTTACCCTTAATGAGATATTTACTACAATAAATGGACAAAAATACATAGTAGATGATAAATCTATTAATAATCCATCTTATTTAAGTAGATTAATAGAGTTAGACTCTAGAAAAAAGTATCAAAGACTAAAATTTGACTATACTATTAGAAATATGGAAGAATTATTAAAATCAGACTGTAAAGTAGGCATTGATGAACTTGGTAATATTAGATATTTTGATGTAAAAGAACAATTTAAGTATTCTGAGCGAAAAATAGTCAAAAATAGAAATAAACACTTTTGGTTTGATAAAATAAGCTACCCTTTTACCTTAGATTTAGAGAATATAGAAAAAATTGCTGAAGATTACAAATACTATTATGGTAAGATGACGTATATTAATAGAAATTGGTATTTTTTAGGTTTTTGTGATGAAAAAACAGAAAAGGATATCATATGGTTATAAATCATCTAGTCACTCTAAATACTTGGAATTTAAGAGAATTTAATAGGTTTTTTAAAACAGTAGATGAGTTTAAAAAAGGTAGATTTATGCCTCACATGAATAAAATAATTACAAATCTATTTTATGAACCGTCCACTAGAACAAGCTCTAGTTTTTACGCTGCCGCGAAGAAAGTTGGAGCAGATGTTATATCTATTAATAATGTTAACTATTCAAGCGTAGCAAAAGGAGAGACTCTAGAAGATACTATTAGAACTTTAGCCTGTTATAGTCAAATTATTGTACTCAGACATCCTGAAATCGGTGCTGCAAAACGAGCAGCTGACATTTCTCCTGTTCCAATTATAAATGCTGGTGACGGAGCAGGAGAACACCCGACACAAACACTACTAGATTTATATACTATATATAAAAATTTTGGAAAAATAGAAGATTTAAAGATAGCGTTCATTGGTGATAATAAAAATAGTAGAACAGTACATTCTTTAGGCAATGTTTTAGAAAAATGTGCTAGAGTTTACTATTGTGATGATTATTCTGTCGATAATATACCAGAAGCTGATATATATTACTTAACAAGAGTACAAAAAGAGCGAGGAAGCTCTGGTAGTTATGAATTAACTAAAGAACATATTGATAAATTACCAAAAAATTGCATAGTTATGCACCCATTTCCTAGAAATGAAGAAATTCCTCAATGGTTCGATAACGATCCAAGAGCAAAATACTTTGAGCAAATGTCAAATGGGCTTTATGTCAGAATGGCAATACTTTATGAGAGACTATGAACAAAATTAACATAAAATCAGCAACAATTACAGATAAAATATACATAAAAGAAGAAGATATTCAAGATATTTCTGCTTTTGAACAAGCATATACATATCAAATTGTTGATGATTTTCACTATACCTATGAATATGACGAAGATACTGGAATATATACTGTTCCTAGCAATTCTTATGCTAAATTAGATATAGAAACTGTTGAAGACTTAAGAAATTTTGAAGATTCTGAGAAAAAATTTGAATTTAAAGGGCAATTAAGAGAAGAACAGCAAGATATGGTAGATGCTTTCTTCCAAATCAACGACAGGGTGCGTAGTGGACTATTCCAAGCACCTTGCGGCTGGGGTAAAACCTATGTAGGATGCAATCTTTTAGCCCGTGCTAACAAACCCACTTTAATTTTAGTTCACACAAAGCTACTTTTTAGACAATGGATTGAAGAGTTAGAAAAACAAATACCAGGAATAAAAATTGGTCGAGTTGGAGACGGTCTTTTAGATATTCAAGACATTACAGTAGGTATTTATAAAAGTGTATTGAACAATATTCCTCAACTACATGATAAGTTTGGTCTTCTAATGGTTGACGAAGCTCATTTATGTCCTGCAGATATGTTCTCTCAAGCAGTAAATGCTATAAATTGTAGAGCAAAAATAGCTATTACAGCTACTCCTCGTAGAAAAGATGGAAAACATATAGTTTTAGACGACTATTTTACCACATTTAAGTCATATGCGTATGACCCACGAGTTCTTGCAACTCCAAAAGTTGAAATATATCAAACAGATATTAGATTCAATGTTCTTGATCCAAAGCGAGATTGGAGTAGACAGACCAATAAGCTCGCATCAAACTCGCAGTTGCGCCGGATGATTTCTGAAAATGCCATATCGAAAGTGAGCGGAGGTCGATGCATTCTCATTTTAGGAGAACGTCTAGATTGGCTTCGTGAGTTAAATAAAATTATACCTGAATCAGTTCTTTTAATTGGAGAAACTGGGGAAGAACAACGTAAAGAAATATTAGATAACGTAGGTACAAAGTATAAAGTAGTTTTAACAACTAAGTTATTTGATGAAGGCATTAGCTGTCATAGACTTGATACTTTATTTTTAGTATTTCCTTCTAATAATCCCATAAAACTGGAACAAAGAATTGGTAGAATTATTAGAGAACATCCCGAAAAGAAACGTCCTCTTATTTGTGATTTTTGGTTAACAGGACCGATAGTACAAAAACAACAAACTAATAGAAGAAACTGGTATATACAAAGAGGGTATTCTCTATGAGTTTTTACTTTAACTGGTATGAGTTGCTTAAAAAATCCAAAAAGGATTACGATTCAATAATCGTATTGACATATGCTTCTACTTTTGGATATAATAAGAAAATTGCAAATAGCTCGTTAGAATTAGTAAAAAAACTATATGTTCATAGAATACCAAACTGGTTAAATTCTAGTTTAATAACAAATAGAAGTTTTGAAATCTTTAATAATTATAGAGTTGAAGAACCTCAAAGCTATTTTAGAAATCCATCATTTCTCAAAACTGTTACACCAGTAACACATAAAATACAATACTTATGGTTGCTTTCGCACAGAAGAAATGATGATAAAAACCCATTTATTAACAGAGACTTTTTTAAGTTAAAAGAAATAGATGGTATAAAAAGTAACCCATTTATAAGTATTGACAAAGATAAGATAAATTTTATCTTAGAAAATACCTACACACAAAGAACATAGTTCAACAAGAAAGGAAACACTATTATGGTATCATGGGACAAAGCTAAAGGAAACGCCGGAGGTGGCGGTGGCGGACAACGCCGAGAAATTGAGAGACTAACTCTCCCAGTTGGAGACACAAAGATTCGACTAATTGGAGAAGTTATGCCTCGTTATGTATATTGGGTAGTAACCACAGAAGGCAAAAAGATGCCTGTTGAGTGCTTACGTTTTGATCGTCAGAAGGAAACTTTTAATGAGTCAAATAAAGACCCAATGACAGAAATTGACGAAGAGATTTATGCTGATAAACCCCAATTTGCGTATGTTTGTAATGTAATTGATCGTGCAGACAATAAGATTAAGATTTTTGATCTTCGCTCTACGATTTACAAGCAGTTGTAGACTATGCTACAAATCCTGATTACGGTAATCCAGCAGATGATAGTACAGGATATGATATTACTATTAAGAAGGAAAAGACAGGACCTCTACCACAGAATGTTAAATATTCTGTAATTCCTGCTCGTAATAATTCTGCTCTTACAGATTCAGATAAGGGCCTAGAGCTTTTTGAACTTGATAAGATTTACAAGCGTCAATCTTATGAAGAGCAGAAACAGTGGCTTCTTCAAAATACGGCTTATTTTGCTGAAGAAGCTTCTGATGAATTTAAGCCAGAAGCAGTAGAGGATCTCGACTAAATGGCAAAAAAGTCACTAAGTGATTTTACTACAGTAGAAGCAGATGAAAATTCTGCTCCTACTGGGGCCTTATTAGTAGGCCCAGAAGGTCAGGCACAAGTTGACCTACAAAAACTAAGAGAAACCTGTTCTGTATTTTTTGCTACACCTTGCTATGGTGGTATGATTACAGACCAGTACTTTTTAAGTATTTTTAAAGCATCTCAAGAATTAGTAAGACATGGAATTACTTTTAGATTAACAACCCTTAGAAACGAAAGCCTTGTTACACGAGCTAGAAACATTCTTACTGCAATGTTTTTAGATTCTGGTGCTAGTCACCTATTTTTTATTGATGCTGATATAGAATTTGAACCGGAATCTATTATTAGAATGTTAGCTATGGATAAACCTATTATCGCAGCAGCATATCCTAAAAAAGCTCTACCAATTCAATATGCTATGAATTTCAAGTATATTGATCCTGTAAAACAACAAATCAGAGTAGAAAACGGGGCAGTAGAAGTTTGGGACGCATCTACAGGATTCTTCTGTATTAAACGTGAAGTTTTCGAAAAAATGATGGTTGAATATCCACATCTTCATTATAAGAATGATAGTAATATTGACCCTAAACTACAAAAATATTGCTATGCATTTTTTGATACAATGATTGATGAAGATGAAAATGGTGACAATCGTTATCTATCAGAAGATTATACTTTCTGTCGTCTTTGGCAAAAGATGGGAGGAGAAATTTGGATGGACCCTAATACTAAACTAAATCACGTAGGATCATATACTTTTGAAGGTGATTTAGGTAAAATTATTAATATGAAGAGGTAATCAGTGAAACGTATTCTACTATTAGGAAGTGGTGAATTAGGTAAAGAAGTTGTTATTAGTGCTAAAAGACTAGGAATGCATGTAGTAGCTTGCGATAACTACTTCGGAGCACCTGCTATGTCAGTAGCAGATCATGATGTTACTTTTGATATGCTTAATGCAAAACAACTTGAACGTGTTATAGATAAATATAAACCTGATTATATTGTTCCTGAAATAGAGGCTATTGCTACAGAAGTTTTACTAAAGAAAGAAGCAGAAGGATACACAGTAGTACCCTCTGCTAAAGCTGTAAACCTTACAATGAATCGTGATAAAATTAGAGATCGGGCAGCGGAGCTAGGCATTCGTACTGCCCGATTTTCTTATGCAGAGTCTTTAGTTTCTTTATATTCTATTGCAGATGAAATTGGATACCCTTGTGTAATAAAACCAGTAATGAGTTCGAGTGGTAAGGGACAGTCGATAGCAACCTCTGTAGAAGACCTAGCTTCTTCTTGGCAATATGCTGTGGATAATATGAGAGGAGACAGAGAAAAAGTAATCATAGAAGAGTTTATTAAATTTGATTATGAAATCACTCTTCTCACAATTAAACAACAAAATGGTCCTACTTTATTTTGTCCTCCTATTGGGCACCACCAAGAAAGTGGTGATTATAAACATAGCTGGCAACCTGCTACAGAAGAAACTTTTCTTGGACATATTATTGAATCAGATGCTAGACAAATTGCAAAAACTATAACAGACGATTTAGGAGGTTCTGGCATATTTGGAGTAGAGTTTTTTGTAATAACTTCTTCAGATAGACCAGAAGTTATATTTAGTGAATTAAGTCCTCGTCCACACGATACAGGTATGGTCACTATGATATCTCAAGAATTATCAGAATTTGATCTACATGTTAGGGCATTTACTGGACTTCCTATACCAGAAATTAAAGTTAGACCTAATAAAAATAAATGGGCAAGTGCTACTATTAATATTCCATCTGATACTAAATCAGGGTTAGTTTATGAGCTAGAAGGTATTGAGAAAACATTGGAACTGGGATGTGATATTAGAATCTTTGGAAAACCAAGTACAAAACCTAATAGAAGAGTAGGAGTGTTACTATCTAATAATTTAGATACAGCACTAGAGGCTCAGAAGTTAGTCAAAATCAAGACGCAAGTGTGACGTCTTAGGAAAGTAGCGCACTCCGTGCGCCCAGCTGTGTCTCTCCGAGACAACGTAAATGAACATCTTAGGTCAGCGCTGTCCAACAGCTGTTCACCTGCGGTGGTATTTATTCACTAATTATGCACATAGAATAGCATACTTTTTGCCTTTCGGCAAGTATATAAAATTAAAATTTTATCGTTGCTCTTTCTGGTGCAGCACTGTAACACAATTGTAACATAAGTGTAGTATACTAAAAAAGTAGACAATGTGGTCTACTAATTTATTTGAATAGAGAGAAATAACAATGAAAAAACTAATTCTAGGAGCCGCATCAATGGCTCTAGTAGCAGCTTGTTCAAGTCAAGCATTCGCAAGAGATCAAATTCGTGTGGTAGGTTCCTCTACCGTTTATCCCTTCACAACAACAGTCGCAGAACAATTTGGTAAAACGACTGGTTTCAAAGCACCAATTGTAGAAGCTACAGGCACAGGAGGAGGTTTTAAAATCTTCTGTGCTGGTATCGGTACTAGCCACCCAGACTTTAATAATGCTTCTCGCGCTATTAAGAAGGGTGAAGTTGAACTATGTGCCAAGAAGGGCATCACAGTAACTG
>Ga0208644_1000965_pt1 | contig 25083 bp, 29 predicted proteins | sample VirMetDEL_Nov_18_FD_184517 | JGI IMG/M metagenome (GOLD analysis project Ga0208644, IMG submission 184517) | Aqueous microbial communities from the Delaware River and Bay under freshwater to marine salinity gradient to study organic matter... | ecosystem: Environmental > Aquatic > Marine >...
CCACTTCAGAGCCGCCCTCAGACAGACCTGTTTCGAGGCGAGCCAACTCTTCATTGAGTTCGGACATCTGGTCGCGGTAAGCCTGAAGTTGACTTCGCGTCGCACCTTCGCTCTCAGCCTGAGCCATCTCATTCTGCAGCGCTCCGACACGCTCAGCGAGCATGAAGTAACGCTCATGCTCTTCGGTCGCAGGCTGAGTCTCGCTGATGCGTGGCTCCAACTCGCCAGAGGGGGCGGAGCCCGCAGGGAAGTTGACGCCGTAGTTGACCATCACGCTGGCATCAGGGTCATCGTCCAGAGGTGCCTCGCCAAAGCGGTACATGCGGCGCTCGTGAGTCGAGTGCAATCGTTCTTTGCGACGAGCGTATTCTTCTTCCAACTCTTGCTGACGACCTTCAGGAGCGACGCGCATGCGCTGCTCGAACTCAGCGTCCAGTGCCGCCAGTTCGCGCTCAAGGTCTGCGGCGGCAGGTGGCTCATCCCGATGCTGCAACTCCTCCATCTGCGCGTCGTGGTCCGCCAGACTGGACGTAAGGCGACCGCGGTCATCGGTCAAATGGAAGACGTGCTGCTGCGGGTCCATGGGAGCACGAGCAAAACCCATCATGGTCGCAATGGCGTGATGATGCTGGCTGTGATGCTTGTCGAACGTCTCCTCGTTGTAGGCACCGCCTGCAACACCGAAGGGGTTCTGCCCAGTCAAATGTTCTGACTCTTGCCCAGTCCTTCGATTATGAGCCAGCGTTGCCGCCCGACCGTCGCCAGATTCGCGGGCATCATGGTATTCACGCGCCAGCGTGTTGTGGTATGCACCGTCAACCGTGGTCGCGTGGCGGTTATAGTGCGCGTTTTGGCCACCTGAGCCCTTGATGCGCGACGACACGGACACGTTGTGCGGGTTCATGGTCGAGCCCGCGTCAGTCACGTCGCCCACGTTTTGGACGTTGACGACCTTCTTACCCTGCATCATGCGGAACAGTTGCGCCTCGCGCTGGCCAAACGGCCCAATGAAGGGAACCATCGAGGCCCCTTCATCTTCATGTCGTGCCATGATGCCGGTGCCTGTGCGAGAAAACATCAGGCTGTCTTCCTGCTTTCCGCGAAGCCCAGCGACGCCAGTCCGCGCTTCGACAGGGTTGAACTGCGTCGTGGTCTGAGGGGCAGCCTCTTCACCATAGAACTCAGCCAGCATCCTCGCTTCTTCGTCCGCCTCCCCTTCGACCTCTTCCGGCTCAAACAACTTCGTGTGATGGTGGAGCAGGTTGAACAGTTCGTTGGGGCGCTTACCCATACCGCCACGCATCCACGGCTTCTTCCAGAACGTGGCCAACGTCGTGTGGTCACCGTTCGCATAGCCGTAGTGTTCCGGGTCAACGTGCGTACCGAAATGGAAGATGCCATGGTTGGACGCCATGCGGGACGCCGAAGAAACCTGCTTGGCTGACTCGTCACGGCGACGGAAAATCTCGTCAATCTCGTCTTGTGTGAACACCTTGTCGGGTCGACTGTGGAACATACCGCTGTCCAGTCCCAAGTAATGAGGTGCGCCAGCCGGCAAAAGTTTCCGAGTTTCTGGGTCCACACCCAGCATCGCGGCCATCACCAAGTAGGAAGGTGCGGTGCCCGAATCAACGCTACCGTCAGCCTTCTCTTGGTTGAACAGCGGGCGATGAGTGACGCTAACGGTGCCGTCGGTGTGCTTGGTGATGTGAGGTGTTTCGCTGGCAGTGAGCAAGTCTTGAGGTCGAAGTTGATAGCCGTTCAACTGAGCGTGCTCCTGCAGACGCAGGTTGTACTCTTTGACGGCGCGCTCCCAAGCACTACCTTCCTTCCCTGCTTTTCCGTGCTCCATCATGGCGCTGAGGCCGTGCACCTTCTCGACGTACTCAGCCTTCTCAGGTAGGCGGATAGGTCGATTCATCACAGGCTCAGTTGGCATACCGACCGGGCGCACCCAGTGGTCGTAAAGGCCAGAAAAGCGTTGGTGGAAGTTGCGAACAAAGCGAGGTATCAGATTGGCCCCGTTGGCTATACCGGGCACCCTGAACGGCTGATTTGGGTCAGCAGCACCGTGTTCGCGCAAGTGCTCGTAGAAATCGTGCCGCTGCTCAGGCGTCAGCCACTCAAGTCCCATGAGGTAATCCATCAGACCAAAGTCCTGTGACCACTCAGCCTTGCGCTGGTTCATGTGAGCGTCACGCTTTGCTTGCTCACCCTGCTGCACCGTGAGTTCGCCACGACCGACAGCATCGTCAATTCGACTGGACGCTTCTTGCCCTTGCCCTCTCGACCACTTCAGGTAATTCTCTTCGTAGAGAGCATGGTTGGTTGCGTACTCAGTGTCCAGTTCACCGTAGTGGTGAGCGTTGAGCATAAAGCGGTGGTCACCTTCACGGGCATGCGTTTCCCAATCGGCCTCACGCGCACTGTCGTGTTCGCTCTGACCACTGTTGTAGAAGTCAGCGACGTGCTCGTGGTAACGGTCGTGCAGTGGGTTGAACTGTGCAGAGCCCAGAGGGTCGTGCGTTCGGTAGGGGTCCTCGGCGTTGCCGTCGACCATCTCAAACTTACGACCAGTAAGCGATTGACCGGGCTCAGGAGGAACAACGCGCATCTCGTCATAAGACGGATTGTCGGCCAAGCCCATGCCGGCACCGTGACTCAGCGCATAGCCGACTTGCGACTGCGCAAGACCAGCGCTCACCATAGGACCTGCTTCGGCCTCAGCCTCCAGACTCACCGCGCCCTGTGTGCCGGTGGCCTGCGACTCATCCTCCTTGCGGATGACGGCGTGGAACATCTTGACGAGTGCATCATCGCCAGCGTCGAGGAGGTAGCCGTGGCGCTCTGCGTTCACGACTGCGAGGAAGAAGTCTGCGCCGGCATCGGCCTTCCCAATGCCGTCGAGCAGTGAAGCGGTGAAGGTCTGCCTTGCCCTGTCGAGGGAATCGAGGGGACCGTCTCGCATCCGTCATCACCAGCCGCTCAGTTCAGACGGCTGGACAAACGGTCCACAGACTTCTTCACGTCGGTCATGGCTGGACCGTCACCGCCTTTGAAGTTCTCAAGAGCACCTGTCGTGCTGAATGCAGTTGGGTAGTAAGGCGACGTTCTGGTCAAAACGTCGCTGTTCTCGGAGATGGCGCCCTTGTTGGCCACATCTTCAACATCAGGAATGACGTTGTTCGTGTTGTAGAACGTGTTGGGAATACCAGCAGGCTGAATCTCAAATCGGTGGTGGCCCACTGTAGAGCCTTCTTCTTGCGAAGAATAGTCGGGCATGCTCCCTTCCTTCTTGGCGATACGGTCTTCCAGAGCCTTGGCCGCTTTGAGCAGTTCAGTGGCTTTGTCGCTTCCGGCTTCGTATCGTGGACGCATGTTTCTCACTCCATTCCCATTGGTTGACCGATGGCCCCAGACTCCTTGGCTTGCTCAGCGAGAGCATGGATGTCTGACCAGTCCATCTTGTGGAAGTCAGCGTTGGTGGTCGGAACGTCAATGTCCGAACCGTCTTGGCCCTTGAGAATAAAGTCGTCAACCTCTCCTCGGAAACCATCTTGAAGCACATCTTCAGGGCGCTGCGTCGCTGCCGACACAAAGCCAGCCTTACGAAGCATTGCAGATGGATTGCGCATCATGCGCTTGAGTTCTTCGTTCTCAGCCTTGAGAACCTGCATGTTGTTGTCCATGCTTTCCATCTTGCTGATGAGAGCGCCCATAAGACGCTCGGCGCTGTTTCCCTCTCCCTCACTCATGTTCTCACCTCAGATGGTGCGGCGAGACAAGCGTCGATTGACCATGCCCACGCGGTTGGTACGAACGGTGCCGGGGAGAATGTTCTCAGTCGGCGCGTGCACGTTGTGCACCTCGCTGGTCATCTTGCGGACGGGAACGCCGCCTGCGTAAATGTCGTTGACGCCAATGCGACGACCGCTGGCTTTCACGATGGAACTGTCGATGTCCTTTCCAAGGTAGTCGGCGAACTTGAGCACTTCGCTGATGTGGTCACGTGCCGACATGGTGTCCTGTTCTTCAAGTGCCTTGTAGAAAGCGTCAACGTGAGTGCGCATTTTGCGCGCCATTGGGTCCAACTTCTTCAGGTCCATGCGAATCCCCACCACCGCTGTCGGCTTAAATGCTCCTGCGTCAGGCCCCCCGAGGGCGGCGAGCATCAAGGATGCTTTGACCGGCCTGTTCGACGCCTCCCATAGGAGCGCCTCGTTGCTGAACGCTGGAGAAAGGAGCGCCTGCACCCATGCTGGTGCGGTTCTGTGGACTGGCGGGACCACGGTTCCTCATACCGAAGCCCTCGCCGCCGGGATTGGCCATGCCGGGAACCCGTGCCTGACGCCCCATTTGGGCGGCGAGTTGCGGCGGGATGTTTCGGCTGGGCAAGGCTCCGGGCGTACCCATGCCCCCGCCCATCTGCATGCCGCCCATGGGCTGACCTTGAGGCGGAGGCTGAGCGCCCGGCTCAGGTTGCTTGTAGATGAAGCGAATGTCGCGGCTGGCATCTTCGACGAGCGTAGGCTGGTAGCCCATCATCATCATACGCTGTGCGATGTTGACTTCCATCTCATCACGGCGAAGGCGAGTAACCTCGTCTTCTTCTTCGTTGGGATAGAGGGTCAACTTCCAGTCGCTGACGTCCATTTGCTCGACCATGCGCGGGAACAGATGTTCGGTGTAGACCTTGTGACCGAACTCGACTGCGCGATTGGTGACCAGAATCTGCATACCTTCGTTGTTCAGACCGCCAGACTTTCCGGTGTCCATCATGAACACGTTGGACACGCCGTAGAATGCAGCAATGCGCTGACGCATCTCATCACGTGCAGGGATGTATTGCATCTCCTCCAACGAATCCATCAACTTGACCCAGTTCACACCACCCTTTCCGTTGCCTTCTGTCGCAATCTTGGGGATGTAGTGCGGGTCACGCTCCAACTTCTCATCTGTCGCCTTCCAAAACGACTTCATGGATTCGAGGTTCTCAGTGGTGATGCTCAGGATGCCGCGAGGGATGCGGCGCTTCGAGTAAGCCGTGTACATGTAATTGTCCATGGCGGTCAGCGTCATGGCCTGTCGCCAGAGCGTCGAGACGGGACTGCGCCCGTAGAGTTTCGACGGCTGGTATTTGCTGACGTGAATGACTTCGCCTTTGAGGTAATACTGCGTCTTGCCGCTTCCAGCCGTGTTGACGTGATGCACGTCTTCCATCTCAGTGCCGCACGTCGGACAGAACTTGTCGTCCTCCGAGTAAGCCTTGACCTCGGTGCGGTGAACGGGGCAAACGCGGAACCGCCCACCACGAACGCCGCGCTTGTCGGCAATGATGCGCATGAAGATAGGGTCGCCGCGCACGACTTCCTTGATGCGGTAGAAGGCCATTTCCTTCGTCTCGGGGTCGATGAAGTATTCTTTGATGAGGACGAGGAAGGCGTCGTCGGTGATGTTGAGGTCGTACTCAATCTCGCGCAGCACATCCATGAACGTCTGCTCCATGGAATTGCGCTGGTCAAGCAGCCACCTCGGGTAGACCAGTTGGTCAGGCTCAGGGTCGCGCACTTCTCCACCACATTCAGTGCACATTTCGACATCATGCTGATGCTCTTTGTCGCACTCCACACACTTCTTGTGGAACTTCTTCTCCCAGCGATAACCACGACGGAAGATTTCCTGCTGAAGCGTACTAAGCACCGTGCGAAGAATGAGATTCTCGTTGGCCACAGCATAGAGTGCGGGGATGGTGATACCTTGCACAAGGACAGGCTCTTGGATGCCCGTGGTCCACAGAGGCATCTGGGGTTCAGGCGTCGTCCTACGACGGAAAGGTGCGCTCACAGATTCGAGCAAACGGCCGACGCGACTTTTCTCTGCCATCACAGACCCTCCGCCCAACTCATGACCGTATCACGGTCGACTCCCCATTCTCGCAACGAGTCCTCACCTTTGGCAGTTCCGTCTCTGTTCGAGAACTGCACAAAGCGCTTCAACTGCGTTTTTCGCACGGGGTCCTTCTCACCAATGTAAGCCATCACAGCCTTTGCCTGCATGTCTTTCATGCGCAAGTGAGGGGTGATGCCGTCCAACAACTTCGCAAGGTCGTCCTTCGCGTAGAAACTGACGCGATGCTGACTCCGCTGAGTGTCCGAGTAGACCTTCTGGTCCAATTGCAGGATGCCGGCTCCAATGTTCTTGTGCAACTGTTCGCAGTGCATGCGCCCTCGGTCGCCCGTAGCGATGAAGCCGGCACGCGGTTCGCCGCGCTCAGTGATGGTGATGTAGCCGTCAGCGTCAAGGAAGCCCGCGGCGTAGGCCCATGGGTCCTTGAGAATCAGACCGTCACGGGTCATGGAAATGAACTCGCCTCGACGATGGCCCTTGACGATGTTGACCTCCTCACCATACATGTTGAGCAACTTGGACAAACGACCAGCCGTGATGCGACTGACGCCTTTCTCGACGAGGTTGCTGGTGATGGCCCGAGCCGTCATGGCCCCCTTCTCGTCAATCTCAGCCTTGGCCATGTGCATCCACTTCTGCTGCTCCTTGGTCAGAGAGTCAAATTGGTGCAGCGCAGTGCGCCACATCTTGCGAGCATCTTGCTTCTGCTGCATGGCTCCAACCCACGCCTGTCGCTCCTCTTCACCCCAGACGTCAGCGAACTCATCCAACTTCTCCAGCGCATCCTCGGCCGCCTCCCAGACGTTGCAGGCTCGAACGAGACTGGACTTGCGGGTGTTGCCGAACAAGCGCAACGAGCGCAGGTCCTTGTTGGACAGCCCCATCTTGCGCATGGTGTCTGCGTGCGGTACGGCCCAATCGAAGAGGTGTAGCGTAGCCTCGACTTCTGTTCCCTTGAGTGTACGAATACCCTGAATCAGCGCATCAATTTCGTCTCTGTCGTCTTTCATCACCCGACGCGCCTTACGCAAATCTCGAATGATGGACGATGCACTCTTACCGAGGCGGTCCTCGAACCAGCCTTCGCCAGTCGGTGAAAAGGGGGCATACTGTGGTGTAGGTGCAGGCTCTCCCGTGACGATGACGGTCTCCGAAGCAATGGCTTTGGCAATGTCGCCGTCGACCAGAGGGTGTGCGGTCAGGCTGGATGCGATGGTCGACAGAAGGTCGTGACCCATGTCGATGTGTTGGGTTGGACCCCCTACGCTCAGACTCGGCCACATGATACTCCCTCAGTTTGGTGCACTATAATCATACCGTGAACCACGCGCCAGCGACCCTGCGAGAGGGCACGTCACCGAACCAGTCGTCAACTCCGTCGAGGTAATCGTCGAGCATTACGATGCTGCCCTTGAACTCCTTGGTCGCCCAATTGGCCAGTGCGAGGCTGACGGCCAAGTCGTCGTGCGAACCCACGGACTCCATGCGCCCGTTCTTCTGCATACCGAACCGACTCAGTTCTGTCTCAAGCGTGCGCGTGAACTCCTTGCTCCGCTCATCGCCCCACGGGGTCTTGATGTGGCCCTGCTCAAACGCCATGAGCAGCGACATGAACATGCTCTCCTTCTTCTGGCGCGTCGTCATGAACGTCTTGACGGGGATGTCTTCGCGCATGTCGCGCAACTCTGCCTCGAACATGCGCTGGAAGTTGTTGCCTTCCAACTCGATGAGGTCGGGTTGGAAGCGGTTGTTGAGCATGATGATGTGACGCTTCTGCGCCGTGCTGTTCAGCCCCTTCTGATGGACGACGTGCACGATTTCCTTTCGCTCGCTGCCCGGAGGCATGCGCATGACGGTCATGGCCGTGTAGTCGGCGTTCGAGTCGCTGGCGATGGCGGGGTCCCAGCCGATGAAGTGCTGACCAAACAGGCCACTGGCTTCGCCTTCCTCGTCGTACTCGTTCTCGGCTCTGTCCATCAGGAACAATTCTGAGTCGCGCGCCTTCTCCAGCAGCGTCATCGGGAACATGCTCGACATGTCGTGAATCGGCTCGCAGAGGTATTCACGTGCGAACTTGATGGCGGGCATGGACTCCTCACGCTGCTTGAGGGCGTCAAGCGGCCATCGGTTTGGCCAGAGCGGTTCGCCGTTGGGCAGAATCGCCGGATAGGTCTCGACGGTGAACGTGTCCTTGTCCTCCAACTCAGCATACAGGTCGTTGTACGAGAAAGGTGTGCCGACCATCATCAGTCGACCCGTGTGGTGCAACACAGGAAGCAGAACGGTGTAGAACCAGTCAGCCGCACGCTGCAGTTCAGAACTGGTCGTGCCCCACAGAATGTCGTCGCAGACGACCACGTCGGGGTGGAAACCACGGGTTGCACCGCCCACGGACTTGGCCATGATACGGCTGCCGTTGGTGAACTCGAAGTAGGACTTAGCCCACGGCTTGCCCGCAGGCTTCAGACCCTTGAGGATGTCCGAGGACTCAATGTTGTTGCGAATGAACCGCATGTGTTCCAGCGTCTGCTCCAGCGAGTGGGAGAAAATCATGACGTGCGTGTTGGGCTTGAACGCCGCCAACCAGAGTGCGTAGGACATGAAAAACACGGACTTGCCGTGGTCACGGCTCGCTTTCACGCAGTAGTAGCGGTGTTCGTTCAAGCCCTTGAGCCAGTCTTCGTGATGAGCGGACAACTCGAACTCCAGAATGTCCGTGAAGAAGTACGCGAAGGACTTCTTGGACATCTGCGTGTCCATGTCGTGAATGAGGTTGTTGACGTCAGCCACATCAATTCACCCCTACGAGTCTCCTCTGAGGATTCTGCTGCGCCTGCGCTGCACGAAACTCCTCCTCCTCTTTTCGACGCTGCTCGCTCTGGCTCATCCCACTGAATGCGCGCGTCTGCAAGTCACTGATACCTTGCTCTGAACCACCCTCTTCCTCCATTGGTCGAGAAGGCTTCACAGCAACATCACCGGGCTCGTTTTCAGTTACCATGTTGAATCCATCCCTATCCGTCACACCTTGTCCTGCACGGTCGGCTGTTTCGTTGTTACTGGCCACGCTACCGGCAGGAGGAGGGAGTTGGGGTAGTTGAGCATCGACTTCCTCTCCCCTTGCATTGGTAGGCGTGAAATCTGCTACACCTACATTCCCGCTTCCCCTTGCGGCCATTGCTGCAGCGGTTCGATGCTCCAAGTCGTCAATGCTCATTCCCCCCACCATATTACCGAAGTTGCGAGCCACTTGCGCGTAACGCGCATCTTCTGCGCCGAACTCATCACCACGAGCCGCTGCACGCGCTTGTCTGAAACGTGCTCCTTCACGACGCATTTGCGCTGCATCTTCTACGTTCTGTTGAGCCTGCTGACGGACTCCAACATTCGCTTCATTCGCACGTCGAAGAGCCTCTTGTCGTTCAAACGCACGGCGGCGATTGTACGCACCCGGATTCATCGCACCCGCTGCAAATCGACGTGCCATACTTGAGCCATCACCTTCGAGCATAGCGAGGCTACCGAGGTTACGCCCTTCCTGATACGGCTGCTCAAGTTCAGCCGCTCTCTCAGCAGCACTGTCCAAACGACGCTGTTCACGAAGGTCAGCACGGGCTTGTCCAGTGCGCGTCGTAAGTGCCCGACCAACACCACGACCGAGTGCAGAGCCCTGAGCGCCGCCCGAAATGGCGCTTTGAACCAGTCCACCAAGACTACGGTGCTGACCGGTGAGGGCGCCCGCTGCACCAGCGAGCATGCCAACTGCACCGAGCGCACGCTGTCCGCGGGTGACGCCGACGGCACGTCGGCCACGCCCTCCGCCACCAGTGACCAGAATCGGTGCACCTGTAACGGGGTATTGCACACCCACTGCTTTGCGAACAGCGACCTTGTCCATCACCACTCACCTCGCAGGAAGCCGTCGAAGTAGCCCATCTTCTTCCTCAACAGGTCGAGGTCGGAGGCCACATCATTTGAGCGTTGCACCAGCGAGCCGGTGCCGATGTCGAAGAAGGTCTGCTCACGCGGGGTGCCGCGGAACTGCTGGTATTGTTCCTCCAAAGCAGTGGCGGGACGCATCGGATAGGGTGCGATTTGAGGAGCAGGGGCCACGCGGGGTTGAGGCACGGGTGCAGCAGGTGGGAGAGCCGGAGCCGTGGGAAGTTGAGGCGGTGCTGGTGCACTCCTTCCCTGCAAGAAATCATCACGGAGTTCGGATAGAGGGCGCCTGACGCCCACTCCATCTCGGGGCGGCTGCTCGGGAAGCGGCCGCGAAGGCTCCTTTCGACCGATGGGCTCCACCTCGTTTGGAAAGTGCATGCGAGGAGACCAGTGGTCAGGTGATTCTGAGTGGTCGAACACAATGCGTCCGTGCGACTGGATGCCCTGCGTTGGAATGCTGCCCAGTGAAAACGATTCGTGGCCCGTGCGACCAAGCATGGCGTCAATGACGGACTCCGCTTTCTCGCGGAAACCGTCGTGGTCTTCATGTGGACCAAAGCGTGTTCCCGCAGAAATGTCGGCTTCGCGCACGCGTCGCACGACTTCGACTTTGGCCTCGTCTTCGGACATACCTTGGTCCATCAACTTCGCAGCCACGTGGCTCATGTGTGCCGCAATGTCTGCCGCATGCTTGTTCGCTTTACGACCAAAGTCGCTGCTCGCGTCTTGCACAGCCGCCCCAGCGTGTTCAGCGTGAATGCCGAACGACTCCTCGTTGTGGTCAGAACCAATGTGCTGCAGCAACTGCTGCGTCAACTTCTTCGTCGCACCGTCGCCACTGGGCACGCCAACACGGTGACCCCCACTTTGGAACAACATGCGCATGGCGCGAGTGCTGGCCAGCCTCTGCAACTCTTCGTCACTCATGTCGTCAGCAACGCCCATGCCACGAATGCTACTGGCAATGCGCTCTGGCAACGTCGTACCATCCTTACTCTTGCGACCGCCAACCCGAGCCGTAGTGGGGTGAAAGTAAGCATCAGGGAGCAACTTGGCCATCTGATGCGCATGCACCTCTGGATGCGAACGCTGGTCTGCGCGGGCCTGCCGCAACTCATCGCTCAAATACATGTCGGGAAGCGTTCCGGTGCTCAGGTAGGTTCGGAAGTCTCGCGGCTTGACGCTGCTCACCAAACCGCCAGACAGTGTGCCGGGTAAGAGTGCACTGTGCTGTGCCCAAAGTTCAGAGTTGACGACTTCCGGGCGCTGCCCATCCGCAATGAGGCGGTCGGCCAACTGCTTGCCAATGTAGACCAGTCCGCCGTCAATCCAGTTCCCTGTCTGACCGCCGGCCACGTTTCCCTGATTCATCGAATACGTGAGGAGATGGCGCTTGCCGGTCGACTCGTCAATGCGTTGAGAACGAGACTGTCGGGCATGCTCAGGCAACTCCTTCTTATGATGCGGCCCAACGTGCACTTTGCGCCACTGCGGACTTTCGGCCGGAGGCAGGTAGTGGTTGCTCTGGTCTTTTCCATGCACGTCATCGTGTATGGCGTTGTAGTCGTCAATGGCACCGTTTGCCAGTTCAAGGGCCCGTTTAGGGTCATAACCGAAGATGTCCTGCAATCGACCCAGCATGTAATCCATGGGGTGCATACCGCCGGGAAGCAACTCACCGGTCTCAGGATGGTGGTTCCATGGAGGGTGGTCAGCGCCCTCTGGGTCAGGATTGATGGCACTTTGTGGTGCCCAAGGTGGGTGAGGGACCGGTTGGCCGTTTGGTCCCCGAAGGTAAAGCAGACCGGCACTCTTCAGAAGCGGGGTGCCCCGCATCACGTCGAGAAAGTGGTTGGTGCCAAAGAAGGGAACCTGCTTGCGAAGGTACGACGTCGCGGGCAGGTGCACCTTGAACATCAGCCAACCCTCCCGCTTCCGCGGGCGACGAACATCGTGGACGGCGCACCCCAGTTCTTGGGGTCATCTTCCAGATTCTCGGTCCCACCCTCAGGTTTGGTCGTGCTGTCTTGCCCTTCGCGGTGACCCGCTTCGCGGTTGTTCCCCGGACCTCCAGACACCGCCGCCTTCAGGCGGCGCTCTTGTCGCTCAGCCGTCTCCTTCAGTTGACGAAGGAGGCGGCGGAGTTGGGAAAGGTGCAGGTAGTCCCGCATCTTCTGCAGGTCCTCGATGTCCTCTTTGATGAGGTCAACAGACTTTCCAAAAGACTGGCCCATCTCTCGGGGCAACTTGGGCTCCGTTAGTTTCAGACCCTTGCCCGATGCTACCTTGGGCGTCTTGGGCTGATACGACGTCTCTGGACCAAGGCCGTGGCCGGCAGGAATCTGAGGGACGTTGCCCATCAACTTCCTACGTGATTGCGTGGCCATCTGGTGGCCGTACTTCTGCGGGAACATGCGAAGCGGCTGCTTGGTGTCGATGCCAAGGTGCGTGCGGTGGACGCTGAGCGGAGCCTCGTCAAGCCCACGCTTCTTGTGACCGCCCATCGCACGTGACTGCTGCTTGGCTCGACGGCTGGTGGCCGTCTCGATGCGAGCACCACCGGGCTGCACCTCGAACTGAGGTTGTTGCCAACTCTTTGAGCGGGCCTTGCCCGCGTCGTCGAGTCGGGACTTCATCAGCGAACTCCAAGCGTGCTCCATCGGCTCACCCGTAGCGAGCATACCGCCGGGGGCAGGCATGGTGCCGGTCGCGTTGCCGATGCTGAGGTTGCCCATGTCGGGCATACCCGTCATGGCGCCAAACTGCTGCCCTTCGTTGAACTGGTCGTCCATCATCGGAGGCTCTTCTTCCTCTTCAGGCATCATCGGGGGCATCTGCGGTTCGGGCTTGGGGATGGACAGTTGAAGGTGAGGGAGGTCGTCAGCCGACGTGGACTGTTCCTTGTCCTTCATTTTCTGGTCGCGGACCTGCTCCATGACCTCAGGGTCACCAATGCCGTGGTCGTAACCACCGTCATCTTTGGAGTAACCAAGGTTGGACTCGCTACGCGGACTGTACATCCGCGTGTCGGAACCCGTCGTCATTGGCATCCCATCTCACCTCACAGCAAATCGAGGATGTCCTCGTCGACGTCTCCGCCCCCACTGGCCAGCAAACTGGCCTTCACGCGCTTCCACACGTCAGGACTCTCCTTACCGAGTTCCACCTTCAGCACATTGATGGTATTATTGGCGACATTCGTCGTCGGCTCAGCCCATTTCTCCTGATACATGCTCAGGTCCTTCAGCGTCTCGCGGACCTCTTTGTGCAGGCGCACCATGTCGCCAATGACGCCATCGTCATGGACACTGCTCTCCTGCATGAACTGAGCCAACTTACCGTTGAGGTTCTGGACGTTTTCACGCAGGATGTCGATTTCCTGACCCGCGCTGATGGCCACGATGGCCGCGGAACTTTGCTTGACGAGCGGCTGGAAATGCTGCTTCATGTGGCGGTAGACCGCTTCTTCACTGCACTCCAGTTCAGCCGCGATGTCCTCAGTGGTCCGCTCGCCCTCGAAGTATGCGACCTCCAGCATGCGTCGGTCATCGTCCGTGCACACGGCGCACGAATGGTTTGCCCCCACGTGATAGTCGCCCACGTGGTTGCGCATATGCCGCTCGGCTGTGTTGGCTCGCCAACCCATGTCCTTGTCCATCACGCGAACGTCTGCAACACCGTCAATGATGTTCTGTTCCAGCGTTTCACGGTCACCGTGCTGGCAAAAAGGGCAGGACCGCTTGTTCTGTCGCCCAGCCCCCATGCGTTACGCCACGACCTTGGCCATCATAACGGTTTTCAAGGCGGGGACCTTCCCTCCGACGATGCGTCTACCCCGCGCTCAACCCCGAATCCGAGGTGTTCCGGTGTCCATCGAGACCGCGAGAAGCCTCAGCAAGGCTGCACGAGACGTGGTCTTGCGACGACGTGTGCCCGAGATGGTGCAGACGCAGCGTCTTGAAACGTGCCGTGCGTGCCCCAGTTGGGACGCCGTCTACAGCCGTTGCACAGAATGCGGTTGCCAGATGCGCGTCAAGGCTGCGCTGTCGTCAAGCGAATGTCCACTCAAAAAGTGGGGGCCTCATATCTCGGAAATCCGAGAGTAGATACCGCCGAGCATGAAGAACGCACCGAAAAGACCGGCCACCAAGTAAGCCATGGTGTCGCTGTTGAGTTGTGCTGAGGCCAGCAAAAGGATGGCGCCGAGTGCGACAATGATGGAAAGCAACTGTACCATCACCATGTCGATGATGACGCTCTTCACGGGAGCGAAAATCTCCATGGTCGTCGACGCGAAGCCATACATGGAATCCTGAATCATCACCTCATCCCCATCATTTTGCCCATGAAGGTGCCTGCAGCACCACCAGCCTTGTCCATGAATCCGTCATTGGCCAATGCAGCGCTCAGAGCGCCACCCATCATGCTCTGCTGAGCAAAGGCTGCAATCTGCTGCTGCTGCATCTCAGCCTGCTGAATGTTTTGCTGACTGGTCATCTTCAACGAGTTGAACTGACTGGTGACGTTTTCTGCGCTCATGGTCTGCAAATTGGATGGAAGGCTCGTGATGTCCATTTTCATGGAGCCCTCGTCTTCATCAATCGTGAACACAGCGTTCTTGAGGATTTCAAGAACCGAAAACGACACGAGGTCATTGAGCATCTGGAGCAGGGTTGCCATACTGGCACCTGCAATGAAGCGGTCGATGGGGGCGAGGGTGCGCATCAGCGCCATCTGAATCTCCATTTCGCTTGGAGGAGCCATGGGCTGTTGCATCATTCCCGGCTGCATGCCCATACCGCTGGTCATACCGCCCATAAACGCGTTCTGCTGCGCCTGCTGCATCATACCGCCTTGGGGTGCAAATGGGTTTCCGAAGGACTGTGAGCCTGCCCCAGACTGAGGCATGCCACCACTGGCACCCAAATTGAGTGCGCCAGAGTTCTGCTGATTACCAAACATTTCATCGCCTCCCTTACTGCGTGAACAGCCCCGGCTCACTTTGAGGCAGTTCGGCCTGACCCATAGAGGCTTCGACGACAGGGTTCCCCTGCACTACGCTGGGATTAGGATGCTGCATGATGCCCAGATTCGTGATGGCGTCGGACAACTGTGGCCTTGTTGCCAGCACTTCTTTTTGGAACAAGCGAAGGTCAAACACAATCATGGTCACGTCATTGATGCCCGTTTCTGGATTTTGGTAGTGAAGAAGGTTGATGCCCGGTTGCACCTTGGAATCCTTCTCCAGTTCCATGAAGAACGGCTCGTACTTCTTGAGAAACTCAGGCGTGTTGTCCTTTTTCTTGACTACGGCGATTGGTACGGCCACGGTCGAAACACCTTTCTTGACCATTTCACGCATACCTGTCTTGGTCTTGTTGTGGTCCTTGTCGTTCTCAGCCTCCCACTTGCACAGCAGATGGTAGAGATGCAAGTGCTCAGGGCAGTACGTACCTTTCATTTTCTGCCCGTTGGTGACTTTTTCTCGGGCCACAAAGGGCTCAGGCGTTTGCGTGACGGGGTTGCGCCAGTAGAGTTCCCACAGGCTCTTGCTTGTTTCCTCATCCGTAATTTTGGCATACAAGTTGTCGTACTGAATGAGTTCTTCGCAGTTGCAGCCATCGACCACGCAGAGGTTGCTCTGTCGATTGTACCGATACTTGAGGCCGCCCAGCCACCGTAGGGGATTGTACCACGGACGCTTGGTCGGTTTGAGCAACTTCCGTGCTTGACGAATGTCTTGCTTGCGAGCCTTGCGAGGGTCAGGATGTCGGCTGGGGTAGAAGTTGACCTTTGGCACCTCGATGTTCTGCTTGCCCGCCATCTGACGCATACCCTGCTGAGCGGCCTGCATTTCCAGCAACTGTTCATGACTCGCATTCCCCTGTTGACTCAGCGCCACCAAGTGCGCTTGACTCATCGTCGCAAGCCCTGCATCGTTCTGCGGCACTTGCCCATAACCCCCAAATCGCCTTCCAATCATTTCATTCACCTTTACGTCGTCAGGAGTTCCAACATTGAGTTTTCCACGTTCCAACCAATGCGCGTCGCCATCATTCCCCTCTTCGTAGGAATCCCCGCCTTCTGAAGGCGGACGAGGTCTTCGCGGAATGGGTCATACATCTTGTGCTCCCCAAGCCGCTGTTGCTGCCATAGAACGTTCGCTTGGTCGTCCCACCATTGGTCGGCTTTGTTCGCCACGAGCATAATGACTTTCGGAACATACTTCTTCCCCTTGAGCCGCGCACGGATGTTTCTGTAGCGGTATTGACGGTGAAGCACAGCATCAACGAGGTATTTGAATCCGCCAACGGCTTGCACCGCGGGGTCACCACCTTTCGCGCTGCGATGGTCAAAGAGAAACACAACTGATTCGACTTGACGGTTGACCATGTCGTCAATCCAAAGATTCCAGAACCGCTCTTCGCCTCCGATGTCGCTTGAGTACACGACACGCGTGTCGCCCTTGTATGCAACTCGCTTTCTGGTCGGAGAAGGGAGCAGAAAACGATTGATACCGGGCACCTTGAAGTGCTTGGTGCGCTCTTCAATGGGAATCTCCTCCATCTCTCCGGGGGTCGTCATGTATCGGTCGAGGGTCGTTTTGCCCACCATAGGGGGGCCGTATATGCCGACGCGACGTGGCTTCCAGTAGTGCCACAGTTCACGGGCGAACACCATGCCGCCGACGAGGGCCGTGCCTCCAAGTGCCGTCACGTCAGTTCCTCCATGAAAAGATGCTGTCCGACCAAGACCTCAATTTCTCTTTCAGCCAGTCACCCGTGACTTCCCACAGGCTCCATTCACTGTAGAACTCGATGCCGCTGATGGTGAAACCGGTGATGATGGAGAACACAATGGCCTTGAGCCAGCCCCAACCGCGCTCGTAAGCCACGTCAACCGTGTTGGCGATGTGCATGCTGCGCAGCGTCTCCTCGACAGCGTCGTCCGACGGCGTCTTGAAGATGCGCCCCACGCATCATCACTCCTTCTTCTTGAACTTCCCATCGGGTCCGCGCTCAGGCTTTGCTTCTTCTTCGGGCTGAAAATCAAGTCCGAGGCTCAGAGGGGCAGTCTGCTTCGGCTCTTCAGGAACAAAGTCAACCGTCGAAGGCGCTCGTCCGGTCAACCTTGCCTCAATCCAAGGAGGGGTCTTGCCGGGATTTTTCTCCATCCAACTGAGTTCAGCCTCCAACTGGGCCTCTTGCATGCGCATTTCCATGTCTTGACGGCGGCGGTCAAAGGTCATCTCCATCGAGCGGTAGCGGTTCTTGCGCTGACGCTCCATGGCAGATGCACGTGCACGCTCGTCCATGCCCTGTTGAAAGAACATCTTGAACAGGTAATAGGCCAGACCCTGTACAGCAAAAGCCGCCATGGCGTAGGTTACGCCGTTCAGACTGGGCTCATCCAGTTCAAGCCAGATGCCTGCATCGAAGATGGCAATGGCCAGTCCAATGGTGACGGCTTGGGTCAGAATCAGACCCATCAATCGGATTTCTGCTTGGTCTGCGCGCGGTGGTTCGAGGTTGCTCACGCTGTTCTCCCCCTGATTGGCGGACGAGTACGAGCCTCTTAAACAGGCACCCTACCTACTTAAGTACACCAAAATGGCGGGGCGGGGGACCAAGAGGGAGGCCAAGCCCCCCACCCCGGTCAAAGGTAGACAGTCATCTGCCTTAGTCTTCCTTCTTCTCGGAATCCAACTTTTCCCGCTTACCGTCCTTCGACGGGCCGGGTCCAGCCTTGGAACCGATGACGATGACCATGCCGTGCGCAGGCTTCTTGTCCTTGTCGGCTTTGGCCATGCAGCCCATCTTGTCCACGCAGTCAGACTTTCCGCAGCCGGGGCACTTGGCCTTGGTGAGGTGCATCTCGTGCATTCGCGCGTTCACTTCTTTGAGCAACTGGTCTCCAATCCGCATGTTCTCACCTGTTCTGACGCCGAATCCTCCAAACTCGCTTTCGTCCCTGAATCCGGTCAGCGCCTGATTACCCTGAGCGAGCGTGGGGTCAAAAATGACTCGGTCAGCCGTGGCGTTACTGTTGACGTTCGCAAGGTCACCCATACCACCCTGCCCAAAGCCCGCAGTATCGAGTCGACTGGCTCTCTGTCCACCGAAACCGGAACTTCCCATCGGATTTTGTCCGTCCGGCGCTGAAGGGTCGTCGCCAAACATGCCCCTTGCAGCACGGTAACCAGCATATCCAAGAGTGCCCAAAGCACCCGCTCCGAAGGGGACACCCACCATCCGACCTGCGGATTGGTCGAGTGCAGTTCCTGCGCGCCCCAGTCTGGAATACGCGCCTTGTCGAAAGGCACCGGGTTGATACGCCTCGCGCCCGGCCCGCATTGCTTGGCTATTCACGTAGCCGGAACTTGCTGCATCGGCAACCATCTTGTCGTCAAGTGCCCGCAAAGTTCCGGGCCCGGTAATACCTTGGCGAAGAGCCTCCGCTTGAACCGCGTCCGCTTGTTCTCGTGCCAAAGCAGCACGCGTCGATGCTTCCGCAGCCTCCTTCGCAGCAAGTCTTTCTGCGGCTACCTCCATGGCTTTTCGACCGCCAAACTTGCCAACCGCTTTACCTCCAAGTTTAAGAGCGGCTCCTGCACCTATGCCTTGAGTGACGCCGGTACCAAACTCTGCCACGTTACTGCCAAAACTGTCGTCGCCTTCAGCAACCTTCACACCCAAAAACGGGTCAGTAATCTGGTTGTTCCTTACGTTCTGCACACCCTGATAGACGCCGTAGCCAGCAAGTGCTGCAGGCAAGGCTGCTGCTAACAAGGGAGCAGCCTTTCGCACCAAGACGTGCTCAGATGAGGGCCTCGGCATGTTGTCCTCCACGGCACCTGTCGAAATAAGCCTGCCGAATGAACTGATATTGCTCTGCAGCCTCCATCAGCAGGCAAAGTGCTTCAGGAGAGCCGTCACCGTGCGTCTCAATTTGGTGAACATTGAACTCTGCTACGCGTAGCATTTCACGGAAAAGGTCCACCCACCATTCACGCGCTTCTTCGGCCATCTTCGACAAGGACAAGGTAGGTGGGGTCAATGAGGGTTTCGGACTTAAGCGTCCCACGTTCCTTGAAATGTCGGGCTCGATTGGTGTGCGGGTCCTCAGCAACGAGCGTGCCTCGCTTGGTATGGCTCATGTCGGGGCCACCTTTCCCCTCGATACCCCGCTTTCGACGCTCGCGCTTGAGGTCTGAGCGATACTTGACGCGCTCTGGGGTGGACTCGTACTTCGTGTCGTACTCCAACTTGTGACGCTTGGCCTCAGGCGAAACCGGATTCTTCAGGACGAGCACGCCCTTGACGATGGTCGGCTTACCGCCGACACCTTGCTTCTTGGACCGCTTACGTTTGGTCGCCGCACGCTTCTGACCTTCGCTCATCGAGCCACTGGTCTTCGGGGTCTTGTCGCTGACCTTGACGGACGGACGGCACTTTGGATAGCCCTTGCTGCTTGTCTTGGCCTTTGAACGACCACATGGCGGATGCTTGCCGTCCTTGTCCTTACGACTGACGTCGACCCACTTTTCCTTGAACCAGCGGTTCAAGTCCTTCACCACGAGGGTGTCGTAGCAGGTGCAGCGCTCGGTCATTCTTCACCCGCCCATGCGTCGCATACGTGGTCAGCCTTGCACATGAAATCGTACCACTCGCAATATCCGGTCGTGGGGTCATCCGACTTGGATTCATCCCACGCCTTGCAGTTACCACACCGCTCAGAACCTGTAGCCTTGCGGTAATTCGGAGCGTCCTCTTTCCCCTTGAGGATGCGCCACGCATGCTCCATGGCTTCAGGGCTCATTTCTTCTTCTCCTTTTTCTTGCCACGGAACTTCCCTTTGCAGTATTGCACGGCCCAGCCGTTGGCGTAGGCTGAAGGATAGACCTTGAACTTCCGCTTGGCCGCAGCCTTGCCTTCAGGGCAGAGTTTCTTCTCCAAGAAGTCGAAGGCTGCGTTGACGCCGAGGCAGTGCCCGCAGTCACAGTCGGTCAACAGTTCCACCTCCTGAGAGCCGCACCCTTCGGCGTCAACTTACCACCCTTGCTCGTTGGGCCCTTGACCCCGCTCATACGAGCGCAGAACGACTTGCGGCGCTTGGCCTTCTTTGAACCGGGCTTCAGTTTGCTCGGCTTCGTCGTGACCGGGGGCTTGAGATTGGCGCCCTCTTCGCGCTTGGCCTTGGCGCGACCTTTGGCATTCAGACCACCTTTACGGTGATGCTTGTTCGGGTTGTACCCGTGAAATGGCTTGGACTTCTTCTTGGCCTTGAGTACAGCCAGCGAAAGTTCCAGCGGCGAGCAGCAGTCGCAGAAGGACACGTCAGACCAGTCTGTCTTGCCGACAACGTCAGCCTCGGTCAACCATTCGACGTCACTCATGCACTCACCGCCTTCAGCATGCGCCACGCAAGGTCCATCGGTTCACCCGTCTGCACGTCTCCACCTTGCTCACGTAGGAAGTTGGCAATCAAGATGTCGCGGATGTGAGGTGGCATGGTGTCGAAGCCGGGAGGAGTGCTCATACCCTCTGGGGCAGGCGTCCGCTCTGGTTCAGGTGTCGCTGGCACGGCCTGCGCCACGGAGGCGACAGCGGTGCCAGCACCACCAACAGCAGTCGGTGAAAAGTTGAATCGTGCAGGGAGTTCATCCTGCAACTCGCGCGGGTACACTCTGGGCTTCATTTGCCCTCCTTCGGGAACAACGTGAATGGTCTGACGGTCGCTGGCACCGGTCCCTCCGATACCAGCGCCTACCGTCAACAGCCCAACCTTACCGTTTTCATGCTCAGCAAAGACAGGTGAGAAGATGTGAGAAGCATCCCCTCGACCCGTTGGCTTCGACGTCACAAACATGTCGAACATCATAGCAGGCTTCGTCTTTCCGTGCTTTTTGTCCGGTGCGAGAATAGGGGTGCGCAAAGCCTTCGGTAACTCTGGATGGTTGGAAAGGACGTCGTTGAGCATGAAAAGCGCCACCTGTTCAGGCGTGAAACCCTTGAATCCTTTGGGCATCTCTTGGTTTGGATGAAACCGCTCGTTTCTGCGCTGCACGTAGTGTGGGAGAGCGTCCCGCGAGATGTGCTCCAACTCATACGGTCTTTTCTGATACTGCTTCATCCGGGCAAGGAGGTTCTTGATGTACTCCGGCGAGTGGTCCTTCAGAAACGAGAAGTCCTTGAGCAGAAGCCACGCCGTATCAAGGGCATGGCTGGCGCTCATGCTTCGCGCACGCTCACACTCAGGAAAAGTGTTGGGGTGGTCGACGAACCCCCAAGAGGTGAAACGCACACAAACCCAAAAAGCGCGAGGAAGTTGGCTCGTCGACCAGACTTTCGTAGCGGACTACCGTATTTCATGGTGCCGGCGAATCTTCGGTGTAATGCCCGCATTCTCCGCACCGCCAAGCGATGCCGCGAAACACGTTGGACTTCTTGATGTAGACGCGGCGCGTCGGATGCGCCCCGCAAACCTCGCAAGGCTCACTCTTTCGCTTTCCGGTCATCGTCATCCCGCTCCTGCGCCAGCGCCCTGTGCCGGAAGACCCTGACCATGGCGGTCAACGCCTCGACTTCCTTTTCCAACTCACCCACGCGCTGAATGAGTTTGCCGAACACGTAGGCGCTTGCGACCAGCGCAAGCCCCACCAGCGTGTCCCAGAGCATGGTTGTCCATCACGGGGCGACTTTTAGTGATACCGAACTCACTCGTTGAGTTTGAAAGGCGATTCATGTGCTCCTTCCGTGAGTTCTTCAGGCAACTTTGACTGCATCATCGGACGCATGCGCTGCATTCCCGGCAGTTCAAGCGGCTTCTGAGGCTGCTTTCGGGCTCGCATGTCGCGCATCCCCTGTGCCAGAGGACCGTCTGGGTCGGCGTTGGGGTCGAGCGCCTCTTCTTTGAGGAGCATCCACGCCGCGTCGAGAGGCGTCATGTGCATCACGACCGGTCAAGCCGAGCCTGCATGGACCGTTGCTCTCCCTGTCCGCGGCCCATGGCGTCAGCGTCGTCGAGTAGAGCACGTCGACGGTCCATTTCAGCCGTGCGAGCCGCAGCCACGCGTGGGTCAGCGTTACCTTGCAGGAGCGCCATCGTCATCGGGTCCATTTGCTCTTGCACACCCATGAAGCGCTCCTTCTCACCGGGCTGGAAGCCCATAGCAGCGCGAGCGCGCGCGTCCATCTCTCCTCGGCGGCGTCCAAGGCTACTCAAGTTCGACGAACCGCTCTCCATGCCGGAGGTCGTGGACAACTGGCTGGGTCTGAACTCCTCGGCGGGCTCAACGCCACTGTCGTCGATGGTCACACCGGGCATGCCTTGAAGCGCGCGCAGTGCGTCCATGGCAGACTCCGTCGGAGAGCGAGAGGCCTCTTGAGCAGCGCGGTGCGCTTCCATTGCACGACCGGCGTCGCCCGTACCGAACGCAAGGCTCCTTGTTCCACGGGGGCCGGGGTCTTGACCGGGCTTCCCACGCGGGTAGATGGTGCTGTGCCGAGCGCCCTCACCAATCACACCTTCGACGCTACCAAGCGGGGCTGGTCTACGGCGAAGACGGCCCATCGGGCTGTGAATACCTGCTCCAGAGCCGCCACGAGTCTGCGCACGCTCGCCCATCTGACCAGCCATCGTGCGACCGAGCATGTTCCCCGTTTGGTCACGGGCAAGACGCTGCTCGGGGCGGGTGTGGTAACCCTCTTCGGGCATGGTCTCGTAACCGGGAATCTTGCGGGTCGCCGTGGGCATCACCGGCATTGCACCGGGCCTCAAATCAACGATTTGACCAGTGGCGGGGTCCACGTGACTGCCGCCACCCATCATAGCCTCAACGTCTTCTCGCAGAGGAGCAACGCTGCGCTCAACCTGCTGAATGTTGACGGGGACGACATCACCCTGTCCGGGCGGTACGTCAACCGGGCGCAAGGCTCGCATCGGAGGTCTCTTTTCATCCTGCAGCACACTGCGAGGCATGTTCGCTTCACTCAGCGGAACCTGCTGGTCGCGCACATCACCTGCTTCACCAAGCATGCTCGGTAGCGGATTGCCCTCCTCGTCTTTTGGGTTGCGCAAGCGCTCCATCATTCCGACGATGGGCGGGGGCGCAGTCATGCGCCCGTGAACCAGTCGGTCGTCACGCGCTTTGAGGAGCGACCAAGCGGCATCGAACGCGGACATCATGCTGGCGAGGCGAGCCATTGGATAAGAATATGCCGTCAGCGAAAGAGCGGAGCGTCCGCCGGGCGAGAAATGGCCCGAGCGAACATCTCGGCCTCGCGCAGAAGCCCCACGTCAACGCCCGTCTTGAAGCCCCACGCGTGCAGATGACGCACCAACGTGCTCGTTGAGAGGTTGGCCCCGCTGCCCTGAGCGAACGGACAACCTCCTAAACCCCCAATACTGGCGTCAAATTGCTTGATTCCGGCGAAAAGACCGGCTCGAATGAGCGAAAGCGGTCGACTTTCGTCCCCTTTGTGATGCAAATGCAACGCAGGCGTCAACCCCTCCTCCTCGGCCATCTCAGCGAAACGCTTGACTTCAGCGTTGGTCCCGGCGCCCACGGTGTCCGCAAACACGACCGTGTCGCCGAACATCTTCGCATCACGCAGGCAGGAGCGCATCGTCTTCTCACTGGGCACGCCGCTGTAGGGGCTACCGAAGGCCATGGAGAGGTAGACGCGCACGTGCTCACTTGGCGCGTCCATGAACGTGCGGTAACGCAACACCAGTTCGTTGCGCTGACCCTTGAGGTTCAGCATGTTGAACGTCTCGCAGGGACTGAACACGATGTTGACGGCCTCAGCACCGGACGCCTTGGCCCGCTCCATGCCCCGACCGTTCATGACCAGCGCCGAACCACGCCCCGTGAACACCTTCTCAGCGTCAGCCATCTGCGGCAAAACCTTGGGGTGCGCAAACGACACCTCCTCGATGTCGTCCAACCCGGCGTCGTAGAGCATCTGGATGAGCAAGCGGCGCTGACCCACCGGCACCACGTGCTCAAGGGACTGCAGTCCATCACGCGGCCCGACTTCGTAGATGCTGACGTTCATGGCCCGCAAGAATGCGGTGTGGATTTAACACCGCCGGTCATCGGTCGTTGAAGGCACGCATCAGTCCCTCAATCACGGCCCTCCAAGAGAAGGATGCGAACGTCGTCGCATATGCTTGTCGTTTTGCCTTAGAAGCGCCGCAAGTTCGGCATCGTCTTCAGGCGTCATGGGGTTACCTTTTGGCTTGAACACGTCGATGATGTGCTGCGGTGAGCGAGCGCGTGGCCGTCGAGTTTCTGCCACAGGTCGCGGCTGCCGGGACACGCCGAAGTAATCGCTGCTTCCTTCACCCATTCCCTCGAAGCCGTCGTCTGACTGGTATGGGTCTCCCTGTGCTTGGAGAGGGAGGCCGAATACGTGCATGTTCCCATCCATCAGCCGGCTCACTGTCTCTTGAGGATTACCGCCCGCTACCTGACGTAGCCCCATGGCCATGACGGCCGGGTCAACGGTTCCCAAGTTCCGTATGCGTGGGGCCGCCGTGAGGGGCAGGAGGTTGCCTTCTGGGTGATAGCCGCCTGCCTCGAAGGCTTGGAAGTTCGGGTTGGACTTGAGCACGGACCAAGCCATGTCCAGCGGCGTCATGACTGAGCGGAGGCGGCCATACGGCATTAAATCATCGCCGGAAATTGCGAATGCGCCGAAGGTCCCTCGACACCTCTTGGTCGCTCAATGGCTTGATTTTGCGACGGTACGAATACGGCGCACGTGCTCGTCGCTCTGCCTCAGCCAAAATGCGCATGACCTCATCCATGTCGGAAAGTTCCGGCTGCGCTTCCGGCGCAGGCGCAGGCTGCATGGCGGCTTCCATCTGGTCAGCCTGCTCCTGAAAGCGCCTCGCATCCGCCGGGTGCCGCGAGTTGTCCGCCTGAAAACGCAGGTCAGCCGGCCCCATCCACGGGTTCTGCGCCGCCCACTCCGGGCCGAAGACGGGCTGAGGGCGAGTGCCCCGCGGCATAAAGCGCTCCATCTGCTGCTGCATCAACCCGTAGTGCCGCATGTCCTCAGGCGTAGCGTTCGGGTCGTCCTGAAACGCGGGCTGCATCTCCTTGAGCATGAGCCACGCACCATCGAGCGGACTCATGCTTCGTTGCAGGGGCGGATTGGCGATAAAGCCGACGGACGCTTAGGTGCACCAAAAGTTTCTGCAATTTTTTTTGCTGGAGCGCCGTGT
>Ga0208644_1000966_pt1 | contig 25055 bp, 34 predicted proteins | sample VirMetDEL_Nov_18_FD_184517 | JGI IMG/M metagenome (GOLD analysis project Ga0208644, IMG submission 184517) | Aqueous microbial communities from the Delaware River and Bay under freshwater to marine salinity gradient to study organic matter... | ecosystem: Environmental > Aquatic > Marine >...
CCCGGTTTCTACTGAAAAGCCAGAGCCAGAAAAGCATGAGTTGGATCAAATTAGCGAAAACGTACAAAAGCGTATTGCTAAATTGACAGCAAAGATGCGTGAGGCAGAGCGCCGTGAGCAAGCAGCCATTGATTACGCTAGAAATGTCCAAGCCAAGGCGCAGGAGCTGGAACAAAAGTTGGTTACTACGGATCAGAGCCGTGTGTATGAGGCTAAGTCCAGAGTAGAGACCCAGCAGATGCAGTTGAAGGCTATTATTCGCCGGGCGCGGGAAGAAGGCGATATTGACACAGAAACAGAAGCCCAAGAACGGCTTATGCAACTGTCGTTTGAGCAGCGCCAACTGCAACAATGGGAGGATAGCCGTCCAGAGCCGCAAGCAGCACCTGTACAACAGCAGGTTCAGCCACAGCAGCCTGTATATCAGCCTTCCGCGCCACAGCAACCAGCAGCGCCTAGTCCTCGGGCAGAGGAGTGGGCGGCTAGAAACGAGTGGTTTGGGCAGGATAGGACGATGACGTACGCCGCATGGGGTATTCATCAGACTTTAATTGAGGAAGAGGGCATTGACCCCGATTCGGACGAGTACTATACTGAATTAGACAACAGGCTCCGGAATGAGTTTCCGAACAAGTTCCGGGCTGCTCAATCAAACAGACAACGGTCGAACGTGCCAGCCGTTGCACCTGCTTCCCGTAGTTCCGGGGTAAATAGTGCACGCAGGTCGGTGAAGTTATCACCGAGTCAAGTTGCTATTGCAAAGAAATTGGGTGTTCCGCTCGAGGAATATGCCAAATACGTAAAGGAGTAATAAATGAGCCAAGAAAAACTTACTATCGACCGTGCCCCTCGTGCAACTCGTGAGAAGGAAGCGCGTCGCAAGCCTTGGGCTCCTCCTTCACGTTTGGATGCCCCTCCAGCACCTGCCGGTTTTCAGCATCGCTGGATTCGTGCAGAGATCAATGGATTTAATGACAAACAGCACGTCTTTGGCAGACTTCGTGAGGGCTATGAACTGGTCCGTAATGAAGAACTGTCCGAAGAATATCGCGATACGCTGCCTACCATTGAAGATGGTAAACATGCGGGCGTGATTTCTGTCGGGGGCTTGCTTTTGGCGCGTATTCCAAATGAGACTCTTGCCGAACGTAATGCTCACTACAACCGAAAGGCTAAAGAACAAATCCAAGCGGTAGACAACGAGTTGATGCGTGAAAACGCGCATTCGACTATGCGTATCCAGAGCCCCGAACGGAGCTCTCGCACTACTTTTGGAAGCCGATAGGCTTCATAACCCTTTAGGAGATTCAAATGGCAAACGTCGATAAAGCCTTTGGTCTGCGCCCTATGGGTAACCTTTCTGCTACTGGTGCACAGAAGCAGTATGGTTACAACATTGCGGACAACCAATCTGGCGCTATCTATCAGGGCGACCTCGTCACCCTTTCTGGTGGTTACATTGTCAAATTTGATGCAACCTTGCACACCGTAGCTGTTGGTGTGTTTAATGGTTGCAACTATATTGACCCAACGTCGGGCAAGCCCACTTGGAGTAACTATTACCCCGGTTCCGTCAATATCACAACTGGCCAAATCACGGCAGATGTAATCGACGATCCTAATCAATTGTTCCTGATCCAAGCAGACGAAGATGTTGTTCAAGCTGATATTGGCCTGAATGCCGCTATCGCCTACACGGCAGGTAGCACTGTCACTGGTGTTTCTGGCACTGAGTTGGATTCGTCCAGCATTGCCAATACTGCCGGTCTAGTGCTGAAGATTGTGGGTAATTACACCGCACCGAACAATACCCTCGGCCAGAATAATGTCGATGTTATTGTGAAGATTAACGCACACATGTATGGCAGCGCTGGCGTTGCTAATACTGCACCGTAATAGGAGCTAAGTCATGGCTATTTCTCGTTCGCAACTCGTTAAAGAGCTGGAGCCCGGCCTGAACGCTCTGTTCGGCATGGAGTACAACCGCTACGAAAACGAGCACACTGCAATCTTCTCTGTTGAATCTTCTGACCGTGCATTTGAAGAAGAGGTCATGCTGACCGGCTTCGACGAAGCACCAACGAAGAATGAAGGCGCTGGCGTGAACTACGACTCCGCACAGGAATCGTTCACTGCTCGTTACACTCACGAAACCATCGCTCTGGCGTTTGCCCTGACCGAAGAGGCCATCGAGGACAACCTCTATGACCGTCTGGCAGGTCGTTACACCAAGGCTCTGGCTCGTTCAATGTCCTACACCAAGCAAGTTAAAGCGGCTTCTGTGCTGAACAACGCGTTCAACACTACTGGCCCTTACAATGGTGGTGACGGCGTGTCGCTGTGCAACAGCGCACACCCAACCGCTCTTGGCCCATCGTTTAGCAACGTGCCTACAACGGCAGCTGACCTGAACGAAACTTCGCTGGAACAGGGCATTATCGATGTCGCTGGTTTCACCGACGAACGTGGCCTGAAGGTCGCTCTGACTGTTCGCCGCATGATCATTCCTAAGGAACTGCAATTTACCGCAGAGCGCCTGATGAAATCGACCCTGCGTACCGAAACGGCAGATAACGACATCAACGCCATCAAGTCGATGGGCATGGTCCCCGAAGGTTACTTCGTGAACCACTTCTTGACCGATCCTGACGCATGGTTCCTGATGACCGACGCGCCAAACGGCATGAAGATGTTCCAGCGTTCCGCGATCAAGACCGCCTTTGAAGGCGACTTTGATACCGGCAACGTTCGTTACAAGGCCCGTGAGCGTTATTCGTTCGGCTGGTCAGACCCCCGTGCAATTTGGGGTTCGGAAGGCTATACCCCAGCCTAATGGGGAAAACGAGAAAAGGGGCCTACGGGCCCCTTTTCTTTTACTGTCAATAGTGTATATTTGGCTTATTCCGGGACTTTTCCGGCATATCTGACAGCCCCGGCTGACGACATGCAGACAGATATGCCCCTAACTCGCATGTGAGGACAAAATGGCTCAAACCTCGTTTTCCGGCCCAGTATTGCTGGGCGCATTCACCGTAGCAACTGCTCCTGTCGCAAAAGTAGGCTCTGTCGCGTATTTCGCAGATGGTGCTGCGGGTTCGCCCGTACTTGCCTTCTATGATGGCACTGACTGGCTTCGTTGCGACACTCTTGCCGCTATTTCTGATTCTTAATTAGGGGGTCGCCATGGGTTACATGAGCGATGTACAGAGTACCTATTTAGATGGGAATGGGGCTATTTTCACGGGCCGCACTCGCGTAAAAGGGGTATATGTTTCCCCTGATACAGGGGTAGGAGCGGTGGAAATCACGGATGGAAGTGGTGGTGCCACCCTTTACAAAATAGATGTTCCTGCGGGGAGTAGCGCTATTTATATGCCGCTTCCTGAGGATGGTATTTTGTTTAAAAATGGGGCATATGCAGTCCTAACCACTGTTATTTCCGCTACATTCTTCTGGGCATAAGGAGCCGGATCATGATGATGAAGATGAACAAAAAACGTAAGAAATCGGGCATGTCGATGGATAAGGGCATGTCGATGGCCAAGTCCAGTAAAAAAGGCATGGCGGGCGATGACATGTATAGCATGGATTCAATGCCTATGAAAAAGATGGGTGGCGGCACGGTGGGCTACGCCAAAGGCGGTATGGTGGAGTGCCGTGGCAATGGTGCAGCACGTGGCAAAAAGTGTCGTATTTGCTAAACAATGCCTTCCCGTAAGGAAAAGCCAATAGCCACCTCGGTCAAGTCGGGTAATTTTCGCCCGACAAAGGCCGGGGCGGGCATGACAAAAGCAGGAGTAAAAGCTTACCGCCGGGCTAATCCCGGCAGTAAGCTTCAAACTGCCGTCACTGAGGACAATCCCACGGGGAAACGTGCAGAGCGTCGTAAGTCGTATTGCGCCCGCAGTGAAGGGCAGATGAAAAAATTCCCTAAAGCAGCGGCTGATCCAGATAGCCGATTGCGACAGGCCCGGAAACGATGGAAGTGTTAAATGGAAATGATCCTGTGGAACTCGCTTTTATCCTGCTTGCTTGCTTTATTTGCATGGATAATCCGGGAAAAATCGGAAGAACTACAGCGTATTCAGATATTGTTGAATCGTACGCGGGAAGAAATCGCCAAGGAATATGTAACAAAACCTGAAGTTCACGCAGATATTAATCGTGTTTTGGATCGGTTGGACCGTTTGGACGCAAAACTTGACCGTTTAATGGAGGTAAGGAATGCCAGCTAAAAGCGCCAAACAAAAGAAATTAATGGACGCAGCGGCGCATAATCCGGCGTTTGCAAAAAAGGTAGGTATCCCGGTCAAGGTTGCAAAGGAATTTAGTGGTGCTAGTAAGGGCATGAAATTTAGAGATGGCGGCGTTGCTCGAGTTGGAAGAGCAGTAGCAACGGATAGACGAGATCCCGATATCGGTAAAATGATTGGGCCGGGCAACCCTCCAAGTATGAAGCACAAGGGAAAATCAGGTCTTAATGAAGAGACCTTTGCCAAATCAAAAGGCAAACGATACGCTTCTGGTGGCATGGCAAAAAAAGGTAAAAGGTGCTAAATGGCAACCTCTGGGACAACAACCTTCAATTTAGAATTTGATGACCTAATTGAAGAGGCATATGAGCGTTGCGGTCTTGAAAATCGAGACGGCTACGACATGAAGACTGCTCGACGGTCTTTAAATCTGTTGTTCCTTGAGTGGGCCAATCGGGGACTCAACCTGTGGACTATAGAACAACGTCAAGTGACGATGGTGTATGGGCAAGCTGAATACACGCTCCCTGCCGATACGGTGAATGTCCTTTCTGCGGTTATCCGAACAGGTTCTGGCCAGACGCAGCAAGATATTACGATTGACCGTATTAGCCAGAACGAATACCTGCATCTTCCGGACAAGAATACAGAAGCGCGTCCTGCACAATACTATGTGCAGCGTACCTCTTCGCCAAAATTGTTTGTCTACCCTGCCCCCGACAATACAGAGTCATATATTTTCAGGTATTACGCTGTTCGCCGTATTGAGGATGTTGGGGCCTACACAAATACGTCAGATGTGGTTTTCCGGTTTTTACCGTGCCTAGCAGCAGGTCTTGCTTATCACCTTTCTCTTAAAAAGGCTCCTGAACGCACAGTGATGCTGAAGCAGTTGTATGAAGAGGAGTTTGCACGAGCAGCACAGGAAGATAGAGATATTGCGAGTGTGTATTTAACGCCTGACTTGGGGTATTAATATGGCGGGCTATGCGGATGGAAAATACACGCAAGCCATATGCGATAGATGTGGGCAGCAGTATTTTTTGAAAGAGTTAAAAAAGGAATGGACGGGCTTTAAGGTTTGTCAGGAATGCTACGAGCCGAAGCATCCACAACTAGAGCCTAAACGCGGTATAAATGAGCCAATTGCAGTTTACAACCCTAGGCCAGACGGGGTGCAAACGGTTCTAGTTTCATTGGGGTACGGCGGGGATTCGACGTTTGCTTCGGTAGGTATGCAGCCAGCTCCAGTAGCAAAACCGTTAACTGCAAGTGGATCAATTTCATCAGTGACTGTGACGATCACATGAATTATACGGAACTAAAAGAGGCGGTTGCAGACTATACGCAGAATGAGTTTACTGCGACGGAGTATGCTACTTTCACAAAACAAGCAGAGCAAAGAATATACAACTATGCCCAACCGGCTAATTTGCGTAAAAACGTCACGGGTACGCTGACTTCTGGTAACAAGTATTTATCTTGCCCCACTGATTTTTTATCGGTGTATTCCATTGCGATAATCAAAGACGGGGACTACACTTATTTATTAGATAAAGACGTTAACTTTATTCATGAAGTATATCCATCGGCGAGTGGAACGGGCGTACCAAAATACTATGCCTTGTTTGGCCCCACGGTAGTTACAGGCACAATCACGGATGAGTTAAGTTTTATTCTTGGTCCTACTCCGAACAGTGCGTATACGGTAGAGTTGCACTATAACTATTATCCAGAATCAATAGTAGATGCCGCAGATGGCAGAACATGGTTAGGGGATAATTTTGATACGGTACTCTTCTATGGTGTTTTAATGGAGGCATATACGTTCATGAAGGGCGAACCAGACTTGCTCCAGCTTTATGATGCCAAGTACAAAGAAGCTATTGCCTTGTACAAAGCGCTGGCAGATGGTAAACAGCGTGGCGATATGTATCGTGACGGGCAGGTCAAATATCCGGTGAAATAATGGCAATAACACAGACATGGACAACTAGTTTTAAGCGTCAAGTTTTGCTTGGGGAGCACGACTTGGACACAGATATTTTAAAAATAGCGCTATATACAAGTTCAGCGGTGTTGGGGCCTGATACTACGGCATATACGACGGCGGGGGAGATAAGTGGATCGGGCTATACCGCGGGCGGTATCGCACTTACCAATGTGACGGTAAATAGTGGAGATGGTATAGCGTATGTAGATTTTGACAACCCAACGTGGGCAGGAGCATCGTTTACGGCGAGAGGGGCGTTGATATACAACAGTAGTAAAAGTAATAAATCAATGTTTGTTTTGGATTTTGGGACAAATCAAACTGCTGTGAATGAAACATTTATGTTGGATCTGCCCGCAGATAATCCAACATTTGCTTTAATTAAATTGTCTTGAGAGGTAGTTATGCTTATTGCAAAATCAACAGCAGCGGATAACGTGAGCGCAGGGATGGTGGCTAACACTAATGCCCCAGAAGCCGCAAGGGCGGGGGGCGTTTTTCATGTCCAGTGCTTTGACAAAGACGGCAACCTCAAATGGGAAACCTCTGAGCATAACCTTGTGGTCAACGAGGGTCTGCAAGATATGAACACGCAGTACCTTAAAGGTGCGGCTTATACGGCGGCTTGGTATCTTGGCCTGATTACTGGCCCCGGAGTGGCCCTTACGTATTCTGGTGGGGACACACTAGCAGCTAAATCGTGGACAGAATTTACGGATTATTCCGGCGCACGTAAAGCGCTTACGTTTGGAACTGCGACTACAGCTAACCCATCTGTAATTAGCAATTCATCCCCAGCGTCGTTCACTATTACTGGAGCAGGTGGGGTTGTTGCTGGTGCTTTTATGTGCTCGGTTTCAAGTGGGACTAGTGGTGTTTTGTTTTCAGAGTCGAACTTCCAATCTCCCGGTGATAGGACTGTGACTGCTGGGGACGTTCTTAACGTGACATATACGTTTAGCCTTACCGGCTCTTAAAACGTGTTTGCGGGTACTCCATACTCCACAGTACCGTTCGCCACGATACGAGCGTTTGTCCCACCTATTGAGGCTTTTACAGAAGAGGCTGGGGCGGTGGAGGACACCGTCAGCGCGTTAAGCAGTTTTGTTGGGGGCAATACAGAAGCTTCTGCGGGTAGCGACTCTGCCCCAGTAGTCTCTGCGGTATTTTCTACAGCTATAAGTGAAGATGGTAGCGGCGCGGATTCAGTATCTGCGCTATTTAATGCAACAGTGGTTATTTCTGAAGCCGTACAAGGACTGGACACTAATGCGGTAGAGCCGTCTGTGTTTAACATTGTTATGGGCGAGTTCGTAGATGCTGGCAGTATTGTACCGACTACAGCAATTCTTTATTCCTCCGTATTGAATAACGCGATTGCAGCGGATACGATTCCTGCTGAATATCTTTGGGAGTTGATCAACGACGAGCAAGATGGAAACTGGGCCGCAATAAACAGCAATCAGACTTCCGGTTGGACTACCATAAATGACGCGCAAACTGCGTCATGGCAAAACATAGATACGCAGGATTAAACATGGCGCTCATAGTAAAAGATAGAGTTCAGGAAACGACGAGTACAACAGGTACAGGTACCGTAACACTTGCCGGGGCGGTTAGTGGGTTTCAGTCTTTTGCTGCTATTGGTGACGGGAATACAACATACTACGCAATAGCCGATACAGCGGCAGGAGATTGGGAAGTTGGTATTGGTACGTACACAGCGTCAGGTACAACGCTTTCACGGGACACAGTTTTATCGTCAAGTAGTGGCGCGGCGCTTGTTAGTTTTGGCGTTGGAACTAAAAACGTATTTTGTACCTACCCGTCCGAGCGGGCGATATATTTAGACTCCGCTGGGTCTTACCCTGTTCAGAATACCTTCAACACACTGAACGTCGCAACAGCCACCATAACTGCGGGCACGGTAGCAACAACGCCAACAGGCGGCACCGACATAGCCAATAAGTCCTACGTTGATGCGATTGCAGCAGCCGGTATCCATTACCACACCCCTGTCTACGTAGAGTCGCCCAATACTGCGGGAAACTTGAATGCCACTTACAACAACGGCACTGCTGGGGTTGGGGCTACGCTGACTAATGCGGGTACTCAGGCAACGCTGGTTATTGACGGTGTGACGTTATCTGGTGGTGAGCGGGTTCTGATTTACAACCAGACTAATCAGTTTGAGAACGGCGTTTATACCGTAACCAATGCAGGTAGCCCAAGCACGAACTGGGTGTTGACCCGTGCCACAGACGCAGACACTTACTCCCCGTACAGCCCTAATTCGTTAGGTCAGGGTGATGCTTTCTATGTTACCGCAGGTAATACGGGTGCGGGCGAGGGGTACATCTGTACGACGGTAGGTACGATCACGTTTGGCACGACAGCTATTACGTTTGCCCAATTTACTTCAGCGCAGGTTTATTCAGCGGGCACCGGGCTAGATTTAACCAACACGACTTTCAGTATAGCCAACACAGCGGTAACGGCTGCGTCCTACGGCACGGCTTCTTCTGTTGGTACCTTCACAGTCAACGCACAAGGCCAGCTTACTAGTGCGGTTGACACACCCATATCAATTACTTCCGCTGCGGTTTCAGGTTTAGCTGCATCTGCAACAACGGATACGACCGATGCGGCTAACATCACTACCGGGGTGCTGCCCGCTGGGCGGTTATCTGGCTCATACCCTAATGTTACTGGGGTGGATACCCTTACTGTCGGTACGTGGAACGCTACAACTATTGCTGCAAATTACGGGGGCACCGGTCAGACGGCATATACAGTGGGGGATATTCTGTACGCTGATACTGGAACTACGCTGGCAAAGTTGTCGGATATAGCAGTAGGCAACGCGTTAATTTCAGGTGGTGTGAGCGCGGCCCCTAGCTGGGGAAAAATTGGTTTAGCTACTCACGTTGACGGCACACTGCCGGTAGTAAATGGTGGCACGGGGGTAACGTCTTCGACAGGTACGGGCGCGGTTGTTTTATCTGATAGTCCGACATTAGTTACTCCTGCGCTGGGAACCCCTTCCTCCGGCACTTTGACAAATTGTACGTTCCCCACATTGAATCAAAATACGACAGGCTCCTCTGGGTCACTTGCGACTACTAATTTTAGTATTGAAGAGTCTGGTGGCGTTTTGTATTTTAAGCACGGCGCGACAAATATAGCTAAACTTGATTCGAGCGGTAACTGGACAGTATTAGCTAACTTGACTGCATATGGTACGGTGTAATTATGGCGCTACCCGGTCCCGGCCCTTCGTTATCTGTAGATGAGATAGCCACAGAATTTGGTGGTACAACCCCGCACTCATTGACCGAGTACTATCGAAGTGGTGGTCTTGTTCCGAATACGCCAACTAACGCAGCCATCCCAACATCTGGGCAAATTGCGGTTGGGGACTTTTATGGGGCATCAAACCGGCCACAAATTGCGCTCACTATATCCTCTGATACTTATAATTACGACGTTTATACCCAAGCAACACCAAGCCCTGCGTATATAGCTGGTAGTTCAGATATTACGGTGACAGTAAACCCCGGGGTAACGGTGGGCAGCACTGCAACACCTACCTACGCCATGTTGGTGCCTTCTGCGTTTAATGCGGGGGATACAGTTACCATTATTAATAACGGCGTAATTCAGGGCAAGGGCGGCAATGGTGGTAACGGCGGTGGGTCTCCGATACCTCCTTTTGGGGCCGCTGTTGTTGGATCAACTGGAGCAAATGCTATATATGTTAACCGCCCAACAGTCATAACCAATAACGGCACTGTGGCTTCTGGCGGTGGTGGGGGTGGTGGTGGTGGGGGTAGGGTGCAACCCGTAACAGTCCCACGACCACCAAAAAATGGCGGTCCGTATACTGTTGTTTATTTTTATGGCGGCGGGGGTGGTGGCGGCGGTGCGGGCTACAACGGGGGCACTAAAGGGCTAGGTGGATCCGGAGCAAGTGGCTCGGGTAGCCCCGGTAGTGACGGTTCATCTTCCACAGGTGGGGCAGGTGGACCTTCAGGCGGAGGACTGGGAGGTTCCGGGGGTGGACGAGGTGCTGCTGGTGCAGCGGGGACTCCTTCTAGTTACGCAGGTGCTGCTGGTGGCGCGACAGGCAACTATATTGTTGGTAATCCGTTTGTAACTTGGCCTGTAACTGGGACACGACAAGGTGGGGTAGCATGAATACGTTATACATGAAAATTCATTCGTACGAAGAGTCATCAAAGTCATTGGTGGTTTCTTTTGCATCGGATAAAACAGCTTCGCAAAATCCAGAAGATTACCCTGCTTACGCTTTCCAGCCATTAAACATGTGGCCCGATGTATCAGACCTTGATGAAATAAAGAAGCGAATTGCCGTTGCGGGTATGTACCACGCTGAACAACAAGCCCGCGAAGAAGCGTTTAGCGAAGACCCTGTTCGTACCGCACAAATAAAAAATTTAGTGGGACAGTTTCGTTCCTACGCTGTAGCGGATTTATTGCCGACACCATCCGAAGTACCTGATGCTTCTGACACTATACAAGAGGTGTGATATGGAAGCCACATTACACCGATCTTTTGGTCTTGTAGCTACGATAGTAAAAGTGAAGAAGGGGGAAGAGATTACAGGCGAACCCATAGTAAAAAATGTTTACGAAGTAGGGTTAAATTTCAGCTACGTCAATATGCACACGAAGGGGGTGGATGTACTTGTTAATACTGTTACCGGCGAGACTATAACCCGAAGCCCCGGAGATAACACTATTGACAATCCTGTTCCGATTGGGTCGTGGAGAATCACACTTCCAGAAGATGCGGAGATTGTTTGTTACAGCCCGTTTATTAATACGGACAAACTTCCACTTAAAGATTACTTGGAACCTGTAGTCATCAAAGCTGGTAACAGTAAACTAATGACAAAAGGAACACAGTTTTTTCTTGCGGCTGGGGGTGTTTCAATAAATGAGCATTTAATTAGCGGGCCAAAACAAATACTTGTAAAAAACGACGACGTTCTTGTATTCGCAACCAATGACGCTTATGGGTTTATCGTCAGATGAAGTACGCAAAAAAGCTCAACTTCTCCGTACCTGAGTTTATGTACGGACTGCCCCGCACCACGCGCATTATTGCGGCAGAGGGGTCTAAAGCCAGAGGAAGAGTGCTGCGGCATTATGTTACTCGTGCAGACAGAGAGAAAATTCTAAGTATTTTTCCGCCGCATATTACTGTTACGGACAAAAGCATTTTTGTTTCGCATATCGGCCCTATTACGCCCCATGTACACAAATATGATCTGTGTGTAATTAATTTATATCTACAAGCGTCGGACGCAGAGACAGTATTTTACGATGGTGAGGCTGTCCCTTTAGAAGACCCCGAACTTAGTAACATAGATACATATATTGCATTTGATGAGAGCTTGCTTACACCTACGGAAAGTTTTAAAGCAGCGTCAGGGGATATATGGGTGTTAAATACAGGAGTGCCTCATGCGGTCGTCGCTAACGGTGCTTGCGAAGATCGGTGGGTGGTTCAAGTTTATTTGACTATACCGTTTAACGTGGCCTTGCAGCAGCTTGGAGTTAGCTAACTATGGCACCCGTATATAAACTAAAAAATGTTGTGCCATTAGAGTTTTGCCAGTTTTTTACGCATGTCCTTATGCGGCAGGGAGACTTGCATAAACACGAGGACTGCCAAGTGCCGAATGCTTTAGCGGCTATGGAGCATGAGGTCATGTTTGAAACACTGCACGAACGGTTATGGCCCGTCATAGAAAAAGTAGTGGGCGAGGAGTTAATCCCAACATACGCTTACGCAAGGCTCTACGGGAATGATAATGTGTTGGAAAAACACACGGATAGAGAAGCATGTGAAGTTAGCGTGACAATACAGTTGGGGCGGTCTCACCATTATGCGTGGCCTATTTACATGGGTGGGCAACGGTTTGATTTAGCAGAAGGTGATGGGGTAATTTACCCCGGCTGCGATGTGGAGCATTGGCGAGATAAATGCGATGGCCCGGACGGGTATTACTCAGGGCAAGTATTCTTGCATTTTGTACGGAAAAACGGTCCTTTCGCTGCTGAAGTTGGTGACAATAAAGTAAGAATCGAGTACTCATACAGGAAGAACCGGACAGCGCTTATGGAGTCGAAGTGATATACCCAATACCGCCAAGAGATATACCCGGCAAAGACCACCTTGCTTATTGGGAAGAGTTTTTGTCACCCGAAGATATTAACCTCATACTTGCCCAGCCGGAGTGGTTGAATTTAGAGGTTGGGTGTGTTGGCGGTGCTAGTGATGTTTCTATAACGGATTCAACAATACGCGAGACTAAATTGGCTTGGCTTGGGGCAAAGCCTGAACTCCAGCATATTTGGAACAAGCTTGCAGTTGCCGTAGCGGAAGTTAATAGGCGGTATTTTCATTTTGATATTACGGGGTTCCATGAACCAATGCAGTTGGGGGTGTATACCGGAAGTCAGCAAGGGCACTATAACTGGCACATAGACTCTTCTCCAACAGACAATAATGTCCCAAGGAAGCTATCCATGGCAATGCTGCTGTCTGACCCGTCAGAGTTTGAGGGGGGTGAATTTCAGGTAAAGACGAGCGATGATACGGCACAGACGCTTGAATGTAAGAAAGGTCGGGCTTGGTTTTTCCCGTCCTATACGCTACACCGCGTTGCCCCTGTAACAAAAGGCGTGCGTCGGTCGTTGGTTTTATGGGTAGGTGGCCCCCCGTTTAGGTAAAAATTATGATTGATCCGGTGACCATCGGTCTAGCTATAGCTGGTGTCAAAGCGGTTGTTACAGGCGTTAAAGAAGCCGCAGCATTAGCAAAAGAAGCTTTTGACGAGATCAATGGTGCGGTCGAGTCAGGCAAGACGCTGGCCGATTCCATGTCGGGCGTTACCAAGTTTTTCTCAGCCGCAGGAAAGTACGAAACACACCGAGCGCATTTAGAAGAGGCAAGGGCAGCACAGGAAGAAGCGGTTGAGCGGGGCGAGACAGTGGCAGACCATATGTCAGATGCCGAGTACGTGATGGAGTTGATGGCAATAGACCGCCAGATTAAACAATACTACGCCGACATCAAGCATATATTCATCTACCACTTCCAAGAAGCCGGGATGTGGGAAGAGTTCTGGGCACGGATGGACAAGCTGCGCTCAGAAAGAGAAGCCAAGGTGGAAGCCAAGCGCCGTGCAGAGACCGAGAGGCGGTTGCACGAGAAGGCCGAAGCCATGAAGAAAAGACGGGCTAGAGCCAAGCAGATCGAGACGGTGCAGAGTGTACTGGCAATGGTTGTGATATTTGCACTGATTGCTGGCTTTGGTTACTTTATGAGATGGATGTTTCAACAAGGAGGTTGACATGCTAGGACTTGACGCGCTGCTGGGTATCGGCGGCAAACTGATCGACAAACTGATTCCTGACCCGGAGCAGAAGGCCAAGGCGCAACTGGAACTCGCCAAGATGGCGCAGGATGGTGAGCTTGCCAAGATGGCAAATGAGACGGACTTGTACAAGACCGAGCAGAACAACCTGACCGAGCGTCTGAAGTCCGACATGGGTAGTGATAGCTGGTTGTCGAAAAACATCCGACCCCTGACCCTGATTTACATTCTGGTGGCTTACCTTGCGCTGGCGCTGATCGACGCGTCTTCGCTGGACATTGCCGACTCCTTCGTAGAACTGCTGGGGCAGTGGGGCATGTTGGTCATGTCGTTTTACTTTGGCGGCAGAACGCTTGAGAAGATCATTGATATACGGGCGAAGAAATGAAAGAGAACTTCGACGATGCCTTGAAAGCCATCCTGAAACACGAGGGGGGCTTCGTAAACCACCCAAAAGACCCCGGCGGCATGACCAATCTGGGCGTGACCAAAAAAGTCTGGGAGGCGTGGGTAGGGCATGTTGTTGATGAAAAGGCAATGCGGGCGCTGACTCCCGAGGTGGTGGCTCCGATGTACAAGAAGAAGTACTGGGATGCGGTCAGGGCTGACGAGATGCCGGATGGTCTGGACTACCTGATGTTTGACTTTGCGGTCAACGCTGGGCCGGGGCGCGCGATCAAGACCATGCAGAAAGCGATTGGCACAACCCCGGATGGGGCGATTGGCCCCAAGACCATGGCGGCATTAAAAGCTGCCAATCAGAGCGAATTAGTGGCAAAATTCAGTGCAGAAAAGGAAGCGTTTTACCGCAGTCTGCCTACGTTTGCGACCTTCGGTAAAGGGTGGCTACGCCGCGTGGCTGAAGCCAAGACCCACGCTGAAACCATGCTGGCTTAATAAGGAAAGACCATGTCAACATATTCAACTAATTTGCGTATTGAGCTAATCGGTAATGGAGAACAGCCGGGGACATGGGGGAGTACTACAAACTCCAACCTAGGGACATTGATTGAACAGGCTATAACGGGGTGGGAAGCGGTTACTACCGTTGCGGACAAGCAAGCTTTAACGCGGTCTGATGGTGGAGCAGATCAAGCACGTAATGCAGTACTTGATCTTGATACTACTTATACAGGGGAATATCAAGTGTTTGTTCCACCTGTCCCAAAAACATACATAATAAAGAATTCCAATCTTAGCTACGGTGTCCGAATATATTGTTCGGATTCTCCCGGGAGTGTTGTTCCAGCAGGAACTTATGTTTTAGTCCCAGCAGGGAAAACCATTCCTATGTATTCCGATGGTACGGATATAAAAATATCTGTAGATCATTTAATTTCTCCTACCTTATCCAATGCCGAATTGGATGGGGTGACATTAAGTGGAACGGTATCTTCTTCCGGTGCAGTTCTATCAGGAACATTCGATGCTTCTGGTTCCGTTCTTGATACACCTACTATTGATGCCGCCACTTTGAACGGTGGATACACGGAGCAGGTGTATGCGATAAGTGGCACTACTCCAGCATTGTCTCCGACAAATGGTTCAATACAAACATGGACCTTATCTGGAAACTCCACCCCTACTGCTGGAACATGGGCATCTGGTCAATCAATCATGATTATGATTGATGACGGAACTAATTACACTGTTGATTGGGCATCTTTATCAATCGCATGGAAGTCAGGAGGGGGTAGCGCTCCAGCACTTTTGACTACAGGGTACACGCCTATTGTGCTGTGGAAGGTGGCCTCTACTATTTACGGGGCACGGGTGGGAGATGCTTGATGCTCTTATCCTCCCTACTTGGTGCTTCTTCCGCTACTACCGATAAATATGTCGCAGTTGCTCAACGCGTAACGGCTTCCCCTAGTGACATATATACGCCTACTACGCCTAGATTAGCTATATATCCTTGGCACTCAGGGGTGGGGTTTGGGGTTCCAAATTTGCCGCCTACTACCCTTAGTGGAAATGCTATTTCCTCAGTTAAATTTAATACCGCAAAAAATGTATTAGCTGTCGGGTCAGGTGATTGGCTAACTCAACATAGCTATGCTTCAAATGTGTTTTGCGCTTATCCTTGGGATAATGTTACTGGAGCATTAGGGACTAGGTTTTCAAGCCCATCTACATGGCCTAATAGTACTTACGGTATAACTCAAATTGAATTTTCCCCTTCCGATGATACTGTGTTCCTATCATCCATGAGTGCCCCCTTTATCCTTGCGTATCAATGGTCGAATACAACGGGGTTTGGTACAAAGTATAGTGACCCATCTTCCTTACCTAATATTTATCAAAACTATGCATCTGTGGGGTTTAATAGACAATTAAATCTACAAGTTCATCCTAGTGGTAACTGTGTTGCGATAACTACCCAAAGTGGTACGGCTACTAACACTCCTTTATTTAAGGCGTATCCATGGAGTACCGCTACTGGGTTTGGCACAGCATATAGTAATCCAGTTGCGGCTACTGCTATTTATGACAACATATTTGGTCTGATGTTCACTCCATCAGGAGAAAGCCTTTTGACATTAGGCACTGGAGATAATGCTAGATCTTTTGATTTTTATGCAAACGGCGGTGGATTTAGCTCTTCAAATTACCCAATACTTTCTCCTTCCGGATGTGAAGCAAAGCAAAGAGCTATCTCTAATAATGCGGGGGATGTAATATTTTTTGGCAACTACAACTATTACTCGTATGGCTCTGAAAAACTAGTTGAGGCTTTTAGCTATACAGATTCGCCTTTTTCCTTGGGTACGCCTTTTTCCTCTGCGGTAGGTATGCCAACTATTTCTCAGCAGAAGTGGTACAACTTTACTCCCCAGCCATTCTATAGATTAGCTATAGATCCAGATGACTCAACTATCTTTTTTTCGGTCTGTGGAGCGGCTAACCTTCAGGTTCCAAAGATGTACGCCTTTGGTTGGGATAATACTTCGGGATGGGGGGCAAAATATAATGACCCCTCTACTTTTCAAAGTACTCAACTATGCCTTGATCTAGCATTGTCTTGGTAAGGGAACATTATGTTATTTAATTTCGCTGCCGCCACTGCTCCCGTTATTCAAGGATATGTAGCTATTTCAGGTAACGACAATAGCAATACTAAGTTATATATTTATCCATGGCTTAGAGAATCCGGTTTTGGAAGCTTACGATATGATTTAAGCTACCCATACGTAAATTATATATATGAAACAGGGGTTGCATTTAATAATGCAAAAACCGCATTAGCTTTTGTAACAAAAGATTTAGTAGAGGTATGGGAATGGGACAATATCAATGGTGTTTTAGGTTCTCAGTTTTCTGCCCCAGCCACTGCCCCAACTGGCTATTTAAGAAATGTCACGTTTTCCCCTTCAGATGATGTCCTTTTTATAGGGTCATATGATTCTCCCTATATACATGCGTATGAATGGAACAATTCTTCCGGGTTTGGAGCAAAGTACAGTAACCCATCTACATTGCCAACAGGGGGGAGTGCCCTTCAGGTTCACCCAAGTGGTAATGCGGTAATTGTTTCTTCTGAAACGCAAGGCTCGATTAGTTCCCCTAGAATATATGTATACCCATGGAATTATTCTACGGGTTTTGGAACGATAATGACTAACCCCACTTACCCTAATAACTTTTATCAAATATGGGGTACTTATTTCACGCCTTCCGGGGACACATTGCTTACTTTGGGAGAGGACTACTTATCTTCTTACAGTAATAGAGCAATTGAGTTTGACTCAAACGGAAGTGGTTTTGTTTCCCCTTCTCCAGATACATTGATTTATACAAATGAGGCAACTGATGCAGTAGCTGGGTCAAATAATGTAGTGTTTATAGGAAAGAACTCTTCATCTGCATCTAGCACCTACGCTATGTATGCGTATCCGTACACTGAAAATAATTTCACATTAAGTAGTCCGTATTCTGACGCTGTAAATATGCCTAAAAACTATGGCGCGGGGTCAAATTCGTTTTTTATATCAGGAATGGCAATTAGCGAAGACAATAGTGTCTTACTATTTACTAGCTCTACTACTAATTTGACTTCTGCCGGAGTATATGGGTTTGATTTTAATGACATTACAGGGTGGGGGCAGAAGTATAATTCTCCAACTGAGCTAATAAATAGTTCCGTTATACGGTCGGCACATTCAATATCTATTACTTTTTAAAATAAATAAAATATAAGGGGACTACGATGGATGCAGAATTTAAAAAACAAGTACTTACTTCTTCTCTGCAAGCGCGTGTTAAAGAAGTCGATGAATATCAAATAAACATAGACAACTTTAGATTAGCTATTGAGAGAATTGGCGAAGACAAATATTTACGCCCATTTAAAGAACAGCTTACATCTTTATTGGAAGGGCATTTATATGAACAAAGAAAAGCTCAAATAATGCTAGAGGTTATTCAGTCTCAATTGGAGGGCTAAATGTACATACGCGTTATAGATGATGTTATACAAAATCCAGTGTATACAGTTACGCAACTTGTTAAAGATCACCCCACAATATCTTTTCCTTACAACCCGTCAGAAAAGTTATTAAATAGCTATGGTGTATTTAAAGTAGAACCTGCTCCTCAACCTGACATCCCAGAAGGACATGTCTGTCAAGAAGGTCTTCCTTTTTTTGATAATGGAAAATGGGTTCAATCTTGGTGGGTCAGAGAAGAGACAAAAGAAGAAATAAAAATAAAGAATGACGCGCAGGAACACAGGATCCGTAATGAACGGAATGCTAAGTTGGCAAAAATAGATAGTATTCCGGCTGTGCGTTGGTCTACAATAACCGAGGATAATCGACGTTTATGGCTGATATATCGTGAGGAATTGCTTAACATCCCTCAACAAGCCGGGTTTCCTTGGGAGGTAAACTGGCCAGATGAGCCTCCGCTTTAGCAGGAGTTAGTATGCCTTTACAGAAACTTAAGTTTAAACCCGGAATAGTGAAAGAAATAACTACTCTTTCAGGGGAGGGGGGCTGGTTTGACGGAGATAAGATACGCTTCAGATTCGGTTTTCCTCAAAAAATAGGGGGATGGACGGCTTTAACTTATACCTCTTTTTTGGGCGTAGCTAGGTCGTTATGGAATTGGGTTACCTTAAATAACTACAATTTATTAGGCATAGGTACAAACCTAAAATTTTATGTAGAGAGTGGCGGTATTTATAATGATATTACTCCCATTAGAAGCACTACTGCTGCGGGGGATATAACTTTTGCAGCCAACACAGTCACCCCCTCCTCGATAATCACGGTAACTGACACTGCGCATGGTTGTGTCACTAACGACTTCGTTACTTTTTACGATGTGGATGTCTCGGGCCTTGGCGGAAATATCACGCAAGCTGTTCTGCAACAGGAATATCAAGTAACTGTTGTAGACAATAATTCTTACACTATATCTGCTCGTGAAGTGTCCAATGTTGCCTCTCCCGGTAATCCTGTACTATCAAATGCCTCTGATACAGGGGACGGTGGTGCTAACGTATACGGGGAATATCAGATAAACACCGGACTTGACATTTATACAATAGGGGTAGGTTGGGGCGCGGGCCCTTGGAATGCAGGAGCCTCAACAGATCCTTGGGCGCATGGGTGGGGAACATCTTTTGATTGGGCAGTAGGGTATGGGCTACAGTTAAGGCTGTGGAGTCAGATTAATTATGGCCAAGACCTACTGTTTTCCCCAAGAAACGGCCCTTTGTTTATTTGGGAGGTAGGAAATGGTGCCGCTCCTTTATTCTCCACAAGAGGGACGCTTGTTCAAGCTGTAGATATCCCGTCCCAGATAGGGCAAATAGCCGTATCGGATGCCACCCGGATTGTTATAGCGTTTGGGGCAAGCGAATATGGGGCTTATGGTACGGCTGATTTTGACCCAATGTTGATTAGGTGGAGTGCACAAGAGGATTATCTTGATTGGACTCCCAGTGCCACCAATCAAGCCGGTAGTTATAGGCTATCAAGAGGTTCATCAATTATAAGTTCTCTGCAAACTAGGCAGGAAATTCTAGTGTGGACAGATGCCGCGCTATATTCTATGCAGTATCTTGGACCTCCTTATGTCTATGGGTTTAATATACTTTCGGATAGCATTTCTATTGCTTCTCCTAATGTAATGGTTTCAGCTACAGGAACCACTTTTTGGATGGGACTGGATAAGTTTTATGTTTATTCTGGCCGTGTTGAAACACTGCCATGCCCCGTTCGGCAGTACGTTTTCGAGAACATGAATAAAGATCAGGCGTTCCAATTTTTTGCAGGATCGAACGAGGGATTTTCTGAGATATGGTGGTTTTACTGTTCGTCTAACTCAACTGTTATTGATAGATACGTAATATTCAACTATCAAGAAAATGCTTGGTATTATGGGGAGCTAGGTAGAACGGCATGGCTGGATTCTTCTATTCGTTCTTATCCAATAGCCGCCACTACAGGTAACCTGATTGTTTATCATGAAACTTCTGTAGATGATGGAACGACAGATCCGCCTAGTCCAATTTCATCCTATATTCAATCGTCTGACTTTGATATAGGGGAGGGCGACTCATACGGATTTGTATGGCGAATCATACCTGATGTGACATTTGATGGGTCAACCACACCTAGCCCGGGGAAACCGCAGGTATCTTTTGTGCTTCGACCAAGAAAAAATCCCGGGTCCTCATATGCAGTAGCGGCGGAGAAAGATATTGATGCCGTTCAAAGTTATGAAACAACACATTTATACAATGTTCAGGAATTTACGCAACTTGTATATACACGGGCAAGGGGTAGGCAACTGGCGTTAAAAGTTCAGTCCAATACGCTTGGGACGCAATGGAAATTAGGAGTTCCCGCCATTGATATCAGAAAAGATGGTAGAAACTAATGGCTTTTACAAAAATGATCACTGCGGAGGGGGATGCGCTTACGGCGGTCAAGGCACCGTCGTTACCCCTTTCCCCTCTCGAATACAACCGGTTGTACCAAGACACAGTTAACAACTTATTAAGGCAGTACTTTAATACGATAGACGCATTGGCTAGTCAACTGCAAATAAATAAACCGGTTGACTACATAGACTTTACAACCTCGCCCGACGCTATCTCGCACCAAGTAGGGCGTGTAAACTGGAATGTAACTGATGCCACGCTTGAGATTGACATGGAGTACGGTGTCATCCAGCAGGTAGGGCAAGAGATTTACGCTCGGGTTAAAAACGTCACTGGAGTGACCATACCCAACGGCACCGCAGTAGGCTTTGCTGGAGCTTCCCCTAATTCCTTGGAAGTTGCACCGTATATTGCGGACGGTACGCAGCCTACGGTGTATATCGTGGGGGTAATGACCCACGACTTGCCTGACTCGGGCGACAAGGGCTATTGCACGACATTTGGTTTTGTGCGGGACTTGGATACTACGGGTGCGCCATACGGTGAGACATGGGCTCAAGGGGACATTCTGTACGTCTCCCCTACCATCGCTGGCGGGTTTACCAACGTCAAACCTACTGCGCCAAACAACGTCATCATCATTGCAGCAGTTACTACCGTTGGTGTAACGGACGGGGTTATTTTTGTACGCCCCACAATTATTCAGCAGCAGTACTACGGGGTATTCAATAGGACAACCGACTTTGTTCCAGTCGCCGCGAACACTGCTTATGCTATTCCTTTTACATCAACGGCGCTTAATAACGGGGTATCTATTGGTACTCCCGCCTCACGGATAGTGGTGATCCAGTCAGGGCTTTATAACGTCTCCTGCACGTTGCAGTATTCAAGTAGCAACTCTTCGCAAAAAAATGCGTATGGGTGGATTCGCAAAAACGGAGTAGATATCCCGCAGTCTTCACGTATAACTACGCTAAACCTTAACAGCGGCTATAGCTCAGTTCTCATTTCAGAAACAGTTTCGTTGGCAGCGAATGACTATATTGAGATTATGTTTGCAACAACAGATACGGCGGTGACCGTGGCGGCAGCGCCTGCCACCGCTTTTGCCCCCGGCTCCCCGACGGCTAACTTGCTTGTTACGCAGGTTCAACCGTAGAATATTGTAAGTTATTCACAAAGGATTAATCATGGCTATCGGACCAGAGCAGGGCATCATGGCACTCCCGGAAAACCAAGGAATGCAAGCTCCTCAGTTGAGCATGATGGATTCCTATGACGCGATGCAGCAAGGCCTGAAACAGGCTCGACCTGATGCTCATATGGAAATGCGGGAAATGTTGGATGAACTTCGCCCTGCACTGGATGAGTTAACGGATGAGCAACTTGGGCTATTAATCCAAGCAATACAAGATTTATACGGTGATCCACAGAACTATCAAGCAAAAGTTCAGGAGCTTGTAAAAAATAGGTTCATTGAATCAGCGGACGAGCTTCCGCCAGAGTACGACGAGCAGTTCATCGCTACGTTGTTAATGGTCCTTATTGATGTCCAGCAGTCCCGCCAGCAGGGCGCATCCGCTCCCATGCCTCAGGAAGCAGGTGGAATAGCCCCCGGCATGATGCCCCCGCCACAGCAGTTTGCTCGGGGTGGCATTGCTGAAGCTGCGCGGATCGTGGCCCAACAAGGTCGTAATGGCGATACGATGTTGGCGCACATTACTCCGGAAGAGGCTAGGTTCTTACGTGCTCGAGGTGGTTCAGGGACGATAAATCCTGTAACGGGCCTTCCTGAGTTTTGGCCGCTTCTTTCTCGCAAACGGGGTATTGGCAAGACTGTATCAAAGGCGTTGTCCAGCCCGGTAGGGCGCATTCTTGGCACTATTGCGTTAGGCATGGTCCTCGGACCGGCAGTCGGGGCCCTAATGCCCGGTTTATCTGCGGGCATGGCCGCAGGGGTCACAGGTGCCTTGTCTTCTGGTTTAGTAACCGCGGCTACTGGCGGTGACCTCAAGTCGATCCTGACCTCTGCTGCAACTGGATTCTTGGCGGCTCCCGGCGGCCCTGTAGGCAACTGGATTGGTAAATACACTGCGCAAGTGGGCATAACCAATGCGGCAGCACAGGCAGCTATAACTGGGGCGGTGACAGGTACAGGCGCAGGTCTGATCAGTGGTCAAAACCTGAAGGAATCGTTGAAGGCAGGTTTGACTCAGGGTATTATCTCTGGCGGCTTGGCACTGGCCACGGGGGCAAAACCCATAGAGGCAGAAAAAGCGGCGCAGGATGCATCGACGGAGGCAACCTCGTCGGGTATGAAGCTAGAGCCTTTGGAAAGTGCCTCCCTTGAAGATATGGCTCAAGCAAGTGCGGCAAAAGCTGGGAGCAGTCCTAACTATGTTCCTACAACAGATGCGAACGGTAATTTGGGGTTCTATGACAGGTTTAATGGGAATAAATTTATTCCTGCAAACTCAGCTGAAGCAAAAGCATTAGGTCTAGGTACCCCCCAATATGACCCGAACTTAAATGCTCCGGGTAAAGATATTTTTGCCCAAAAGCCGGGGATGTCTCAATCTCAGTTGGCCAGCCAAAACCTGACTGCGGCTAAGTCCCAAGTTATTCCACAAGGTCAGTTGGCGAACTTAAACGAGCCTTCGACTAATATTTTTGCCCAAAAGGCGGGGATGTCTCAGGCGGACTATGCAAGAAAATTAGCACAGGCAGACGCAGCCAGCTTTAATTCTTTTCAAGATCTAACAAGTGTAGATCAAGCAAGGAAAGGTCTGTCAGATCAAACCATGGGTCTTTACGATAGAGGCCGTGCGCAATCCCTCTCATCTCCTTCTTCTCCTTCGTTTATGGACAAGGTGGAGGGCCTATATGATAAGTATCTTTCTCCTGCGGAGCGCGGCAAGGCAGGTATGGCCGAGGCACAGAAGGCCTATTCCAGTACATTAGCTAGTACAGGAAGTAAAGAACTTGCAATGAAGGCATACGATGCGGCAATGCCCGGAGTAATTTCTACCTATGGTCCTATAACCGCCGCTGGCATTGGTACGCTGTATGCAGCGGGGGCGTTTAAGACCCCAGAAGAGGAGCCTCTACCGGAAGAGTTTAGTGGGCCAACTGGGCAAGAGCTTTTACGCCAAGACCCAAACAAATATCTTGTACAAGGGTTGCCCGGCGTTCAATATGACTCTTCTGGAAACATTACGGGGAGGTCCGCTTTTGGCCCTTCTTACTCCCTTTCTGATGTTCGTGTGGCGAGTAACTATCCCTCTTCTTATTCTCCCCAAAGAAGGTCTGGATTTAGCGGATTTTTTGCAGATGGCGGTATTGCAGCCTTGGCGCAAGGCGGATATCCTAGAATGAATGGCCAGATTAACGGTCCGGGGACAGAAAAGTCCGATTCCATTCCTGCCATGCTCTCCGATGGCGAATTCGTCATGACAGCCAAAGCTGTGCGTGGCGCAGGTGGCGGTAGCCGCCGCGAAGGTGCTAAACGCATGTACGCACTGATGCATCAACTAGAACGCAACGCCGCACGAGGATAAGTCATGGCAGATACAACTACCCAAATAGTCAGGGAAGCGCCCGAAGTAGAAGCCTATAAGCTGGGGCTATTGCAGTCCGCCAAAGCCCTTCCAGCCCCTACGTTACCTGCGTATCAAATTGCAGGTATGGCCCCGGGCCAAGAGCAAGCACTCCAGAGGGGTATGGAAGGAATTGGTGCCTATCAGCCTTATTTAGCGCAAGCTGGAGCAGGACTGACCGCCGCACAGCAAATGGCAACGCCAGCGGGGGTTAGCCAGTACATGTCGCCTTACCAGCAGCAGGTGATTGATGTGGCGATGCAAAATATTAATCGCCAAGGGGATATTGCGCGGCAGAATGCACAGGCACAGGCGGTTCGTTCGGGTGCATTTGGGGGCTCCCGGGAAGGTATCCAGAGAGCAGAGATGGAGCGCGGGCTGGCGGAAACGCGTAATACTACGCTGGCCAATCTTTTGAATCAGGGGTACCAACAAGCTGCTTCGCAATCATTACAGGGGGCACAACTGCAAGGTCAATTGGCGCAGGGGATCGGGGCTCTCGGAGCACAAGCGCAAGGTCTGGGGCAGCAGGATGTCACCTTCCAGTACGGTTTGGGTCAGCAGCAGCAAAGTCAGCAGCAGCGAGAACTCGATGCCCTCCGCGCTTCGCAGTTGCAAAGTGCTTATCAGCCATATCAGCAGTTGGCTTTCTTGTCCGATATTTATAAGGGAGCTCCGTCAACACAGATGGCAATGACCTCACAGTCCACTGCTGCACCAAGTCCTTTCCAACAGATAGCTGGTACTGCTACAGGCCTATTAGGAACCGCAGGTGCGGTGAAAGCCGCTGGCGGCCTCTTTTAAGGAAAAACCATGAAACAAGATGTCCTCAAGCGAGGTATGTTTTCAAAGCCGATGTCAAAGTCCTCTCGCAATAGCGGGATTATGGAGGGGTTTGAAGATGAGATGGAC
>Ga0208644_1000967_pt1 | contig 25055 bp, 39 predicted proteins | sample VirMetDEL_Nov_18_FD_184517 | JGI IMG/M metagenome (GOLD analysis project Ga0208644, IMG submission 184517) | Aqueous microbial communities from the Delaware River and Bay under freshwater to marine salinity gradient to study organic matter... | ecosystem: Environmental > Aquatic > Marine >...
ACCATAGCCGCCTCATTGTCAGAAGGGTAATGTACGCCTTGCAGACAACGAGCAAATCCAGCATCACCAATTTTGCCAAAAAATTCAGATGAGTGTTCAGGATACACATCTGACAGAATATAAGCACCCATAGCGCAATAAGCAGTATGACCAGAAGGATAAGCTGGTGTCTGATGAGTCTTGGTTTCTGTGACATTTATATTCAGTCCATAGAACTTAGCTAGTTGTTCCGGTCTTGGTCTATTAAACTTATACTTCAAATTCATGATGACTGGCTCAGTCATTCGCCAAACTTTGTTAAAAATTTCTCTTGGCATTTTTAAGTCGTGCCGTCTGAGTATATCATTATAAAGGTCAAGCGGCTCTTTATCCACAAGATAAACAAGATTTTTTTCACTCACAGATAAATTTTGGGTAATATCAGCCAAATACTTTAGCTCTTTTTTTGTTTCTTTAGAGTTATTTTTTGGCGGCTCAGGTAATACATTCGCCCAATTAATAGTTAGTTGGTTAGATACTTTGAGTGTTTTTTTATCTGTAGTATAAACTATAGAGTCTATTCTTTCTGCTAAAGATTTATTTATTTTGGATATAATATTCATCTTGGACCGTTTGACATTTGACCATTGTAAAAATTAAAAGTTTGAACCTGTGGAATGTGGTAAAATCCATAATTTACACCCACTCTAACATACCTTCTGTATGGATCTACATATACTGGTCCAACATTTAGTGTAGTCCCCTGTGGCAACCACACAACCTGCGGTTGATAGTAAACTACTGGGGGGTTATATCTGTAACTGTGTGGATGCTGGTGGTTTTGCCAGGGCCAATGAGCATTAGTTGTATCACACATGACACAAAAACTCAAGACCACAAATAGTAAAATAATTAAATTTCTCATACTATCTCCTTTAAAATGTTTTTAGAATCTTCCTTGACTATATCGTGAGGTCTGCCGTCCGTAGCAGTATACCTAGTTTTCTTGGTCATATTTAAGTGGTCATAAATTGTCCAAGCTAGATCTTCTGGTCCGCATCTACCTTGTTCAAAATCGTCTGCGTTAGGAGTAGAAGCGCCAATGGTACGACCCATTTCATAACTACCACAGCTAATCATCAGTGGCGCGAGTTTACCAAAGTGGTCACGACCTTGGTTTTGATTTACTTTTGGTGTTCTCCCAAACTCAGAAGTAACCACAAGCATGACACGTTCATACATACCCCTAGCTTCTAAAGTGTCCATAATTTTACCGAGATAATGATCTAGCTCTACCTGCTTTGTACTAAGAGTCTGACCAATATTTGTGTGCATGTCCCAGCCACCATAGCTAAGTGCTGACCAATATTTGTGTGCATGTCCCAGCCACCATAGCTAAGTGACACAAATTTAGAGCCAGCTTCTAAAAGTCTAATTGCAGTAAGGGCATCCTGCCCCAAAGTAGCATCCTTGAACTTGTCATATTCTTTATCTGTCTCAAAACGAAAAGCCTTAGAGCCATTCCCAAGAATAATATCAACAGATTGGTTGCGAAGATCACTCCAGTCTTTCGCTACTTGCTGTTCTCTGGCAATAAATCCTTTGTCAATGACGTTTAAGGCGTGTAACCTACGCTTAAAATCATCGCTTTTACCAAGTAATTGCAGATCTTTACGCCCCTCTCTGGTTGCGTCAAAGCCGGTGTATTTTCCACCAAGCCAAGCGGCACCGTTATGCTCGTACTGACCCAATTTCACATATGTAGGTAAACCTTCGTCAGTATTTACTCCATGATGTTTGCTCATCATGCTTCCATAACTAGGCCACTTAGAGCTAGTTCCAGCCCCAAAATTTGCCTCACCAGTAACAACCCAGTGTACGGCAGAGGCATGGTTTTGATCTCTATGACCAAAAGCTCTAGGAATGGCAATTTTATCTGTACGTTTTGATAACTCTTTAAATAATCCGCCCAGTTCTACACCGGCTACATTAGTCTTTGTAGCTCCCGTTACAGACCTTCGATCAGCAGGAGCATATGGTACAGGATTAAAAGTCTCAATATGAGAAGCGCCACCTCCAAGAAAAAGGAATAGTACTGCGCTATCATCTTTTTTGTTTTCATCTGCATAGCTCGCTGTGATATTTCCACAAGCAAAAGTGGTTGCTCCTAGCTTAATAAAATTTCGTCTTTTCATCATCCGGGTGCCTCATAATAACCTATTGCAAAACCTTGTTTAGTACATTCCTTAACTGTTTTATCCATTCCTACAGACTTTAATTTCTCCCCTATATATATACACATTGGAGTGTCTGTTCCAGGCCAATTATTCTTATAAAAATGACATAGCTTAGTACATTTCCAGTGACTCCTATCTTCTCTTAGTGGTTGTGGAGATACATTTGACTTTATTTCTTCAAATCTATTCTTGAGCATACCAAGAAACTTCTCTTGATCTGATTTATCAAAACACATACTAAACGGCCCGCCGTCCTTTACAAAGAATATCGTCATAATAGCCTGCTTGTAATCAGGATATAATTTAGATATTGCATAATTATAAAGCAATAGTTGCGCATCTGTTGTAAGCTTCTTATAGTCTTTTTCTTGACCTGTCGCCCAGTCTAGCCTCCGTCCAGTCTTCCAGTCTATTACTTCTATTGTATCATCATCTACTTTTGTCACAAGGTCAATAGTTCCCTTGATTGCTAATTGACCTTTAATAATTTCTCCGGTTGGTAATTCGTACTCATATTTTGCCCAATCTTCTTCGATTGGAATGTCAAAATGAGGCTCTGGATCAACCACGTTTCTGAATCTTGGGTCAAACTGACCTTCATTATAATTCAGGGTATCCCAGCTTAGTTTGACTACTTGCTTTTTGTCTGCTGGATACCAAGTGTGCTTAGAGTATTTTTCGTAACATTTTATACTGATTTCACATAATTCATTTATAAAATCGTCTGTAAGTAATTTATCTTTGTGTATCCTGATTTTACCAGCCGCATCGTCTTCTACAACTAAATACTTCTTTCTTGGGTTATCTTGTTGAAACTTCTTTAATCCAGCAAGAATCTCCATAACCTTGTGAACCATAGTTCCGAGTTCAGCTTTTTTCCCGCTGTCAGATCTGTGACCTAAAACATAAGTTAAAAAGTATTGCATTTGACAATAATCGTACCCGTTATAAGATGAACTTCTAACATACGTAACTAACATTTTGACTCCTAATAAACGGGTGTTGAATTTGCTCGTAAAAATCCTTAACTTTATCTACTAACTGTTCAATATTTATGTCTTGATTTTCAATCATATATTTGAATGGATAATCGTCTAGAGCCAATTCGCTTGAATGGTTATCATCAAATAGCTGTCGTGTTAGTCGTACTACAAGTCCACCGGCATCTTCAATAGCCTTTGCTTCATTGGGGAAGCGAACGTCTGCAATAATTGCCAGTCCTGATTGTTCTTGTTGTATTTTATTTATACAGGATTTTACCCAGACTGGTTCATACATTTTACGCATGACATCAGTCCCAAGAAATTGCATAAACTCGCGTGCAGTCATTGGACCTTCTCTTAATTGAATATTAAATTGTTCTGGATGCTGAGTATACCCAGCAGCGTTGACTAAAAAATGAACTGTGCTTTTTTCAACACCACCTTGCCTCATTGACCATTCAGTTGGAGTCATCACTCCCGGCATATTTTCCCACAACAAATGCTCTTGCACCTGATTCTTCTGCTTGTCTGTACCATAAACACATTCTTGAGGAATATCAAATAACTCTACACAAAGGTATTTTAGCTCGTCTGCAAAGCTATAGAGTTTTACATGCGGCCACATATTATAGTGTGCATACTCAACGAAATCTGGATCTTTTCTGTCTATTGCAAATTCACCCCACCCTTCTTGCTGATTTGAATCTTTTGTTTTTACTATTAGCTTACCATTTTTATTCACTTTCCAGTCTAAAATTAATCCCTGCTGTTCTAAAACTATGCCATGAAATATATTAGCTACAGTATTTTTACCAGCCTGTTTCCTACCTGAAAATCCCAATATCATTAATATAATCCTCCAACTTGTGGTAAAATATGTTTTTGTATCTTCTTGACAGATGTGTCACCTATGTCTTTGTCTGTCATCTTTGGATAACACATGTAAAATAGTCTACTCATTTCTCTTTGTATTTTCATTCTTCCTTCTCTCCCAGCCTGATCCATATCCAACAGAACAACTAGGTTTGTTATTCCCGAATTAATAATCAAAGACTTTTGTTGTTGTGATAGTTCTTTACCGAACATTCCCACACAATTTTTTACTCCCGCCTCATACATTCTCCAAACATCTCCTTGACCCTCAACTAAAAATAAAGCGTTTTTCTCTCTACCAACTCTAACTCCTTCGTCAAAGTTGTATAAATAGTTTGTTTTCTTAAAACCTGTTGAAAATATGTATTTAGGTTGTATAAAGTTTTTAGTTGCTCTCGCAATATATCCAACTTCTTTGTCTTCATGGCGAACCGGAATTATCGCCCTGTTCCACATCGTTGAAGTTTTATCTATACAGTCTTTTATGTCAAAATGATCTAATGTCTCAGGCAGAAACCCTCGTTTTTCAAAGTAAAATGAATTATTTAAAGTTTCAACGTCGCGCACATAATCGTGATTGTCGTGTACTTTTCTTATTTTATTGCCGAAAATCTCTACCATTTCTTCTAGATCTGTTTTTTCTACTTTATGTTGGTAAGTTTTCGTCGGGTCTTGTTGACAAGTACCGACATCATATAAATTACAAATTGTTTTAAGAGCATCACCAAATGTATGATCGTCTCCTAAACACCCCCTAACAAAACCAAAGATATCACTACCAAATGTTTCATGACAGTTATGAGTCCAGCATCTCCAATTTTTATGAATTAGAGATATAGACAAACCGCTAGGATTATCACCTCCATGTATTGGACACTGCATGAAAACATTGTTGTTTTTTAATTCCCAGTCGAGATCTAGACCCTCTAGAAGCAAAGCTAAATCTTTAAAGATTATTTGTTTCACTTTCTTCAAATCTAGGTTATTTTTAGTTTGACTCATTTTTACCCCTGAAAAGCTTCTGGATAATAACCCTTAAATCTTTCTTCTTGTAGGTCAAAAAATAATGTTTCACCCTCTTGTTTTGACAAAATATACTCAGATTGAGTCGTAAAACCGTGAGTATTATAAACCTTAGTTATTCTAAATGTTTCACAGTATTTCGGCAGTGGTTGACTTTCTCCATCGGCGGGACCGCCCTGAAACTTTGCTGTATATTTACTCATTGTTTTCCTCGTCTTCTTCAAATGGTAGTTCAGATCCCTCAAATCCTTCACCGCCTCCTGCCTGTAATGCGTCTCTGGTAATCATTTCAATAAGTTTTGCATTTTCTCCTATCATTCTAAAGTTAATATAGTTACCGCCATGAAGTCCTGGCCCATGCCTAGCCTTTAAATTGATGACCTTGTGTGTACCCGCTCTTGGGCCGTCCTCTGCGAGTTCCTCTGCCGACTTTTCTTTAAGGTACGACAAGGATGTCACAAGCCAAACAATCCTGTCAGAACCGCTCATAGAGCCTGTGTCCTCTCTCGTAATACCATCTCTATTTAATTGACACAGCGCTTGACAAGCGATATCTAATCTAACTGTCAGGTTGTGCAAATCCATAATTTGAAAACCTAACGCTTGAAATTCTGCAACAGAGTTAGATATTCCAGAAGATGCCATGAGTTTTAGATAATCATAAATTACTAAACACTCATTTGTTCTACCTTCCTCGTCCGTTCCAACGTCTCTCATTACCCATCTTTTTATATGGTTTAATATATTTTCAAATGGCGCACCAGCAACGCACACGTATGTGTAAGGTATGTCTTTTATTTCTTCGACCGCTTTATTTACAGCCATATATTTTTCTTCATCGTTAACAAATTGACCTGTAGAAATTTCATTGATTGGCACACCACTAATGTTAGATAAAATTCTATTTAGATGATCTTCCTTGCTCATCTCAGTATCAAGCATCAAAACTGGAATACCTTTCCTAGCATTGTGTAAAGCTACGTTATCTCCCCAAACAGATTTACCAACCCCAGGTCTTGCCGCCACCATGTCTACACACTTTCTTCGTAATCCACCACCAATTACAGCATCATATCTAGGAAAACCAGTTGACAATCCAATTTGATCGCATTGGTTTTCTAGTAAAAACTCTATGTATTCTTCAATGTTTTCACAAAGTAGTTCTTGTTTTTCCCTTGTGTCTTCTTCTCTTAAAAATTCCATCACTGGATTTTCTAGCATTCCAACAATGGTATCTATATCTTCATCACCATTGATTTCTGAAACATTTTTACCTATAGAATCGGCAAGTTTTTTAATCTGTCTAGCAAATTCAAATTTCTTTACCTCTGCTGCAAAATGAATTACGTTTTCCTTGTTTACAGGAAACTCCATTAAGCTTTTTATATATTGTAACTCTTGCTTGGTTTGAATCGTTTCAGAAAACCCAAGCTGATCCGCCGCAGAAAGTAGGCTTGGTAAATCTACAGTGGCATCTCTTGTTACAATTTTTTCTACACATTTGTATATTAATTGATTGTTCTGACTGTAAAAGCTATTACTATCAATTATGTCAGATACTTCAACATATGACTCTAGACCGTAAGCGAAAAGACCAGCAAGAACCGCTGTCTCTGCGCCAGGGTCAGACAGATTTTTCTTCATTACTTACTCCCACACCTATTGCAGCGATGGTATTCGCCGTAAACTAGGTTTGGATTTTCCATGAAAGATCTACCGCAAACGGAACATTCTAGTTGTATTTTTTTAGTTTTACCTCTAGATCTTGTAGCTCTTTTTCTAGAGCTTGACCATTCTTCTTCTCCATTTGGAATTTGAAATTCGCCGTCATCAAACCACTTGTTCTTCTTAGCCCTCACTGCTTGTCTCCCATTTTCAATCGCCTCTTTGGTTTTAGTAGTAGTGAAATCATTACTTCTGCGTGAAGTTTCTTTTTTTGGTGTTTTAAGCCTTTCTTCTTTAGGGGGTGTGTCATCTTCTTTGACTTCAACTCCCATTTCATTTCCAATAGTTTTAAATACTTTTTGAAATTGTGCGCGTTGTTCGTCGCTCAACGATTCGATAAAATTGACCATATCCTCTGGGTTCATTTTCTTTTACCTTTCTCTGTTAACAGTTCAGCTTTTTTACGGAGATTAAATTCTCTTGTTTTAATTTTTTCAAGTCTTCCTTGAGCAGTTAGTTTCCATTCATTGATTTTATGTGCTAAGTCGTCGTTTCTAAGAATGGTTGCAACTTTAGTTTCATGTTTTGCGTATGTGTCCCATACGCCGCTAGACAACATTTCTGATATAATACTCTGTAATGAGTTTTCACACCAACGAATTACATTCTCACAATCTGCTCTTTCACTAGCTATGCAGTCTGCATACTGGTATAATTGATAAGCGTAAGAAAAGCATTCTTCTTGTGTCAGTTTTGATAAGTCATTAATAGATAAAGTTTCTGCAATAGCAAAATCTGTATTAAACTGAGTTGGTGATAAATTCTTCGCGGTAATATATCTTTCAATGCCATCTAAAAATTCTTTTAGTCTATCAGCGGCTGTCAATTTGTTTTCTCCAATCTTCAACTGTGTCAGAATATTTTAATATTATCAAGTTTATTTCGTTCTTCTCGCACCATTCTTCTTTTATACTATCTCTTTTCAGAGAAGTCAAGAATCCTGCCTTTGTTTTATGAAAAAACTTACAGTATTCATAGTGTTGTTTTCCATGAACTTCAACTGCTAAATCTATCTGAGGTATAAAAAAATCTAAGAATAATGTTGATTTTTTACTAGGGCATCTTGAGCCAGGAAGCTTTACTTCTTCTAGTACGGGATACACGAACATATCATTAAGAAGCTCTCTAGCTAGTATATGATAGCGAGATTTCTTCTTTGTGTCATTGTTTTTTATGATATATTTCTTAATATCTAGAATATATTCTTTATTGTTCAGTCCAACAACTTTCATAGGACATTCTTTATTTCGTTATATAGAAACTTTTGAATTTTTTCATTACTGTCAATGAAATTACTTAATTTTGCCATCCCTTGAAACTTAAAAAACTTTTCTATTTCTTCTAGGTTGTCTTCGTTTACATCGTTTTTCTTTAGTATAGATTTAATATCTGGATCTGTTCTGTTTTCAATAGCACAAGTTATTGTATACCAAGCGCCACCCTTTTTAATAAACATGAGTTCATTTGCAATCTCGCAAAGTTCTCTTGTCTCATCTATGCCCACCCCATATTTAATATATGATACAGCAGTAGAATTAGGCTTACCTCCCGCAGCAGAAGTTTTGACAGTCCAGTTGGCTACCTGACCAACATCTTGACCATTTTCGTCTGTTTCGTCCCATTTTCCTCTGTGGGTAATGACCATATTCGTTCCCGCTTGAAATTGAATCATATTTCCTCCATCGGCCATTTTTGAAGGTGCCCATCGAGAACCCCCAGTATTAGCAATATTATGAAGTATGCAGACCAACATCGCTTTGGTTCTAGATACGTCATTTGCAATCCTTTTGAAAAACATAGAATTTAAGCGAGGTAATTGGTTTCTAACTCCCGTTCTAATTTCTCCATCTAACTCGTCTTGAGGAACCATGCTAGATACAGAATCTACAATGCCAAAAAAGTTAGGTGTGTTTTTAATATATGTTTCTAGAACATTAAGAAAAGTTTCTGCCGAAACTACCGGTTGAGCATCTGTAGCCTGTACGATTTTAATTTTTTCTACATCTAATCCTTTAATGCCTCTAAAGTTCTCTTTCGTTAGTCTACCCTCTGTGTTAAAATAAACAACAGTCTTTCCTTCTGCTTGAGCCTTAGCCGCAGAATACAATGCTGTAGTTGTTTTTCCAGTCTTAGGATCACCACTCATAATAGTAACACTACCTTCTCTTAATCCACCACCTAATGCCAAGTCTAATGCTGGAGAAATAGATAGTGTATTATAATTTTCTAAGTCTTGGAGGACTTTCGTTCCTTCTTCTACAATGTCACCATACTTACTAATTATTTGATTGCTAACTATGTCATCTTGAAACTTAGCCTTCGCTTTCTTTTTTGCCATTTATTCCTCGTAATTTGTTAAGTTTAGATTTTTTACCATATGACCCCTTTCTGACTTTAGGATCTTTTACTATGTCTAAAGATTGCTTTTGTTTATCTTCTTCTAAAAGACTGGCTTGCCTCTTTATCTCTGGCAAAACTTTTCTATGCTTTAGAGAAAATATTTTAGAAAGACACTGCGAGTTTACCGCTCTTACCACAGCAATCTCGCCGTATTCTTTTATATAGATATTAGCAGTAAACATTTGTTTCTTAAAAGTCCAGTTCCAAGGTTTGTTGTTCCAAAACTTGTAACTTAGATTTCCTTCATTCTTATGTTCTGCTAATCTTAGACACATCATTTCTGCTATATAAGCAGCGCAAGTACAGTACTCACCTGTGGTTTTATGTTTATACTTGCTTTTCTCTGTTCTTTTTCGTTTCGTCATACAATATTGCTTCTTCAAAACAGTTCTCAACTAGGTCTTGGTATTCATTTTCAACTATCAATTCTGGAGTCAAAAACATTTTTTTATGAACTACTCCATCTTTTATTCTACCTATGGTGATGTAATTCTTCGTCTTTTGTCCCATCTTTCCCATTGCAGATCTTATAATATAAAGCCCTTCATCGTCTTTGTCAATATCTATAGGAACTTCATGCGACCTAAATTGCAAAGTAAGTTCTTTTGGAAAGAGATGCTCTTTTTGGCATCTCTCTTTTACTCCCATCCACTCATCAAAGTTTTCACAGTTAAATTCTTCACCGTTACAAAGCGTACAACGAATCCAAACTGCCTGTTTATTCTTTCTTAGTCTTTCTATAAAATCTTTTTTGCTCATCTTATCTCTACTGTGCAGCTTGGTCTTTTCTTTTCACCTCTATTTGGGTTAGACCTAAATTCATCCGAAAGAACAGATCCATTCTCTGTCATTACCGTAGAGCCACGACCATTACTAACAATTTGTTCTGCTATTTGAGTTGGCTGTTTTTTTACTGAGGTCTTGGTCGCACACTTTAAAGTGTATGCTTTAACTACGCTTTTTGCTCTATCTAGATCTTTTGAAATTTGATCTAAAGAAAGTTCCTGAAAATTGTTTTCAATATAAAACTTCTCTATCTTGCTTAATGGTCCTGGTTTAGTCATTTATAAATCTCCTATTAGCTCTTGTTAAATAAATAGAATTATTCGTTTGAAGATAAATCATATAAAAATCAAAAGTTTCTTTTGATACTTTTTTGAATTTAGTTTCTAGATATCTTTCTTTATTAGAATTAACTCCAATTGGGTCATATATGACACCGTTGTAGGTAGCAACCCAATATGAAGATTTTTTATTTTCTTGTTCTGTAAATATCTTTGCGAAGGCTTTTTTATTGCCATTACTTATAACCCTTCCATTTTTATCATAAAAAGATGTGGAAGTTTTTTCTGTCTCTATAATAACTTTATCCCAAAAATCCATTATTCGCCTCTCATTATGTATCTTGTTTTTTGTTCATTGCTCATATTATTTATTTGCTTAATCGACTTATTTCCATATCTATGGTGAAATGGTTTTTCTTTTTCTGGAGTGTTTTCTTTTTTTATAGCTTCAATCTCATTAATTTGACTTTTGTATTTCTTGGTGTTTTTATCAGCAAGTCCACCAATCGTTTCACTACCCGCCATGAAACCGTGAAGCCCGCCGGTAATGACTTTAAATAATCCAGATTCCGAAAAACATTTCGGACATACGGTTAGTTCTGGGTCTGTAACCTTTTGGAATACGTCACTGACTTCTGCTCCACAGTCTTTACATTCATAATCATATGTCGGCATTAATTCTCCAGTCTATTTAAAATTTGTCCTAATATTCCATTCCTTTGTATGTCGCTATATCCTAATCTACAAATACCGACACCCTCAAGGTCTGTTAGTTTATCTATTATTTCTTCAAGTCCACTTTTTGATCTAAGATCCGTTTGTCTTATATCGCCGTTTATTATTACTTTGCTCCCCTGGCCCATGCGAGTGATAAACATTTTAATTTGTTCCCACGTACAGTTTTGGGCCTCATCTAATATCATGTATGTATTATGAAAAGTAGAACCTCTCATAACTTCAAGTGGTTGATATTTTATTCTACCTTCATTATAGTACATGCCATAGTATGCTCGTCCTAAAAAATGTCTAAAATTTTCTTGCATCGGAAGTAGGTAAGGAGCTATTTTTTCTAGCAAGTCTCCCGGTAAACTACCTAATTCTTTACCGGTACAAACTAATGGTCTTGTAATTAAAACTTGTTCTATTTCACCCCTATGTAAATGTTGAGAAGATATACCAGACGCTATAAAAGATTTACCGCAACCCGATGGGCCAGTACAAAAAACAACGTCGTTTTCTACGATAGCCCTTATGTAGTCTCTTTGCCTAGGTGTTTTCGCTTCTACGCTTTTGACTTGTTGTTGCTTTGTTTCAGATTCTTTTCTGGTTTTTCTCTTGCTAGTCATTAAGTTTGCCTTTTATTAGTGTTAAGAACCAGAACTACCAAACCCCCCTAAACCTCTTTGGGAACTATCCAAATTTTCCGTCTCTATAAGATCAAAACTTTCTACCTTTTGAAAAATTATTTGTGCTATTCTGTCACCAGCTTCTATCGTGTAAGAATTATACTGAGAATTATAAAGTATTACACCAACATCACCTCTATATCCAGAGTCGATAACCCCAGCGAATACATCTAAACCATGCTTATATGACAGTCCAGACCTCGGCCAAATAAGTCCAACATAACCTTCTGGTATTTCAAGAGACACGCCAGTTTTTACTAACTGGTGAGTATGTTTTTGTAGAATTGCTCCGTCTAATGCGTATAAATCATATCCAGCATCTGTTAGATTTGCCTTTGTGGGTACTATGGCATTCTTATGAAGCTTCTTTACTTTTAATATTGGATTATTAGTCACCTTTACACCAATCGGGAAAGAAGTAGAATTGTATTCAAAGCCCGTTTTGTTGCTATTGTATACTGGGTATGGTGGAGGTTTTACAAATATTTCTTTTTTTTCTAGCATCTTATTTCTTGCTTGTTGATCTGGATGATTTTTCATATCTCGCATTTTCCTCCCGCGCACGCTAGTTCTTGTTCAGGTTGTACGTTATTTGTTTCTTCTATTACATTTGTGAAGTCAACATCGGTGTATTCTCTATTCATATCGACCCATTCTTTCCAATTATATACATCTTTCATACAGTATGTCAACTTCTTTAAGTCTCCATCCATATATTTTAGAGAGAATTTTGCACACCTTTCTGCCCACTTCTTTTTGCCATTTCCTTTGATTCGTTCTCCAACGCCCATGAGACTGTCACAGGCAGCCCAAAGGTTGTCTTCCCATAAGTCTAATGCTACTTCTATAAGTCCGCTTACGAACAGCGCTGCATCGCCGTAATGAGCTACCTGTTCGCTTGGTAGGTACACTGTTGTAAAAGGTGCCTGCGGGTAATCTTTGTCGCCAGAGATTGGCAATAGAGAGATCCCACAAAAGAATTTCCTGTTTTTGTAAATATACTTTTCTACTTCTTCCCATTCGTCCGGTTTCACGTTAATAGTATTACTGACATTATGATTTAACCAAGGTTGAGTACATAGTTCTTCATTGGTCCCGTTTAACACCCAGTTCTTTTGGGTGGATTTTACATATTCTAGCAGTTGGATTGCGTCTACTTTATTTTTAGTTTTACTTCCATCAGGAACCTCAACACAAAATCCTACAACATCGTCGCTGTCATTATTACTCCAAACACTTTCTTCACATGCTCTTGGGTTTTCTTCTCTAAAGTAATTATAAATAGGTTCCATTTTATTTGCTTGAACACGCCTTATGTAACGCTTGGCGTGATGCGGGTGGATACCGCTAGATGTTCCAAGGATGCAGCTAGAAGTACCTTCTGGTTTGATACAAGTCGTGCGAGCCGCTTGGTTAATACCAATAAGGTCAGCAATTTTCTTGTTGGTTTTCTTTACAATACTAGCGCCTCTACGTTGAATTGTTGAGTCTAAGCAAATGTCATGTTGCTCCATCATGCCTGTCATACTCACGCCAAGTAATGCTTCTCTAGTGATGATTCTTTCAGAAGCATTTCCGAGATATTCAAATTCAGAAAACCCTGCTTGTAAAGTTCCAATGATTGTAGCAGCACGACATGCATCAAAGAAATCTTGTTCTGTCTTAATTTTAGCACAGTTTATTGTAGATAGATTACACGCCTGCCACCCAGACTCACCTGTTTTTTCACATACAGGCCACATGCCGATTTCAACACAGGGGTTTACAAGAAGCTCTGTGCTATCAGCCCATACGAATCCGGGTTCTCCAAACTCTTTGACAGATTTCATTAGTTCTTGAAATTGTTCTTTTGTTGTTTCATCACGAAGAAGCAGCGCACTATTGTTGCTGCGTCCACGTTGCGGGTTATCTATAAACCATGTACCCGTCTTTGCCTTCGCCATTTCTTCGTCATCTGGACTAAACACACAAATGGTAGCACTACGGCGAACCCCGCCAGAAATAACAGCGTCAGCGGTGTGCATAATAATATCGTAAGCTTGGATGGGAGAGAGTTTTGATTGTCCATCTTTTAATGCCTTGTCTAAAATTTTCCTAATGTTTGTTAATGCTTTCTTGAGCGGTTCTGGTCCCGGCGCTTTACCGCCACTAGATTTCAAGTACGATCCAGCGGGGCGAATTTCACTATAATCAAAGTTGACAGTTTTTCCAGAATACTCACCAAATAATTCATCTTCTAAGAATTGGTCAAAATAACTTGAAACAAGCACACCCACAGCGTCACTCCATCCTTCGATTGTATCGGGTATGACATATTTCTTGCTACCTTCTTTTTTTGGCAAAAGGTCTGGTAGTTTAGCGATATGATGTTTCTGAACACTAAATCCTGTGCCGCAACCGCAAAGAAGGAGATACATACATTCTTGAAAGAATCTCACACGGTCGCAATAAGAAACAATGCAGTTATACATTCTTGCATTGTGTTTAAAGATTGGCGATCCGCCAAATTGCAGGGCACGCTGGCTACCAAGCACTCGCTTCTTGCGCATTTGCTCGTATGCCCATTCAATTTCTTTTTCGACCTCTTTATTATTCTCTAGATCGCCATATACATATTGTTCAAGCATCATTTGCTTGACTCTATCTACTGCTTCATTCCAAGTCTCCCTTCTTTTCTTTTCTGGTATCCATCGTGCATACTTACTAACAAAGGTGTAATCCATCAGGGACTTCAAAGACATTCAATATTCCTCTTGATCGTTTGTGTAAAAAAAAACCCGCTCAAAATGCACTTATCATCTTAGACAGAGGTGGAGCGGGTGTGATTTTATGCCTATCTTATTTCTTTAGGTTGTATATAAAATTATTTACAATCCAGTCTACAATTAATTTTACTATAATGCCTAATATTATAGTTATAATAATACCCTTAACGGCTTGGTCTTCTTCTAAATTCTCCTTTACAAATTTTTTACATGCTTTCTCTGCGCTCTTAGCGTTCATCTCATCTATTGAGTCGCATTTAATTATAGCCCATTCTTCGCATAATTCCAAGCACTTTTTTGCTATTTTGTGATTATTTTCACTTTTAGCAAACTTAACTTTCATTTCTTTTGCTGTGTCTTGAGACGCTTTAAGTATTTGAATTTTTTTCATTATTTTAACCATTTGTATAAAAAAGGGATGTCTGGGAACGAATTTAATCTAATCTTTCCACCCTTATTTCCTAATGTTATTCCATCTACTCCTGCATTAATTATTCTAATAGATAATTCCGGCAATTTATCAGAGTCACTAAAGTCTATATCTATATGATCTTTTTCGCAAGATATATTAATACTCACATCTTCTTCTGCCTTGATTTTAAATGGACCTTCTTCTAATCCTTTTTCTGAGAAGATAGATCTTATCTTTTTGTAGTCTTCTTCATTCATCATTAGACTCATTGATTGAATATGGTGATGTTGAGACTACGGCATCTACTAAACTATCAAGCAAGGTATTGACAAATCTCTGCGCCGCCGCTTTTGTAAACATTTCTTTTAAGTCTTCTTTGTTAAAACCGACAACCTGCTCATTGTCTTTCATTACCCAGCTATATAAAAATGGAATGTCTGGGAACTTATCTACTACAATAGTTCCTCCATTCGCTCCCATTTTTACGCCAGAGATTGTTGTTTTAAAAGATATAGTTTTACCAATACGCACTATTGGTTTGCTTTTGTTAAAATTTAAACAAAAAAGACCTTCTGGGTCTTTGGAGAAGCTCAATGCACCGTCAAAAGCTTCGTCCATTCGTATAGAAGCAACTCCATGAGTGTAACCTTCTTTTGAGTATATCTTTTCTAATATTTGATAAGGGTTTAATTTTTCATCTGACATTGTTATACCACTCCCCAATTTGTTTCGCTGTATAAAAGCCCGTTTTGTTGCTTACGAATTTACCATTTATTATCTTTACAAACTCAGGAACAACCCTACTTCTTTTGTATTTTTGCATTAGTGGTTGGTTTTCTTTTTTGTCAACATCAACTATTCTTATATGAGCATTTTTACTTTCGTTAACAATCCAATTTGGATTCATGTTAAACTTAGGTATCTCATTATTCTTAAACTGTAGACAGGGACCACACCAATAAGCTGTAAAAAGAAGAATTTGTTTACTTCTTGCTTGCTCCGTAAGAGGTTGCTGCTTTTGAGTGGCCGTCGTACTTGAAGGTACTTCTCCATTGACTAACAGATTCTCCTGTTTCATATTCTGGGGTGGTGTATTCACACCGAGGGTGTTCTGTGTGGAGTTTTTTTTTACATCGTCAACCACAATAGATACACCTAACTCAGATTGTGATTTTTCACAATTTTTACACCCAGGGCACGGCGTTTTATGCCCATCTCCGTGAGTGATATAACCAGAACCATCACACTCTTGACCTTCGTCGTCATCGTCTGGTGTCATCTCTGTCTCATATTCATTAACTATAAAAGATACATAGCCTTCATTAGCGGTATGGTCGAATGCAAATACACTTTTTTTACCAGACGAGCCAGTCGGCAATACCGTCCATATAAAAACAAGTAATATAATTACAGACAAAGCACTGCCGCTTATTTTTTTGGATTTACTCATTAAATTATCCTTGTATTAAGTTCTCTGGGCTTAAAGCCCTCATAACCACTAAACGCCCAAGAATCTCCTTTTTTCAGGATTCGACGCTCGATTTCTTCGGCATCGACCCAAAAAGAGCCATTAGGCTGATCGTGTCTTTTTGGGCCACTATTCCATGTACCCCAGGAGTTTTGAACAAGAACGCCAGGACGCTTATATTCATCGTCAACTGCTAAAATTGACATTTGATGCGCCCAGCTACCTTGCGGTCTTGCAAAACCTTCGCTGTCTCTTTTAGAGGAAAACCCTTGACCGCTTGCTATGGTTACAGCATAACCATTTGCAATTAAGTCACGAACTTCTTCGTAGGTTGTTACCTTAGACACAGTTTGAATTGGGTGTTCTTTAGCAAAAGGGATTAAGGTTTTTGGAACACCGGCACCACCTCTACCCCAACTTCTTGCTTTTGATCCACTGTATGTGGTCAAGTCTACATTTCCATACTTACCTCTTGCTAATGCTCCATATTCATTGACATATCGTGCAGCCCAAGCGCCAATAGAACCGTCACCACGGAGTCTACCCCCACCAATCTGAACACGACTACCAGCATAAATATCTTCTGTTGCTGTTTCTGCTACCCATTCTTCAAAATCTTTGTTCAATAGAATATCTACAGCTTTTACAGCGTCTACGGCATAAGCAGCGCCGTGAGAAACACAGTCTCCAATGGTCTGCTTTCTTTTAGGATACTTACCATTAGAAGCTTTTCTCATCAGTTCGTAGAGAAGAATACATTTACCTTTACCACTTCCCTTTATAGGAGTCCATATATCCTGAAAAACAGGATGAGGTAAAGATTGCATGACTTCTTCGACTTTCTCTTGATCGTCTACCCAGCCACCTAAGTGATCACTCATATTTAGTTGCCTCTGCTAAGTTTTGAAAAATTTTAGCAAAATCTTTTCTATCTTTTGAAGACTTTAACTCTTTTGGTTCTTGATAGTCAACAGAAATTAAATATTCTGAAACGGCATCTGTAAGTTCTGGATATTTTTCTCTATCCCAACCGTAAGATGTTTGAACCTTGCCCAAAATTGGGTCAAACGCTGCGGTCATTTGCATAGTCTCGCAGTTTACAAGGTATTCAGCGGCGCCAGAGAAAAGCTTATGAATCAATAGTCTATCTTCATCAGACTCTATTTCATTAAAAACTTCTGCAACTTCCGCCAATTCATCTGTCATTTCTGACCCAACTACTTCTGGACTTTTAACCTGAGTAGAAACAATACACCCAGGAAAGAGAAGTAAAGGTATAAGCAAATATTTATTTATCTTTTTCTGCATTTTGCTTTTCCTCTTTTTTGCATGTGTCAGAAAATAATATACTGTTTAGCTTTACAACCATTTGCATAGCTTCTTCAGAGCCAATTTCAGAAGCTCTATGTTTTAAGTAATGTAGACACTCTGTGTCCATTATTACTTGATCGTCGCAATCTGGGAGGTCCATTTCTTTCTCCTTTTCTGGGATTATGTTAGGAATTTTTGGGAGTTTTATGTTTTTAACTTTCTTCAAAACTATTGGTCCAAGAATTATCATAAAACCAACACCAGAAACCAACAGTTGTAATAAAGTTCTTAAATCTGAAAAATCCCCACCAAAAAAATATGTATAGAGAGAAGCGCCTATACAATAAATTAACAATACTAACCCTATAGCAAGATCCATCATTTATTCCTTATTTTATTCTACTGCGTTATTCTTGGTCCACTTAACAATACTATCAAGTACCAATGTAACTACCGGGATAACAAGTGCAGTATATTGACCAAGATCAATAATGTGCAGATTGTTCATAATTGCTGTCAAAAATGCCGCTAAAGCTACCAATAGCGCATTTTTAAGAACAGATACTACGTCTGTCATGTCTAATGAAAAACTTTTTGAACCCATTTTATTTCTCCTTGAGAATTAAGTAAATTAAAAAACCGTGACTTTTTTTTGATTTTTCGCATCTATATGGAAAACCATGAAATAAATACCTTTCTCCTTCCATAGAAATGGTTTCAAATTTTATTTCTCTCCCTGTTTCTGAACATGTAGAGAATTCTTTAATGAATCTTTCTCTTTTTGGTTCGTCTATAAAATTTATCCAGTCTAAAAGGTTTAAATTTCTATGACCCATAACTTCATGAAATTTTTCATTCGCCCACATGATATTACCGTTTGAATCGACTTCAAAAATAGGTGTATCGTGAGAGAAGAATATCGCCTTTGATCTTTGGTCTATTATTAATTGATGCTTCTCTATTCTCTGAATTGCATCTTTTATAGATGTTCCAGAATTTGGTGTTAATTCGCTTTCTATTACGTTTATACTTTTAACTAGGTCGTCATGAGATTCTATTATTTTTTTTGCTGGTTTAAATATATTTTTGTATAGCCAAATGAAAAAGGTTATGAATGAACCAGCAAAAGAAAGTATAAGACCACCTAGCTCTAGTGAGACTAGATCCATTTTTTTACTCCACTGGATAGAAAAGAACCCCTCCCCTTAAAGAAGGGGTTCTAATAAAATAATAGCTTATGTCTCAGCGGAGTCGCTGGCCTTATATTCATCTGTAAATGGTTCTGCAAGACCACCAAAGTGATAGGTAAGTTCACCGGGAACTGCTCTACTTGGTGTGGCTGCATCATCATCTGCCCAAGAAGTACCGTCGTCAACTTGGACAAATCTGAGCTTATCGCCAGCGCCAGTACCCTTAGTTCTTCCTGGCACAATCTCTGTGCTTGGCTTGGCATATACATCGAATGCTCTATCTGCCATAGAACCATTTAGGTAATCGCCAGATGTAGAATAGATAAATGGTCTTGTTGCTCCTTGACCATCCCAGTCTCTACCTGCGGAAACCAATATATCATTGGATGCGCCACCAAGAGTAGTGGTTACATTTCCGCCTCTAACAACCCATTCAGTTGCCCCTGCGTTGTATCCAAGAACTGTTGTTCCATCTACAACACCGCCAGCAACAGCGCCAGAAATACCAACGCTATCAGTAGTTGAGCCAAGATTTCCATCTTTAGCAACCACTCTAGAACCAAAAGAATCTCCCTGATCGTCTGCTAATTCTACCAGAGCCAGATTTCTTGTAACTGGACTATCTGCGGAAACATTTCCGGCCTTAACGATAGTTCCACCATTTCTTACTTCTACAGCGGCGTGGATACCGCCACCAGAAGGAGCTACAGTTGGCATAATAAATACCTCGTAATATAAAAAAAATATCCTAAGATCCTAAACTATAACTCCTGTTTCCACTATATTATACACTAACTAAGTCTTACTTTCAAGAAATTTAAATTTTTTTTCAGCTTAAATCTTATCGTTTCTCTGGATACTCCATGCTTCTTCGCTATATCTTTTAGAGATAAATTGTTGTAATACTTATCGTATATAATGTCTGGATCTGAACAGCTTTTTATTTCGTCTAAAAGATCTATTTTTTCCATCTCCTTGTATGAGTATTTACTTGTGACTGCCTTCAAATCAGAGTAGTTCTTGTAAATATTTTCGTATTCTTTTTTAATAGACCTTTTTTGTCTCAGACACTCATGAGCAACGATCTTATACAGGTAAGTAGAAAATTTTGTATTTCTAGATTTATCAAACTTGTCACACGCCTGCCAAACGGCGCTCATTATACAGGTTTTTATCTCATCTTGAGAAAGGCTTTCAGAAAATGTGCAGGCAGCCTTGTTTGCAATTTTTACCAAATCTTCATTATTCAACACTTCTTCAATCGTATTCATTATTTCTCCATTAAAGTAAAAGTTCTTCAATACTTTGTCTAACTTCTCCAAAGTCAAACATCTTTCCAACACCTAGAAAAAATCTATATCTACCATAGACTTTTGATATTTCAACACCTGGGGCTTTTTTTAATTTAATTCTTATGTCATCTGTCAAGTTAAAATTAGAGTGTCCAATCCAACAGTCGTAATTAGACATTAAAGCTATTTGCTCATGAATTGAAGCTGGGACTGGGATTACTAATACTTCTTTTTCTTCGTCTTGAATCATAGATAAAAAATCATTTTGTTCCGCTTGTTCTATTTCTTCATCTTCTTCACTTTCTTCATTAAAAGAAGCTATCATCTGATTAGTCGCTATAAGGGATGAAAATGGGCATGTTAGCTGAGTTGTCAGCATATCTTCATATTTTTGCCAACCTATTTTTTTCATTTTATTCTCCTATATTATGCTTTCTGGATCTATAAATGGTTCGTCGTATTCATCTTTTGTTAGAAAATCAACGCCAATTTTAGATACTAGTTTGTCTATTAATATTGAATATGTTTCTAGGTCGTCTTGTTCTGAATATTGCTTTCTGATTATTAGTAAGAACTCTATCAACATTGATTTTTCATAGCAAGACAGCAATGTAGCTAAATCTTCTAGGGATTCTTCTGTGTCGTCTTTAATCTGGACTTCTATATTTATTTTAGAATCGACGATAAAGATTATAATAGCAGAAGATATTTCTTTTTCAAGTTTTTTCTTCCTCTCTCTGCGTTCTTTTATTCTTTTAAACATTTGATTATCTCTCTTGCTGTATTTTGCCAAGAGAATTTTCTGGCGGTTTTTATTCCATTTTCATTTAAATAATCTGACCTAGCTGGTCTACGCTCATGGAATGTAGACATTTTATTTACTAAATTATCTATTTCTTTTTCTGTTATTTTTGCCCAATTACCCTGACCAAAGAACCATTTGCCGTCAAAAGCTGATTCTATATCATCTATCGGTATAAGTCCAGCATTATCTTTATTACAAAATTCAGTATGTGCAGAATAATCTGTAGTTATAACGTGCTTTCCTACCGCCATCATCTCTAGTAATTCTAGATTCCAGCCTTCTCCGCGAGAAGGAAAGACACCGCAATCTACTTTTGTCATTATATTATACACTTGAGCCTGTGTCTCAGCCCTTGGAAGAATCCTTACTTTTGGATGATTATACAACTGGTGCCAGCGAGTATTCTCTTGTTCGGAGTTGAATGGATTGCTGCACATCATCCATAGTTCTACATTATCATGTTCTTCTACCACCCTGTTAAACGCTTGGATTAGAATGTCGTGACCCTTGCGGATCTCCCATTTGCCGCAGTTGAAGAAGATTGTTTCATTGCCTTGTCTGGGTGGCGCTGGCGGGAATAGTTCTGCGTCTACACCAAGGGGTACAACGTGAACTTGATCCAGCAGAAACCCGCCATTCGCATAAGCATCGGTGTTATGCCGCACAATATCCCTAGCCCACTTTGAACAAACCATTAATTCATCGCAAGACTGTAGGTGATGCTTCTCTAAGTCATTAAACGTATCCAGCTCAAAGATAGGAAATCCAATAAACTTACCTGACCCTATGCGTTCTGCCATCTGGTTCTGATGCCAGATTTTGATACAAGGTGCGTTGGGGTCATAGAATTTAGCAATATCTACCGCCCTCAAAACTGCATTATGGTCTGCCTGATTGGTGACTTGAGGTTGACCAATAGGAAACAACGAAACCTCTATGTCTTCTACCTGTAGTGCTTTGAGGATGTTTAGTCCAGCTACGCCATATCCCAGTTGGTTGATTGGTGCTTGTAAGTTAATTCTCAATTATTGCTCCATTGAAATTTTAAGGATGTTTTTAATTGTTTGACGGTTTCACTTATAAATAACCTCCAATCATCTTCCCATAAAATTATCATGGGGTGTTGTTGTAATATGTAGCTTTCTCTATTTCTATCTTTTTCCCAGACTTCTTTAGCGGTTCTTCTAAAAATTTTAGCATCACGTTTGTAAAACCTTGGGTCTGCGTGATAGAATGTACCATAAAATTCATATACAATACCTTTATGTAAAGCGTCAACCTGATATCTCCCCAGTCTAACCTCCCTGTCTTTTTCTGGTATCTTTAGATAGTCTAACCATTCATTACATGTGTTAGAGGCTAAAGTCTTTGGGGGTTCTGCGTCTATATCAAACTCAGGAAACTTCAAACCCATCGCGCTAAAAACGCCTTCATATCCATTCTCTTGATACTCTTTGTTAAATGGATGATTTTTGTTATTGGGGGATATAAACTTACCTCCAATATGAACCCTGACGGGATTAGAAAGCTGATGCTTATATTTTTTACATCGCTTGCATAGCTGGTGGCGTTTTGTTCCATCTGGAGCCAATCTGCCCCATCCAGCTTTATTGTACTCGTCGTAATGTTTATCAACCTTACAGTGCGTACATTTTAAATACAGTTCATTTCTATCTTCTACCATATTCTGTTATAAACTCCTGAACCGTTTGGATGTTAGGATTTTTTTCAAAAGTGTTTTGTGCTTCTGATTTTGCTTTTCTAGCTGGAGAACCTAGTCCAACTAGTACGTCCACGCAGTCATCAAACAAAGCTTTATCAAATGATGGTTTTTGTAATTCCTCTAGCTGTTTTTTTAGTTTTAGTATTTCTATTTGTCTTTTAAGATCTTTTACTTCATCGTAAGTTTCTTTTACTTCGGTTACAAGAGTTGAGTGAACTTTTCTAGGTTTTGCTTCATCAATGTAACCAATGTCAAACTTATCTTTCATTTTAAATCTACCGGAAGCTATTCCAAAGATAAGCGCCGTTATCATTAAGGCGGATATTAAATATGCGGTAGTTTCTGATTGTGCTTGATTAGTATAAATTGCTAATATCATTACGTGTGCCTAAAAGTGGCTGGCGGGACTCAAGCCCGCCATAGCCACAAGTTAACTAAAATTACTCGTTATTGACTGGAGAACTTGCTTCTGGTCCTAGTGAAATCTCATCTGCCATAATGCAGACAGAGCTTCTCTTGTTGTTGTTTTCGTCCTCATAGTCGTCTACCTTTACTTTACCCTGAATAGAAACTAGACGCCCCTTGAGTAAGTGTGGCTGTAAACTTTGGGCCATTTTACCAAAGCACAGAACATTTACAAACAATGTGTCATCATTTCTTCTGTCATTAACTGCTAGTCTAAACTTAGACATAGAGGTTCCCTTTTTTGTGGTAGAGAGTTCTGCATCTCTAGTGAGTCTACCACAACCAAGCCAACAATTCAAATTCATAATCTTCTCCAAAAAATAATGCTAATAAAATATAAAAAGGGGGTTATTGCTCTTGCTGATCTTCAGCACATTCTGCTTTATACGATTCTTTTTCAAGAACACTAACCCCTTCTGAGATGTAAGATTGAAGCCTACTGATTTCTTGGTCAATAGTCTCTCTGTTTTGCACTAATTTATTAATCTCTTGTTGAATGTTAACAAGATGTGCTTTTGCCATTTCTTTAATGTCCATTTTTTCTCCTTGCTTGTTTATGTGTTACTTATTATAGACCAGCTACTGCCATTTGGCAAATGAATTTTTAAAATAATTATCTTGTTGTTGGTGTGTACCGACTGCGTTTATACCTGTGAAGAACTAAAGTCCCGCAGGTAATGTAGTAGTTACAATGAGCAGTATCTTACAAGCTAATATAAATTTTACACTAAGGCTCTCGCCATCTTCACAGGTCCAAGTTACTCGCCAGTATTGCTTGGATTTTATTTTCGATACCTTGGAGTGGTCGTACACTCACCTCTAACTCATTAATCATGAACGGATAAGACTACAAACTTCATCCAATTTTAGTTTTATATTTTTTTCATGACCGACTGTACTTGACTACCATCACAGCCTGTTATTATTATAGTCTAGCAAAACAGAAAAGTCAAAATTTATCTTAATTATATTCTGATGCATTTGTTTTAGCTAAGACACTATATATTACCAAAACACCAAGTTGCAGCTTGTTTTAAAACTTGACAGATAACACCAGCCTCACAAAACATTTCTTGAGACAACCTAAAATTACTCTGCCACCTTGGTTCATTGTTTTCAACGCTCACAACGCGCCGTATTCCCGCCTGAATGATTAGCGAGGCGCACCTACTACAAGGCATAAACGGCCATGTGTAGATCGTACAGCCCTTCACAGGGGCGCTTGCAAATAGAAGCGCATTTGCTTCTGCATGTACCACCATGTCGTATTTCAAGTCCCTCACTTCTAGTCGTTCATCATCTTTAATTCCTTTAGGAAAACCATTATACCCTATGGATATCACTCTGTTGTCATCATCAGTAATAACTGCGCCCACTTTTGTAGACGGGTCTTTACTAAACATAGATACAGTATTAGCAAGTGCTAAAAAATTATTATCCCACTTATTCATAAACATTCCTCGTCATCTTCATCCCAAGTAAAATATTTATCTAAGAATTTATCATATATATTAGCCGCCGTCAAATCTTTACAGATAAGTTTATAAAGTTCTTGTGGAAACATACGCATCCCACGGTCTTTGAATAGCTTTGTTTTAACGGAGCGAACTTCTTCTCCGTCTTTGAGAATAGATATTCTACAGTCTCTTTGTTTAAGTTTCAACTGCCAATCTTGAATTTTACACTGAACAAGCATATTTCCTCCAAATTTCTGGTCCTGACTCAACTGTTAAAAATCCGCTAGGCTTGCGGGGTTGGCGAATAAGTTTCATGCCCGCTTCTTCTGGTTTTAAGTTGCTTTTTTTAGTATTACAATTTTTACAACATGCCACCAAATTATCCCAAGTATTCGCTTCTGCTCTTGATTTAAAGAGAGACACTGGTATTACATGATCGACACTTGACGTATGAACATTCAGCTTTTTTTGACAATA
>Ga0208644_1000968_pt1 | contig 25035 bp, 42 predicted proteins | sample VirMetDEL_Nov_18_FD_184517 | JGI IMG/M metagenome (GOLD analysis project Ga0208644, IMG submission 184517) | Aqueous microbial communities from the Delaware River and Bay under freshwater to marine salinity gradient to study organic matter... | ecosystem: Environmental > Aquatic > Marine >...
CCGGCGAGAAGAATTGCTCCATTCGTTTGTTGAAGTGCTGGTTGCTTCGCTAATAGCGACAAACAAACACCTCTGCAGCCGAGCAATATCCTTATCAGACAAAGTGTCGTCCCAGTTGTCAACGTCTCCATCTTCAAGGTCTGCCCATGCGCGAATTTCGTAAGTTTCAAGCATGGCGTCTGCGTCAGCTAGACGTGTGCCCTGATCCCATGACAAAGGTCGATCAGACTCCAAAGCTTCTTCAAGAATCCTACGGCGAGCTTTCAAAGCACCTGCATATTTGTTTTTAGCCCATTCACGGAGATCAGCATAAGTTGCGTATGACATGATATAGCTTTCCTTAGTAGTTGATTGAAACTTTGGGACTGTCGTCAACAAGATGTCCGACGGTCTGCATGATTTGAACCAGGACAGATTCGCGAACAACCGTATCCGTGGCTTCCCCAGCTAGAGTCGGCAGTTCATTTGAAATGCTATTAAGAACGTTTTTTGTGATCTTGACAAGATCTTCCTGATCAAGTCCAGTCCAGATCTTCCGGCCGTCTTTGTTGGCCAACATCGCGATAATCAACTGACAGATCGGTTCAAAAACGCGGTCGTTGACAATAGAATCGCCGCGGCGGGAAAACATTTTAAAGGTTCGCATCTGATTGTTCCTTTCCAATTGTTAATATAATTCTACCAGGAAAAGGATATTTCGTCAATAGTTTTTTCACAAAAAAATATAGTGCAGAATCAATGACTTATCTCTAAGTGCCTGATTCCACACTATATGTTTTTTTTAGTTTATTAAAAACAGTGTTATATCAACAGGTTGTCGATAAGTGCCTGTTTTTAAACGGCTTCGCGAAGAGCCTGTACTCCTGCCGCAACAACCGAACGCTTCGGTGTGCCGAGACGATACTTCGTACGAACATCACCGGCACTGTTGACACGACGGTTGGAATAGATAGAGTAACCATCCTTGCGAAGAAGAGAGATAACAGCTGTCGGATTTGCCAGACGATAACGTGCAACAATCTGATCAGCAGTCAATTCATCACCGCGCTTAAAAGCGGCAATCAGTTTCTTAGTGCGACTCATGTTTTATCCTTTCATAAAGTTTCACACAATAATGACAAAATGTCATCAACTATATTATTATACATTATTGACTAGTAGAGTCAATGAATTTTCGAATATTTTTCCATAATTTTTTTCTCTACAGAAGACCAATATTCTACTCCCCATTCTGATAAATCATCTCTCTTGAGAACTGTTCTGACGTTTGTTAGAAGTTCTTCTACTGTATTAGAGGATAGATTATAGTTGAGTGATAAAACCTCTGCCGGCAACTCAACATCCCACAGCGAGCTTGACATTTTCTTTCTCCTTTCGATATAACTCTCTTACTTCAAGAAATTTAGGCAACCATTTAGAATTCTTTTCACAGAATATTTGCAGATCACCGTGTGGTGTAGCAAGTGCAATAATAGTCAATGGCACTTCAATTCCATATCGTTCTTCGACCATCTTTCCATATCCAGCACCCTGCATGAAATATCCGTCGATCCATTCTCGTTTCTTTGGTTTCTGAAGTGCTTTGAAATCAAGGATAGCATTTACCGTTTGATATTGACACACAAGGTCAGAAGTACCAGCGGTTTCTAGTTCATTACTATAGAGTGGAAGTTCGATTCCATAGATCTTAGAAACTTTCTGTTTAAGAACACGAAGCAGTTGTTTAAAAGCAATGTATTCTATTGGCATGAGAAGCTTTGAATAATCTGGATGAACAGTTCTATTCAACTCATGAAGAATATACTCTTCACAAAGCTTATGAATGTCCTTTCCAAAGTTTGCAGCCTGTCGACCAATCCTTTCTGCTTCTCTAGGTCCTACACGTTCTTTCCATTTTTCGAGACCATCCTTGGGACGAATCCCAAGGACAGTCGTCATGGAAGGATATGATTTACCATCAGGCGTAATATATCGACGTTCTTCGCCATTCTCATATCGTGCCAGATCTAATACAGGCACACGTGCATCTTCTAATACCAACTTGTAAGTCCTAATTCTTCTCTAAGAATGATAAATTGTTTAACCATATCTGATCTAACTATATCATCCTTTTCAAATTCAATGCAATCGAAATACGACATTCTTTTCAGTATTTCCATAAAGGAATGAAGATGGCTTCGTTCTTTCTCTTTAGAGAGATCTGACTGTCGATAATCTCCTGAGAAGATAATACGTGAGCTATCTTTTAGTCGTGTGATAATTGTATTGAGTTCGTTTCCGTTTAAATTCTGACATTCATCGACGACCACAATCTTATCTTCTAGATTGATTCCGCGCAAATAAGACGTTGTGCAAAATTCGATAAGTCCCTTTGATTTGAGATATGCGTATGCATCTCCTCTATTAAATAGTTCGCTGCATATATCCGCGTAAGGAGCCTCATAAAGAGCGGCCTTTTCCTTAATGTTCCCTGGCATAAATCCAATATCTCTGCTAGGGACGGCTGATCTGATAATTGTGACTCCTGCAGCTCCCTCGCTTCCATTATCAAGGATGTCTTGACACGCAAGATAAAGCGCAAGGAACGTCTTTCCCGTTCCACTGAATCCATGCATGAGTAAATTCTTGTCATTATAGAAGGAATTGATTGCACTGGATTGTCGTGGATTTTGAGGTACGATAGGTCGAAGTCTGAATTCATTTTTGGTAGACTTTTTAAGTTTACGTTGTTGCCGATTTGACAATTTTACGGGAGAAGGAGTGGCAACGGAAAGGTGGCTCATATGAACGTCCTTTGTTAAATGTGAGACTGAACATTCTATGTCCTCACCCAAAGTTCTAACGGCCAACAGCTTTATCTCTTGCCTTTCTGTATTTCTTAACAGCTTGTCGTTTTTTAGTTGCGGTAATACCTTTATCACCATACCGTTCGCCAATCTCAGAATAAGGATTAGCATCAGCAATACGTGAAAGCATTTCATTCCAACCACCGTCAGTTTTCTGACTATGGTTAACACCTGAAACAAGTCCAGGTGCTTTTGTGATAATGGCTATGATGTGTGGATTGTCTTTGAGATACTGAACCTTCTCATTATATGACATCATTTCGTCAAATTCTTTGCCGGTTTTAGTGTTTTCAAAAGAATAAATTGGCATTCTAATTTCCGTTCAAATCATTATGGATTTTTTCTATGGAGTTTGATGTATTCCACTGAAACAATCCTGGAAAAAAACCATGTAAACAGAGAACAAATGAAGCTTTAAGCAGGCGGAAAGAAATCTTTTGCGCAAAACAAAAATGTTCCCACCAACTTTTATTGACTACTTCAAGATGTTGTTTTGACTTTTCTATCATATTCTATTTATAAGACTGCATATGTTTTGTAATGAACATTTGGTAAATCAATAGAGATATATGGTACATTTTCTGGAAGGTAAAACGTAAATGTTACATTACGATTTTTTTCTACTATCCAAGAGATATATCGAACACGAGAGATACTTTCTTCAAATGTTGCTTTTGTCTCTGTACTATAATTCTCTGTTCCTTCGTATATATTGCTTTCAGCAATATTCTTCTCATAAACAAAAGAATCGAAACCAACTAATCGCAGATCTGTATAGCCACGTTTGATTGCTTCAAGAATAGCATTTGTACCAGCATTTGATCTTGGAGTAGAAGAAAACGCAGGAATTTCAGCCCAGATTTCTCTTGGTTCCCAGCATTCTTCTTCGGGAGGTATAATCACTCTTGAGGAAGGAAATGTGCTACATTCAATCTCAGTAATGATACCCTCATCAATAGCTACCAGATAATCTGGTACATTATAATCAGGAGCATAATCTCTGTAGATTGCATTACAACCAAAGATAGTCATATTGTCGTTAACACGAGCTACCTCTCTAAGATCAATATCTTTACGAGATAGGCCGTTGCCAACAATCAGTGCTTTATTTGGATTCATGACCTACAAGTGCCTCAATGTCTTGTTTGTCCAATTGAACAAACTTCTTTTTCTCACGTTTCTTTTGCTTTTTGAGAGCTTTCTTTTTACGACCACCAACTTCTTCATAGGAATAGTTGTCATCGTCGAAATAACGTTTCCGGTTTCGAAACGTCTTTCCCATTTTACTTCTCCCATCCTTTGGCAATACCAGGAAACGCTTCTGCTACAACTTCTTTGCTGACCTTTGAATATTGCTCGGGAAGTTTCTTATCCTTGATAGCAATAAGAAGTCTTGCATCATCAGGATCAACACTTTCAAGCAGCTGAAAGAAGATACGTTCGCGTTCAATAGGCTTTGACTTATTTGTCGGCGTTTGAATAACATAGTCCAGCATTCGTGCACGATTATATAATGCACCCTGTAGATCATCAGCCTTGTTCGCAAAGTTGATTGCCTCGTCTGGAATGTTTCCTTCTGGTAATGCAAAGACGACTCGTGGGTCATATGCAAAACCTAGAACTTTCTTAAGAGCAGCAGATGAATTCTTCTGAAGTATAGCAACACGATCTGCCTTTTTGTTTTTTGAGGCTGCTTCTGCCAAAATTTCTGATATACTTTTAGTCATAGTTTCGTAAACTCCTGTGCACGATCTGTTAGATTTTTAAGTGATTTGGACATGAGATAGCCAAAGATATCTCTAGGTGGAGTAATACCAGCTTCCTCATATGATTCAAGGATTTTTTGTTTATGCTCTTCAGGAATAGTACTAAGATCAATCAGTTCTTTATTCCGATTATACTTTTCAAGCATACGTTCATCACAAAAATCTTCTGGACTCAATTCAGCCCATTCGTTGAGCTTCTTAGTTCGAATAGGTTTTTGCCTCTTTTCTGTGAGAAACACATCATCGTCTGATAGGAAGTTAGGAATGCCATCACCTCCATCACCTTTCATGATGTGCATATGAAGAAAACGAGCAGGGTTTTGTTCACGAAGCATCTTCTTTTGAATTGGTGCGTACTGTTCTACGTTTCCATAGCGCTGCAATTGCACGAAATCTTTATCACTTGAGATGATGACAATCTTTTCACTGTTTTTGGTGACAAACCAATCTTCACCTTTTTCTTGAACAAGGACAGCGATAATATCATCTGCTTCACATTGATCGACTTTGATAACACGCAACCCAAGATATTCAGACAGTTCACTTCGAATTTTATCGAGAATATCAAACAGCATGCTCCAATTTATAGTAGATGCTTCACGTGATTTTTTACGAGAGGCTTTATAGTATGGAAAGATTTCTTTACGCCAATAGTTCTGATCATCACAACAGATAATCATTTCTCCATGGTCAGGAAATTTCTTTCGATAAAGAAGCAGACTCGACAAAACCATATGGCGAATGAGTCCTTCCTCCATGTCGGCTTCGTTTCGAATTTGCTGAAGAATATTTGATATACAAACTTGGTTAAAATCAACAAGAATCATTTTCACATAGAGTTAATTAACTCTCTCCTTCTGGTTCATCTTCTAATGAATCAGCCATTGTCTTAAGGAATGGCATAAATGGATGGTCTTGTCCGACAACGTCATAAAGTGCAGCCTGCAAAAGATTACAAATAAGCTCATGATATTCAAGAAATTCTGGATCTTCCCAGTCAATATCATTTGCTTCCATGTCTACAAGAATTTTACGTGCTACTGAGTCTGTAATAAGATGTGTAATTAAAACGGCCCGATGTGTATCTTCGACTATTTCAACACCTTCTTGTAACTCAGGAGAAGGTTCTTTGAGTTCAACTTTTTCTCTTGTTGGGAACCTTATAACGTTATTGCTCAACGACCAGTATCCATTTGATCCTCCTATTCTATACCTATTTATAAGGTAAGTCAACTATTTACCACTTACTTTTTAGAACAATATCGTCTTCGTTTGGATTGTCACTTTTGACTACAATTTTATCTGAATTGATAGCAATGGTAAATGGAACGTTATAATTAGCAAGGTTTCTTTGATCGGTTGAGGGATTTCCTAACATATCACATCTTGGTTGCAAACGTTCCTTTTCAATATTTAGTTGAACACGATATCCTGTTTTCCAAATTCCCTTGAAAAATGATTCTATTACTTTATGGTTCTTACTTGACGGAAAGTCGTCCAATGTTAGAACGATAATTTTCGGAGATTTTGGAGGTGTATTTAGCAATTCGCTGTTTGGATTGGATGCTATCATTTCAAGCACCTCAGGATGATTGTGTTTTCGTTGAGTCGGCCGTTGAGTTTACCCGGCTTCGTTTTGATAGTATCCAACAGCTTACGAAGGTCAGGCTTTGAACCAGTCAGACAGGCCTGAGTAATCTTTTCAATCGCTGGACCACGGAGCCGTTTCTTAGCTGACTCCTCTTTGTCAAAGCCTTTGATCGTGCTGCCTTTAATTTCAAGACCTTCACGACGTTCACTGACATATTTGCCAATCGTATTGTACTTTGTATTGAAGATCCAGACTTCTCGAGCACCAACAATATTGACAGGATCAACAGAGACAAGCTTAAGCTCTGACGCGTCTTTTTGATAGTTGACCTTGGATACAATCTTTTCTTTAGAACGAGTACGCTTCCGCTTAATGATGCGTCGGCGTTTCTTGTTCTTCATCCAGATTTCACAATCAGCAATCAGACCATTGATAAAGTTCTGAGCACGCTTGATGTCCGCTTTCGAATAGCAGCTATAAGCTTCTGCAAGATCATCATCCGTAGCAATGGCGTTAACCTCAGCTTGCAACGGCAGATAATAATCATGAATGACTTTTACCTGAGGACGACCAATGACATTCAGATTAAAATAATCGTAAAAACTGAAATCAACATCACCATCCCAAATTGCATCAACCTTTTCTTCAAAGATTGCAATATGCGCATTAGCAGCGTCAACAGTTCGTTGATAAGGAGTCCTCTTGTCGAGCTTCTCTGCTTTGATAGGAGGAGCCTTAGGAGCAGAAGTTTCCCAGCTTTTCGGAAATTCTTTGGGAGCTTCTCCAGCTTTACGGCGAAGAAACTTAGGAAGATTAGGCATTGACGAGATCATTAAGAGAAAACTCCAAAGTAGAGATAAACGACGCTAAAGAAAAGATATAACGCTACTGACTCTTTGAGAAAACTTTTCATTTTGATTTGTTCCTTTCGAATTGTTAATATAATTCTACCAGGAAAAGGATATTTCGTCAATAGTTTTTTCACAAAAAAATAGCTAACGAAAACAGGCACTTAGAGCTAAGGCCTTGAAATCGTTAGCTAAAAACATTATAGTGTAAAATCAATAGGTTATATCTAAGTGCCTCTCTCAGCATCAAAAATCAGGAAATCGCCATTTTCGTCAATTTTCTGATCCTCGTAAGGAACAGCAATTCGACGATACAGTTCCATCTTGGCACATTCCAAAGCACCGATCATTTCCTGTATTTGACTGTATGCCATATTATCAGACAAATCTGGATGCAAACCAAGAAAATTTCTTACAAGTGTACAGACAATATAATTCATCTCTGCACCATTTCTTGGAGTAAAGTGATTAAGACCATAATCATGAAAATGCTGATCTATTTTTCTACGAAATTCATCACGAATGTACGGCAATTTTTTTCTCCTCATAATAATATACTTCTGCGTATTCAAGACCCAGTTTCAAATCGTGTGTTTCAACCCACCTAAAATTCTTATAGTGAGTAAAAGCAGCATCTGAAACATGATCGGCTTTCGTGCTTCGGCCAACACCAATTCCAAAACACGGTTTATCGAAACCATAAGCCATTCCGAGTTCTACGAGAGCACCTCGTTGCTCATCAGCGGGTTCCGAATAGATAACGAAAAAATCGCAATCATAAACATCCTTAAGACAGATTTCCCATAGACGTGGTTTATCGTTAAGAACAATTGGATGATCTTTACCCATTTCCATCCATCGTCCATTGATATTGAAACCCCACACATCGCGTGCTTTGAGAATTTTAGGAGCATGCCAGACTTTACTAGCTACATAAATTTTAGGCTTAGCAGATTTCATAATATGCTCCATTGATATTCTCATGAAATCCATAAAGATCTTCTTTTGTATTGATGATCTGTCGATAACGATCAATTCCTTTGATTGCCCAATCCCATTCAGACTGATGAACATCTGTTGGTTCTTTTCGTGTAATGATCAGATCTTCTAACCATTTTGGTAACCCAGGTTCACGAACCCACCAAATATGTCCACCGTTTTCGAGAATGGCTTCAATCTCATTTTGAAAACGAACATCTGTAATGACTGTTTTTTCATCATATTCACGTTGTTCGAATAGAGATTTCACCCAGATATCGTCTCCGAAAACTCCACGCATAGCTTCTGTTCCGATTTTTTGTAACGCTAATCGAGGAGTCAAAATACCATCGTTTAGATCAGGAAATACACCTGCCCAGTTTGGATCAGGTTGTTCTCTCCATTTTCTACTTTCAGGAGTATTTCCTTCAAGTGCTTCGCGATCCCAACCAAAGACAACAGATGCAACATCTTTAACCGGTGATGCAAATGCACGTTGTTTAAAGTTGTAATTGTCTTTAAGATAATTTCCAGTAGTACCCTTGCCAGAACCGATAAGTCCGACCACTCCAATAATCATAATGCTACTCCAAAGATAACACCCATAGTTAGAAGAAAACAAATAATGAATATATTGATCGGTTTCATATTATCACAGAACTAAGGATGTCTTCAACTCTTTTTCTGGTGTTGAGTCAAAATGACGATGGACATAGTGATTGAAAAACTCTTCATAAAGATGAATTTTATTCCGCAATCCATAGGTTGCTCTTAAAGAACTATAGTTTGGTTCTACTTTAACTGCTACATCTTGATAGTCAGATCTACCAAAGGTGAAAATTGGCTTTCTATGAAGAATGGCTTCCAATCCGGTTCCGCTGTTGACTGTATAGAGTGCTTGACAGTGTTCAAGAAGAGTATGGATATTACTATCTTCAGTCCAGAAAGAATTTCCGTAACCAAAATTTTTGACTATATTTTTCAGAGGAACCATAGCAGCGCGATTGATTGGATGTGCTTTGATAACTAAGTTTAAATTCCACAGTTTTGCAAAGTTCAAAACAGATTTCAGAGCATCTTCCACAGATACATCACTTTGATTAACAATATTCTGATCATGTGGTAGCTGACACGTGAAAAGAATAAACGGTTCGTTAATCGGAGGTAAAGCACTATCCATAGGCTGTATAAATTTACTTTTTCTTTTCACAACAAATTCATTGATGTACTGATGAAAGTAATCTTCAGGAGAAACGGATTTATCAGACAGTGCAAAAGTATTATCTCCACCCCAACCAGATATATCTATAGAAAACAGATGAGGAAATACTGTTTGCATGTAATATCTAACAGAACTATGAATTTTACTCCAAGTTCCATAAAAAGATTTTGCACTATGATGAGGAACGTATGTATGATCAGCATTATAGTATGGAATGATATCCTTTGTAATTTGCCAAAGAGGAAGTGTCACAACGAGAACACGATCTCCTCGATCTTCGTGAAACTTCTTTAGCTTAATAACAAAGTTCTGCCAATGAATACGAATAGGATGATTTGGTGGACCCATTCTTTCAACAGGCGGAATTGGATTGCCATCATTTTTAAAACTCACATCAAGACGTGGTGCAAGTATTAGAATTTTCTTAGACATTGAATGGATCCACTTCTTCAAATGATTTCATGTAAAAATCTCTTAGACTAATATAGTCTTTGTTTGTGTATTTACGATCGCCTTTACCGGTCCAGATTTTCGAACCTTCTTTGAAATCCCAGTCCATAAATCCAGGTGTGTTGAGATTTAGAATTGGCGTATGCTTCTTGTAACTATTCCAATAAACGGCCGTCCGGTAGAGAACACGTTGATCGAAAAACCATGCTCTTTTTTCTGGAGAATTTAACATAGAATCTCTAAGGTCATTAGCAAAGCATTTTCCCATATTTCCAGAAAGATAAACAACACCGGCTGCGATAGTACTTTCTTCTACCATTCCAGGGAATGGTTCTCGAATAAACAATCCAATGTCTTCTTGAAATTCTTTTAAATCAATATGACTGTTTATGATACAGTCAATGTCGACAATAAGTACATCTTCGATACCATATCCCATGATATCCGCAGCATATTTAAATCGTGCGCACGCGTATACAGTTCTCAATGGATCACCAGTAAGACTCTCTACATTATCCAACGACCACGAAAAAGAAGCTGTAGCGTCATGATCCATTGCTCGTGCTTTATCTCTGAAAAAAGCAGCTTGTCCGAAGAAATACGGCTCCGGGTTTACTACATGCACATGAATATTATTAAAATTGGCAACACAAGAATAGATCAAAGCAGGAGCATGCTCATCGAAATATTTCTGATCACATGCAGCCAACAGTGTCTGTTTTTCTGGTTCGTTTATAAGACTAAACATTTGCTAATTGTCTGAACTTTTCGTAAAGAGGTTTTGGAAGGCGCCGGTGTGATTTCTGAATTTTATCTTTAACAAGAGGAAAAAGAGAAGAGCTTCTGCTGCTAAAATAATGCCAACCTCTATGTCTTCTCATAAATTCATATGAATAAAGATATATGTTTACACTTTTAGCATAAGTTTTCAGATTAATTGGCAATCCATATTGTTTGATTTTTCTAACAGTTCGTAACTCACAATCAAGCTCAAGCTCTTGTATTGTTCTAATCATATTATCAATTTGTTTCTGAGTCAACTCCTTTTCGTAAGCCACCCAATCTTCAAAATCTTCAAGTGCTTCATCAGCTTCTTCCCAAATAGTCTTTCCTTCGAGAAATTGATCCATATGACAACTTTCATGAGCAAGAACACCCAACCATTGTGATCTTGGTTTTTTAGTTGCTACTGCTAATATAGCGTTGGTTTTATCTTCACTTTCTTGGAAATATCCTGAGCAAGCACCACCATGAATCTTAAGAAATTCTTTATCAGCCATTATAAATTTAATGTTATTCTCTTTACATTCTTTCCGAACAGCATCAATGAATTTCTCAATAGCTTTTGTCATATGTTATTCTCCTCGAGTGACATCAAAGCCATTTGCAGCCGTGTAATCTTTCTGACTGCGCTTTTGATAATTCACAAATGTTTCTGGAATATAATCTTCTGGATTCATTCTTCCAGCAAGAATAGCTTCTTGATAGTAATCATCAAAGAGTTTTACCACATCATCACGCCGGTGCTCACGAATGGGGCCATCATACCAGTGTTCTTGGTTGTTTTGCTCTAAACGAAATAATGCATATTTCAAATGGGGCTGTGTGCTCATGTCTGTGTAGTGAAGAATTTTAATCTCATCAAGTGGATCATTTTCTCCATCATAGTTATTCCAACGGCGATCAAACTGTTGAATTAGCTGAGGTCTGCCTGCGAAATAACTGCAGTATCGTGAATGTGATTCTGCGATATTGCGCATACGTGCTACAGGCATGAGATGATCACGAGCTCGTTCACAATTCCATTTGGATACACAGAAACGCCATCCGCCTTTAGATTGCAGAACAGCATTTTCTTCCCATGGGGCATTCCAGAGTTCGGCGAGATCGGCTTGGATAATCATATCGCTATCCATGTAAATAGCCTGACCTTCAAAGCCACAATACTCTGGAATGCCCCAACGAAATCCACTGAATGGAGTTGACCATTGAGAACTATTCCAACCAGACCAATATCCATCCTCTGAAATTTTCATCCAGACAATATCAATAGGTAAAGACGATTTGGTTCGAGCTGTATACTCAAGAACCATTTGAGACTCGGCATCTTCTCCATTTGGTGCACAGCCGACAAAGAGTTTAATCGTATCTGTCATTCAATATAGTCTCCACTTTATCTATTTCAAGAAAGACAAAACCGTCACTAAGACCAGACACAACATAATAACAGTCTGTCAGATATTTATCCTGAAAATAGTCTGACTTCTTAGACAGATACTTAATTTTTTTCTTATCAATCGGCCGTTTGGATCTAACTGACTCTATTCTCTCAATAACGCCCGTATGTTCATTATCTTCAAGAGTAAATTTAATCTTTGTGCCGGGTTCGATAACATCACTAAAGCTCAAACCCATCCTCTACCTCCTATCAGTTCTGATTTATATGTATGATTATCCTCGTAATAGTAAAAGGTTTCAGTAATAAAGTCAAGGCATTCCTGAAGTGTGGAGAATTCTCCTTCACAAGAATATGAGTCATTCGAAGATCCATCATCTCCAAAATAAGGCGTAAGACGACAGACGGACCATGGAGTATCACGATATTTTTCTTTTAAATATTCAGGAGGAGAATAACGAATGTCAATATAATCTCCGTCTTCTCCCTGATAGATCATAGCAAAAATGCCATTGGGATAATCTGGAAGTTCATATTCTCTACCGTTGTGAGTAATACACTGCATTGACGCACTCCACCATAAGTCTATTCATAGTATACACAGCATTATATGACGAATAGGATATTTCATTAGTGCTTCCAAGCTTCATAAGCCTGAGAAAAATCTTTATAAACAGCACGCCCAAGGACTTCACCAACGGCGGTGACATTCATTTCAGAAGATCCACCAATATGCCAAATTTCTTTACGGTCACGATCTCCATCTGAAAGATCCTCTTTGTAATCATAGATCTCAGAAACGACCGTCATGTAGGACACGGCCCGCGAGGTCGCGTTTGAGAACCGCATTTGGATATTCCAAGAATTTGTGATCTTGTCGCAGGGTTCATCTGGTTGACCAAATAATTCCACAAGTTCGTTGTAGGTTGCTAAAACATATCCCTGCAAGCAACAGTCCTGCTTATTAGCGTTGTAGTATGTTTCGAATGGAACACGAGAAACATGAGTTGTCTTTACGAACTGAACTTCTTTGAACATTTCCATGATTAGACCTCCAGTGCCGAAAGATAATCTTTCGACTCATCAGAAAAAAGTACACCTTGGTTGTAGAGAAAATGTTCGTAATCCTGAGTATGAGACTCACGGCTCTCAGGAGCCTCGGACTGATAAAGCCAGCGGATGGCCGTATCGCGGTCACCGGCACCAGCTTCAATAACATGTGCAATGCGTGCCTCAAAGGCTTCAACAGCCATGCGCTCATATTCGGCTTCTTCAGCCTGACGAGCAACCATTTGCTCAATGAGAAAATCCCAAATGGACTGCTTGTCGTCGTCGGACCCATTAAAGAAATCCCAAGCCAGCGAAGAATCCTGACGAGGACGATAACCTAAAGCATCCTTGTGAAGGTCAGAAAAAAGATCTTCGCTGAAGGTATATTCTTTTGCCATTGATTTTATCTCCGTTTGCCTTTTCCAATCTTAGTACCATTCTACCAGGCAACGGATATTTCGTCAATAGTTTTTCTGAGTTTTTTATGGTGAGAAATCAGGCACTTAGAGATTATTATCAGTTTTTTTGAAAACAGTGTAAAATCAATGGTTTATCAATAAGTGCCTGATTTTTAAAGGAATTTTAATCCTAGAGGGTAGTAGGTCCGCATATACCAATCGATACCATGACGAAGACCATCGTTCAAATCATACGTTGGTTTCCAGTCTGGAAGGAGTTTCTGAAATCTATAACTGTTGAGAAGCTTTCTCTTCATTCCAACAGGTTTGTCTTTATTATAGACAAATTCACAATCCACATCCATAATATCTCTGATGGCATTAGCAATCTCTGTAACTGTATATTCTTTTTGAGTACCAACATTCAAAAGATGATATGGAATAGTTGGAGCTTTAGCCATAAGATCAAATGATGCGCGGGCGAGATCATCGACATGCATAAGCTCACGCTTTTGAGTTCCGTCTCCCCAGATTTCAACTTTTGTGCGGCCACCTTTCTTTTTGGCTTCAATCATTTTATAGATAAGAGCTCCAACCACGTGGCTGTTTGTTCCGTTGATTTTATCAAGAGGACCATAGAGATTTGGAGGAATGATAGTCACAAATTTATTCTTTGTGAATTTGGATCCAAACCAACTGGCTTTATGACCTAGCAATTTACCTTCAGCATATCCAATATTTGTTTCCTCAGGAGACAAACCGGAGTACAGATCCATCTCATCCATGATAGCAAGATCTGGAGGATAGACACAGCTTGAACTGTAATAAAAAACATTGACATCTTCGAAGTTTTTATTGATTGCATCTATGAGGTTCAATGCAATCATACCGTTTTCCATGAAATAGTCATAATGACGATTCATATTATCAGCAATTCCACCAACCAACCCTGCAGTGATGAAAAACTGATTTTCATTCGGTCTTTCATTTCTAAGTCTCATCAACAAACGATATGTATCTTTACGATCTGTGAAATCTGCATCATCTCTGTCAAGTGTAATAGCAAATTCTGATCTGCGTCGAGCCTCATGCATTAAAGCTTTACCGACCATTCCTGCGCCTAGAATTACAGCCATTAAGTTATACTCCGCATTATATCAATAAAGTGATCTATTTCTGTACTAAGATCGCGGCTGTCATTTCCAATAAAGAATCCATTATCATGAATACCATCTGCGACAGTCATTTCTCCATAAACACGATGTTCTATATTCTTCATGACTGGTGTTCTAAGAAAATTACCAGCAACAATAGGACGAACAGCAATACCAGCCGCTTTCAGTTGATCGGCAATTTTATCTCGATCCAATCCTTTTCTTAGAATGAAACCAAAGCCAAATGATGATGTCAATCCATCGTCAAACTGTGTTTGAAGTCTTCCCCACGTAACTTTTGTTTTTTCCATTTCGTTTCTGAGATAGAAAAGATTTTCACGACGTTTGTTTATGAATTTGCCGGCTTTATTGAGTTGCTCATATCCAATTGCACCAGAAATTTCAGTAGGACGAACATTATATCCTAATGCCACAAAATTGAATGGAGCATAGAAGTCGTTCTTTTTCTTGATACTAAGTGCACTGACATTATCTAAATGTCTATCCCATCCGTGAGATCGAATAGATTTAAGATAATCTCTAACAGAAGAATTATCTGTAACAACCATTCCTCCTTCCATCGTTTGTAAATGATGACTAAAGAATGTACTATATGTAGTCATGAGTCCAATTGAACCAGGTTCTTCAAATTTTTCATCCACGATTTCATCATCAGAATTTTTGTATTGTCTCAGAACTTTACATCCAAATCCCTCACAATTATCAATGAGCAAAAAAAGATCATTTGCTCTACAAAATCTATCTACTTCTTTTAGGTTTGAAGAATTGCCAAGGAGTGTTACAAACAGAATAGCTTTTGTTTTATTCGACAAAACTGCTTCAAGATAAGAAGCACGCATAGTAAAAGATTCACTGTCTACATCTACAAACACTGGAATAAGACCATATTGTACGAGAGGAAAATACGTAGTTGACCAACTGACAGCAGGAACAATAACTTCATCGCCGGGTTGAAGTAATCCCATTTGTACCATTGTGGAAATCATAATGAGATTAGCAGATGATCCACTATTCGTCATGACACCATAATCTGCTCCTACATATGTCGCAAATGCGTCCTCATATTTCTCTACTTTTTCACCCATAGTGTATTGACCACTGAGAAGTACATCAATACCAGCTTTTAGTTCTTCTTTTCCCCATGTGTCTGTTGCAAGTTCATATTTCATTTTCATTGACCTCGATTGTGGTAATATTAAAACTATCAGAAAGATATCGTAGAGAAATAATATCACTTTCTGAAACGACAGGATTATCTTTGTTTATATAAATCTTTGTCCGATTCCGCCCTAAAACTGCAGCAGAAATAGTAAACATAGAAAAACCACCAATAACCAAATCTGAATACATACAAGAATACCAATCTGCAACTGGAGAATTAGACTTTAGAAGATTATTTTTGTACATTGGATAATATAGTTCTTCAATTCTCTGATGATCGTTTCCAATAAACAAAGCATCATCTTGAAAGTCATGAAAATAGATGCTCCAAAGTTGCCTATAAAAACTATCTGGAAGACATTTACGATCGCCATTGCGATAATGAAACAACAAATGACTGGATCGAAAAAGAAAATCTCTTTTCATTCGCCACAATGCTTCTTTCTTTACATCCGAAAAATATTTTATGAGAATCTCAAGATTTTCTTTCTTAAAACACCCAACCTTTTTTGTATCATCTACAAACTGTACTGGAACCCCGAGATCAAAGATTTGACTGAGATAGTCAACCTTAGAATGATCTGCTGTGTCTTTTGTATTGATATGAATTTCTTTCAATTCATGTCCAGTCATTTGAAGCTGAGCAAGACCAACAAGATATTCCATCACCTGTGTGCCAAGAGAACCTCTTACATTAAGAATCATTTCTTACTCCACAATGTGAGAACACCACGCGGGTGCTCTTCAAGTTCTTCAATCTCACAACCCAACTCCGCGGCCCAATATTCATAAAATTCAGGAAAATATCCAGTTGAATAGATATAAGGTTCTTGATGACGGTCACATTTCATTGGGCACGTAATAATAAACTTACCTTTATAGTCTGTTATTCTAACAAGCTCTTTAAGTAAGTCAACCGGATTTGGTATGTGTTCTAAAACTTCAGTCAGTAGAATATTTTCCATACTTCTATCATTAAAAGGCAAAGGTTGTGTTAGATCATGCTTTATATCTACATCATATTCGCCAAAATCAAGACTTATATATTCTAAACCATGAGCTTCACAAATAGACTTATAAGGCATCGGTCCAGCACCAACATCAAGAATAGCCTCTTTAGAACTGAGCTTTTGAATTTGGTTTGGAATCCATTCTTGTCGAAATGATTTATAATCTTGCATTATCAAAAGGTCTGCATAGGATAAGGAATACGAATTGAGCCATGAATAGCATCACGATATGTTGTTTCTGTTACGTCACCTCGACGATGAAAACCGAAGACATTTGCAATGATAAGAGTGTTTGCTTTGACTTTCATTTTCTGTGGCGACAATCCAAGTTTTCCAATTTCACTTTCATTGATTCTTAAACTTCCTTCATGATGACCGGCACCACGCCAGTCTTCATAGTTTTTATCAAAAGCATTTAATGACTGTTTATAATGCCAATCAATAATCTCTGGACTTTCCATAAGATCAACGGAACATGGAACATACTCGAATGCACCTTCTTCTACATCATTTGGAAAATACCAGAACTTTACAGCAGGGAAGAAAATATCAGAATGGAAAACCTTTTGAATATCGTTGTCGTCTGGTTTGTTTTCAATTCTCTGTAAAAAGATGTTTTCATAAAACAATTTTTCTGCTCCATCTGCTCGTTGCAGACCGGTAGCATTACAGACATACAACTTAATTAGATCATAGATCATAAGAAGATGCCCATCGGGTGTGGGCCGATTGAAAGGTTGCTTATTGACTGAAAATTTGTCAACTCTTGAAATTGAGAGATCTGCAACTTGCGTTAGATACTTTTCTAGAACATTATTGATTTGAACATATCCAAGAGTATGATACTTATTAGAGAACACACTTGTATGTGATCGGATAATTGAAGCATAATAAGAAAAGATCATACGAAAAACATGAAGACCGTTTTCAAGTTTTTCTTTCGTATAGACAACACCGTCTATGTTTTTATAGTTTGAGGTGAGTCTAACATATTCTTCTTCATCTTCTGTATAATTTAAAAGAAAAGAAATATTTTGAAGATTGCATTCACGTTGATATGGTGTAGAATTTGGATCTAGAAATTGCAGTTCGTTTTTCTTAATAGAAAAAAGCTGATCATCATTAAGATCTAATCCGTTCTGACATAAAAACCGGGTGAACAGAGGAATTCGCATACAACCGAGCCTGTGAAATATGCTCTGGTTTTCTGTGCCACTTTCCGTTGATATTGTCATTATAATAATTGTCCTCTTCTAATACATTATGAAAGAACTGCTGACGAACCTCTTCGTAGTTGCAGTCTCCTCTTGTCTTATGGAGAGAAATAACTTCTCTCTTGAAATTTTCTTTACCGTACTGCTCAACGTCTTCTAAGAGAGTCTTAGATGAGCCATAATAGTCTCTCCAATCGCTCTCTTTACGCTGTCTTCTTTTTCTGCCTTTGACTTTTCTTATGGAGAAGAAATATTTGCGACCAATGTATTTTTTACCAGTCAATGTATTTGTTATAATATAAACCATTCCCTCATATTTGTCAATGTCTTTTAATTCTTCTCCACGGAAAATCCATGGATTATTCTTCTTCATCAAAGAAAATATCGTCCTCCGCCTCTGATAATTCAAAACCACAGATAGGACAGAATTTTACTTCCAAATCGTCATTTTCTAATTCAATGGTTGATTCTTCAATACACTTTGGACAGATGATTGTATCGCTTACTGCGCCCATACTTCCTCCCAGCTTCCTTTGAGTGCTCCCTTAGCATAATCTGTTGCTCGATTCTCAAAGAAATTAGTATGAATCGGAGCATTGATAAGAGTTTCCACCCAAGGTAGTGGATTTCTTTTGACTTTGAAGATACCTTTGAGACCCATACTAATCAGACGGCGATCTGCGATATATCGAATGTATTTTTTGACCTCATCATCTCTTAAGCCTTGAATGGTACCCATCTGAAAAGCCAAATCAATGAATTGATCTTCAAGTTCAACCATCTTTTCACAGATGGAATAGATCTGTTCTTTTGTTTTGTCATTCCATTCACCGCGGTTTTCTTCAACAAGATATCGAAATAGCTTGATCATTGCTTCTGTATGCATTGTTTCATCAACAATAGACCAGGTAATAATCTGCCCCATACCTTTCATTTTTCCATGACGTGGAAAATTCAGAAGCATAATAAATGAGCTGAATAGAGCAAGACCTTCTGTAAATGCACTGATGGCTGCGATCTTAATTAAAGTGGATGCATTGTTTTCAATCTTCTCCATAAAGTATTCATGCTTCTGACGCATAGCATCATACTCATTGAATTCGTTGTAGGTTGACTCAGGCATCCCTAATGTTTCAATGAGGTGACTATAGGCTGCAACGTGTAAAGCCTCACGTGCACCAAATCCAAGAAGCATCATACGAATTTCGGGCTGCTGAAAATATGGGAGATAATTCTTAACATACCCACCAGCAACATCAAGATCTGACTGTGTAAAGAAACGAAAAATCTGTGTAAGGAAGTATTTTTCCTCCACAGATAATTTTGTCTTCCAATCTTTGATATCTTCCAGCATTGGAACTTCCGTATGCAACCAGTGAGATTGCTCATGCTTGAGCCAGATGTCGTAGAATTCTGGATATTGAAACGGTTTGAAATATTCGCGTGGTTCTGTAAGCTTAAGCTTCTTCATTGATTGTTGCTCTATCGTTAGGTAACACTTCTGTTAGCAACTTCTTATCACCATACTGTTTGGCAACTTCTTCGTTGTAATAAGGAGATGGTTTCATTGGGCAACCGCCAACACATTGTGTCCAATCATCGCCACTGTTTTTGCCGCATTTTGGACAAATTAGCTTATTTTCTGCTTCAAACATTCTTCTACCTCTAAGTTTATTGTACCACATACTGGATATTGCCCAGGCTTAATTCTCGACGTAACGATCATATCAGGTTCTGTGGATGTGTCGTTACCATTTATATATCCTCTTTTCCAAGCATACTCTGGATTAAATCTTGCTCTGCATCCTTTACAGTTAATCAGTGACATTTATAAAAGGTCTCCTATCTGCCCATCAACAATATCATCAATTTTTTATCCTTCACAAGCTAAACAGGTTTCTCCATCAGCAACCTGAGTAAGATCAATCTCTTGAATAATCTCACGTTCGATTCGTTTTGCAATTTTATCTGCTTTCCCAATCTTATCAGAACGACAATAATATAAAGTCTTCAATCCAGATTTCCAAGCTAGGAAATGAACAGCATGAAGATACTTAATGTTAGTGTCTGGTCTAAAAAATAAATTAACAGACTGTGCTTGATCAATGAATTGCTGTCTATCAGCAGCATGTTCAATCAACCATCTTTGATCAATTTCCATGGCAGTCTTGAAGATATCTTTTTCTAAGTCAGAAAGAAACTTCAAATGCTGTACAGATCCATCGTTTGAAATGATAGATGACCATATTTCATCATAATCTAATTTGGTATTTTCTGTACACTTGTTTTTAATCAGTTCGTCAAGATATTTGTTCTTTGCGAAATGAGAACCGGAAAGTGTATCCTGTCTGTAGGCGTTTGCTCTAAACGGTTCAATAGAAGGTGATGTATTTCCCATGATAATTGAGCTTGAAGCGTTCGGTGCAATTGCCATAAGATGAGAAAATCTTTTTCCGGTTCCGACTGCATCTGGAGCTTCTCCTCTCTTTTCAGCAAGAACTTCGTTAGCTTCATCGAGGTTGCTTCTGATGTGTTTGAAGATTCTCATATTGGCAGATTTAGCCATAGCGCTCTCAAAAGGAATTCCTTTCTTTTGAAGATATGCATGAAAACCAAGAGCACCGACACCAATTGATCTCTCACGCATGGCAGAAAACTTAGCACGACTAATAGTATCTGGTGCAAGATTGATAAAGACAGTCAGTACATTATCAAGCATTTCAGCTACATCAAGAATAAACTGAGGATTCTTAGACCAAGCATCATAGTGTTCAAGGTTCAAAGAAGACAGACAGCAAACAGCTGTTCGATCTTTTGATGTTGGAAGAATGATTTCTGAACACAAATTCGATTGATTAATTGTCAATCCTTGATCTTTAAGAAACTGTGGCAACCCGCGCCGGGATGTATCAATGAAATGCAAATATGGTTCTCCGGTCATCATTCGCAATTCGATGATCTTTTGCCAAAGACTACGAGCACTAAGTGTCTCTATTATTTCTTTAGAGTGCGGATCAATCAATGGCCAACTGTCATCTGCGTTTGGATCTTTCATACAATTCTCAATCAGCTCCATAAAGTCATCTGTGATATTGACTCCATGATGAAGATTAAGACAGCGAAGGTTCTGATCACCAGTCGGTTTACGCATTTCAAGAAACTGAATAATGTCTGGATGGCTAATATCTAAATAAACAGCGTATGATCCACGGCGAGTTTTACCCTGTCGAAAAGCAAGAGAACTTGCATCATACATTTTGAGATGAGTTGAAACACCAGTAGATTTATCGTCACTTGAACGAATACCAAAACCAATACCAACACCGCCGCCGAGCATTGACAACCAATTTGTTTCACTAAGTGTATCAACCAATCCCTCTGCTGTATCATCAATATAGTTCAGATAACAGGAAATAGGCAAGCCTTTTTTAGCACGGCCATATGATAGAATTGGAGTACTAAAAGACAACCAATGCTTTGAAGAATAATCATACAGCCTTTGTGCATGATCATCATCTGTAGCAAATGTCTTTGATACAAATGCAAATCTTTCTTGAGGCGTCTGTTCGTCTTCTTTCATGTACGATTCTTTAAGACGCGTGATACCAGCCTCTCCAATCAATGCATCTCTGTTTGGCTCAAGTTTGATTCCTAGATATTCCATTTAGTCTCCTTGTACGCAATAATTGATATATGGAAAGATCTTTCCAAGTTCATCCGCAGTCATCAGTGCAATTTCTCGATGTTCTTTCTGAGTACCGTTTCCACTACGTAACTGAATGTAATGAATCCAACTACGAAGAGAACCTTTCATATACATCTTACTCATGGTCATACCTTCAGGCAACACAGCCCGAGCTTGTTCTTTAGCAATACCATGCTCAATAGCCCATGCATATTTTCTCTTTGCAGACTCCACATGTTCTTCTTGAAGACGTTCCCATTCAGCAATAAGCTCATCATCACCATCTTCAAGTTCAATACTATTCTGACGATTTTTCTTGTCTTGCAAACGAGCTTCTCGAACCAAGAAATCCAACGACTTAGTTGGATCAGCATAACGTTGTGAGAACTCCTGAAAAGAAAAAGATCGGTGACGAAGAATCTGTCGACCGATATCTCTTGTGGTAATAATTTCTAACGTTGCATCAACCATCTCAAAGACTGACCAATGCTGATTTTTGGCACAATAAGAGACAAGCTTTTCTGCCGTTTCGTTATTATGCTGATTAGAAGGATTTGAGACGCGAGCTGTATAAGCAATCATCTCAAGTGTATTCATTCCAGATAATTCATCACATGCTGGCTGTGTATAACTTACCAGTTTCACGCTTGGTTGCATATTTTTTCCACTTCATAAAGTTGAGATAAAATTCTGGCCCATGATATGCATGTTTATTTATCAGAGTCAGAATATCTTTTACAGACATACCAGACATAATCATTTCATTAATGTCTTTTCCATCTGTCTTTGGCCACACAACGATTGAAAATCCCATATCCGCAGCTTTCTCCATTGTGTATGCGATATGCTTATTGCGTGGCTGATTGTCAAAAATAAGTACTGTGTTTTTACGATTTTTTACAATTGGATATACAGCTAATAGATTTGAATTACCAACTGCAAGAGAATTTGGGAGAAAGAGAGAGTCAATAACACCCTCGACCACATAGATACGCTCGGCACGATTAACTCTTGGAATGTTGTAAACAAAAGGATAATTGTCGAGAAGACGAAAGGCTGTATATCTCATGTTTGTTTTACCACTGATATCTCTACCAGTAAACCCGATCAATCGACCACGGCGTGTATATGCTGGAAAGATAATACGAGGTCCATCATCATGAAGTCTATCTGGTGTAACTCTCTCTTTTAGAGATGAATGTACTTCAAGAAGTTTCTGTGAATTGTCACAATAAAACAATTCACTTAGAAATTCTTTTGGAATCTTTCTTTCACGCATGTATACGCGTGCAGGATGATCTTCTTCAAGAAAAGAAAGTTTTGGAAACAGTGCATCTAATCCAGAAGATCGAACAATATTCTTTTTCTTTGAGACAACCTTGACATCTTCTCTTCCTGAAGATTTGAATTTCTCAAGTCTATAAGAATTATACAATGCTCCATTTGCGTCTTTAAGAAAATTCTCGAACGACATACCAGCGTTGCAATTATGGCAACGATAGTTTAGTTTTCCCTTCTTCACATAAAAGTATCCACGCATCTTGCGTTTGTTCTTTTGTGAATCACCACAAATTGGACATCTTAATGAAGCAAGAAATGGATTTCGTTGCTTAATTTTATGCACTGGAAAATTTGTAGTGAGAAGAAGTTGTGCGTATTTAATATCAATGTGATTCATAATAGACATATTATACTAATTACACTATAGTGTAAACCCAGAAAACATTCTCTGGAAAAAAAGTTGACAACGGTTTCGTTGATGTTTATATTAGTATCTGTACCATGGAAACAATGGTTTAGCTTCTTTTAGGACCATTATTAACGTAAAGCCCAAACCAACCTGCACCAATACCAACAACAGTTGAAACAAATCCTGCTTGCTGTGTGGTGGGACTGTCTAGAGACATAAACCAATCTGTTGCATTAAAAAGAAGAACAATGTATGCAATGATAAAGATACGTGGGAAGATACGCCATTCATTAACAGCTAATGCAAGACCAGATATCTTTGAAAAGAGAGCATCTGACATTTTAACCTCCAATGAAGAAGGTTTTAATTGAGTTGAAAGCAAATGATATAAACGCACCAATACCAGCAGCCAGACCTAGAGCAAAGATCTTTGTGTTTTCCAGTTTGGTAATTCTAGCATCAAGTTCATTTGTTTCTTTTCTACGATCTGTCTGTTCAGTAAGAACAGCAAGCTTATTTGATGCGGTCTCTGCTTCGTTTTGTGTCAGTCGATTTTCATGGAGTAAAACAACACGGCGGACTTCTTCCGCAATTTCAGAAAGTTTGTCAATAGTTATATCCATTTTATTGATAATTTCTTTAAAACTATTGAGATCTGCCTGTACGACAGCTACATTGGTTTTAATATCAGCAAAATCGGCGTCTATTTTTTTACGTTCTTCCATTATTGTTCTTCTTATTTTTGGAGCTAACTAACATACTATTTATAATTAGCGGTTGTTGAAGTCCTCAATGGATTTTTCCAGTTCTTTCTTTGCTGTTTCAAGATTATCGAGATTGCCTTCATTAGACTCATAATATTTCTTATAAGCTTCAATGAGAAGTTTTTGCTGTTCAATGAGTGACATTGTCTTTTTTGTATTTACAGAAAGTGTTTCATATCCACGATCTGTCAATCCAAAAAAGACAGGTGTGTAATCTTTATCTGTAATTTCTTTGAACTTCTGGTCTGTATTAAATTCTGTGACAATATGCCATTCAAGAGGCTCAAGTTGAATTTGATCTACAGATGTAGTGTTGAGTTTCTCGCGAGGAATCTCAAGTTGTGCTACGGATCCAACATCAAATGTCTTCGTGCAGCTACTCAACGATAAGATTAGGATTAGCGATAGAAGGACAAGATGTGTTACTCTTGCTCGGCCGATCTGCATTGATTTCTTCTCCTGTCAAAGGAGCTCCGGACAAAATTTCAAAGCATCTGTTTACGTCCGATGTTCCTTTATTGATTACTTTCTCTATGAGCTCTGGACGACCGACGGCAAGTTTACCTATATCTCTTTCACCCAAAAGCTTAGAGGTCTTATTGAATTTATCCTGAAGATCAGAAATTCCATCACGTGCTTTTTTAAGATCTTCGTTAAGATTAGATATAATAGCATTTTTACGTTCGGAATCTTCTATCATCTGATTGATGGTTTCTTGTTGTTTCAAAGTCGTCTGTTCAAGCTTCACTGTTTGTTCAATTCGTGCTGCAAGTTCATTTTGAAGATTTGTGACATAAACATATCCTGCATATATGACACCACCGATAGCTGCAAGTGCAAGGCCACCAATTGCAATTTTTTGAATAAGAGGATTGGCAAGAAGCTGTATCATTATGCAATCAATCCTGTATTGTAAACTGTTCCTGCATCTGTTTTTAGAGCAGTAAGAACAGACTTACGATTTTGTGCAGGAGAAACATAACTTACATGAACCCAGCCACTCATCGGTTT
>Ga0208644_1000970_pt1 | contig 25000 bp, 39 predicted proteins | sample VirMetDEL_Nov_18_FD_184517 | JGI IMG/M metagenome (GOLD analysis project Ga0208644, IMG submission 184517) | Aqueous microbial communities from the Delaware River and Bay under freshwater to marine salinity gradient to study organic matter... | ecosystem: Environmental > Aquatic > Marine >...
TTGCCCTATCAATACATTCCCACCCGAGTCTATGCGCAGGCGTTCGGTGTTGTTAGTACCAAACATAACTGGAGCATTTTCATAATTCCAAATTAAAGCTGTTCCGTCTGAATCAAGATTGCCTATTATAAGTCCATCTGCTGAACCTTGTCCTGTCGTATTATTTGTTATTTTTAAATAATTTGTTCCTGCTTTATGTAAATGCAAAGTTTCATCAGGACTCGTAGTACCTATTCCTACGTTGCCACTTGAGTCGATACGCATTCGTTCGGTGATATTTGTCATAAACTTAATACCCCCTGCTTGTGCATTCAAGAAAAGCCCATTACTTGAAGCAGTACCAGTAGAAATTGCACCTGCATCTTGCCAAGCACCCACCGTTGAATATGTTGAACTAAAAGCAGCTATGTCTATCCTTGCTGAATCGCTTTCTAAATACATCCTTGCATTGGCAGCATTACCTGCATTTGTATTTACAATTCTTATAGCATTATTGCCATCAATAGCTTTTTGGAGTTCCAATGTTTCTGAAGGACTCGTAGTACCTATTCCTACGTTGCCACTTGAGTCTATGGTCATTTTTGGAGAACCATCTAAAACAAATACTAAATCTGAATCTGCTTGTACGTTTCCTGCATCTACTTTAAACTGAACTTCACCAGTAGCTGTGCCTATTATTTCGTGATACAATCCTGAAACATCGCTATCTTCTAATCTTATAGCTGGGACAGAATCTTTAACGTGAATAATTCTTTGCGGACTCGTAGTCCCTATACCTAAACTCGCAGCACTCGCATCCCAGTAAAATGCTTCGTTGTTAGAAGTATCTCTAAAGGATACATCGCCTCCGCTTGTAATACGCATTCGTTCATCTCCTGAATGTGTACCAAATCTTATAATGTCAGCAACACCACCATCATCTCCATAAGTACCAATAAAAGTACCATTTGTAAAATGACCAATATGTAATCTTCCATCGCCTGCCGTTCCTGTTTCTATTGATATTTGATTAGTGTTTGAATCAATTTGTAGTTTTCCATTAGTAGGATTCGTAGTGCCTATTCCCACTCGATTGTCAGCACTATCAACGTATAAAGTGTTAGTGTCTACTGTAAGGTCGCCGACTATATTTAAACTATCACTTAAATCCCAACGTGAATCGCCGTAGGTATATAGAAATGACTGGTTTGTTGTCCCAGTTACTTCAACTTCAATCCCTGCATTTGTGGTGTTGTATTGGGTGTCCGCACTTGCGCGGTTCAACAATAAAATATTATCTTCAAACTGTACCGTTTCGGTGTTTAGCGTTACCGTAGTACCTTGTATAGTTAAATCACCCGTAACGATTAAACTTCCGTCAATAGTCCCCCCACTTGTTGTAAATACCGTTTTCCAACCACCGTCATAAAATTCAATCTTGCCAATAGTCGAATTATAACGCAATAAACCGTTTGTTGGGGTCGGGCGGTTTGCCGTAGTTCCAACGGGTAGGGCAACACCGTCGGTGCGACTTGAAACATCCAAAGAATAACTTGGTGCGCTTCCAATACCAAAAACCCCGTCCGTGTCTATATAAACGCCAAAGTCGTTGCCGTTACCATCCGATAGAAGTTTGGCGGTTGCACTTGCTTCGGTTGAATCGCTTGTTTTAATTAGCGATTTGTAGGTGTTTTTTATCTGTTTTCCCGTTAATGAAGTCCCCATTTATTTATTTTTTACAAATTTAATCATTTTCGTAGGTACGCAACGCATTGTCCAGCCGTAACCGTTATATTTGTGATATTACCGCGTATCGAATGAAAGTCTTTTAAAGTTAAGTCAGTTACCGTAGTGTCACCGCCTTCGGTTAAATTAGTGAAACTTAAAGTGGTGTTACCAAGTGATTCAATAAGCCCATAAATTTCACCTTCTGGCGATGTATTTGTACCACCTGAATCTAAATACCTAAAGCCGTAGTCGCCAAAAGTTAGACGATAAAACTTGTTTGCCGAATATAAATCCCTTGTTGCCATATCTATTTACCTTGTCCTTTATATTTTTTTTTGTACCCCGTTTGACCGATCGAAGCATTTTTTGAATGCACTCCCGGACGTTTGGTTGTACTTTTTTTTCTATAAGTGTTTACCGGTGCTTTTGCCATTGTTGGTTTATTTTGTTTTATCTTTTAGCTTTTCGTAGGTTCTTAAACCACCAAGGCCTAACATTCCCATCAAAACGGTAAACAAACTATTGGTGTCAAATTCGATCGGATTCATATCGGTGTAAGCCATCAAAAGCGGCATTGCAATATAATGAAAACCAAACGCAAAGGCGCAAATCCATCCAACCATTGGTCGCCATCCCGAAACAAATATTGATCGGTGTTGCGCTTCGACTTTGTTAATTTCCGATTGCAATTCAATAATCGTTTTAGGGTCAAGTTCTTTTCCCTTTATTGCTTCTCGGATTTCCCAAGCAAGTCCACCAATTGGCGATTTATCCTTTTTACCGCCCCCTAAAAGACCCAATAACAATTTAAGCATATAATTCGTAGTTTGTTTTTTTGCCTTTCTTAAAAGCCTTTAAAATGCGGTTACGGTTGCCATTTGGACTAACATAAGAAACGTGAACCCAATCGGGGTTTTCGTCATCGCCAAATTCCCAAATTAGTTGGTCGAAATTTAAGTTGTCTTTTATGTAGTTAAATAAATCCGCGTTGGTTTTTTCACCCAATGCGTCAATATCAATGGCTTGTCCTTTTGTGTGTTGGCTTGTTGGTTTTGACCCTATGGCTTCACAAAGTTCTGCGCTGCGGTAAAAACTATTGACCCGAATCGGTTCGCCCGCCCATTCGCGTAATGGCTCAAATATTTCTTTTGCCAATTTTTTCATCGCAACAATTTCTTGTTGTCCGGGTTCATTGGCGATTTCCTTTTTTTTAGCGGTTGCCGAATGGGTTGCTTCGGCCCAACTTATATGTTTGCTTATATACGCCATACTAATTGAATAAAACTACTAATCCGGTAAATACAATTAAAATAACAGCCAACAAAACAAATTTGTCAAACGGGTTGCCATTCCATTTTTTTATCGCCCAATTTTTTACAATGTTTAAATATTTCATATTATTTACGTTTTTTATTATCGTTTTCGCGTTGAATCCATTCCAAATCCTTCATAAAATCGCGCATTTCAAGTTTTATTTCTTGGAAATCCGATTCAAGTTTTCTTTGCGCGGGCCAAGTGTATTTTTGTTCGTTTTCTTTTAGTTTTTTAATAGCCGTATCGTTTGATTCAATTTTGGCGCTTAATGTATAATAAGAACCCACAATTGACGCAAACATAGCCAAGAAACTAATTATTTGCATAGGCGACACCGAAAAGTCCGCTTTGCCGTCGCCGTTAATATCTATTTTGCTCATTGTTTTGTATTGTTTTTTATATCTTTTAAATCTTTAAAAACCCTAATAACAAGGGTCACAATTGTAAGGACAAGCATAATTGTTTTTAGTATTGGATTTATTTGTTCTAAACTTGTAAAAAACAAACTAAAAATTGCTAATCCATAAGTTTTAAAATCGTCCATCGTTATATTTTTTGTACACGGTTTGATATTTCAATTATTGCTCTAAAATAGGTGTCAAATTCTTCGTAGTCTTCCAAATAACGCACACGATCCATTGTCGTTGTATAAACATTAAATCCTTCGGCCGATAAATCTTCGTTGGTTCTTGTTCGTATAATATCCAAAACTTGATCGACAACAAGATTTAATTGATATTCACCACCTTCGTCGCCCTGAAAAGAAGTAACGCATTCAATTTTTGTAATTAGTTCCGTTGTATAGCTTGTATTGTTTTGGTCAATTTCATTGCCTTCGTGGCTATAAATACGGATAAAAGGCGTCGATGCGTCCGAAGGTACACGATTGTAAATTGGAACGCTTGCGGCGTTTAAAGTGACGTTTCCATTTAGGGCGTCAATGTATTTTTTTCTTATATGGTGAAACGCTTCGCGCATTATATTATCTTTTTAAGTTTTGTGTCAATATTTTTTAAAAGAATTTTTAATTGTCGTCTTATGCTATTAAAAAAATAAGGTCGCGCCGGTAAATTTACCTTTTTGACTCCTTTGCCTTTAAATTGCATTGCATAGCTTTCCGGAATTCCCAATTGCTTTAATTGTTCTAAATCTACAAAACGACCAGTTCCAAATTCAACATATGGGGCATAGTGCTTACCGGCTTCAAAAACCACTTGTTTATTTTGGGCGCTTACGTCTATGCTTTTTTGTAGGTCACCTTCTTTAAATGGTACAATGGCCCGCATTTCCTTTTGGGTTTTATGTGCAAAGTCGCCAAGCATATCCGACAATTCCTGTTTGTCAAGATTTCGAAGTTGTTTCATTTTGTTTTGCAACTTCGCCAAATCCGCTTTGTTTATATATGCACCCCCCGCCATATTAATCCAATTTTAACGCTTCAATTTGTGTGAATTGATCCAATTGTGATTCAAATATTCCAGTCACACGGTATTCGCCGGTTTTACCTTCGATCGTTAACAAACGGTCAATTGAAATATATTCGTCCGCCGTCTTTTTACGCACAATAATTCTTATTTCCAATTGTCTTTGGCGTTTATACCCGTCAACTTCAACGTCGCCTTTCTTTTCAACTACCCGCCCCCATATTGTGGCCAAGGTTGATTTTATCGAAGTAGTCCCACCGTAACCGTCCGAAGTTTTGGTTAATTGTTTTATTGAAATGCGTTTGTTTAGGCGTCCGGAATCCATTATATAAACATATTTTTATAAGACGATAAAATTGTTTTTACGTTTGAAGGTACTTCGACAAAATTTACACCTTGCATAACGGAAAAATCCGCACGGTTGTCATAATACGTTGAAGTCAATTGTAAAATGGCCTGTATTAACAAACTGTCATTCATTCCGGCGGTTACATAGGTAACTTGTATTTCTTTTGCCGGTAATTGATTTAGTTCGATAATTTCATTATCAAGACCGCGACCGGTATAACTTGCCGTTGATCCTTCAACCGTTACGGTCGAAATAGATGCTACCGGCGCAAATGGTAAATTGATTCTTGTCGATGCAAATGGCAAATAATAAGTGCGGTTTTTTGCGACAATATCTTTTCCAATATAGTTTTCGCACCAAATACGCGCTTGGGTTATCATTCGCCCAATGATTGTATCGTCGTCCGAAGTGTCAATTCTTGCAAAATCTTTTACGTCTGAAGTAGTCACGATTTCGCTTCCGGTCGTTGAATTAATTTTAACTTGACTATGAAAATCATTCGGTGGTTCGCTATAATATAAACTTTGATAGTAGGCCATTATTTAGACTTTTTAGTTGTACGTTTTCTTGGCGCTTTTGCTTCTTTGGTTTCTTTAGCGGCCTTTTCTTCTTTGACCACCGGGGTTTCGTAAACAACGCCAATTCCCTTTTGTATATAATGACGACCAAGTTTATCGTCCAAATCGTGAATTTCGCCTTCTTTACGCCATCCGCCCTGACTAATAACGTCCTTTTTAATAAGTATTTTCATAGGATTGTATTTAGTACAAAGATAAAAAAAAGCGCCGTAATGATTTACGACGCCCCATCGAACATAAAACTATTGAATGAAAGTAACCTTTTACAGATCAAAAGCAAAGTTATTAAAAAAATCTTTATGTTTTCCTACCGGCGACAAACGCACCGATTGCATTTCGCCAATGTTTGGAAACACAAAAAAACCTTTGTAGTATTCAACCCACACGGCAAAGAAATCCACCTTGTCAATGCTATAATCACTTTTTGAATTTTGAAGGCGACAATGGACGGTTGTGTGGTGTTTGTCCGGTAATTTAGTCGTCGATTTTATTTGCACACGAATAAGACGATCGCCGGTGTCAACAATACAGTCATAAATTGAAGAATCCATTAATGGAAAAGAAACTTCGTGACCGTGGCGCATACATTCGACGGCAAACATATATTCAGCGACGCATCCGCGTTTGTTATTGTCCACGTTTAATTCAATTTGTTGCTTTTTTTAATTTGGTTCATATAAAGTTATAAAAAAAACGCCGAATAATTAAATCCGACGTTTTCTAACCAAGTGAATGAAAAAAAGCTATTTATTAGCTATCCGTTTTAGATAGTTGTCCCAATATACAATTTTTTTATAAGATTTGTCAATTCTTTTCATAGAATCTTCAAATGTGTCTTTGTTTTGTTTTTGTTTTTCCATTTTTAGTGATTTTTAGAACGGTAAATTAAAAGTGAAAATAATAACATTAATATCGCGTCTATATGCGCCTCAAATTTATAAACTAATCTAAACGCCCATAGTATAAATAAAACTACAAGAAACGCCCGGACAATGCCTTGTATTTGTTCTTTTTCCATTATGTCCAAGCTAAAATTGAAATTGTTGTTGCGATTGCCAAGGCGACCAAAAAGGCCGCAACTTCTTTAAGTAGTGCTTTCATATTTTTACGGTTTTGTTTTTTAGTGATTTTCTTTACTATATAATGATTTTTCATAATGTTTGATTTAAAATACTGATTCGTTTTCGTATAAATTGTCTTCGATTTTATCGTGAATCCAATCGTTGTAAAATTCCATTGAAACTTCTTCGCCGTTTACCTCTACATAGTAAGGTTCAATTTCTAAATAAGAAGGCGTATCATAATCGCCACGATCATAATAAACTTTGTACTCAACTAAAATCGTGTAGTCGTTTCCTTTGAATGTGTAAGTGTTTGTTTCCATAATGTTTTGTTTTTAATCTAATAACATTTTTAATGCCTTTGGTCTATTGCCAACGATTTTTGCAATTTCATCGCGTGCGTCTAATGCGTGAGATGCTTCGCATTCAATAATTAATGATTTTGGGGAATTGTGAAAGTGTACTTTGAATTTCATAATGTTTTGTTTTTAATTATACCGCAATATATAAAAAATTATATATATACAACAAATTTTATATAAAATATTTTTTAAAATAAAAAAAGGGGTAACCGTAAGGCCCCCCCCTTTAATTACAAAACAACCGTTAGAATTAAGCGGTTTCAAGTGCAGCTTTCGCGGTGCTAAATGTACCTTGAACAATTGCATTTGGTGCGTAGTTTGTAAGCGCAACGCGTTCTTGAGCGCGTACAGTAACAAACCCGTCACGGAAGTTGGTGGAATCTTCGCGTGAAAATTCGATACCAAGACCGTCACGAATCCAAAGTTGTGTCGCCAATGACAAGTTTCCTACAAGGAATTTTCCGGCCGTTACGGCAGTTGAAAGTACAATTGGCACACCCATAATTGCGGGTTGAACACCTTGGATAATTTGGTTTCTAAGGTATTCGTTCGCAGTTGACTTCAACAATACGATTTTGTGGAAATCGGTTGGGTTCAAAAGGATTGTATCCGCTTGGTAGTTAGACAAATTAAGTTGATTCAAAGCAACAGTCAAAACGTCAAATTCATTTGCGCTTTCGATTGCTAATGCAAATGATCCCGCAGAAAATGCCGCACCGTCAGTAAATAAACCGTCAAGATTTGGCGAAGAACCGTCACCGTTAAGGATTTCGTTGTCTTCGGCTGAAAGTACTTTTCCGGGTACGCGTGCAGACAAATAAGAAGTAAGTTGTGGGGTATCCGCCAACATTTCTTCTGTCAAACGCATATAAGTACCGATTTTTTCAACATTTACGCTTGTTGCGGTAATGTCGAAATCACTTTGTCCAAGTGTTGAACCTTGGGCAGTTGCAGCCGCGTTGTCAGCATATCCGCTTTCTTTAGGGAAACGAATAGTTTGCGCGTCAGTTGAACCGATAGGCAATAAAGTACGAATGTGAGTACTTCTTGAAGGGTCAAACTTAATGTTTGGAACCACAGTTTCACCGGCAACAACACCCGTGTAATCCGCGGCCATTGTCATATCCGCTTTTACTTCAAAACGTGCGGCGTTGCTATTTCCTTTAAGCATTGCATCAATAGAACCGTTTTTCAATGATTCTTCGATTGCGGCTTTAAAAGATTTTGTAGTTGCGCCACTAAATGTTTTTTTAGACTCCATTTCGATCGCGTCCATTCTTTTTGTAGCCGCTTCGAATTTTTCGTTGTAAGAATTAGTCAAGTTGGAAATTTCGCTTTTCAAAGACGCTTCGATTTCGCCGTTGGCGTTATCTTTAGCCGCGTGAAACGCTTTTTCAATCTTTGAATCTACAAGATCACCAATTTGATCCAATTGTTTTTTTAGATTTTCGTCCATTTCTTTATTTTTTTAGAACGTTAAACAAATATTGATAGATTTCTGAATTGTCAGCTTTTACGACTTGCGGCTTCGTGACTTCAATATCGTTCGGCGAAGTGCTTAATTGTGCAAAAATTGACTTTAGTTTTAAAATTTCAGCTTCCAAGGCATAACCAAGGTCATCCGAAATTTCGCCTTTGCGAATTAGTTTCGCAATATTGTCAAACCTTTTTAAAAGTTTGGTTTGGTCAACGTTTCCTTTTACGTCCAAAATCATTGCTTGGTCGTTTGCCGCTAATGTAACGGCGGAAACTTCAAACAATTTAACTTCGGTAATATTTCGGATACCGTCAACCATTTCTTTTTGTAGTGGTAAAATTCCAACGCTATTTTCGGTAATGACCCCCGCCTTTATTAATTCAATGACGTCTTCACCTAAACGGGTCTTCGCAATTTGTGCTTCGAAAACCAATCCTTTGGCGTCTTCTTCTAAATGTACCATTTTTCCAAGTGGTTTGTCCATATCGTGTTGGTATAAATACTTCACACGGCGACCGTTTTCTTGGATAGTTTTAGAATAAGCGCCTTTTCGAATTATATCGTTATCGGAATCTTTATTGTCAAACACCGAAGCGTAGCCTTTCACAATTCCGGCTTTCTTGTCGGCGTCTATGACTTCGCCCATTGGCGATTGTTTATAGATAATTGTATTCATATTGCAAAGATATTAATTTTCAATTTGTTTAAATTTCATCGCCGTCAATCAATTCTTCAATAATTGCTTGCGTTGCCAGTCCAAAACCAATACCGGTCAAATCCGTAATGGCTTGGGCGTCGGGTTTACGTTCAAACGTCAAATAACAATTACAATTGATTCGATTCGATGCGCTTGACCTTGGATCGCCGGGCATACTTAAAGGTTCGCCGTCAACAACAAAATTTTCCTTAAATCCTACTTTTTGTGTGTGTGCGGAAATATGCCAATCGCGTGAATTTCTAAAATTGCAATTCCAAACTTTATTTGTCCCGTCTTCACCAAAAAATGTTTTTGCACTTTGGGCGGTTCCTAAATTAGCGACATAATTCCCTTCGGTTTTAACTATTCGAAGCGCTTGCCATTCTGATAACGTCGCAAAACGCTTTTTTAAAATACGCGCCTTTACAACACTATTTTGGTTTGTAAATTCCGGGTCGGTCAATAGTTTCTTCAGGTTCTTTTGAAATTCGTTTTTTGCGGTTCCTTGGACAATTGGTGCAAGTGCAGCGCTTAATTTTGTCCCTTCGTTGGCAAATACTTCGTTCCAAATTTCTTCGTAGGCTTTTATGTTAGTGTTTTTTTGAATATACTTTTCGTAATTTTTAGAATACCAAATGGCGAATCTTGTCCCAATATTTTGGTAAATGCTTTTGTATTGTTCTTTTATTTCGCCTAATCTAAAAACGCCGTCTAAATTATCATATTGACCGCTTTGTAAATATTGATCGGTCGCTTTTTTATATTGACCTTCAAAATATTTTCGAAGTTTTAGCGTTTCTAAATTTACCGCAATTGATAATTGGCGCAAATAATCCTTTTCATATTTCGCAACCGACTTTTGTTCTCGGCGGTCATATATGTCATAACAAACCGCAACGCGTTGTTCTACGTCGTCAAAGTCCCGAACAATTTCCGGGTCAATGACACACCGTTGAATAAAGTTGTCTTCTTCTTCGTTACGATAAGGCTTTGGTAACGGCATACCTATTTATTTTTTTTGGCAACGCAATACCTACTCATTTTCCGATATACGCTTGGCCCATTCGACCATTGCAGACCCCCCCCATAGGTTATAAGCAACATATCCGCGATCCTTCCACGGTTCGTCTTTGTATTGCGGGTCAATTTGTGCATTGTCTTTGTGGCGGCTTAAAAAACTATGTACGCGCTTTACGGTTGACAATGACAAGGCTTCGCGTTTTGCCAATTGATTTGCGCGTGTCCAACCAACTTCGGTTCCGCCTTTTACAACATCACGGCCGTATTTTTCGCGCCATTCCAACATTCTTTTTGCGTTGTTGGTTGCGCCTTGTGGGTAATTGTCAAAACTTTCTTCTTTTTGAATCGGTTCGTTGTATTCTTCGGCTTCGTCGTCGTTTTGGTGTTCGGCGCTTTCTTGAATTTCACGGTCTTGATAATATTCGGCCAAACGATTTGCAAGTGCGGCTTCATATTCTTCGTGCGTTTCAAAAGGCATAAAAACCGTGTTTCCATTATGAAGGTGAACGTGATATTCACCGGTTCCACCCATTTCAATACATCTTTGACGTGCTTCGGCGATCGTCGTGTACATATTCAACATTCCGGCAACCAAACGCTTTTCAGTTGGTTCGTCGGCGGGAATCGTTGGAAGTTCAAAGTCGGGTAAATCAGTATTTTTTACCGGAAGCAAATTTGACGGTATATAATAGTCGTCCATTGCGGGCGTGTCTTCGTCTTTTCCGTAATTCATAGCTTGGCGCTTTTCGTTAGGCGTAAGCCACCAAGCGGCGGTCATTTGATTAACCACCTTTTCGGTTTCTTCTTGTAGTTCGGGAATTACCGACGTGTCGAAGTCAATAAATAAATTGTCACCAAATTTAGGCGCCAACCAACGGTTTAATTCGTCGCGGATTTTAAGAAGTTCAGGAATTACCGCGTTGGTGTACATCATTTTTCGCGCTTCTTTGACGTTGTTATATGTTGCGCTTTCGACGTTGTTTAATAAAACCGCCGGAATATTGTAAATATTACAAAGGTCTTTTATCGTGGTGTTATATTGTTCTATAAGCGACAAATCAGACGCGTTCAATCCGAAATTTACCCAAGATAGTTTTTTAGGTGTAATGATAACGTCACCGGCGTTGTTTGAACCTTGGTATTGTTGTTTAAATTTTTCTTTTAGTTGTCGCGCTTGTACTTCGTTAAGGTCGCCTTCTTCGGACATTAGCACACCACGGGCCGTTTGATTTTGTAAATATCTAACGCCGGTTGTAAGTGCTTCATTGTTTGCGTCCATTGATCGAAGTCCGGCTTTAAGCGGTGACATTCCGTACATTGATTGACCACTTCCATCGTAATCCGGATTAAAATCTTTGATATGACAAACATCGTCGGCTTCCATTCTATAAGTGCCATTGTATTCCATTGTATAGAAATTAACGGGGCGCATTAAACCGCCGGAATGTATTTCAATGGCTTGTGAAGGCAAAACATAAAGTTCACCGTATTTCGATGCGTTTGCACCCGTGTCGGGGCCAATTCCGTAGATATAACGGTTTCCCGTAAGTTTTCCGAATGCAATTAATTCGGTGATAAAAGACGCATAACTTTGGGCCGGATTTGGTCGTTCTAAAAGTTCGTGAAGTTCGGTATCTTGTAATTCAACAAGGGCATTTTTTAAACTTATTTGTGCTTTGTACTGACTATTTCCGTCAAATGATCCCGAAGTAAGTGCTTTATATCTTTTTAATTCGTTTGAATTTTGTACTTCATAAACTTGAAAAGGAACCGTTGAAGCGGCTTTTGTGATTAAATTAATAATCGCGTAAACCGTTGAATTGAATCTATACCCTTTATCAATGTAAGTATTATCATTTTCGGCGCTTGTCACTAAAGTTTCGCCAAGGAAATTGTATATCGCCCTATTGAAAGCGGCGTTGGTTTGTTGTGAATTTTTACCGACCAAACCTTTTAATCTATCGAAAAAAGATGCCATTAAGTTGAAAGTTTTTACAAAAATACTAATTATATAACAAAGAAATCCGCTCGCTTCGAATATTGCGAATAAACCGCATATCTTATCGCGTCCATCAAGTGGTTGTTTTTGTCAACCGGTTTATTTATGATTGTCCCGTCTTTTAATTCTTCCCAATAATATCCCGAATATTCTTTTTGCAAATTCAGCGATTCGCGACTAACATAAATTTCAAATTCTTTTAATAACGAAATCCCAGCGTTGACCGAACCTTGTCCTTTTGTCGCCGCTTTTATCAAAACGCTTTGTCGTCGTAATTCTTCGATTGATTTGGGTTCGCTACTATCCGCATAGGTCAAAACTTGACCATACCCCCCCGCCTTAAAGAAATGCGCCAAATCTTGGTTTGTCATTGCGGTTTTGTAAAGTATTTCGTGAACATAAATCTTGTCATTTTTACGAAAAACCAAAACACCCGCCGAAGGATCGTTTGAAAATCCAAAATCAAGTCCAATTACGGCTTCAGTTTGAATATCAAATTCGGGAAAATCTTTGTGGGGGATAAAATTCCAATTACTGAAAATTTGACGCTTTGAATAAAACGCACGTTGTCCTTCGCCATAAACACGGAAATAATCCGGGTCACGTTCGCGCATCCTTTCAATTTCAAATATCAATTCGGGCGACAAAAATTTATTGTCTTTGTAGGTTGTTATCCAAGTGTCGGAATCTTCGCGCGGAATAACTTCGTCGTAAATCCACGAATTGACATCTGACGGGTTGAAGTCCAAAATCATTTTATCGGTGCAACGCATATTGATTTGGCGAAAATCTTCAATATCTAATTCGTTGGCTTCGTTTAGAAATGCAATTGAACGCTTTCTTCCGCGTATTTTTTGGGGTTGATCGATCGAAATAAACGAAACGACGCTTTTGTTGTATTCAAACGTCGATTCGGCTTTGTTGTGGTTACCTTGCCAATAAATTCCCGTTGCTTCGGCGATTTGGAAAAAGTCGCGCATTACAGAACCTTTTAACGCCGGCAAAGTTTTTCGAACAATGTCAATTGATATTGGTTTGTCGGTTGTAGTAAGTAAATAACACAAATATTGACAAACGGCGTAGGTTTTTCCCGAGCGGGTTCCACCCTGCAAAACCGCATATCTTTTATCCGATTCTAAAAGGTCGTAAAATTGTTTGTTGCAAAATTGCTCTACTTCTTGTCTTCGGCCGGTTTCCATTTTATAACCGTTGATTTAATTCCGCCTTCGTGTTTGATTTCTTGGCGCGTTCCATTTAGTCGATGCGCTTCGTGTTCTTCACTAATCATTTTCATTGCCGCGATTTGCAAACTTGGGACTTCGGAATCAATCCATCCGGACAATAATTTGGTTTTCTTTGATACGCGTTTTTCTTCGACGGCCTTTTTAATAGGGTCGGATTCGTGTAATTTATGATTGTAAAAAGTTTCTTTTGAACAAGGCAAAAACGCCACAATATGTTCAATAAACATCAAATTGTGTTCTTCAATCGCCTTCAGCGCTTTTTTTTCAAGTTCTTTACTATCGTAGGCCATAGTTTTGTTTTTACAAATGGAATTACCAACGTAATGAAATACCAATTATCCCAACATAAATATCGACGGACTTCATTGAATCGTCTTCAAATGCGTCTAAATATTCAAAGCCAAAACAAAGTCCGATTAATGGATAAATTTGGATTTCCGTCACTTTTTATATTTTTTGTAAAGGTAAATATAAAATTCGTAAATCTTTTGTTGGTATTCATTCTTGGAATGTACCTTTCCGGTGGTTTGTGCGAAACCGTCGATTTCATAAACCAATATATACCCCCCCGGTCTTATTTTAGGATAAATCCGAATATTGTTGTTTGTACACCAAATAAACGCCTTGTAAAATTGTGGTAAAATATTGTAGTCCATTTTTAAAAAGGTATATGTTCAACGGTTTGTTTTATTGTTTGATTTTGGTTTATCGGAAAATAAGCGCCCCCCCTATTAAAGTCAGGTGCTATTGTAAAAACGCCTTGTTGACCGTTTTCTTTGCGTTTCACCTTTTGAACGTGTACTTCTACCGCGTCGGATTTAAAGGTCGTTTTTTCGTTTAGTTTTCTATATACTGTCAAACAGTTGTACGCCTTATTGAAGAAGTCCGAAGACCCGGAAATCGAATAAGGATCGGGGACTTTATAAATGCCGTTTTCCATTTCCATTTTTCTTGGGTGCGCTATTAAAAACAAATGCGTTCCGGTTTGTTGTACGAATTGCGTGATTTCAGAAAGTAAAGCGCCGACATAGGTGTAGTCACGTTGCGCCGAATGATCCAACATATTCCAAGGGTCAATACACAAAATATTTACGCCTTTTTGAAATACCAATTCCCGGAATTTTTGCAAAATGTTTTTTAGCGTTAGATTTTCCAAGTCAATCTTTACAAAATAAAAATGGTCTTCAATAAACGATTTCGAAGCATTTAATTTATCCGCGTCACAATTGGATTCGTTTAATTTGTTTGCGATTCGTTTTATATGGCCTTCGTAGGGGAATGATTCCGGTGCAAAATACGCCGTTCTAAAGTTATATTTTAGCGCCAAATTGCAAGCGACTTGATCGAACACGTCGGATTTACCGGCGTTTGGTATTCCGGTGACAACTGACCATTCGCCCATTGAAATGTTAATGTAATCGTCACCATTGCCAAGACCAATGGAATAATTTTTGACGCCCTTTTCGTTGAACAAAATAACATTGTCCCAAATGTCGTTGATATTGATAACACCTTCAAGTGGGAACGATTTGGCGTTTTTAAGCAATTTTCGAAGCACTTCGGGGCCTTTTTGTACTAATGCTTCATTTGCGTCTTTATAGCCGTTAAAATCGACGTAGGTGCAACGATATTTTCCAAGGCGTCTTGCAAGTTCATTCCGAAGGGCCAAACCGGCATCGTCGTTGTCGGTGCAAAGTATTATTTTCTTTTTTTCTTTAAAGTATTCGAAGCAATTGTCAAGATATTCAAGACGTTGGTTTCCTTTTGATGCGCCGTTAGGAACCGACACCACCGAATAAACCCCGGCTTCGTGTAAAGACAAAGCGTCCATTTCGCCTTCGACAATGTAGGCAATATCGGAATCTTTGATATTATCAACGCCGTAAAATATTAATTCGGCCCCCCCTACCATTTTAAAATTCTTTTCGCCGTCACGATATTTGACGTTTATTAGTTTTCCGTCGCGATAGTAGTTAAAATTTATGGCTTTTCGTCGTTTATCGACTTGCGGAAAATATTCGATTGATTCGCCAATTTTCCAGTTAGCCAAAGTCGCCTTTGATATTTTACGTTTTTCAAAATATGAAATTGTACGATCGGATAGTTCAACTTTTATTTCGGGCGGCTTTACAAATTCTTTTTTTTCCGATAGGTTAACGTTTCCCGACCAATTACAATGGTGGCAATTGTAAAGACCTTTTTCAAGATTTATAGAAAGTGATTTGTCACGTTTATTTTTACGCTGGTGACTACATTTTGGACAAGAAAGTTTTTGTTCAATAGCGTTGCCTTTTGGTATAATACCGACGGCGTGAAAATTTTCAATCATAGTTTATTGTTTTGTTCTTTAGTCAAAGTTCACATTTTTTAGATCATTTCCAAATTTTAAATCAAAAAAATCAATGTATTTTATCCCTTCTTTGTTTCTTCGGCGCAATTTTAATATGGTCAAGAATTGGTTTTTCCAAAATTCGTCTTTGCGCGCCTTTTGACAAAGCAAAAAAACCTTTCTTGGGTGGTATTTATCCAAACGCCATAAATCGTCGATTAAAGTCACCCATTTACGTTTTTCGTGGGTTGTTTTTGGTCTTGTTTCCGGTGGAAATAATTCCACAATGGCGAAATAACTTTTTTGAACAAGTGCGTGAAAATCCTTAAAAGATTTTTCGGTTTTTGGATTTTCAGGAACGGAATTTGGATTTTCAGGAATGTAATTTAATTTATTATTTATATTATTATTATTATATATATTATATATATTATTATCCGGGACATTTTTGTCCCCACCTATGGACAATTTTGTCCCTACCCCCCGGACAATTTTGTCCCCACCTACAAGGGTCAATTTTATAAGTCTTTGTTCAACTTCTTTGGTGTCTTTTTTATAGGTGTATTTGATTTCGATAAATCCAAGGGTTTCAAGTTGTTTTATCCAACGTGATATTGATTTATTTGACACGGCGTATAATTTGGCAAAATAAGCGTTGGACGCAAAACAATATCCCTTTTCGTTAGTTAGTGCGGTTATTTCCGCAAACAATAATTTTGCGTTTGGCGTAAGTTCTAAATGATAACGAACATTTGCCGGAAGAATTGCGTAATAGTTTTTTTGTTGTTTCATTTTTTTACAGACGATAATATTTCAAAACACAATTCTTCGGGGATTTTACTACGTTCATAGTTTCCTTTTAAGCCTTGGGTTCCGGTTTTACTTCCGCGTGGCGCTTCTTCGTGATGACATTTTAAGTTGCCATTAAAACATTTTTTTCGCGGTTTCCAACCGTATTCATTAAATAAATTTTGCAAGTTGTTTGTCCAAATATCCGTAGGTTTTGCACGGTGGTCGTTATACTGACAATACCAAACCGTCGCACGATCTAAACCGCGAACAACGTCTAATTTTCGCAATTTTCCGCGCGGATTTTCAATAAAATAAACAAGTTCGCCGTTTAATTTTAAAAAGTGTTTTATTATATTAATAGTTGCTTCAACGTATTTAACGCCAGTCATTGCGTTTTTTGATTTTGGCGTGTGATCTTTGTTCCAATGGGTTCCAATTGATGCAACAGAAAAATAAGTACAAGGTGGCGACGCCCAAATTATATCCGGAATAAAAGGCACATTTGAAACGTCAAAATTTAAAATATCAACAACGTAGTTAATGCCTTCAAAATTATTTACATCACTACTAAAAACATTGTAATTTAATTTTTCAGCAACCTTTCCAATTGACCTACTTCCGGCAAATAATTCCAAAACGTTCATCTTAAAAGTGTTTCATAAGAAAACCCCGACTTGTTGGTGGTAAGGGACACCGCAAAACCGGGGTTTCTACTAAAAACAAAACAATTCTTTTGTCGCCCTTACACAACATTTGCAAATATATGATTTTTAATTCTTTAGTCTTTAATTTTCTTCAATAATTTCTTTAATAATGTCACAAAACGTGCGAATATCCCCGAAAATACGCTGAAAGTCTTCAAGTGGTATTCGATCGTCTTCGTATAGCATAAACAAAACTTCCAAAAGCAAACTAAATTCTACTTCGGTAGCTTGTCCGATATATTCGTATTTATAATGATTTTCAAAAGTAGTATTGGACTTAAATTTTATATGTTGGTCGTTTTCGTTCCAAAAGACCATTTTGCGTTTAATTGTTGGTTTCATTTTTTAAGTGTTGGTCTATGATTTTTTTTGCATCGTCAAAGTTGTTGACCCAATATGCCCCCCAATTCGCATTTTCAAGCGTTTTAAGACACTTTTGTTGGTTCGGTGTAGGTTTATTATACCCGACCTTTAATTCAAGCGCTAAACCGGCCTTAAAATCGTTTTTATGGAAAATAAGAATATCAGGCACACCGGACACCCCTCCAAGGTATTTAAACTTATAACGTTCAAACGGCGTTCTTCGCCCTTCGTTTGGGACGTGAATCGCAAATACATCCGGGTATTGTGTTTGGATATAAGTCATTACGGCGTTTTGAAGTCTATCTTCTTTTGTTAAGTATTTGTCGAAGGGGTTTTTGTGCATATCGTAAAAGATAAGGGTGTATTTTTTTAGGTTGGTTTATTATTGTTTTTTTATAGGGGTTGTCTTTTAATTCTTTGACTAATTTATCGATATTTTCAAACTTGATGCGAAATTTTTCGTCGTATTGGCATAAAGTTATTGTTTGTGATGCGCCGTAAAGTATCGAAGAATGATCGCGTCCAACTAATTGACCGATTTCATTAAACGACGCCCTTGTATACTTTCTACATAGCGCCGAATAAATAAAACGCGCTTCTGCAATAGGTCGCAACCGTGTATTTTGACTTACTGAAAAACCAAAATAGGTTTCAACAATAATTTTAATTTGGTAAGGTTCAATTGTGTTTTTCATTTTATATTTTGTTTTGTTTTTAGAAGTTGTTTTTGTAGTTAGCACGTTCGACTTGCAACTTGTAAAATTCAAACGCACGAAAACCGGTAATATGCGAATCCGTAGGTACAAAATATTTCCAACCCTTTGACACCCCCCTATTTATGTAATAAAACAAAAAGGCGGCCAATTTACCCGTATCTTTTCTAAATATTACCGTGGCCGTGTGGTCACTTGTTGGAATTATTTCGCTAATAAAAAATTCTTCATTGTTAAAATTACCTTCACGATCCTTTTTTGAATACATAGAACAAACCTTTTTAGCGTAGTTGTCTAATTCAATGGCGACATTTTTATTCATATAGTTTTGTTTGATTTTTAGTTTTTTTTATTTATTAATTTTATAAAATTAACGCACCGTCTTCGGCGGTTTCATTTGTTTTGTAACCCAATGCTATATTTGTGTCAAGATAGGTTTTCCAATCTCCAAGTGCTAATTTATACCCCATACGACCTTGTTCTATTTGATCTTGATTTAGACCATATACCGCAATGTTGAAAGGGTATTTTGTGCGTATAGCAATAAACCTAAAGTTTAGTGGATCAATACCTAACACGTCAGAATAAAACGCCGCTTGTAAATGATAACCCCAAAAATAAACGTCTTTTCTAAACGCCTTTGGACTATTGTCTTGACAAGTTTTAATGTCTGAAATCCAATTTTGACTTTTACAGTCGGGGCGAACCCGAACGTCAACACCATCAAATTTTGTATAGTGTGAAACTTCAACTTCACCCACACAATATTTTTGAGCCAATTCGTTTTCGCGATAATTTTCGTAAATGGCATCAATAATATGTTTATCCAATAATATTTTATTTCCCGCCTTTTTTTGGTGTTCGGCCTTTAGTGCTTTTCCTTCTTTTGTTCGCCCGTCCCCAATATCCGGTAGTAAATAATATTTTTGTTCAAAAAGTTCCGGTTCTAAAATTAATTCGTGTATAGCCGTTCCAAGTTCTGTTGCCGCCGATCCTTTAAACTTTCGGGTCAAATAATTGGCAACCGATTCCTTCCAAATGTATTTCAGTCCCGAAGCGCTTATCGCTTTGCTTGAATGATATTCGGCGTTTGTGTCCCTTTTAATTATCATTTTAGTTGCTTGCTTTTAGTTGTTCAATTTCCTTTAAAATTTGCTTAAAGCGAATTTTTATAACATCATATTTTGTTCGCCATTTGTCTTCCTGGGTTTTATGCCAAAAAACATATGCTTCCAATTCGTGAATTGTACGGTCTTTTTGTCTTAATTCTTCGTTTAAGAAGTTGATGCGTTCAATCATAAAATTGGCATCTTGTTCGTGTGTGTCGTCGTAAATTGTTATCATAGCGGTAAATATAAAAGGGGGACAATAATGCCCCCCGGTGGTTGTTAAATTCTATTCTTTTTTGAAATACCATAGTTGTAAACTTCTAAAATCCCTTCGCGGGTATCTTTTTCATTTAGATACGCCCGAAGTTTCTTTTTATTTGCGTTGTGTATCAACCTTTTAATATCAAAGTTGTGCGCTATATATAAACCTTTTATTACGCGTACAAAACGGGCGTCAAACGCGCTATCAAACTCTTTTGACAACGTCAACATATCGGACAATATTTTATTGCCCAAATTATAATTGAATTTATATTTTCCGTTTTTTACGTCTTTTTGGGCGGTTTGTGTAGTGGTAAAACAATTTACAATTGTCGATAATGACGCCTTGTTAATCCATATATCTATTTGATCTGACAAGTCTTTATAGTCCTGCAAACCTTCAGTTTTCCAATAATGAATATAATCGGATATTTTCCAACCATATCGAACACTATTCATTGTGATAATATGTTCTTTTTTTAGGTTGTTGTTTATAATGTAAGGGACATCAATATTTAGATTCTTACAAACGGCGAATCTATGTTGTCCTTCCATTACTTCAAAATTTTTAGTAACTACAATCGGAATTAATAAACCGTCTTTTTTTACCGACTGAATCATTTTTTTGATTTTACCACGATTAAGGTCGCGGTTTGATTTTACTATTCGAAATTTTTTGTAATCTTTTGTAGTTCCGAATTTGAATTGATTTGTTAGTGTAAACATAGTTTTGAATTTATGGGCGACCCGAAAGCCGCCCGTGGTTATTAAAATGGTAAATCGTCTTCAACATCAACCGGTGTTTTTAAACTTGCGGTTTTTGTTGGTATTGAATCTTCGCGTTGAACATCAACGTTTGACCCATCCGTCCAAACAACTTTTCCGTTGCCTAAATACGTTTTGGGCGCCTTTGATTCGCGTTCTTCTTTGGTCTGCGAAATAAAGATTGAAACGTTGTTTCCAAATTGATCCACTTCGTTATTGACCGAAAATGTCAATGGTAGATACTTTCCTTTTTTACCGTCAATTAATTTTGATTTGTCGATTTTCGTCACATCAATTGACGCGCTTGCAAGTGTTGCCATAGTTTTAAATATTAAATTTTTGAATAATTTGTTCTTTGTACTTCGTATCTATTTCAAAGCGCCGAAGTACACTTTGCGCTTGTTCTTTAGTACCTTGTAAGGTTGCTTTAAGTTGTGATTCAGTTAATTTAGGAAGGTTTTGTTTAGCAATGGCCATTTCGACTTCGTCCGCCGAACCAATTGACGTGTCAATACCAATACCTAAAAATCCAAGTGCGCGACCAACGGCCGACGTTTCGCAATTTTCAATGTGACTTGTTTTATTGATATAAGACGAAGTTTGGTCTTCCATAGCCGTACCGGTTGACAAAATAGCGCCTTCCGGGTTCGTTATTGTTGCTTTCATAATAACAACCGAATAGTCGTCATTATGTGATATTATTTCGGTATTTACGCCGTAATTTTCAAATTGTGGGTTCGATCTAAAATGCTTAACCCGTTCATTGACTTCAATGTAGTCTTTGCCTTTGATTTTGGTTACTTTCATAGTTCTAAAATATTAATGTTGAATTTCGATTTAATTTTTTCCGCTTCGGCGATCGTGAACGTTTTTGGGTTGTTTAAACGACGGTCAAGCGTCATTTGGTGAACGCCCAAACATTCGTAAACATCTTTTTTCTTGATGCCTTTGTCAATTAGCGCTTTTTTAAATTTTTCTTTGAATTGCGTCATAGTCATATATAAAGGGGGCCGTGGCCCCCGGTTTTTATTATTTAAACAAAATACCCATAAGGATTAATTTATTAACGTTAAGGGATGCTTTTGTTGGATTTCCGTAGCTTCTACTGTAATAGGTAATTAAGTTTGCTCTTAAATTGATTTTTTGATTAATTGTTAATGTGTTCATAATGTTTCGTTTTTAATTATATCCCAAATATAACAAAAATTATATATACCAAACAAATATTATATAAAAAAAATTAAAAAAAAGTGAAAAAAAATTTTTACCGGGTGACATATATACACAAAAAACCCCCGTCAAACCGAAGTTATTGGGGGGTCAAGCAAACAAAAAAAGGATCGTTTGTTTACTCTACAATGACATTGTAAGTCGAACCAACGTCATCGTCTTGGTTTGGGACGTGCATTCTAATAGAATATTCGCTTGCCTTTACGTCGTATTTCATAGCGTCTAAATAACACGAAACCGGTTCTTGTAATAAGTCGGCGCCAAAATCAATCCAAAGTTTATTGTGCAAACTTAAATGTCCATCACGGCCACCGCGAAAAGTACCTTCGTATTTTGTCATATAATCACGCGAATCATTAATGATTTCTTGCGTTATAATTTGCTCAAGTGTTTTGTCCGCCGTATCCCTTTTGCGTCTAAAATAGCCGTTTATTTTACCAATAAAATAGTCGGTTGTTTGCGCTTCATTTGACAAAATGTTTTTTTCGGATTTATATTCGCCGGTATATGTGCGCCCATTATAGTCGTATTGTTTACGGCGCGATACAATAGTGTTTTCGACATCGTAATATTCGGAAATCCTAACGTTGTCAATAAATATGTTTTGGAATCCGCCGGTTGATACGTTAGTTGACCTCGGAAAACAAATAACAATTTGCGCGTAAAGTTGCTCAAGTGGAATGTCATCTTCTGCTTCGGTGGGTTGATAACCATCTATTGTGAAACTTGCCTTTCCCCAAGAATTTACGGTTTTAGTATTTATTTTGCCAATTACATCCCTTTCGTTGCTACTATAAGCAATAAATTCGTTGTTTTGAAAGTCGTACATATAGTCCGGCGTACCGGCCGCATACGTTTTTTGAATATAAAATTTAACCGGTATTAACCAATTTTCATTGCTTCCGGTAGTTTCAATATAATAGTCAAACTGTATTTGTAATTTTTGGCGAACCTTTACAATACATTGTTCGCGGTCGTTTGCTATCATTTGAACACCATCGACGTCGGTATTAATTACATTTGAACGCATATATTTATTGCCTGAAATGGCTTTTGCAACTTTATCGTCGTCACTTATAATTTCCACAACATTTCCGGTGATATATGAATTTCCTTCGCCTCCTGATACTATTGAAGTAGGATAACCCCAATGTCGATCGCCGTATAAAAAATGCGCGTTTTCGTTTATGAAATAATTTCCCGTTAAATCGGTAATAAATTCCACTTTTTTAAGTGGGCGATCAAAACTTTTAACAAGGTCTTTATTTAATGGCGTTAAATCTTTTGGACATTCATATAAAATATCTTCATTAATTGTTTCAATAAATACGCCTTCCGAATCATAGCGTTCGTACGTTATCGGTTCGCTGCCTTGTCTTAAATAGTCCGTTTGGTAGTTTCTTATTTGTCCCATTATCCTGCTTGTAAATTAGATGCTTGGTCAAACCTTAATGTTGTGAGCGCTGATAAACTTCCCGTTGGGTAAAATACCACCGTTCCAATCCTTGCGTTTGGCGTATTATTAGGGTCAACATAAACCCGTATTGTTGTTGTATCCGGCGCGCCAAATGTTGTATCTGCTTCAAACCAATCAAAAGTAGTTACAACCGTAAAAGCACCGTCAACACTTAATATCGTAATATCAAAATAACCGCCACCAGGACTAAAGTCAAAACGTGCGCTTGGACTTATACTTATTGAAGTTGCCGGGTTTGCGTAAATAGCCGCGCCGTTAATTGTAAGCGTTGCCGCTTGGTCTGTAATACCCAAAGTCCCCGTAATTGTAACGACCAAAGTTGTAGCGTTTGTTATTTGCGTTGTAATTTGCTGTCCTACGTCCGCAGAAGATAAAATTTGAATGTTACCCAAACCAGTCCATTCATATCCACTTGCCGCCGTATAGGTTATCGTCATTGAATACGGATTTCCAGTCCCCCCCGTTGCGCTTAAATCTCCGGGATTTAAAGAATAGGAAGCGTTTGAAACCGTTCCGGCCCTTGTGAATGTAGTCGTGAATTGTTGAACGTCTGAAGCACCCGCCAAAGTCAAAGTTTCCGATCCACCGCCACTTGGCAAATTGCCCGTAATGGTTACGCGTATAAAATCACCGACTAAAGCCGTTGCTATATTATAAGAACCCGTGTTTGACGATAAAACCGCACTTGTCAATTGTGATGCGCTTGTAAATTCGCCCGTAAGTGATACCACGTTAAAGACCATAGTAAAGGCGTCACCTACTTCACCGGCAACATAATCAATTGTGCCTTTTAATGGCGAAACATAAGCGCCCGTAACACTATTAACAACGTTTATGTTGAATGAATAATTTGTGTCACTTGTTTCCCCTTCCGGTGGATCCGGCGGTGGGTCTGGTCGCGTTTCCGTTACACTTAAAGTGAATGAATCCGAATCGGTGTCACCTTCGGCATCGTAAGCGACCACGCTATAAACATCGCCGTCATTTTCTATTTGAACAACGCCAATTGATAATTGTGGACTTGTTTGGGTTACCGTTGAAAAATCCGGCAACGTCCATTGATAGCTTACCGGTTGTGAACCGCTATTTTCTACCGTCAAGAAATACGAATTGTTTGTGTACATCGTAGCTTGACCTTGTATTTCAATAACGGGATTTGTGTAAACATCGCCTGGTTGTGGTTCTTGTGGGTCATCTGTATTGTCGTCACCACTTGGGCCAATGCCGTCAATAACGCCACCAACGTCAATTCGGTTGTCAATCAAACTTGAATTGTTTACAACGTACCAACGCCCATACGATTGAAATATACGCGAATTTGTTATCTGAAGTATTTGTTCTAATACATCCTTTGCAGTTCGCAAAGTCATATTTTTATTAAACAAACCGTATTCGTTGACTTCAATATCGTGAAAAATAGTTTCATCCGCCGGTGGACTTGTTGCTTTTCTAATTGTGTTTGCTATGTACAAGTCAAAATTGTGACCGGTTAATTTTAGTATTTCTTTTAGGTAGTAAAATAAGTTTTCGGTGTTTGAAGTGTCGCTTGTGTTTATAGGCGCATCAAAACCTTGTAGGGTTCCAAGTCCGTCGATCGCTTCAAGATTGACTTCATAGGGCGCCGTTATGACCGCTTCTTGATAACGGTCAACAACCAAAAAACCTTCCCAAATGGGTTGATAGTAAAATTCTTCACCAATTTCGGCGTTCCAAATTACGTCCATACCATCCCACGTTCCAACTTCGTCTTCCCAATTACCTCCGTAAGAATTGTAATATAGAATTTTGACTTTGTACTGGCGTTCGTCCGATTTATAAAATTCGTCGTATTGTACGGCGTCGGTGACGAAAAAGGACAATTTACAACGTGACCCAATAATAGGCGAATAAACATCATCGTCGGCGTCCCATTCTATTATTGCCGGACGGCCCGTTCCGATAATAGGTGAAGTTTCACCGGTGTAGTCCTTTTCTAAAATTTCGATTTTTAGCTTTCTTTTTACAACATCGCTAAAAAACAATTCG
>Ga0208644_1000973_pt1 | contig 24907 bp, 31 predicted proteins | sample VirMetDEL_Nov_18_FD_184517 | JGI IMG/M metagenome (GOLD analysis project Ga0208644, IMG submission 184517) | Aqueous microbial communities from the Delaware River and Bay under freshwater to marine salinity gradient to study organic matter... | ecosystem: Environmental > Aquatic > Marine >...
GGCCATTCAGAGACAAAAATTAATATTACAACCAAATGGGATGGCGCCCCTGCTATTTTTTGTGGCATTAATCCGGAGAATGATAAATTTTTTGTTGGAACAAAAGGCGTTTTTGCTAAGAATGCAAAGTTAAATTATACAGAAGAAGATATTGATAATAATCACCCCTCAGAGGGACTTAACAAAAAATTAAAGACTGCACTTCGTTATCTTCCAAAATTAAATATACAAGGAATTATTCAGGGCGACATGATGTTCACTCCTGAAGATTTGTTTGAGAAAACAATCGATGGGCAAGATTATATCATGTTTCAACCAAACACGATAACATATGCAGTTCCAAAAGAAACCGCGCTTGCAAAAATGATTATCGCTGCAAAGATAGGAGTTGTTTTTCATACTTCTTATACAGGAAGAACAATGGAAGATATGAAAGCATCTTTTAATGTTGATATTGGGAAATTATCTTTGACAAAGGATGTTTGGTTTAGAGACGCATCTTTTGTTGACGCTTCTGGTACTGCTACATTTACCGCGCAAGAAACAAGATCGATGAATCGTGCGCTATCATTGATTAATCGAATATTCCAATCTATTGATCCAAAATTTTTGAATTCTATTCATGTTCGCGAAGCACTTTTAGTTGACATAAAGGCATTTAACAATAAAAAGGTTCGAGAAGGACAAGAGATTAGAGATACTTCCGCACACACAATTCAATTGATTAAATTTTTAGAAGATAAATATAATGTGAAGATTCTTGAAGCAAAAAAGCAAGACACAAAACAAAAGCGAATTGCAGAAAAGAATGACGTTATTGGGATGTTAAGAAGAAATGTATCAAATCTTAAATTGATTTTTGATTTGATGAATCTGATTATAGAAGCCAAGTTAATGGTTGTGAGAAAATTGGAAACAGTTAAGTCAATAGGAACATTCCTAAAGACAGATGACGGCTTTAAAGCAACCACACCTGAGGGGTTTGTAGCTGTTGACAAACTAGCAGGAAATGCTGTAAAATTAATAAATAGATTAGAGTTTAGTCAAAATAATTTCAACGCAGCCAAAAACTGGGACAAATGAAGTCTTTAAAACAATTCAAAGATAAGAATATACATAAAGATGTTCTCGGTCAAAACGATAATCGAGAATGGAAACCATTGCAAGATGGAACGGATGAACTTGTGAAGAAGTATCTGGAACAAACACCAGAGGCAAAGATCGAAAAATAATTATTAGAGGTTTATTATGAGAGATGTGATTGTTGGTTGTATAACCAACTATAATTTTGATCAAATTCGCCCTTGGGTAAATTCTCTTGACAAAAGTGGATTTACCGGTCTTAAAGTCATGCTCTGCTATAACATAGGGTATGATGTGGTTTCTGAGTTAACAAACAGAAACTATTCAATTTTAGCTTTTGGAAAAGATGATGAGAAAAAATCATTATTCTATTCTAATGATCCCTTTAATATTTGCTTGGAAAGATTTTTTCATTTGTGGTTTTTTCTTTCTAAAATGAAGGAGAAAGAAGAATATCGCTATTTAATTTCAACAGATGTTAAAGACGTTATCTTTCAAAGAAATCCATCAGAGTGGTTGGAAAATAATTTAGGTGATAAATTAATTAATGTTTCTTCAGAATCCATTCGTTATTGTGATGAAGAATGGGGTAACAATAATCTGAAGGAATCTTTTGGACCAATTATTCACGATAAATTTAAAAATAATATTATCTATAATGCAGGAACCGTATCTGGAAAATTTGATTCTCTTATTGATTTATTTCTTAACATATATCTTTCGTGTGGAGGATCACCCAAATTCGTCAAAGGGGGTGGCGGTCCAGATCAAGCCGCTTTGAATGTTTTGTTAAACACAGATGTTTATAAGAGAATCACGCGATTTACAAATTCAGAAGAAGGATGGGCAGCACAATTAGGCACTACTGGCCAACAAATTTCTTGGAAATATTCTGATAAATTAATTGAACCAGCACCAATTATCAAGGACAATTTAGTTTGTACGAGCAAAGGAGAACCTTTTTATATTGTGCATCAATATGATAGAAATTTAGAGTGGAAAAAAATTATAGAGGAGATATATTAAAATGATAATAGGACCAGATCAAAATGGACACATATGTTCTGCACAGGGTATGATACCGGTGATTAAATCATTGGGGGAAAATCTCAGATGTATTGAAATAGGTATTTCTTCTGGTAGAAATGCTGCGTATTTTCTACAAGAATGTGTAAATATTGATAAGATTATTGGAGTAGATCCTTATCTCCCATTCCAAGACTGGGATATTTTTGTAACACAAGAGTTGCAAGATAAAATTTATAAAATGATGGAAGAATTTATACAACCATATCAAGATAGATTTGAGCTTATCAAAAATAAAAGTGATCAAGCAGCATATCTTTTTGAAGATGAGGCATTTGATTACGTTTTTGTTGATGGTGATCATTCGTATGAAGTGACTAAAAAGGATTGTCAACTTTATTATAGCAAAGTTAAGCCAGGAAAAATATTTGGTGGACATGATTGGCAACTTAGATCTGTGCAAAATGCAGTATTTGAATTTAGAATAGAGAGGGGTATTGACAATCCTATCTTGTTTGAAAACAATAGTGTTTGGTATTGGTATAAATGAAAATAGCTCTTCTTTTTTTTGGACAATTAAGGTTTATTGATAACCCTTATACTGTAGAAAGTCATCATCAGGCTATCATTAATAGATTTGATACTGATATTTTTGCACACACTTGGTGGTCAGAAAAAGAAACTGAATATTCTGCATCAGTTCATGTTGCAGGTGATAAGCCAAAAGTCGATTCACAGGCTTTGAATAAATTTCGACAAAAATACAAAATAACTCGGTTACAAACTGAGGAATCTAAATTCTTTGAGGAAGAAGCAAAGGAATTTTTAGATAAATCTATTAAGCACAATTGGCCAGATATTTTCACTCCAGGATGGTTCCTGAAGGAAAGGGCTTTCAATAATCTACTCTCACATCTTTATTCTATAGAGCAAGTGGGAAAATTATTGGATCGACATATTCAAGAAACGGGAACAAATTATGATCTTGTTATTCTTTCTAGGCCTGATGTTTGTATCTGGGAATATCCTATTCTAGAGAAGTTGGAAAAAAATAATTTTTATCTTTCAAATCATCACGGTAGATTTCCAGATTTACAATTTATTTTTCATCCTAATTTTAGACAGTGGTTAAATGTGTATACACATACGATAACTATATCAACAAAAGAATTGTATTCGTTGTGGGAACCTTGTGCAGAGGCTCTTAAATTTTCTTCTTATAGAACTCGTTACGATACAAGATACTTAAAACCCACAAGACTACCAGTTAGAATCGTGAGAGGAGATGATTGTAAAGGACCTCAATGGTAAAAATCCTACAAGAGTTTAGTGGTCATTCAGGAAGCAAAACATTTCTACAACAAGAAAACAATAAAGTTTTTGTCAGAAAATATTTTAATATTGAACGAAATATAGAAAGGTATCAAACCTTATCTAAATTAATACCTGTTCCTAAAATATACCATATTGATGAGCAATATTATGATATGGAATATATTCAAAATGTTGATATTAAAAATTATTTGATAAGAGGAAACATAAATGTTCTAATCGACTTTCTTTTGAAAGTAATATCTGTATTTGCAAATAAATCTAAGGATAAAGATTATACTGAAATTTACAATAAGAAATTAAATAATATTGAATGGAATAAAATCTCCTTTAGCAAAGAGCAATTAATTAATAAATTGCCAAAAATATTACCTAGTTCAGATTATCATGGTGATTTTACATTAGATAATGTTCTCTTCGACTTAAAAAATAAAAGTTTTATATTGATTGATCCCTTAACGACCGAATATGATTCTTTTGTTTTTGATTTAGCAAAATTGAATCAAGATTTGACTTGTGAATGGTTTGTTAGGAAGGAAGAATATATTTTTGCCAGTAAATTGCAAAAAATATACGAGACTATTGAAAAAAAATATGATATAGTGAATAATAAATATTTGACTATCTTAATGTTATTAAGGGTCTTGCCCTATTGTAAGACCGATTTTGACAAAACATTTATTTTAACAAAAGTGAATAAATTATGGACATAATAATGCCTTGTGCTGGGAGATCTAGTAGATTTCCTAATATGCGACCAAAATATTTACTCACAGACTTTTCTGGGAAATTAATGATACAGAGGTCTGTTGAGAAGTACGTTGAAAATAATCAAGTGCATATAATTATATTGAGAGAACACATAAGAGATTATGATGCATTTAATATACTGAGTGATGCCTTTAAGGGTAAAGTCAATATAATTATATTAGAGAATCCCACAAATGGTCCGGCTGAAACTGTATTTCAAGCACTAAAAGAACTAGACATAGAGAATGATTTTATAGTAAAAGATTGTGATAGTTTTTTTGATTTTGAAATTGAAAATGGAAATATTGTTTACACTTCAAGACTCTCTAAAAATCCTAGCTTAAAAAACGTTTGCCAATTAGGTTATGTGATTTGTAACGATCAAAATATAATATCCAATTTGGTCGAAAAGAAAATTGTTTCTGATAATTTTTGTGTGGGTGGTTATCAATTCAAATCAAAAAAAAGATTTATAGAAGTTTTTGAGAAATTGGGTGTTAATCATTCAGAATTATATATTTCAAACATAATTGATTATATGATAATGAATGGAGATGTTTTTGTTCAGCGTGAAGTCTATAATTACGTTAATGTTGGAACTGCTGATGCTTGGTTCGAGTTTAACAATAAGCCAACCTTTTTTTGTGATATAGATGGTGTTATTATAAAAAATAAATCGGCTTATGGTAAAAATAAGTATCATACAAATTATGAGCCTTTGCAGAAAAATTTAGATACTCTGAAGAATAAATTGAGAAATGGTTCTACAATAATATTTGTTACTGCAAGAAATAAAGCGTTTTATGATGTAACAAGAAAAATGTTGGACGAACTTGGTTTTGAGGGATGTGATTTAATCATGGGATTAAATCATTCAAAACGTTATATAATAAATGATTTTGACTTCTCAAATCCATATCCAAGTTGTGTAGCTGTTAATTTAAAAAGAAATGGTGAAAATTTAAATGAATATATCTAATTTTATAGAGACTTATGATAAGGATAATGTCAAATTAGTAAATAAACCTTGGGGTTATGAAAAGTGGATTACTCCAGGTAAACCCAATCATGATTACGCATTAAAGGAAATATTCTTTAAGGCTGGTAATAGAACCAGCTTACAGGTTCATGAATTCAAGAGTGAAACAAATTATGTTTTAAGCGGAAAAGGAATCTTACTCTACCACAGAGAAAAATTTGATTTTTTTAGATTTCATGCTGGGGAATATTCCAAAGATGATATTAATAAAATTATTTCTGAGTTAGAAACAATAGATTTGGTTCCTGGTGTTATCTGTCATGTTTGGGCAGGTTGTATACATAGAGTTGTATCTGAGATTGATTTAACTTTTATTGAAGCTAGTACAACTGAATTAGATGATGTTTATAGATTACATGATGATATGAATAGAACCCACGGTTTGATAAAAAATGAACATGTCTGATTTTTCCGTTTGCATATTAACCGCTGGATTAGGATCTCGTATGGGTCCTTTTTCTACAATAATTAATAAAGCTCTATTACCCTATCAAAATAAAGCCCTCATCACACATATTATTGAAAAATTTGGTTCTGAAAGAAATTATGTTATAGCCGTTGGTTATAAAAAGGAACAGATCATCGATTATGTAAATTTGGCTCATCCTGAGTTAAAGGTATCTTTTGTTGAAATCAAGAATTTTGATTCACCTCAGGCTGGTCCAGCACAAAGTCTTTTTTCATGTAAAGAATATCTCAAAGAACGATTTTATTTTGTTTCTTGTGACACTCTATTCAATGATTTTAAGATTGATGAAAACACCGATCAAAATTGGATAGGAGTAGCACCTAGACCATCAGATCAGAGTTACAAATACTGTAATGTTAGAACGGAAAATAATAAAGTTCTAGAAATAAAAGATAAAGAGTATTGTGATGACTCTTTTCAAAGTTTTATTGGATTAATGCATATTAAAGATACGGAAATATTCTTTGATAATATGTCCAAGACTATTTCAAATAAAACAGAAATTTCTCAGGGATTCAAAGAAAACTTAGACTTATATGCCTACAATTACTCATGGAAAGATTTTGGAACATACGATCTCTATAAGCATGAAGTATCAAAGGTAGAAGAATTTGATTTTTGTAAAACTGATGAATTTTTTTATGATGTAGACAATAGAATTATAAAATTTCATAAAGATACATCGGTGTCTTATGACAAATATGTGAGAACTCTTTTTAACAAAAAAGTTTTCCCAAAAGACTTTGGCCACATTAATAATTTTCATTACTACACCAAATTGCAGGGTAAAACTCTGTACGAAAAGAATGATATAAAATTATTTGATAATTTTTTGCATTGGTTGAAAGATCAAGTTTGGTTTCCAGTTATAGAAACAAACTTTAAAGAGAAGTGTTTTGATTTTTATTATCGCAAAACGGTTAATAGATTGGAACAATTTTATGAGAAATACTCAACCTTTTCTGATTTCGAAATAGTTAACAACAAAAAAGTCATACCACTACAATCAAGTTTGAGAAAAATAGATTGGGATTATGTCTGTGATGGTATACCATCATTTATTCACGGTGACTTACAGTTTGATAATGTGCTATCTAATAATGACACGTTTACTTTGTTAGATTGGCGTCAAAAATTTTCAAATAGTTATTTTGGTGACTTGTATTATGATTTAGGTAAAATGTATGGTGGTATGTTATTGAATTACAATTCCATCAAAAAAGGAAAATTAATAGCTAAAAAACTAGAGAATGGAGAATTGATCGTAGAGTTAGATCATTTAAGGCAACCAAAAGAATATATTGACTTTTTTCACAATTATGTTAAAATTGAAGGATACGATCTTAAAAAGGTAGAGCTATTAGTTCCAATTATCTATGCAAACATGAGCCCTTTGCATACTGCTCCCTTTGATAAAATCCTTTATGCCTTGGCACAATATTACTTCACTTTATGGTTTGAAAAATATGAAGATAAATGATGTATTGCAAAATAAAACAACAAAATATGTTGCCATGTCTATTTCAAAGTATCCTGGAACATTCGGTGTTAAAGTACACAATGCAATGATAAAGTATAAGAATATTGATGCTGAATATTTTGCTTGCACTACTGACAATTTAAAAGAAACACTCGATACCGTAAGAAAAAATGAAGATATTTTGGGTTGCGGTATTTCTATGCCATACAAGATTGAAGTGATAAGCTATTTGGATGAAATATCAGAAGATGCTAAAAAAATAGGATCTGTTAATACGGTATTGAATAATAAAGGAAAACTTTTTGGGTTGAACACCGACATTTTCGGTGTTGATTGGGCATTAAATTTTGCAAAGGGAAGAATTGCATTACTCGGTGATGGTGGTATGAGTAAGGTATTTCAATATAGACTCAAAAATAAAAACTACAGTCTAATCACTAGGCATAATTGGATCATATTGAATCGAGAAAAATTTGATACTATAATTAATGCTACACCAATAGGAATGCTTACGGGTGAAAGCCCAGTTTCAAACTATGAGCATGAAGTTGCTATAGATTCTGTTGTTAAAATGACAACATTCGTCAAAAAAAGTAAAAATTCCATTAATGGAATTGATATGTCATTGAGACAAGCAGCGCAACAATTTTCACTTTATTTTGGCGTTTTACCCGATATTGATGTTATGAAAGATGCAGTGAGAGATATGTATGATAACTAACTTTGTTTTGGATGTTGATGGTGTCATGACAGACGGTAAGATTTATATTACCGAAAAGGGTAAAACCATGAAAGTTTATGGTGCGCATGATCATGATGGTTTAAAAATGTTAAAGAATAAGATTCATGTTGAATTTGTTACCGCAGATTCTGATGGTGCATTTTTAGCAGAAAAAAGACTTGTTGAACATATGAAGTTTAAACTAACTGTAGTTCAAGAGGGAAAACGATTGGAGTGGCTAAGAAATAATTTTGATATGACTAAGTTGGCTTATATGGGAGATGGTATTCATGACGCTGAAATATTTCCTTATGTGGCTGTCTCATTCGCTCCAGCTAATGCCAGAATCGAAGCTAAAAGTGCCGCGACTTATGTAACTCCAAGCAAAAGTTCAGAAGGTGCAGTCTTGGATGCATGTTTATTTTTACTAGGTGAAAGAATATGATAAAGTCTAAATTGGGTTTTGGTCCAATGAGCCCTGAAATCATTGATTCTATAATGGAATATTCATTACAGAGAGATGTGCAATTGATGATAATTGCAAGTAGAAATCAAGTCGATACAGAAAAGGTGGGTGGAGGTTATGTCTGCTCAACCGAAAACTTTTTTAATTTGATCGATAAGCAAGATAGAAAAAATGTTTTAATTTGTAGAGATCATTGCGGTCCATATTTTAGTGACTCTGAAAAAAATCTATCCTTAAAAATGGCTGTTGAGGAAACCAAAAAAACTATAGCCAAAGATATAGAGATGGGTTTTGATCTAATTCATATTGATACGAGTCACTGCGGAGGAGAAGAATATACGGTAGCCGAAGAACTTTTCGAATACTGTAATAAGTTGAATCAAAATATTAAATTTGAGTTTGGCTCGGAAGAAAATATTGGTGTTTCGGCAAGCGTAGATAAGTATCAAAAGGATGTAAAATTTGCTAGTTCTTTTTCTAAGGGTGTCGAATTCGTCGTCGGTCAAACAGGCAGTTTAGTTTATGAAGATAAACAAGTTGGTAACTTTGACAGTGAAGTCACCAAAAAGTTGGTTTCGGTAGCAAAAGAACTTGGGGTAAAGTTTAAGGAACATAACGCTGATTATTTGAATGATGAGCAAATAAAACTTAGAAAAGAGTGTGGTGTTGACGCTATGAATATAGCCCCTGAATTTGGGGTTATTCAAACTAAATTACTCTATGAACTGACTAAAAACACCACAGAATGGAATAATTTTTCTGAGAAGGTTATTAATAGTAAAAAGTGGCAGAAGTGGATACCCAAAGAAGCTGATAATCTACAAAAAGTCTTTGTCTCCGGGCATTATAATTTCAATAGTGATGAATATAGGAAAATTTTTGATATACTTGATTATGATAGATTTCTATCTGATCTAAAGGTAATTCTCTTCAGCAGATTTGATCAGTATGTTAATAATACATGAGAATTAAAAATATATAAATAGTTAGTAATCAATAAGCTATAGAGGCTTTGAATGAAGTTGTCAATCAGAAATTTTAATGATTTCTCTCAATTGCATGAGAGCCAGAAAAATAAGTCAGTTGTCTTCAGTTTCGGCAGATTTCAGCCTCCTACCATAGGTCATAAATTACTAGTTGATAAAGTGATCAGCCTAGCTAAACAGCACAAGGCTGATCATGTCATTTATGCCTCTAGAACACAAGATAAAAAGTCAAATCCTCTCGATGTGAACACTAAGGTAAAATATCTTAGAAAGATGTTTCCTAAAGTAAACTTCGAAGCGGCAAATGATAACGTCAGAACCTTCATAGAAGCACTCAAATCACTTCACAAAAACGGCTATAAACACGTTTATATGGTCGCAGGTTCTGATCGTCTAGCAGACTATCAAAGACTTTTCGACAAATATAACGGCGGTGAAGACTTTGATTTTCAAACACTAAAAGCGGTTTCCGCTGGTGAAAGAGATCCTGATGCAGAAGGTGCTTCTGGAATGTCAGGTACCAAAATGCGTCAAGCCGCCTTAGACAATGATTTTGCTTCTTTTCGTAGAGGTATTCCAAGCACACTCTCAGATGCTGACGCAAAAAAAATGATGCGAGAAATAAAGAGAATTAGAACCATAAAAGAATTTTTCCAGTTTGAGGAATTGTTATCCGAAGGCGTCAACGACAAAGCTACCTTCAAAGCAGTATTTCTAGCTGGAGGTCCAGGATCTGGTAAAGATTATGTTTTAAGAAAAACACTAGAAGGGCATGGGCTTGTCGAGATAAACAGTGATAATGCATTTGAATATCTTTTAGATAAGTACAATCTTGATAAGAAAATGCCTGAAGGTGAAGAGGAGCAACGAAACGCCATACGAGCAAGAGCAAAATCTATCAAGGAACTAAAAGAAAGACTCGCCATACAAGGAAGAAACGGACTCATAATTAACGGCACCGGTGAAGATGCTGAAAAAATTGCATCCCTCAAACTTAAATTAGAAGGTCTAGGTTACGACACTCAAATGTTATTTGTTCACACAAAAAATGAAGTGTCACAACAGCGAAATATCGAACGTGGTGAAGCTGGTGGTAGAACTGTTCCTGAAGATATACGACAAGAAAAATGGGATAATGCTCAAACCAATAGAAAAAATTTTAAAGACATGTTTGAAGATGGATATGCAGAGTTTGACAATTCAGAAGATTTAAGAAACGCCGATTCAGAAGTAATTCAGGCAAAAGAAGCTCAACTACTCGATCTCTTCAAAAGATTCAGAAAATTTACAGAAACGGCTCCTACTTCCGATGAAGCTAGTTTGTGGATCAAAGATCAAAAAATAATTAATAAAAGTTTAGCTGATAATCCACCTCCACAAAGTGAACCTGAACAACCAAATCAGGATGTTCAACCCCAAATGCCTCAAGCACAACAACCACAAGCGCAAGATGCCCCAACATCACAACAAGATATTGCAGCGGCTGGTCAAAGTCTAATGCAACAGGCTGCAAAAATGGGGCTAACTTATTACGGTTTTGGTAGATTTGGTAAAAATGGACAAACTACACATAAAGAACAGGATGGAAAATTAATACCATTTAAGCCTGTCAATGAAGAATTTAAATCATTTAAGACACCAAAAGAAATTGCAAAGAAGCATGATAAGCCTATCTCATTTATCATGACTCAGTTAAAAATGGGAATAAAAGTAGAGAAAGAACACACTAAGGAACCCGAGGTGGCTCGTAAAATAGCACTTCAACATCTAGATGAGTTACCTGATTATTATACTAGATTAAAAAAGATAGAAAAACCACTTAAAGAGAATTATGAATTTTCAGGAAATGATGCGAGAACTATTCTAACATTAGGAAAAACATATGAATCATATGATTCTCCTTCTATTGAAGCACCTTCTGTCTTTGGGTATTCTAAAGATGATTGGAAAAAAGGTAAGACTTCAGTCACTGAATTAACCGGTGATACGGAATTAGCCACAACGACTTTTCAAAAAGATGATGAACGTAAAAAGAACGGATTAGAACCGTTTTCCACATTCAAATCAAAAAATGTAGCAGGTTAAAATGAAAACTTTCAATCAATTCATGACAGAAGCAAAAACAGCAGCGTGGCAACGAAAAGACGGTCAAGATCCTGAAGGTGGTTTAAATCGCAAAGGTATCGCATCTTATCGTAGAGAAAATCCTGGATCCAAACTTTCCATGGCAGTTACGACAAAGCCATCGAAACTGAAGAAAGGATCAAAGGCTTGGAATAGAAGAAAGTCTTTTTGTGCTAGAATGGCTGGCATGAAGCGCAGGCTCACATCAGCCAAAACAGCTAATGATCCAGATTCTCGTATTAATAAATCGTTACGAAAGTGGAATTGTTAAGGATAAAATAAATGAATGATGATATTAGAGATGGTTTTGTGCAGGTTTATTCGGAAGAACAGACTGAATTGGGGTGGTTTCGAAATTCACTCAAGTCAGTTTTGAAGGTTAAGTCAGGCAAAAAATGGAAACTTCATATAATGGATCGTCCAATTCAAGAGATGAAAGTGGGGGAATATTATCATATTCCCAGAAATACATACTATAGATTAATAAAAGGACAAGGTAATCTAACTTTAAAGGTAAAAGAGGAAGAAAAAAAATGATCAACGATAAGTTAACATCATCTCTTGCTGAAGCCTATAAGAAAATGAAACAAGAAGAATTGAAAGGTGATCAGCACAAGATTGACGCAAATAAAAATGGTGAGATTGATGCTCATGATTTTAAATTGCTTCGTGCAAAAAATGAAGAGAAAGAAGGTTGGGATTCTAAAAAGCATGCCGTGAGCGAGCAAGAAGAGCCCAGACGAATTCCCGAGAAAGACAAAAAAGAGCCCTTGATGCCTAAAAAACCAGCCACTCTAGGCGGTGAGTTAGCCATGAAGGCTGTGCAAAGAATAATTTCAAAGCACAAGACTAACGAAGAAAATGAACCAAGAAGAATACCCGAAAAAGATAAGAATCAAACTTTAGTGTCCAAAAATCCATCTACTCTGGGTGCTGAATTGGCAATGAAAGATGTAGAAAAAATGGTTGCTAAAAATAAGACAGCAAATGAAGAGCCTGTAAATGAACTCGGTCCAGAAACACTCATAAGCTATGCAATGAAGGCTAAGGGGCAAGAAAGACCAGGAATAGTAAATCCAAGAAGAGATGCAATGGTTGATCTTGCTGTAAAGAAAGCATCAGCATCAGCAAAACCTATCAATAATTCTTATGTTCCTGAAGAAAAGGAAGATGCTCCATTTGCTGGTCCATATGTTGCAACGCCAAAAAAACAGAAAGGGCAAAAGAGCGATCCTTCAATGTCAAGAGCTAGAGATTTAGCAAGAAAGGCTATGCAAAATCTTGCACAAAAGAAAAAAGATCAAAAGGTTGCAGAAGAATTTGTTCTAGAAGGAAAGATGGGGCAACTTCATGCTGATATTGGTGACCATTTAGACAAGCATATCAAAGATTATAACGCTGGCAATCTCGGGCACGATTCTTTCGGTGAAAAGGTTGTTGCTGCCCACAAAAAGATAGCTGAATTACATGGAATTTCTCCAAATGCAGCAAAGAATCATGTCAATGATTATGTTGATCAGCACATGAAAGAAGAAGTTAAAGAACCCACTGGTGATCTAAAAGACGCCTGTTGGAAAGGATATACTGCTGTCGGGCTCAAGAAGAAAGGTGGCAGAATGGTTCCAAATTGTGTTCCAAAGAATGAAGAAGTTGAGAATATTGATGAACGCAATATGGAAAATAAAAAGAAAAAGAATGAGTACGTTGCATCTATAATTCAGAAAAAATTACATCCTTCTGTTTTACCCTCATTAGCTTATGGTAGAAGAGAGTTAAAGAAAGAAGAAGTTGAACTAAACGAAGGCAATGATGACGTTGGTGAAATGATCAAAGATAAACTAAAGATCATAATCAATCGTGCAAAAGAAATGCATGATGGTATTGGTCCTAACACCGACATGCCTGAATGGGTAAAGTCTAAGATTACTCTTGCACAAGATTATGTTTCTACTGCATGCGATTATTCTTGTGGTAGTGAACAGCTTGGAGAAGAATTAGAACTAAATGAAATTAGCAAATCTACATTAGGTTCTTACATAAAGAAGGCTTCTCATGACGTAGCAACAAAGTCTGCTCTTACCAGGGCCTTCAAAGATAAGAGTGAAAAAGAAAAAGAGAAAGAAAATTTTGTGCAAGCAAGAAAGGATGATGAAAAATCAAACAGGATGTTTGATAAAAGTTGGAAACGTCGTCAAGGAATAGCCAAAGCTGCTGATCGTCTAGCAAAAGAAGAATTTACTCAAATAGATGAAGTCGGCTATCAACCTGCCACAGGAGATGCTGCTGCATCTTCAGCGGGGGGTAGAGTGAGGCCTGTCACCACCATCGACACCTCTTCAAGTCCTAAACCGGATCATCCTGGAACTGCGGCTGACAAAATTCAAGCACAAAATATTGCTAAAGCACGAGAACCTGAAGCATACGCTAGGGCTGAAAAGGCCATGAATAGACCTTTAACTCCTCGTGATATAGGAAACACTCCTGAAGGGAGAGCGGGTGGAAGAGGTTCCGCTGATGTGGTTAGGGCAGGAAAAGAAATGCAAGCTGATATTAAAAAGTTAAACCAAGAAGAATTTGAAATAACTGAAGATATGGAAACACCAGATATTAAAGTGCGTAAAACATACACAGACGCTTATGCTGATCATTATAAGAGAGCCCTAAAACTAAACCCAAAAGGCGCATCAAAGAGGGCTGAAGCTATGGCATATGATACAGTAAAGATGAAGCATGGTGATGATGCACATGACGCACTTAAAGCCTATCATGAAAAAAATCAAAATGAATCGTATGAACAGATTGATGAAGAACTTTCTTCTCGTGCAAAGTTGGTAAAAGAACTATACAACAAAGCAAAAGAAGCAAAAAAGAGCAAGAAAGATTCATTTGATCCTGAACCAGAAATGGAAATAATGCCATCACCAAGATACTCACAACCAAAGAGATAACATGTTTACACAAGATAAAGTAACTATAGCAATCGCTGAGGCATACAAAAATATGCTTCAGCGCAAAGTCGGGCATATTTTTTGCGACATGGATGGTGTATTAGTCGATTTTATGGGTGGAGCTAAAAAAGTTTTAGGATATAATTTTGATGATCCAGATCTAGAAAAGGTGCAATCCAAGGACAAGATTGCTAAAACAGAAGGATTTTGGGAAAATTTAGATGCTCGCCGCGATGGTATGAGGCTTTGGAGTTTCATAAATAAGTATGAGCCAAGAATACTTACTGCATATCCATCATGGGATGAGGACGGTAAGCATGGCAAAAAGATTTGGGTCAAAAAGCATCTTCGTTTACCCGAAGGTCGTTTTTTTGCCGTTAGAAGACAAGATAAACAAGATTATGCGAAAGACGAAGTGACTGGATTGCCGAATATATTAATAGACGATTACGCTAAGAATATAACGGAATTTGAAAAAGCTGGTGGAATAGGCATCCGATATGTTGATAGTACACAAACAATTTCTGAACTTAAAAAACTAGGATTTAGATAAGGAGAAAGCAAAATGTCTTTATGGAAATCAGAAGATGCCGCTTCCAATGCACCAGTTTACACTGTCGCTTCTGGATATGGCATTTCAGTAAATGGCGTTACACTTTATGAAAATGATGACCTCTCATCTTATGGTGGAACCGGGGTCTATGGTGTAGATACAACAGAAGCCGGAATTACAACCGGTGATGGAAAAAAAGTTGCTCACGCTGGTTGGAATATGGCTAGAAGAGGGACTGGTCCCGTAGTTAGTATTTCAGCCAACACCGGCGCATACAGTAACAACAAAAATGTTTATTTGACTTTTAGTGGTGGTGGCACAGGAAATGTCGCAGCAAACGCTCAAGTGTTTGTAAACGCAGAATCAAATGCCATTCTCTACATTACTGTGCATGAACCTGGTTCATATACAACCACACCAACTGCTGCGGCAATTACGGGTGGTGACGGTGCTGCCACATTTACTATAACCATGGGTGGTAGAGCTAATCGCGTATCATATGAAACCCTTGTCGCTATGGGTTCAATGACTGGTGATAGCGATGATACTTACTTCCCAAATAGTTAATTGGAATTAAACAATGAAAAAATTTACTGATTTTTTAATTGAAAACTTAGACGTTGAAACCGGGCAAGCCATGAATGCTCATGAAATAGATTCACATACTTCAAATGGTAGTGGTCTAGAAAACGAGAAAATTCGCGCTGAAATTAATCGAAAACTTTCCATTATTTTAGATAGAAATAATAGAAGTGTTCCTAACAATAACATTCAGGCTCCCGAGATAGGATTTGAAAGAATTAGAAAGGTATTAAATACTCACGGTATAGATTTACCAGCAATTCTTGATCTAGATCAAGAAGAGGGAGAAGAGGTTTTTCAAATTAATCAGTTTGGAACTCCATATGGTCCTCTTCCCTCTGGAGCTTATGGAGAATTGAGACCTAATTATTATCTCTACGTTTATTATTTTCTAAATGATGACGGTTATTATGACTTTTTTGCTGAAATAGTTGATCAAGAAGATTTAGAAGACTATACAAGCATAGAGGGAGATGAGTCCGAAGAAGAGTAATGGATGAGTGATTCTTTTGATAATTTAAATAATGACAATTTTTTATTGTACGCTATAAAGGCATATGATAAACCAAATTGCGTTATGAGTGAATTTGAAGAAGATATAAAAAGATTCGATTATTTAAAACGTCTATTTTTTAGATATAAGGAATATGGAGACATAAAGGAAAGATTGATAATTAACCATATTATCATTCTTTCCAATGTCTTTGGTCCTGAGGCTGCAGTGCGAATGTTGTTCTTTAAAACAGAAGAGCACTATTATTCTATAATCAAAACTATTTTAATTTTCTTAAACATTATGCCAAAGATTATAAGGGGTATAGACGGAAGAAATATTCATTCTAGTGAAATTCTCTTAGATAATTTTATAGTAGACGTTTTAAGGAACACAAAATGAGTATAAAAGAAGAAAATTCTGTAGGTGGCGGCAGCGTAGCTGGGCTTGGTGTGGGTCCTCAGGGAGAACCTGGCATTTCTGGACCTATGCTTAGAAGAAAAAAATTTGCTGGGAATGAAGTTTTCACTATAGATTCCGATAGATTTAATCGTTGTAGAATGGGAAAGTGTAGATATCATAAATATGAAATGTATGTGGGCAATGACGATATTGGAAATCAAATAAGAGAATACGGAATTACTAATCCCAAAAAAGCCATAGTTGTAGAAGATGAAAAAACTGGTGCTATGATGTTTCTTCGATATGGAAAAGGATAATCAATGGAAACTTTTTTAGAAAAAGCTAAAAATGTTTTAATTACAGTAGCGCCAACCATCGCTTCTGCTATAGGAACACCTATGGCAGGAATTGCAACTAAAGCTGTCATAGACGCTCTAGGTCTAAAAAAAGACGCTGATCAAACCGAAATAGAAAACTCCATTTTTGCTGCGGGCCCGGAACAGCTTTTACAATTAAAGCAGGCAGATCAAGAATTTAAAATCCAAATGAAGCAACTTGATATTGATCTTGTTAAGATAGTTGCAGACGACAAAGATTCTGCCAGAAAAAGAGAAATAGAAACCAAGGACGTTACAACCAAAGTATTAGCTTATTTGATATGTATTTTATATGTCGGCGTTCAATTATTTCTTTTAACGCATGTCATAGATGACAGTATGAGGGAAATGGTAATGAGGGCATTGGGCACCCTCGATGCCATATTAGGATTAGTATTTTCTTATTATTTTGGTTCATCAGTCGGTGATGTGAAGAGTCGTCTGACTGACCAAGATAAGAGAGAATAGAGTGTGGCAACATCAGAACAACTCCATAATCAAATAACAGAAATAAAATATAAAGTTATGACGTTGGAAAAAGAAGTTGATAAATTAAATAATGTAATGGAAGAATTATTGACAAGTAGAAAAGACATTTATCAACTTTTTGAAGGTAGAAGATTAGAATTGACTAGAGAAATAAAAGAGATTTATGCTAAGATAAATCAAATTGATAGTGGTGATTTTGAAGAAATGAAAGAAACTGTTGATCAGATGAGAAATTTAAAATGGATGTTTTACGGTATCATTTTTATTCTCGGTTGGCTATTTTCTAACATGGAACTATCGTCCTTTTTAAGTCTATTTCATTGACATTCTACTGCTTTGCCAGTAGAATGTCATAATGAGTTTATTCCTTGATCTAAAATACATTAATTTAATCTCACCGAGATTCGAGTCTTTCGTAAAGAAAAAGGACTTTCTTTACGCATGCCGATGCCCGATTTGTGGCGATTCACGAAAAAATAAATCCAAGATGCGCGGATATATTTTCCGTAAAGGAAATGGCTTATATTATAAGTGTCACAATTGTGGAATTGGATTATCTGCTGGAAATCTTATTCGTCAACTTGATGAGGGAATGCATAAGAAATATATTCTCGAAAGATATTCACAAGGTGAAGGTGGAAACAGCAATTTCAAAGAACCAGAATTCAAATTCAAGTCTGTGCGATTTGGTAATGTAGAAGAGAAACAATATGAAAATGCAGTCAGTGTTTCCGATTTACCTGCCGAACATTACTGTGTTCAGTACCTAAATAATAGAAAAATACCAAAAGAATTTTATTCTGATATTTTCTTCACGCAAAAATTCAAATCATTTGTTGAAGAAATATATCCTGAAAATGATGCAAATCTTTATGAAGAATCGAGGGTTGTTGTTCTTTATAAAAATCAATTCAATGTTGTTGAAGGGTTGTCCGCAAGAAGTTTAGGTGATGCGAGCAAACTGAGATACATAAAGTTAAATTTCTCAGGGCAAGATAAAATTTATTATGGTAAAAATAGAGTCGATACTTCAAAACCGGTTCGTATTGTAGAAGGTGCATTTGATTCAATGTTCTTACATAATTGTTTAGCAAGTGGTGATTCGGCTCTAACTTCTGTTGCTGAAGATGTTTCTGCAAAAGAAAAGATATTGATTTATGATAATGAACCACGAAATTCTCAAATAGTTCAATTAATCGAAAAAGCTATAAACAAAGGCTACACTGTCGTGATCTGGCCAGATTTCATAGTCGGTAAAGATATTAATGAAATGTTACTAAATGGGTTTAATATTGAACTGATAGAGAATATAATTCGAGAAAATGCCTGTAGTGGGCTGAAAGCGAAGTTAAAATTTACAGCATGGAGAAAATGTTAATATGACTGATAAATCGATAAAGTTGATAAGTTATACTCAACCCACACAAGAATTTTTAGAACAAAGTGATATTCAAAATGATAACACTATTCAAGCACTGATTGCTTATTGTGCAAGGGTTTCAAATCCATCTAACCAAAACAATACTCAAACATCAGCTAAACTCATCAATTATCTTATTGAAAATAAGCATTGGTCACCCTTTGAGCTTGCTTCAGCTTGTATTGAGATAAATACTACTAGAGACATTGCAAGACAAATTCTTCGGCATAGGTCTTTCTCTTTTCAAGAATTCAGTCAACGTTACGCAGATCCGACACAACATCTTACATTTGTTCATCGTGAAGCAAGGATGCAGGATTTAAAAAATCGACAGAATTCACTAGAAACTTTAGACTATGAATTAAAGACTAATTGGGATCAATGGCAAGAAGAAGTTATTCAAATCACCAAAAAGGCTTACGAATGGGCTATAGAAAATGGTATTGCAAAAGAAGTTGCTCGTTCGGTCTTACCAGAAGGATTAACTTCGTCTAGAATGTATGTGAGTGGAACAATTAGATCATGGATTCATTATATTGAAGTTCGCACACATGAATCTACTCAAAAAGAACATCGTATTATTGCTGAAGATTGTGCAAAAGAACTTTTGCAGATAATACCCAACATTTTTACCTTTGTTTTTCGAAAATAATAAGAGAAAAAAATATGACAACAAATAAAAAGGACTACCTCGGAATTCAAATTGATTACTCTCGCGATAAACTTTTTGATGAGTTGGGATTGAAGCGATTGCGTGAGTCTTATATGAAGGAAGATGAAACATCACCACAAGAGAGATTCGCACATGTTTCAAAAGCATTTTCTACTAACGCTGAACACGCTCAAAGACTTTATGACTATAGTAGTCGTCATTGGTTGTCTTACTCTACTCCTATCCTTTCATTTGGCCGTAGTGCTCGCGGCTTACCTATATCATGCTTTCTCCCGTATCTTCACGATTCAGCGGAAGGGTTAGTTGATTGTCTCTCTGAAGTAAACTGGTTATCAATGCTCGGTGGTGGTATTGGTATTGGTGTTGGCATTCGTTCCTCTGATGAAAAATCTACTGGTGTCATGCCACATCTTAAGATTTATGATGCATCATCTCTCGCATATCGCCAAGGCAAAACCAGACGAGGTTCTTATGCTGCATATTTGGATATTTCTCATCCCGATATTGTCATGTTTATGGACATGAGAAAACCCACAGGTGATCCGAACATGCGCGCTCTCAATCTTCATCATGGGATTAATATCACTGATGATTTTATGCATCTGATAGAGAAGTGTATGCTCGATCCAGAAGCGGATGATTCTTGGAATTTAGTTGACCCACACTCACATGAGGTGCGAGAAACCGTATCTGCAAAAGAGCTATGGCAAAAGATTCTTGAAACTAGAATGTTGACTGGTGAGCCCTATATTCATTTCATCGACACATCAAACAAGCATTTACCCGAGTGGCAAAAGAAACTTGGATTGAAGGTGCGTCAATCAAATCTATGTTCTGAAATTGTTTTGCCAACAGATGAAAAGCGAACCGCTGTCTGCTGCCTCTCATCATTGAATTTAGAATATTATGATGAATGGAAAGACAATGAATTATTTTTGCGTGATATTGCTGAGATGTTAGATAACGTTCTAGAATATTTTATCAATAATGCGCCAAACACCATTAAGCGAGCCAAATATTCAGCACTAAGAGAAAGAAGTATTGGTGTTGGTGCTCTAGGTTTTCATGCATACCTTCAGAAGAAGTCTATACCTTGGGAAACTGCTATGGCTGTAGGCTCTAACAAGAAGATGTTCAAGCACATTCATGATGGATTGATGAAAGCTAATTTTGAATTGGGTTCACAGAGGGGTGAAGCACCAGACGCAAAGGGAACAGGAAGAAGATTTTCACATATGTTGGCTGTAGCTCCCAATGCTTCCAGTTCAATTATTATGGGAAACACTTCTCCTTCAGTAGAACCTTATCGTGCAAATGCATTTAGGCAAGATACTCTTTCTGGTGCATCATTCTACAAGAATAAGTATCTCGATAAACTAATTCATAAGTATTGTAAAGCTGATGAAAAGATGAACTATGAGGATGTTTGGTCGTCAATTATTGCTACTGATGGTTCTGTACAACATCTAGACTTTCTAACTGATTGGGAAAAAGATGTATTTAAAACATCTATGGAAATTGATCAGAGATGGGTTGTTCAACATGCTGCTGATAGACAAGAATATATCGATCAAGCGCAATCAATTAATTTATTTTTCAGACCAAATATAAATATTAAATATCTTCATGCAGTTCATTTTCAAGCATGGAAGTCTGGATTAAAGACTTTATACTATTGTCGTTCCGAAAAGATTGGAAAAGCAGACAAAGTAGCAAAGAGAATTGAACGACAGATCATCGAAGAGATAGATATTAAACAATTAGCAGAGGGCGATGAATGCCTAGCGTGTCAATGAGAATATGGCAACAATAGCAGAAAATTTAGCAACATTTGCTGGATCTATAAAAAAAATTGTATTCGGCACGGGTAATACAACTATTAGTTTTTCAGAAACCACTAAATTTAGTGGTTTAAGTGATATTGCCGCGGCCAATATTAAGACAACCAATATTAAATCTAGTGATGAAGCGACTTCAATTGTTATAGAAGAATCAACAGGAAATGTTAGTATTGGAACATCATATTCAAATAGTAAATTGCACATTATTCCGGGAAGCCTTACGCTTCAAGGAAACGAAACTGATTCTTGGATAAATTTTGTTGAAACTGGTTGGCCTGACAGATTCGGTATTGGTTGTGATTTTACTGGAGTCGGTAGTTTAAATAGATTTTATATTTCTGCAAATGGTGCCAACGGCAGCCCAACAGTAGATGATGCTCAATTGATAATTAATCAAGAAGGTCTTTTAAAATTCAATTCTGGGTATGGTTCAACACAAAATGTTTATGGGGTTAGGGCTTGGGCAAATTTCAACGGTAGTTCCATGGCCATAATCAATAGTCGGGGAGTGTCATCCATCACTGATGTGGGCACTGGACGCTATAGAATAAATCTTTCTATAACTTTACCTGACAGCAATGCTTGTTTTTTAGCAATCTCTGAAAGAAATTCTACCGGATTAAATATACAAACAGCCATTACGACAACTTCGTTTGACATTAGGACTTGGGATGCCACTCAAACTTTGATTGATGGATTTAAAATATGTACTACAGTTATTCGTTAGGAAACAAAAAGAATGCAAGTAATAATATATCCAGATGATGATACAATTTGTGTGGTAATTCCAGCCTCAGATAATATAATTGTTGATGATGTAGCTAAGAGAGATGTGCCGATTGGTGTTCCTTATTTAATAATAGACTCATCTGAATTACCATCCGATAGATATTTTCGTGATGCTTGGGAGGCAGATTTTACCAACCCAGATGGCTATGGGATTGGAGTAGAGGCGTGGGAAAACTTAAAAAGATTAGAGGATTTATCTGATGATCAAAATTAATATGCAAAAAGCCATAAAGATAAAACAGGAAATAATACGAAAAGAACGAGAAAAATTATTTCAAGAATTAGATTATGAATTTATGCGATCATTAGAAAAAAACGATAAAAATAAACAATCAGAAATAATACAAAAAAAAGAATTATTGAGAGACTCTACCATTCACCCATCAATAATTAACGCAAAAACTCCAGAAGAGCTAAAGGAAGCAAATCCTCTTATAGACATTATAAAATAGGAAAAATATATTGTTATGATTGATGTATTGTTTAAAAAAATTTACTCTGAAGTAATTAATCCGGAACCAACAAAATCTTTTTTCATAAAGAATTTGTTTCAGGATATTTGGATAGATTGGTCTGTCTTAGAAAATAAACTAAATGATTTTTATCATCTCGATCCTAGTAGAGTAGAGCTGATAAACAGAAAGAGGGATAAGTATTATCCTTCTCAAAATAATACAGTATGGGCAAATTCACCCAAAGTTGATTTAGAAGAAATATTCGATGCTTTTGAAAAGGGGCATAGTTTAATTCTTTTGAATGCAAATAGAATGCATCCGAGTGTGAATGAAATATGTAAAGTATTGGAATCTATAGTAAAGAAGTCCGCGGTAGATGTTCACATTTATTGTGGTAATAAAAAGAGTAAATCTTTCTATCCACATTGTGATATGGCTGATAATTTTATCATACAACAAACTGGTAAATCATATTGGAAAGTTTACAAAGAATATTCGATGAATGTAGAGAAATGTAATATAATTAAAGATGAAAAAGAATTATCATTAGACTATGAGTGTGTTTTGGAACCTGGTGATTTAATTTATATACCAAAATCACGATTTCATCTTGCGCAACCTCTAGAAAAAAGATTATCATTAAGTTTTGCAATATCACACGACACAAAACCAATAAACAGAAAGTGGTACAAATTCAAATGAAAAAACCAGAATTAAAGCTAACAGACGAAAGAAATTACTTCAAGCCATTCACATATCCTTGGGCATATGATGCGTGGTTCAAGCATGAGCAATCCCATTGGATTCACAGTGAAGTTCCTATGATTGAAGATGTGAAAGATTGGAAGAAAAAGTTGACAAAAGAAGAGAAGACTTTTCTAACAAATATTTTTCGTTTTTTTACGCAAGGTGATATTGATGTTGCTGGTGGTTACGTCAACAATTATCTTCCATATTTTCCACAACCAGAAGTTCGTATGATGCTTTGTGGGTTTGCTGCTCGCGAGGCACTGCACGTTGCTGCATATTCTCATTTGATTGAAACACTCGGTATGCCTGAATCTACATATAATGAATTCATGCAGTATGAAGAGATGAAAGCTAAACACGATTTCTTTACTAAGTTAGCCGGTCAAGATGCAAACACAATTGCACAACAGATCGCTGCATTTTCTGCATTCACTGAAGGTATGCAGTTGTTCTCATCATTCATCATGCTACTCAACTTTCCTCGTCATGGAAAGATGAAGGGTATGGGGCAGATCATTACATGGTCGATTGTCGATGAAACTATTCACGCAGAATCTATGATTAAACTATTCAGAACATTTGTTGAAGAGAATCGAGATATTTGGAATGATAAACTTAAGTCAGAAATTTATAAGATTGCAGAAAAGATGGTTGAATTGGAAGACAGATTCATTGAGCTTGCATTTTCACTTGGTGATATGGAAAATCTCACTGCTGCTGATCTCAAGCATTATATTCGCTATATTGCTGATCGTCGATTGATTTCTCTCGGGCTCAAGGGTATCTTTAAGGTAAAAAAGAATCCATTGCCTTGGGTAGAAACAATGATAAACAGCCCAATTCACACAAACTTCTTTGAGAACCGCGCTACCGATTATGCCAAGGGTGCTCTAACCGGTTCATGGGGTGATGTTTGGGCAGCGGATGCTGCCTAGTCGTGATAGTTGTTAAAGACGACGTTTTACCACAATCGATGATTTCGTCGATTGTGGATTACTATATCAAGAATCCGGATAGATTGCTTGGTAATTGGTACACTGAAATGTTTGATTGGCAACAAGAATTGGTGAATCAAGCAAAATCTTTTTTCGATTTGTCAGAAATGATTGGGTTTGAGTCCTGGGGGCACATTCATAGCAGACCGGACTGGCATGTTGATAGAGATGAGTTAGCTTTTAAGAATGGATTAGAGGAAAGACCAATATGTAGTATTGTGTTTTATCCTTTGATTAAAATAATCTCGGGTGGAGAATTTGTCACGGGAACTGAGTCTATTCAACCAAGAACGAACAGAGCTATTTTCTTTTCTTCAGGAACGATTCATTCTGTTCAACCATGGAGGGGAGATAGAATTTCAGTTGCATTAAACCCGTGGGGATTTCTCCCATATACTTACCGATATAAATAATGTGAAGGGAGTCACGAATGGCACAATATAGAACAGATACAAAAAAATTAGACGCTGCATTACAGACTAGATTTGAAACTTTCGTATTGTCTGACAGATTCACTGCATCAGGAAATGCTACTGATGCATTTGGTCGTCTTAGAGTCTCTAATCCTCTCACCATCTTCGATTCGGCTCATCGTTATGAGGAAAATATAAAGTGGGTTTCTAAAACAAACGGTGTTGGAGCCAATACAGATTATAAAATAAAT
>Ga0208644_1000974_pt1 | contig 24887 bp, 24 predicted proteins | sample VirMetDEL_Nov_18_FD_184517 | JGI IMG/M metagenome (GOLD analysis project Ga0208644, IMG submission 184517) | Aqueous microbial communities from the Delaware River and Bay under freshwater to marine salinity gradient to study organic matter... | ecosystem: Environmental > Aquatic > Marine >...
TACTATAACCTTTGCGGTATTCCACTTCAACCCTTCAGTCCAAATTACTTCCGCAAATTTTACTGGTGTAATATTATTATCCCAATACTGACAAACCACTTGCCTTGTTTGAACATCGATGATCGTGAAAGCATTATAATCTTTTCCTACCCCTGCTGCAACATCAACGCCCATAACATAGTCGTGCCTCATATCTGGGTTAGAATAGGTTTTTAAACTTCCCCTAGGGTTAGGCATAGGCTCTATTGCTTCAAGGCTCTCAGGGCTAAAATAAGGCGTTCCTGAAGACCTAAATGCTTCCTCTACTGTAGCAGGATATTCTCTATAAAATTTATCCTTACCAAGAGTAGCAATCTGTTTTCTTCTCCAATAAACTTGTCCATCAGACAAGTTGTATTCTTCTTTTATTATTTTTTCTTCTGCTCTTAATTCAAAGGTTGGTGGTGGTTCTGCTGTGTACTGTGGGTGCATATACCAAGGAAAGAATACAACCTTCCACTCTGGATCATCAGCGTAAATATTTTCCATAATTAATTTATAAAACTTATCTCCAATCTGATTAGGTGTACTCTCGATGATAATTTGGTTAGCACCAATAGTTGCCATCATAGTGGACAGAAACTCTTCCTGATCCTCATAGAAAGCAAACTCAGATAGATGTACCCCATCAAGTTGAAAAGACCTTGTACCACCCTTAGAGGACGCTGTAAAAGATCTTAGCGATGACTCTGAATCTTCAAACACTAATTCAGAAACATTATCTTTTTTTATTTTTTTCTGCATTTGTTTGGGGAGATTGCTGTGGAAAGTTTTATCCATATTTGCAATGTTGTTGGATGCGTCTTTGGTGTGTGCAATCACACCATAGGATCTAGGTTGGTTGTCATAATAAGATTGATAAAAAAACCAAGATCTAATCACTGTTGAGATTCCAAGTTGCCTTGCTTTCAAAACAATAATTTTATCATAATTTTTTAAAACATCCATCATTTGTTCCTGTGCAGGGAACGGGTCGAAGTAATCTAATCTTTTATTTTCTTTATTATAGATTGTCAGCAACCTAACAAATGTGTCGAAGTCTAGCATAAATTTATTCCTTTTCTATATAAGTAGAAACTAATAGTAGATAAGGTCCTTAAAAAAATATGGGGCGAATTTTTTGGTTCCCTCTGGTACCCTATTGTGTAATGTAGTATTGGCCCCTCCCCCTATTATACACAACTAATATTATAAAGTAAATTATTTTATTTGTCAATACTAAGATCTGCAAAGGCTACTCCCTGTGTGGAGAGTAGCCAGCATTTATTTTATTTTTTTCTGGGATGGTAGTGTTGAATAGTAATAGCAATAAGTTCAGCACATACTTGTTCATCTGGTATATCGAGTAGGGCTGGAGGGATGAATATTTCTTTTTCAAATATCCAAGCCTCAAGGCTCTCAACCATTTCATCAACCTCATCCCATTCGCCCAAGTATTCATTGAATACATCTAACCAACTCAAGTCCATATCGACTGCTGCATAATAAACATTATAATATTTCATTTTATTTCTCCAAGTAAAAAAGTCAGGGGACACTGTGAAGCATCCCCATTATTATTATTTTATTTTCTGTTCTCGATGTAGAACGCTAGCAACTCTGAAACAGAAATGTGTTCTGCTATATCCCATAGTTCTCTGCTGGCTTTATCCTCCATCATCTCTTCCCAGAATAGTTCATCCACATCGTCACCATCCTCAACCTCTACCTCTCTCTCTTCCAGAAAAAGTTTTTTAGTTTCCTCTGTGATGATATGTACATAACCTTCTGAACACCAAGTTTCTCCGTCATCCAACTCGACAACGATACTTACATTTTTATTATTATTTTCCACGATATACTCCTTCGTATTTATTATAAAGTCCGTAAAGTTTCTCAACCTTACATATATAATATAACATATTCTGAAGGGTTTGTCCAGTAAATAATACAACTTTTTTTATTTTTTTTATTCTCGGATATATGAAATATGGATCGCCCCTTTTGAGGTAGGGGCAACACCTTTTGATTTTATTTATTCTCTTCGAAGTATTCTCTAAATGACTTAGCCATTTCACGAAACAACTCATCAGTAATCTCTGGTTCTTTATGGTTTCGCACACCATTTTCCCAGACATCTTCATAAGTTATAATGTCGTCTTCATAAATGTATTCACTATCATAAGCCCAGTCGTTTAGCATCTCATCTAAGTCGCAGTCATCTGGTACATTACTATCGTCAAGTCCTGCCCAAGCAACTAACTTCTCACTAGAAACATTATCCCAAAACCAATCTTGGCTTTCTGTGTATGCCTCAAACTTTGTAGATTTATTATCTAAAAGATTTGCTGAAAGATGCAGCCTCGTTCCAATAAAGTTTTCTAAAGTTTTAGAAGGGCGATCTTTCATATAACAAACTTGCTCTTGCTCTTTAGCATAGATGAATACCTGAGTTGGTGATCTCAACTCATAGTCAAAAGGCATAGCATTACCGCTATTATTTATTGTTTGTAAATCCAGAATAAAAATCTCTGCTAATGTTTTGTTAGCAAAAGTAACTCTGAATGTATTAGTTCCGTATGTTCCCATTTTATTTCTCCTTGTATGATTGTAATGGAGGAGCAATCCCTTACCCCTATTATTATTATAGCACATTATTTACCTACCCGCAACTATTATTTTCATTTTTTTATAAAAAATATTTTTGCCCTCGGAGGTATGAGGTGGCTGCTTTAGGGGCAGCCAATCCCAAGATCTTTATTTTAGATTTGCTTCTACCTGTGGTAAAGCCCAAGCAACCCAAGCCTCCAAGGCAGCCTCGCTATTCACTTCGTTGTTCCAATCATAGCAGTCGTAATCTAAATCTTTTTGATCTTCCTCTCTACCCATTTCCATAGAGTAGCCCCAGCCAGAACAGAATTTATCATAGCCTTCATCGGCTAGAAAATTCCAAAATTCTATTCCGAATTCTTCACACCACTCGTGGAGTTCGTCCTCAAAAATGTAGTCGTCTTCTTCGTAGCCCTGTGCTATTAGAATTTTATTTTTTTGTTCTGGGGTTAGAGCATTTGCTAATTCTTCCCAGACAGACAAGCAATCAAAATCCTCATTACAATAGTCATAAGAATTAGAATAAATGTTTGCCTCCAAGATCATTCCCTTTATGTTAGGCAATAAAAGATTTTCTCTCAAAGTCATTCTATCCCAGAACTCTGTATCGTTAGGATCCAAAGTTGTAAAGTCAAACATTTTACCGTCGCAGTAGATCTCTACCTTATCCCCTTCGTGGCTTTCTAGTTCCCACATTTTTTTAGATTTATTTGCCCGAATTCCAAGAGCAAACAAGTCCGCTAATGCTTCTGATCGGAATGTAATTTCCGCTGTGTAATTTCCGTAAGTTCCCATTTTATTTCTCCTTATTTTAGTAAACTTATCAGTAGGACAATCCCTTACCCTACTCTATTATTATAACATAATTATTTACCACCGTCAAGTTTTTTATGAAAATAATTTCATTTTTTTTTCAGGCTGGTATTTCTTATACGAATGAGCGAACCATTTTATTCACCCGCTTCATTAGTAAGTAGTATTATTATAACATTATTTACCATAAAAGTCAAACTTTTTTTTATTTTTTTTTTATTATTTTTTTAGGCTGAACCAACAAGAAAAAACCCCACGATCTATTCAGGAGATGCGTGGGGCTAAAATAATTTGGAGAATTTATTTTATGTCTTTGTGTCTGATTGTCTGTCCGTCCTGTCTGTCACCTTCAAGGGGATATTCTTTTTTTAAATATCTTGTCTCGCCTGTCTTGTCTGTCCCTGAATCCATCCTGTCTATCTTGTCTCAGGGAAATAAAATTATTTTATTCTGTCTGTCCGTGATGTCTGGATGGGATGGGGTGTCTTTGTCAACTAACTTTTTTTTTAGAAAGTTCTTCAAGTCTTGCTGCAAAGTCATTGTGTTTTTCTTTTTCTTCTTTGATGTCTTCTAGTTCCGCAAAGTCTCTACAGAGTTGGGCTACCTTCAACATATCCTGAAGTTTTAAATCATTTAAAATATCTGGATTCTCTTCGAAGTGGATCACATACAATCCGAGAGTTTCCCATAAATAATCTGAAATTTTTCTATCCCTTGCCGCCTGCTTCATTCTCGATAAACACGCTGAATAATTCATTCTTTTTTTATTTGCCATCTTCCCGATCTCCTGTGTGGTGCAACCTAATAATACTCAGTATAAAAATAATAACTCTGTATGTTATAATAAATAGTATCTTAATAATAGAAAAGAACTTCTAATAGAAAAAAAAGTAAGAAAGAAATAGGCTGGGATTGTTTTACTTTGGAGAAATAATAATGACTTTATAATAAAAAACCTATCTCTTTCTTACAGTATTCTTTTATTCTTATATATATATTATAGCATAAATATTTACTACTGTCTACATCTAAATAAAAATAATTTCTTTTTTCTTTATAGTAGTTATTGGTTCAAACATCTGAAAGAATTTATATTCTGGAAACCAATAGTACTGATCTATTCTAGGAAACAAAAGTTTATAAAGTTTAGAATTTATAATGTCATCTAAGTTAGAGTCAGTAGTCCATACTACATTATCAAATAATAAATCTTTATGTTCTTCTGTATTAGGATTTACTAATCTGGTTAGTAGTCCTACTGAAAGATTACTTTCTATTTCTTCTACAGGAACTTGATTGCTAACAAGATAATCTTTTTTTATTCTGAACAGATCTCCTAATCTAATATCTAAATCTTTCATTTCATCTCTCCTATTTTCCATTCAGGTTTATTCTCTGTGGCGTTCTTTACACTATCAAAGATATCTAAGATTTTATTTTTTATGTTCTCGGATCTTTTATACACCTGAAGTTTACTCATCAGATAATTTATTTCTACCAGAGAAGAATAAACACTATGATGTTTTTCTTGAAGGGGAAAATCTTTCTTATTAATTTTAGTTCTTATATCATTTAGGATAAGGTCCAGAAGATAAGTACTTACATTTAGATCCTGACATAAAACTTTTACTTCAGAAAGTTTTATAAGTATCAAGTTTAGTTTTTGAATTCTATGATTAGTCATTTAGTTTCTCCTTATATAATAACTTTTATTTTATTCTAACAACAAATCCCTAGGAGGATTTGTTTAGTTGTTAGTTTTTATTTAACTTATCAAGTTATCTTATAAGCAATACACTTTTAGTTTTTCATTCCACTTTTTTTATAACTTTTTTTCAACTCAATACTTTAACCACCACAGCATACCCTACAGGGTTAAGTTTTTATTTCAGATCACAAGGATCTTTTCTTGTGTGGTGGTTTGTATAACCATAGCAATACATTTATTCTCAGCCACTCCAAATTATTTTCAAATAAATTTATTTTTTTTATATGATCTCAGATAACCTCGGTGCTACCGATGCTCTGCACAGAGAACTTTTTTATAAACAAAAATAATCTCAAATTATTTTTGGTAGATAGTTGCATATCTACTATTTTGTGTGTATAATGTATAGTAGATAGTAATGCTGCTATTGAATAACAAAAATAAATTTGGAGATTTATTATGAGAAGAACATTATACATTACAAAGAAAGATCGTTCAGGAAAAACTATTATGGATATGGATCGGGCTATCTTTACAGGCAACGGAAAATTATACTGGCTGATCTATAAAGGAAAAGTTTATCAGGCTAAACTTTATTCCAACTACTTCAAGACGCTACCAGATGACAAAGGAAATTATTTTCTTTCTTTTATATTCTCGGAAGAATAAAAAAAAATAAATTATTTTAGTAGATAATGTGCTTTTTTGTAGACAATCTACTATTTATTATGTATACTATAGAGAGGTAAGGGATTGCCTCATAAACTTTGGAGATAAAAATTATGTTTACTATTACAAAAGATTGGTTCTATCAAACCTGCTTGATGGATTACGAAACAGGGATCGCAGGAAAATACTGGCACAACTTGCCTAGACAAAAAAGGAGACAAAGCAGATGGAGTTTTGAAAAAGATATCGAGGCTTGGTGGTTATCAGAAGATATGACGCAAGCCCTTTGGGAAACCTCTTCGCAGTTCGTATGCGATAAGATAGGTGATTTAGTTGATAGAGAATTTCTCTCTGGTGAAGACGCACACAACTATGTGTTTGCTTCTTTCCAACAGTGGTGGGTTCTCAACAAAGAAAGAAATTTATTATTCAGAAATAAAAGAGTTGCCGTAGCAGAAAAGACTATCGGTGATTCAGATCTACAAACAGAAGGAGTTCATATGAAAGTAGAGTGGAAAGATCTTATGGTAAAAATTCAAGAGTTTGCTGAAGCAGGTAGTGCTGATGACGCATTCTTCTTTGAGTATCTTTTGTTGACTGACGAACAAAAGAATGATTACTGGAGCGAAGACAAACAACAAGTCAGAATAGGTAACAAAGAAACAAAAGGCAGATGGGTAAAGAGACAAACTTTTTACAACCACCTGAACAAATTTAAAAAGAAACTTGCCCAAGCATTTGGTGAGTAAAATTATTTGGAGATTATTATTATGTCATTCTATCAATCAAAGAGTTTATACGATGGAGTTGTAGCGGAATTTGTAGTTATGGATTTATTGCAACACAACAATATGGTGTTGGAAAAAGGTATGGGTATTACGGAGTGCGTTCAACTAACGAACGCACCAAGTTATCCTCAGTCATCTAAGCATCACGATCTGGATCTAAAGATTTTAGATTGTAATACTTGGGATGTAACAGATGTTAAGACTATCGAAGTAAAGTATGCGTGGAACGAAAAGTATCCTACATTTTTTGCTGAGATTATTCAAAGTAATTCTGGATGGTATGCTGAATACCTAGTGTATCCTCCAGACTATATGTTCTATGTGAACGGAGCAACGAAAACTTTATTCTGTTATGACGGAAAAATCTTTACTGATAAGGTAAAGTCTGAGTATAACAACAGAAGAAAGAATTCTTTTGGTTCTGCCGAAGGAGTTTTATTTGGTGTAAAGTCTAAGGAGTACGGCTATTTATATCAGTATCCTGTTCATCAAAATTATTATAATGTTCTCAAACATAAAGAGGACAAGATCAAACATAGATTAAATGCGTCTAAGGGAGTGTACGTAAATGGAAGCAAAACTTGTCAAGGATTACCTAACCTTGCTTAATGAATTAGGTAACGAAATAAACCCCGTCAGTGAATCTGACGAGGTAATTTTACAAAGTCTAAAAGAAACAAGAGAAGCATTATCAAATGCTATTGATGTTCTTACATCTCAGATCATAAAGATTGATCTAAAGATTATGGAGTTTGAAGGCGAGACTGAATATCATATCGACGAAGAAGAACTCCAGAGGATGTTAGACGAATTAGAAAAATAAGTCATAGCCCTCCAACCTGATATGACTGGGGCATCATCGAAAGGTGGTGTCCTTTTTCTGCACCGATAGCATAACGGACAATGCCTCACCCTTCTAAGGTGTATGATCTAGGTTCAACTCCTAGTCGGTGCTTACTTTACCAAGCCTTACAAGACCAATAGCCAGCAGATAATTTGCTTTTCTTTTGATCACACTTATGTCTAGCCCTGAAGGATTTTCTCCTTGCAGGGTTTTCTTTTTTTATTTTCATTTTAGGATCGCCATAGTGTACCATCTTCTCTTTGCCATTCTCACAAGCCTTTACCATCTTCTTCTTGTTGGGTGAAGTTGATGGTCTTGGTTTGTTGCAAGGCATATTCTTTTTATTTGCTCTCTTCGGCATTACTTTTTCCTCGCAGGTTTCTTAAAAATTCTTTCTCTTGCAGCGGCCGCTACTGGTCCTATAATCTCTTCGTGTTGATCCTCTATGTTAGACCACTCCTCTTCTTCATCAAGGTCTTCAGAGGCATCCTCAGCCTCCTGAGCGTCATCCTCTTGTTCTAGTTGTAAATCAAATTCTTCAATAGCAAAGATTACTATTGTGAAGATATCTTCCACAATCTCTTTTGCTTCCTTCGCATCAATCCCATTGGACTTCCACGCTTTGAAAATTTTATAAGCAAGTCTTAGCACCTGTGGTACTAGGGTAATAACATTATTAAAGTTCTTTATGTGATTCATTTTCTATCCTTCCTTTTATGTAAGCAACATCGTCTTCAACTTTGTCAAGTCTATCGACAATCTTTTCAATAGTTTGTTTAAAAATTTCTCTATCTTCTCTGTGTTCGTTGAGCATTCTATCGACTTGATCTAAATGTCTATCGACAGCAGAAGACAACATAGGGAGTAAATGTTTAACGCCCAGAGAATAGATCCCATAAATAACAACACATAAGACAACCAGTGCACCGAACGGTCCGAGAACCATTTCCAAAATTTGTTCCAGCATTCCTTATTCTCCTCCATAATATATCCTCCTTATTATTATGTGGCTCCCTTGAAAAATAAATTAGGACTTACACGGTGGAGAAGTAAAGGAGCAAACCTCCTCCACCGATGCCTATTCTAATTAGTGATAGAATTAGCCGATGTACATTGCTTCGATAGTATCATTAGCATCTCTTGCTGCACCACCCAAAGTGATCGCAGAAGTAGTAGCAGTATACTCACCGAATGCAGGAGCAGAAGCAACTCTCTTCAACTTTTGTCCGTTAACATAAGCAACAACAGCAGCAGCGTCGTGTGCTGATTGAGCCAAGTTAAAGGTAGTTGTAGATCCGTCACCAGTGAAGTAGTCCATCTCGAAAGACCAACCAATCTTATCAACAGTAACAGAGTCAGCAGCAAGTTGGTTTTCACCAATCCCAGCGTTCTTAACCTGCAATCCGTTAGCAGAAGTTTGGAACATTCCAGCATCAAACTTCACACCTAACTCACCAGATACTCCGTCTGCTTGAAGAGTTGGGTTAGAGGTTTGCAACTTCACTCTCAAACCATTGCTGTCTTTTTCAAGACCACCAATAGCATTGACCTTTGCTTGCAACTTAGCAGAACTAAATTCCAAACCTGAGTTAGTTGCGAGATCAACAGAGATCACATCTGATACTGAAATGTCAATACCGTCACCGCCAGTAGGCTGTGGGATATTGCCAATGCTATCATCAACATATTTTTTGGTTGCTGCGTGTGCATCAGCACTAGGTGCTGCAACGCTCACAACGCCAGAAGAGAAGTCGAACGAATCCGCCAATCTAATCTGATTACTTCTAATTTCTAATGCCATATATTTATCCTCCCAAGGTTATTATAGCAAAGCAAGGTTACCCTTACTCAAATGACTTATAAAAAACGACAACGATGTCATCGCCTTGCGGTGCAAACGATAGGGTAAATTCCGTATCTCCCGCTGTGTAGCTAACGTTTCCATCAGCCACACTATATATCAAACCATTAATAGACACTTGCAATCCTTCGTCGATGCTATTAGCAACTTCGAAAGTAAGATTGGAGCCATCTGCTTGGCTTGATAAATTCTCATTATATTCTTCTAAAGACTTTACTAGAGTAGGCTGGACATTAGGTCCCAACATAGTGTTGCTAAATCTTGGCATTCTAATTCCTCCTACAAGTAACTTCAAGTTCACTCACAGAAAAGGTGTCTGTTGCTCCAGCAGAATGGGCGGACCCATCAGCCTTTATGTGTGTCGTTTTAATAAATAGATACAATACATCAGAAGGAGCAAGGTTGATAATTAAATCTAAAGAAAAAACAGCAGAGTGTTTTCCACCTGTGATGTCTGGATAGATGTAGCCTACTGTTGGTTCTAACATAAGTTCTGTTCCTGCCTCGTCTCTGTATCCTACAACGGTGATCCCCATTGAATCACTTGGTTGTATCGCTTGAAAGTCTGCTGTCCCTTGTATCCTTAGTGTCTGTAAGTTCCCTAAAAATTCTGCTCCGCTACTCTGAAATAGTTTTCCATTAGTAGAATTCAATCCTATACTAACGAATTTGCTAGCAGAAAATTCATTGTCAAACTCTACTGCTGGAGAAATAACTTTAAAATTATAATTCATTGTGCTAGGCATTAGTCCATCTCCGCTCTAATTTCTTTTATGATTTGTCTCATAACTTTATCTTGCTCTTCTATGTGTGTCGGTACAGCAATAGGAGTTGATAAACCAGAAACTTCTAGTGCATAAGATCCATCTGTATATCTCTTTAGTCTTGCTTTATTAGCACCTTCGATACCTTCTTTCTCTAATTTCTCAGCAGTAGAAGAAGCCCAGTCTTGAACACCTCTGTCCAATCCACCATAGATAAGTCCGAGACTCATCCCTAAAAATCTTAATGATCCTGACTTTGTTGCAAATCTGTATTGGACATTTTCTATTTGACCAGTCTCAGGATAAGTAGGATTACCCAATCTCATTTCTTCTGGAGGTACAGGTTCGATATCAAAATATTTTTCTGCCATATCAAAAGTCCCAGAAGATTTCAAAGCAATAACCATTCTCACTGGAACCATTCCGTGAGGTGCATTCTCGGATCTGAATTTCTTATTTTGAGAATCATATACCGCTCTCATATAAGGATTTCCTTTTAAGATAATGTTCTCAACAATAGTGTTATACATTGATTGTTCTGGCTTATAACCTGTGAGGCTAGGCATATCCAAAAAAGCAAACGACATTGCGTTAGCAAGTTGGATAAATGATTCCGTTGAAGGAAACGCTGGACCATAATGTAATGTCATTGTCTTATCATAGGAGGTTCCTAGCTTTGTCCAAGTAGCCGCCAATGCTTTTTCTTTTTGTGATGTGTCGTTGAACAACTCATCTGTGTTCGCTATTTTCTTTTGATCAATACCAAACCTTACGGCAGCAGCAACATTTCTGATTGCCTTTGGATCTCTACCAATAGCACCTGCTATCTCTGTAAATGATTGTCTCATAAAAGAATAAAATAAAAAGTATTGTGCTATGTATCTTGCTTCGAATTCTGTAATGTCTGAGTAATCCAATAGAGTTCTTCTAGCAAATTCTGCTGCTTGTTTTTCTGTGTAACCCAAAGTCAAAGCATCTGTGAATGCTTGTATCCTGTAAGCATTATCAGTCTCTTGTGCTATTGTGTTCCAGAAGTTTGGTCTGTCTGGTCTCAACCATCTGAATGCTTGTCTCCAAGCAGATGCCTTTTGTCCTGTTGCTGTTGTTTCTGCTTGTCTAAGAATGCCTTCCAAAGATCTTCTAGAGAATTCAAAATCAACTTGACCAAATAAAATATTATTTCTTTGAATCATTTCTTGTAAAGAACCTGCTGTGATAATTCTACCATCAATAGTTGTGATTGCTTTCTGTGTAGGATCCATCATTCCAAGATACTTGCCAATGTATTCTCCGCCTCTACCTTTGACGAGGATGTCTTCTAGGTAAGGCAAAATGTGTCCGAGGGTTGTACCAGCCATAAGACCCACGCCGGCCCCAAGGGGGCCTGCTGCGAACCCTCCTATCGATGCTCCACCAATACCTGAAACAATCTTAGAAGTTTTTCCTCCAGCCTTTACTGATGTCTTGATAGTCGCCTGCAATAATTTAGCAAGAGGTCCTGATAACATAGCACCTGCTGTTGAGAAAAGATAAGGAGTTCCCATCAAAGCATCGAGAGCCAAACCACCACTAGCACCAGCAATATATTTTAATAAAGATTTTGAGGTGATTGATGGCGTTGTGTACATCTGGATCAAAGGTGCTGTGATAGTATTCACTGTGATATACTTACCTGTTGGTGCAAATGTACCACCAAGCATACCACCTTTCGCTGATGTGATTGATCCTTGGATTGCATAGTATAGTGACGACAAAGCATACTGCCCTGCTGATTCAGATTTTCTAGAAAGAATTTCTAATGTTTGCCCAAGAGTTCCTTCGATAGATTGTTGCTTCAAAGCATTTAGAATTTGAATGTCCTGCGGTAACGCCATAACGCCCTTGCCATTAAACTCTACAAGGATAGGTCTAAGACCATCAGCAGTAAACTTTGTAGCTACTGGTGGGAAACCTATGTTCTCCAAAGCAGATATAATTCCTGTTGCGTTAAAACCAAACAACGACTCCATACTTTGTAGAGCATTGTCTTGGATAGAAGCAATGATAACTTTAGAAAATAAAATATCTTCTGGTGTCACAAGCCCAGCCAATCTAACAGCCTCTGGTGGAACTTCTATTCCTTTTGTAAACTCTACAAGTTCTTCCATAGGAACATCTTTCAACGCTGTTTTTATTTTATTTAAATTTGTTTTTGTCAAGATTGATCTTACTGCTTGAGATAAAAACAAACCTGATTGTGCTTCCATAACATACTGACCTACTGCTTGTACAGTCTCTTTGATAGTTCCACCTATCTCTCCAGCAGCAGGAGCAATGTATTCTGCACCAATGGTTCTCAAATCTTTTTGAAATTTTATTATGTCTCCACCTTCATACAAATCAGAAAGTAAAGCATTTATTCTTGCAACTTGTGTATTTGTTAGAGCCTCATCAAGTTCTTGACCTAACACTCTATAAACATTTTTTGCTATTGCTGGTCCAATGTCAAGGCTTGGTTGGGCTAGTAGCCTAAGATCAGGAGGAACTTGAGGATAAGCATCTGGATATTTTGTATGAACAGCAGACATAAGTTGTGTCTCTTCTTGTGTTAATAAATTATATCTTTCTTGAAAAACTCTGATATCTTCTCTTGCGGTACTCCTTGCTTTTTGTTCTGCTGCTAATTCAAGAGCGGATTCTTTTGCTGCTCTTGCTTCGTCCAACGCTGCTTGTCTTGTTGCTCTTGCTTGATCAATAACAAGCCTTGCTTCTTCTATCTTTCCGTCTAATAAATTTTGTAAAACATATTTTTCTTCTGCGATATTTTCTTTTATTGTTTCTCTAGATGCTGCGGCTTCTTCTCTCAAGCTAGTCTTCGATGCTTTTAATTCTTCAATCTCATTTTCTACTGCTGTCTTTTCTGCTGCCGCTTTCTCTGCTCTTTGAGTTTTTAGATCTTCAAGCACAGTCGCTCTAGCATCAGTAATGTCTTTCTTCACAGTAGCAAGTTTAGCCCTTGTGTTAGCGACTGCGTTAGTCATATTACCTTGCTGATAATATTCTAATTCTTTTTGTAGTCTTGCTTCTTCTTCAGCAATCTGCTCTAAAGTTTGTTGAGGGAAAGCATCAATCTGTTCTTGCAAGTCTTGAACGGACTCTCTAATTCTTGCAGCCTTACCTTCTTTTAGGGCTTTGATACCATCATCAACAGCGGTGATAGAATTAGCCAATGCATCATTGACAACCTGTATCTCTTGTGCTTGTCTAGCAGGTAACGCAAAATATTTTTCTTGAGTTTCTTTTATAAGATCATCAGGCATCGTGTCCTTCGTATCTCTAAAAGTTCTAGGGTCTTTAACTTTTGCTTGTGCTATTCTAGCTTTCTGTGCTGTCTCAACTTCTTCAAACGCTGTTCTTGCTTCAGCACCAGCAGCCTCTTCAGTAGCCTTTGCTATTTCAGTGTCTTGCTTTGCTATCTCTCTTATGTTTGCTACAGCCTGTTCGTGATCCTTTACAATCTGCTCTAGTTTTTGTTTCTTGACTGCTTCAGCCTGAGCGTTGATTCCCATCTGTTGTTCTTTCGCCAAAGTAATTTCTTCAGGAGTTTTATATTTTTTATAAAATAATTCTGGGTGAAGAACTTCTAGTTCGCTAACAATCTCTGACGTAATTTTATTTTTAAAACCATTAGCAATAAAAATAGTCATTGGAATAGCAGTCTGTTTTCTCTCGAAATACTTTCCACCCAATGTGTCTATCTCTTTACCGCCTTTGGTTTCTATAAATTTATCATATAATTTATTGTACATATCAACCAGATTTGATGTTGGAGGTGCTGGTATGCCTGCTTCTGCTGCCGCAAGTCTAGCAGCCTCATCTGCCTGTGATATCCTAGCCATTTCATTTCTAATAAAAGAATCTAGAATGTCGTCAGAGATCCCATCCATATTGAAAGTTAGTTTCATTAGAGAATGAAGAATGTCAAACTCACCTTGCAATCCTAGGTTGGTTGCTTGCTGTCTCAACATATAGTCATAAGCCATAGGTGTATCGCCATCAAATCTATCTAATGATTCTTTAGCATAAGCCTCTAGCCTTTGAGGAAGCATAGATAATTCTTGTTCTGTTTTTTGTAACAACCTAGTCAAGCCGTACTGACTTGCTTTAGCGTAGTCTAGTGACGGATCAACTTTTGGAGAAACTTTTCTTAGAGTTTCTCTTATGCTTCTAAATAATTCATTTCTTCTTGGCAAAGGAACATCTGCTCTTTCGACTGCTGTTCTTGTTGCTCTTCTTGGTTTTACTACATCACCTCTAGAAAGAGCCTGATACATATTCTCTTTCATAGAAGTGTGAAGCAAATTCATTTCTTGTTGGTTCAAAGAAATAACAGCACCTTCTGTATCAGTCATTCTGATGTAGTCCGCTAATTTATTTTTTAAATTTTGTATAACCTGTGGAGGAGAGCCACCATAATTTCTTTGTAGTTCTTCGAATAATTTTGTAACGTCTTCTTTACTTTTAGGTGCAAAGTTGATTGTTCCGTCTGTTCCCTCTGATAAAGTTCCTTTCCAAAACTTTGCCAAATCCTCGTTAATTTGCTGCCCAAACTTCTTGTAAGCCCTCGTTGATACTGCTGCCTTGGGTGAGATGAATACGAAGTTTTCTGGTAAGAAATTAAACAAATAGTCATCTAAATATCCCTTAACAACTTGGTGGTTGAAGGATGATCTAAAGCTAGAATCCTTCAATATTTGATCTGTTTGTGCTATAATATTAGGAGTTATCTTTCCGTTTGATTGAGCAAGATCCTCTAAGAGTTGTTGTGCTTCTGGTACATATCTATTAGCACCAGCAAGTTCAGTCACACCATTCCAAAATCTAATTCCAAAAGATGTAGTTGGATCAATGTTCTTTACGCCGTTTGCTAATGCTTCTTCGATAAGTCTTTGTGATTGTATAATGTCATTGATAACAGCCTGCACTTGTTGAGGTTTAGTCTCAAGCAATCTCTTCAAGGCTTCTGTAGGAATTTGAACTCTATCTAAATATGTTAAAGTTTTTCTTCCTGATTCAGAAAAGTCATCCAAGTATTTTATGGCTGATTTTAATTCATCCATAAGTTTTTCTTGTAACATAGTAGGATTAGCACCTGATTCTTCAGTCAATCTAATAAGATCATCAGTCAACTTTTTAGACGCAGCATTCACATCGGTGATGTCGAACTGGGTTTCCCTTAGGACATTATCAACTTGTTTATTTCTTCTCCACTGTATAGTGTTGCCCACCATATTCTCTGAGAATTTACCAAACTCTTCCAGTGGTTTAGAAACCAAAACATCACTGACCTTGCTTAACCACTCAGCACCTTTGGCTGCTGTTTTATATTTCTCACCTTCTCCTAAAGTTGAGCCATATCTCAAATCATTTAGTTCTTGGTTGATCGCATCGCTTGCTTCTCTGGCAGCCTGCTGTTCTGCTTTTAACGCTGTGACTTCTGCTTCCAAACTTGCAATCATATTAACATCAGGAGTTTCTAATGTTCTCTCGACAGCCAATGCTTTTTCTGCTTGTGCAACATCTTCAACTAATTCTTCTACTCTTGTCAAAGATACATTCGCACCTTGTTCTAACTTCTCAAGTTGTGAAAGGTATTTACTTTGTGCTATTGATCTAAGGGCTGCACCTGTCTTGCCTCCGACTTTAGATAAGGCTGCCGCTCCCATACTGCCAACCTTAGCAGCAGGAGCAATCAATCCAACAGGAGTTACGGGCAACATAACATCTACACCCATACCAAGAATACCTGCGTTCTCTTCACCTATCCCTTCAACAAGCATAGGCATTTCCATAAAATCATTTGTAAGAGTTCTTGTCTCGGAGATATCTCTTTTTAATCTTTCTGTGTAACCTTGTTCTGCTCTTTCTTTTGTTACAGTCATTGGTTGTTGGAAAAAATATCCTTCACCTTCAGGGTAAACTAATCCTCCTGTCTCTGGATCAGTATAAACCTCATAACTAAGAACATCAGTCAAGCCAAGAGTGACTGGTCTAATCAAGCCAGCAACGCCCCTCAGAGCCTGTCCTGTCCTTGTTTCTTTGATTACCCCTGTGTCGCTACCAGTGTCCATCATAACCTCGCCCATAAAGGTAGGAGGCGTTGGTACGACATCACCTTCGTCAGAGATAGACAAGCCTGCGGCAGCCATCACATTCTCATCACCAGAATATTCTGGATAAAGATTGTTTACAAATTCTTCGTGATAAAAAGTTGCGACATCTCTTACTGTTTGTTTTTCTTCTGAACTTACAGGTAAAGCATTGAATTCGTCAAGGGTCATTCCTATTTCATTTAAATAAGATTGTCTTGCCAACTCATAGAAGTTTCCAAAAATACTACCAACAAAATTCTTTTCTAATTCTTTTGCTCTATCTGCGACATCTGATGGTTCGTATTCTTGTCCACTTGCTTTCAACTCTTGCACTGCTTGTTGTGCAAAGTTTCTAAACATTTTAGATTTTTCTTTGTCAGCCTCTGCCTGTCTCTTTGCTTTCTCTTCTGCTTGTGCTTGCGTCACAAGAGTTTGTCTAGCGAATCCACCCAAATGTAAATTTGGATCATCGATCTCTGATGCTTTGAATGCCTCGCCTTGTTTGATTGGAGGAGCAGTAAAGCCTTGCATAGTTCTTTCTGCTCTTGTGATACCGATCAAAGAAGCAGAAGCATTATTCTGTGCTGTAATTATATCCTGACCTTTTCTGATATTTTGTTCTACCAATGCTCTGAATAGTTTTGTTCTCGCATCATCTAGGTCAGCAGTAAAATCTTTATCTATTCTTTCGATAGCAGACTTCATTGATGGATCAATGACTGTATCCTGTAAGACTTGTTGATAGAACTCTGAGGTTGGAAGTAATAAAAATTTTTCATAACCTGCTTGTGCTTGGGCTAATGCGTCAGCCTCTGCTTGAGTTCTTTGTTGTGCGGCTTGTTGCTCGACATCAATAACCTCTTGCATAGGGTCAACAAATACTTCTGGTGCTTGTATTTGTGGGGCAGCAGGTTTAACTTCTGCTGGTCTATATAAATCTTCTAACTCTTTGATTGCGTCAACGTCACCCATTGACTCAAAAAAATTATAATCTTCCAGTGCGTCTTCTGGTATCCAATCTGGTGCTGCCATAATTTACTCCTTAAAATCCTGTGTTGCCTGCTGCATCCGTTGCCTTGTCTGTTTCTTCAGCCTCATAATTAGGATTGACTTCCTTTTGTATCTTCTGCTTGGCTTCTGCACCAGCAGGCATCTGTGCCGCAAGATCAGTATATAAATCTAAATAGATCCTAGATGCTACAGTCTGTGCAAAATTTCTTTGTGCGTCTTCAAGTCCGCCCATCTCTTGTCCTAACTTTTGTGCTTTCTTATATACATCTTGTTGTGCAATATTACCAGAATTCATTTGTTCTTTCATAGCTTCATAAGCATCTCTTTCCAAAGCAGACATTTGAATTTCTTTTTCTTCCTGATGAGCAGCAACAGCAAGAGCCATCGCTCTCATTGTATTGATCTCTTCAGGTTTCATAGTCTTCAGAAGTTCTTGATCTACTGCTTTTTCTTTTGCTTCTTCTTTTAGTTGTTGTCTTGTTACCGCTTGACCTTCCAGCCTTGCAACTCTTTGCATTTGTTCTGGCGTCAAGTATCTTTGTCTTTCTTCTGGAGATAAAGTTTGAGCAAAAATTTCTGCTTGTCTTTCTCTTAGGTTCTCAGGTCTAGACATCATAGAAGCCCTAGCCATTGCTGCTGTTCTACCAGCCATAGCCTGAGTTCTTTGAGACTCCAATGCTTGTGTCGCTGTGTTTATTCTTGTAAGTTCATCACCAAATCTCTTTGCTTGTACAACAGATGGATCAGCAATAACAGCCTTGACTTGGAATAGTTCATCGATAGTTGTAGGCAAACCTAATTCTTTATATGCTGCCTTTCTTTCTTGTGGAGTTTTTAAATCTTTTAATTTTGTTTTCTTATCTCCGAATCCTTTCAAGTCACCATAGGCTTCTACCATAGCACCATCAAGCAATCTCCAGTCATCTGCTTGGAAACCATCAACAGCCGCAGCCTTAGCAGCAGCGATCATAATTTCATTTTCTTTTGAGACACCACCTGTTGTGGCTGCTGTTTGCTTGGCTTCATTGATTGCTGTTCTCAAAGAACCTGTGGCTCCTGTAACATTACTAAGAACGCCTTTGATATACTTTTGTTTTTCTGTGTCGTGATAAGTCTGACTGAATTCTGCGACAGGTACACCAGAGGTAGCAATGATAGCATCTCTAATATCTTTTTTATTTTGTGTTGTCAAACCACCAGTGCCTACCATAGCAGCATTACCTTCTCTAACGATAGTATCATAGAGTTGGAGTGCCGCATCTCTTTTCTGGTTATTGGTCAAACCAGTAAAAATAGCAGCGTGGTTTGTTTGAATGTAGGAACCCAAGTTACCAATAGAACTAGAATTATAAAAAGTATTTCTACCTGCTGCGTTCTGTGCGATCTCTGATTCTGTTCTAAGAGGAGCATCAAATTCTTCATCAGCATATTTATAAACTTGGATTTTGTTTCCGTTGTTTCTTTCATTGATCTGTGCCAACGCAATCTCTGCTTGAAGGATTTCATTCTTCATAGCAGGATCTTCTGTTTCAAGAAGTTTTTGTTTCAACTTATCATATTCTAAAATTTGATCATTCAAACTTGCGATAGTTGTAGCATAAGCCTGTGCCTGTGCTTGAGCATCTTGTATTTCATACAGGGCTTGCTTGTAAGCAACCTGCAAGGATTGTGCTTTAGCCATTCTGTATGCGGCTAGATAGGAAGTTCCTTTACTCATCGTGTTTTTCTCCTGTAACTTTTTCGTATAAGACTTTGTATTCTGTATGTAATTCGTCTAATAATTTTTCTTGTTCCTTCATCATCTTGAGGAACGCTGGATTATCTCCATACCCTAAGTCTTCCATACCACTCCTATACTCATTAATTAGTGAATACTGTTCGAATATTTCTTTTTGTTTCTCTTCTAATCTATATGTATTAGTAAATACTGAATCAACACCTAGGTCAGCATTGATTGCTGCGATGTCTCTCTTCGATAGATTGTAGGTTTTACTTGGCACCATAAGATCTCTGGCTGGTACATCCTTAATAATAAATCCATACTCACCAGTAGGATCATTGAACGCTCTTGGAATTTTTTCTCTGTTAAAGATTGACTCTTCCAAAACATTTATAGATAAGTCACCTATGTTAGCAGCGTGTTCTTTGTATGCTGATTCAGGTGCGTCAAGTCCTAGATCCATCTCGCCTAATCTAATAATAAGATTTTGTCTATATGCTTCTTCTTCTTCTGGTGAAGTAAAAGGACCTACACCCATTTTCAAATTCTTGTATGGGTTTTCAATGAGTGAATTCAAATACTCATCATCGTCACCTAACCAGTTGCCTTCGAATTCTGTAAGAGGTGGATTTAAAGGATTGAAATTTGCTTTAGGCATTTGAAGATTAGGTAAGTCTCCATAATAATCTTCTAAAAAGATTTGTCTCTGCATATCTTGAGCAGGTGTGGTAGGGCTTAGACCACCAAGATATTCTGACTTACCTTGACCGCCATAAGTTTGTTCACCAACTATGACACCTGCTCTCGGAATTCCTTGACCTGTTTGTAGAAATTCTTGAAAAGAAGTAGTGCCTTTATCTATGGTAGGCATTACTCCACCTGCTGGAAATAGTCCGTCTGGTTGCCCTGCTCCATTACCTGTTTGTTGAGGAGACGCAACAGGGCTTTCTACTTTCCCCCTGTTGGATCCACTCCGTAGATTGATTGATACAATGCTGCTGTTCCTGCTGCTGTTCCATCGTTGTAAGCACCTTGCCCACCGCCCTGAATAATTCCAAGCAATGCTTTCATCTCTGCTTCTTTAGCAGCGGCAGCACCTTCGGCAGCAGCATACTCACCCAACGCAGAACCAGCCATACTAAGACCTTGCATAATCTGTTGTTGTCTGTATCTTTCTTCTGCTTGTTGTTGTCCTGCTTGTTCTCTCAACAAAGCCTGAAGTTGTTGTTCTTCATATCTAGCCTTTGCCAAGTCTGCTCTAGCAATCTCAGTCATAGCAGGTTGCATCTGTTCAGCAAGTCTTGCTTCCTGTCCTATCTGGAACCTAGCAGCATCAGATGCTTGACCACCCATACCAGTCATCATACCAGCGTATTGGAGTTGTTGCTGTCTTTGCTGCGACCTGATAGGATCAATCATTTGTGCTTGTAAGTTTGCTCTTTCTTCATCAGTCAAACCTAACAAACCTAATTCTTGTCTTCTTTTTAATTCATTTATTTGTTCTTGTCTGTACTGTTCGTACTCTGATTGTCCGCTACCAAGTAAGGCTGAAGCAGCCATACCGCCTGCTAATCCAATACCGCCACCAATAGCAGCACCTATTGGACCTCCGATGGGTGCACCAATAGCCGCTCCCATACCACCGTATTGCAAACCTGTTGCTAACATATCTTTTTCGTTATCTTCTAAAGCCATAGTATAATCCTCCTACTCTGCTGGGCTTGGGTCTTCTGGTTCATCTGGAATATCTGGTGGGAGATTCGCTGAATTAGGAAGTTTATAATAAGCCTCCAATGTAAATCCCCAAGCCAGAAAAATACTGTATGCTTCTGTGGTGTAACCTTTCAAAGAGAAGGTATGCCAACCAGCCTCTACACCTTTCATTACGTGAAACGATGAACAATAATTTCTTGTAAGATAAGGTAATGCTTTTTCCTGCCAAGTCTTTTGTCTTGTAGTGTACCACTGCTGATCATCAAATGCAATATAAAATCTAGCAGCAGTAAATTTATTATCATCTATCGAAGTAGTGTATGGTTGTCCATACCATTGAAACAAAAGATCTGCTTCTTCTTCTAGATAAAAACTAATGCCGCCATTAGATAACCAAACATAAGTTGGGCTAGAAGGAACACCATAACCAGAAGGAGTATGACAAATTCCTGTTGTTGCTCTTGAAGCTAATAAATAATTTTTTCCTCCAACCAATCCAGAGATCATTTGATATTGATTCTGCATTGCATTGTAGGATCCTTTCATAAGATGTTCTGGAGAAAATGTATCAGCATCTACATCTCCTGCTAGGATTTGAGAATTTAAATATTTTCTTAGTCCTTCATTGTTCCCATCGACTTGTGTTGCATCAATAGGATCTCCAGTAACAAATGTGTTTGGTGCTGTATAACTCATACGCCTTTCCCCTTCTGTAATACTTGTGCCATAAAGTTTCCTCTCTCAATCTTTGCAATGTATGAAGCACCTGAAGTTGATACTGTTTCGTAGCCTCTACCACCACCAGAGAAAGGTGATCCATCGTGCATATAAAAAGGACCTGTAATAAAAAATCCTATTGTATGAATGTTGTAACTTACTCTTGTAATATAATTAAAAGATCCGTGAGATTGAATTTCTTTTTGTCTCACACCTGTACCATTCACTGTAAGTCCATCAGTAGTAATAACAGCAATACCTCTATCCCAAATGTCTGAGGTAGGACTTGGATCATCTGAAGAAGGAATAGAATAAGTATTTCCTACACCTGTTCCTGTATTAAAAACAGGACCATCCATACCATATTGAAACCAATCTATGTGATCATCGAAGCATTGCCAAGCACCACCTGATGTAGATTTGTAAGCAGGAAAAATAATAAAACATCCTGTCTGTGTTCTTGGTACCACACCATCCTGAGATAAGAACCAAGTTGTATCTCCATAAAAATTAAAACCAAATTTTATTCTCAACAAATCTCCAGCAGCAAGAGTTGTAGGATTTCCTGTAGAAGTACCATCATCTGTAAGGAATAGTTGATACTTACCATCGACACCAATGTGCTGAAGTTGATGCATTGAAACTTGAGTTGGTCCACCTGCTCTTGTATCATCTGTATAGAAAGAATAACTAAATCCTCCTGATCTATAATTATTAAAAGAATATTCAAATGCTTTCAATACAGGAGTTCCTGTAAGATTTATTCTATCTATTCCTTGTGATCTAACATTATCAGAATCAATAGCAGCAGTGGCTGTTTCCATATCTGTAAATTTATTATTTACATCTGAAGCAGTGACTGTCTCACCATAAGATTTTTGAAAAGAATTATTTTTTACTGTACTCATATCCGCTCCTACCTATAATAATTTATTACTAGCATATCACCACCAGTCCAATAAAACATACCAGCATTCAAAGGATAGTTAGTAAGATCTTGTCTTCTACCATTAAATCTCCAAGCAATGTTGAATTCACCTTTACCTGTAGCTACTGGAATAGAAGCACAGAGATGAATAGTCTGTAGATTTCTAGAAATTTTTCCTGTGTCTGCAATAACAGATCCATTGTATGTAATGTGGAACTGGCAGTATCCTAAATCTGCTTTTATAATAGAAGGTGCAGGTGACGCTACTGCTGTAGCATAACCAGCAAGATTTATTTTATTCATAAAATAAGTTAGATTCATTTCTACCTGACACATTCCTTCTCTTAAATTTTCAACAACCAAAGGATTATGACTTTCAAACCAACCACCAGCATAACTATCATAAGTCTGAGCAGGCATTTCATCAAAATTTAAAACTCCGTTTCCTCTTTCAGAAATAGGACTAGCAGTGTAGTCTTCATCTAACTTCCAGTATTTTTGATAGTAACTAACAAAAGAATTATTTTTAAATGCTGAAGCATCTATACCAGCAACAGGTAAGTTCTGTCTGTCAAGACCGTTATTTACTAAACCTTTCAGACTATCATATTCTTTATCAAAATCTTTAGGTTCAATAATATTATTATTTCTTAATTCTCTTTGTTTAGGTTTTATAGGCATTCTTTATTTTCCTTTGTTTGTTTGGTTGTGTATAACCATAGCACACAGATTTATAAACTCATTCCAAATTATTTTTATTTTTTTTAGAATTTCCCTTGTCTTGTTCTGGTGTTATCAGTATTGAACTCTAATGAATAACCCAGCATTTGGATGTCTTCATCTGTTTCAAATTCCCATCTAAAGTAGGAAAGTTTTTTATTTGCTATATCAAATCTCAAAGTAATTAGGTCAGACCTCTCCCATACAGCAGAACCAAATTTACCTAATGAGTAAACGTCCTGATCTTGTAATTCAGGGTTTTGCATTTTCTCTGAGCCTGATGTAATTTTATTTTTATAATCTCTATCAGCATAATAACTTATGTCTAACTTAGTATCTCCACCAGCAAGCATATAAATGTATAAATATTTTATTGCTTTTTTCTGTGGTCCATAACCAAAGTCGTGTTCTTTAGAAACAAACTTTGCAGTCAAAGGATCCTTTGCTCTAATAGAATCTTGTGCTTGTGAGAAGAAAGTTCCTGCTGATCTAAATCCAGAAATAAAATAAAGTCCTGCTTCATCTGGATCTACATCAGGAGCATCAGGAGAAAAACCTTCCCAAGTTCCAAAGATAAGTTCTCCATCGTCATCTGCTGTGATTGTATTTACTTTAAAATGATCTGATCTAAATGACCAACCAGCAGTGTCAAGATGAAAAATCAAACCTACATTTGTTGATTGCTCTCCGTCGATACAAGTATAAAAATGAATTTCTCTCCACTTCTTTGAATAGATTGCTTGTGCTTTTGATAGAGCAGAAACATTCAATCTGTTTATGTGGTTGTCTATTTCATCAGATAATTTTTTTATTTGAATAGAAGATCCGTTGTTACCAGCAGAACCTACTGCCAAATAAACTCCGTCTTTATTTATAAACGCACAGCCTACTGATGGTACAGTAACGGCTCCGTGTCTTGAAGGACAACCTATTCCTTTAATTACAGGAACAAATTTAAATCCATCGATAGGGTTACCAACAACCATATCTATCGCTCTTTCTCTGAATACAAGAAGAACATCATTGAAATTTTTCAAGCAAGTTATTTCTCCACCATCAGCATCTCCGACAGAGAAATAATCTAATGCTTGGTATTGACAAGGTTTACCAGCCACAGAGTAGAAGAGCGTCCCACCATTGCCCTCCCCACCATTGACGAACAAAGTATTTTTAAACGTTGCAGCCATTGTAGGTCTTGCAGGAAAATAAATACTTTGATCTTCTCTGATTGCTAAAGCCCCCAACCCTGTGTCTGGGACCGTGTCTAAATAATGTCTATCGACATTGTTATCGATCTGTGTACAAAAATAATAAACTTCATCTTCTACATATTTGTCTGTGTTATTTCTAGAGTTGGAGTTACCAGTATTTTTTGTTCTATAAATTCTTCTACCAACAATCCCTTCATTTGGATCACCCACAGGAATGTTCTCTACCCAAACACCATCGTGATGTTGGTCTGTATCTGATGTCCATTGAACGGGTTCCGATGGATCAGATAGAGGAGATTCAGATCCGTCTTCTTTTATAAAAGAAACTTTATATCTGAATGTGTTTGCTTCGTTCTCAGTCATTGTTCCGAGACCAAAGTTGGTTCTAAGATTATCTCTAAAATAATCTCCACCAGAAGTTATGTCTCCAATAACCTGTCCGTTACCAGAATCAGGTGGAAACTTTCTCATTGGAATTATTGTTAGGTTATCATCTTCTCCGTTGAGCGTATCATTAACAGAAACTTGCCAAGGTCTGGGTGGGGAAGGTCTAGTCATAAACCCTAGCTTTACTGCTTTGACTCCATCAAATTTGATTGGCTCGTCTTGTCCGTTTACAATAATTAAATATTTTCCAAAAGGTTCATAGTAAGAACCAATC
>Ga0208644_1000976_pt1 | contig 24813 bp, 41 predicted proteins | sample VirMetDEL_Nov_18_FD_184517 | JGI IMG/M metagenome (GOLD analysis project Ga0208644, IMG submission 184517) | Aqueous microbial communities from the Delaware River and Bay under freshwater to marine salinity gradient to study organic matter... | ecosystem: Environmental > Aquatic > Marine >...
AACATGAAACCGACCTACTTATATAGGTAGGATGCTGTACATAACCAAAGCAGGAACACCCGAATTGATAATCACAGGCAGAGAAAAGGTGACCGTTTCTCCCGTGTATTATCTGTTGGTGTTTGAGTCCGAAATGTCGCAGGAACAAAAGGCATTTATTGTAACCGATACCAGCACAGCACCCAACAGATACCAGTTATTTTCATTTGTAGAGGGCAGCAGCACCGCAAAAACATTGGCCGTAGGTACACATTACTGGGCATTATACGCACAAACATCCCCCACCAATACCAATCCATTACTTGCATCGCAGGAAATTGACAGGGGATTGGCTTATGTTACCGCATCACACACCGCATTTAACGACCACGAAGTGAACACCACCATTAAACAACACCACATCGGATGAGTTTCGACCTATTACGCATAAATTTCACGGAGTCAAAGTTGCCTAAATTCAAGGAAAACAAGAATAAAGGCATCGTGACCTATGGGGAAAAGAACGATTTTCCCGATACCTTACTTGAATTTTACAACCGCAGCCCAAAACATGGGGCTATTGTACGGCAGAAAGCCCGTTTTGTTGCAGGTGAAGAAACCCTTGTGGATGGCAACCCCAGCGCAGTTAAGGTAATTGATTACGTGAACCCTTATGAGGGTATTCAGGAGTTCAAAAATAAGTTAGCGTTGGACTATGAATTGTTCAATGGGTTTGCCTACGAGGTACACTACAACAAAGTGGGACAAATTTCTGCACTTTACCACGTAGATTTCAGCAATGTCAGGACGCTTGACCACGAAATCTATATGTATGCCGAAGATTGGAAAAAGGCAAAGCATGAGGATATGAAGCACTATGCGCCTTTCAATCCAAACAAGGCGCAGCCGATGGAAGTGCAGTTGTTCTACTTCCGTGAATATGCACCTTCTTTGGGTGTTTACCCATTGCCACCTTATCAGCATTGCTTACAGTACATTGAAATAGATGTTGAGATTGCAAACTTCCACAACAACAACATCCGCAACGGGTTTGCCAACGGAACGCTGGTGCAGTTGTTCAAAGGTCAACCGACAGAGGAGATTGCCTATAATTTTGAGAGGAAGTTCAAACAGAAAACCACAGGCACCGACAATGCAGGTGGTGTGCTTATTCAGTTCAATGAGATGAACGAAAAGTCGGCAGAAATTGCACACCTGCAACCTTCCGACATGGACAAACAATTCCTGCAACTTAACGAAACGGTACAGGATGAAATCTTCATCGGTCATAACTTCCCGAAAATTCTGCTCGGCTACGCAACCGAAGGCGCACTCGGTCAGCGCAACGAAATGATTGAGGCATATGAGTTATTCCATAAATCATATGTTAACCGCAGACAGGAAAAGATTGACACTTGCCTTGAAAATACTTTGGATTACGTTTATCCCGGTATTGAATTAACCACCAAAGACAGCGACTTCTTGGGTGTTGATTACGTGGCATTGTATCAATTTGGTATTGTAAGCCGTGAGGAAGCACGTGCAGCACTCGGACTTCAAAACACCACCATTCAGGCGCAGAAATTTGACGGTCACACTTGCGAATTTCACAAATGGAGTGACAATGATTTAGAAACTTTTGCCAAGTTCGGTGCTGATGAAAGCGAATTTGAGGAAGTGAAATTGACTTTTGAACTGACCACCAAAGAAAAGCGTGTGTTGGCCGTTGTAAATTCCGATGAAAAAGCCACGTTGAAGGACATATCCACAGCAACCAAAATAGGCGAAGAAGAAGTCATCAAGATTTTGAAGCAGTTGCAGGATAGCGGTAAGATTAATTGGACAAACAATGCTATCAAAATTACCGATATCGGTAGGGGTGACATTGCCGATACCGAACTGCCCAAGTTGGAACTGCGATACAAGTACGATTTAGACCCCGATGCACTACCGTTGCAACCCGGTGGGAAAAGCCGTGAATTTTGTATCAAAATGATGGACATGGGTAAGTTATACACCCGTGAAGAAATCGACCAGATGAGTGCAATTTTGGGTTATAGCGTATGGCTTCGCAGGGGTGGGTGGTACACCGTGCCTGAAAGCGAACCACCTTTGCATATTCCACATTGCCGTCACGAATGGAAACAAAGAATTGTAAGGAGAAAATCAAATGGCTAATTTCGCATATTTCGTAAGTGAGCAGGATGTCAAGAAAAACACCCCTATCGATGAGAATGTTGATAGCAAGTTGTTGCAGACTGCCATGCGTACCGCACAGGATGTTTATATCCGTGATATTTTGGGTTCTACCCTATATGACAAGATTTGTGATGACATCAACGGGGCTGGGCTTGGTGGTAACTACCTGACATTGGTCAATAAATATGTTGCACCTTGCCTATATCATTACGTGATTTTGGACTCAATGCTGCCATTGACCTACAAAATGATGAATAAGTCAGCGGCAAGTCGTGGAGCAGAAAACGCAAATGCTGTGGATGTTGACCAACTTCGCATGATTGAACAGCGTTACCAAAACAAGGCAGAATACTACGCTGAAAGATTGCGTTTGTATCTTGCCGAAAACGATACACTTTTCCCCGAATATCAAAACCCTGCAAGTGGTCTTGACGTGATTAACCCACAGAACCAATATTTATTTGGTGGGTTTTACTTGGGTGAAGATGATGATTACAAATTTTTACGTGGTTTCTTTTCATGAATAAAGTCAGGACAAAAAACGAAAACAAACTGAAAATCTATCTCAATGGTAACAATCAACCAACTACTGGAAGCTCTGGAAACTGCGGGAAACAACCACAAGCAGATAAAGGCAACCATCGTAAATATTGAGCCAAACATCAATACAAGCGGTGAGCAGCTTTATCCGTTAATGCGGATTTTCCCTGATGGTTCACAGGTGACCGTTGACAAGGTTATTTATCGCTTTGCGGTTGCCATTGCTGACAGGCACAGAGAAGATTTCACCGATGCGGTAGAACGTATCAGCGATATGCACACGGTTATGTTGGATATTTATTCGATGCTGCGCTATGTTTACCGAAACAACATAGCCGGAACATGGGTAATCAATGACAGCATCACCCCATTTTATGATGCACAAACGGACATCGTTAGCGGAGTTGCAGCCGTTATCGAATATCATTGTCCAAACCTACGTGACTACTGCGACACACCAAACAACAATTTAACATTCCCAATAATAGAATAAAATGAGTACAGCAACAGAATTTATGAGTGGTTTCACGGGCTGCAAAGTCCTTTCAGGAACAGGTGCAAACACCGGCCGTTGGCAGGGTTTTGTCGTTAACGCAGATGCGGTTGTTTCCGCAGCCCTTGACAAAAATGCGGCAAGTGTAATGACAACCCTCGGACTGACAGGCATCACCCTGAAACAAGGCACTTTCATTTCGCTTCCCGAAGGTGACTATTTCAGCAGCATAACCCTGACAAGCGGCAGCATCGTAGCTTACAACGTATGATAAGAATAGGTGTTCGGTCATTTGTAGCAGGTGGTGAGCCATATATTGGTGTACTTGATACCTATACAGGTGCTGCTGCTGCTTATTCTTTGAGATTATTACGCACAGCATATACGGGTAGTGCTATCCGTGTGCGTAGGTCATCGGACAACACAGAGCAGGACATTGGATTTAATTCAAGTGGTGGTTTAGATACAACAGCATTAACAACTTTTTGCGGTGCTGGAAATGGTTTTGTCACCACTTGGTATGACCAAAGCGGCAATGGAAGAAATGCCACTCAAAGCACAGCAAACAATCAACCGCGCATTGTCAATGCAGGAACAATTGAAAAAGAAAATAATGTACCCATTGTTGTATTTGATGGAAGTAATGATTTTTTAAACGCAAGTGGCTCATATTCGTTAGCAACAGGTTCTGTTTTTGGAACGATAAAAAGTATCGTAGATACAAATGCAAAAACAATTTTTAGTAGAAGTTCAACAACTGTATCGAGCAACAATCGAGAGTTTTTTAATTACATTGCAAATAGTCGTTATGATTTACAGGTAGGAAGTGGGGCATCCTTTCCAACTGCTTTTAAAACATATACAACAACAAATTATTCATTATTCACAGGCATAATACAAGGCGCAACATCAACTATGAGTAATTATATCAATAGTTCAATAGGTACAACAGCAACATCATTATCTACCACTTTGACCGGTACAATAGTAACAAGTATAGGTGTTGTATATCAATTAACATCACCTTCTTTTTATATGAATGGTAAAATTGGTGAAATAATTGTTTATCCTTCAAATCAATCTTCAAATCGTACAGGAATTGAAAGCAATATAAACACTTATTATGGCATTTATTAACGGATATAAATTTACAACAGAACAGGAAGCAATCAATGCACGTGAAGCGTGTGATGCTTATTATGGCATTCCTGTTGCGCCTGATGATGTTACACAAAATTGGGTTGATTACCGATTTGCAGGATTAAATACACCCCCTTTTTGGTACATTATTTTTGATGAATCATTGTTGCCCGTGTTAGGTCAGCCGACAGAATTTGAAGTTATTGAACCATCTTATGAAATATAATTTGTCCGAAAGCATCGTTGGTTCGTGGCTGTTATGGTTGGCCGGGGCTGCTGCAAAGTTGCTTCCCATTGTGCAGTTCCTATCTTTCACCGCTGCCCTTGTTTTATCCTGCATAGGCATTTACAAGTTCTTCAATGGCAAAAAAAAGTGAGATAGTAAAGTGGCAGCCAAAGCCAAAGCGAAGATTGGGCAGACATACCAAATCAGCCAACAAACACAAATCAGCAAAACCATACAGAGGACAAGGAAGATGAAATTTAAAAACTATTTCCAACCCACCCCCAAGCGTTTCAGGGTTTTGGGTGACAGCATTGCCGCTGCATCATTATTCATTGCCGGACTGAATTTGGACAATCCCAAATTGATGCTGATTTCAGGTGTGTGCGGTGCTATCGGTAAGTTCGTGACTAATTTCTTTGCAGAGGATGAAGCGAAATGATTGGTTTTTTGTGCTTTTTGGCATACTTGTCAGTGTGCTTGTATTTAGGTCATGCCCGGTATCAGAAAAACCACAGGCAGACACAAGACTGGTAGATAGTTTACAAGCCGAAATTGACAGCATAAAAAACGAGTATGCTGCGCTGCTTATTAACCGACCTGAAAAGGTAAAAACACTCCGTCAAATTAGGACAAAATATGTCCACGATACGCTGACCATTACCGAACTGCAAAAAGACACGGTCAAACTCATTTCAATAATTGATGAAAACCGCCTATGCTGGGAGATTATCGAAGAAGATAGCATCATAATTTATAGTCAATCACAGGTCATTAAATTACAGGATAGTGCGATTACGCATTTAGAAGCCATTACAAGCACTCAAAGGCAACAAATGGAACAATGTATCACAGACAACAATAAAATGCGTAGGAAACGAAATATGTGGCGAAATTTGGCAATCCTTTCATCATTATTATTCATAGCAAAATGAAAACACTGCAAGAACTATTGAACAAAAACGGGGCAAACCTGAAAGCGGATGGGATTATCGGCCCGAAATCTACCGAAGCACTGGCCAACTACATAGGCAATGAACTGAAAAAACGCAAATGGTTGCCACAATATCACGGCATTGTATGGCTGCGAACAGATGATAAGCTCACAAATAAGTTCGATGATTTCTGTGTGGTGTACAAATATGGCCAAATTGTCTACGTTTGTCCTGCTTCGACCACCGCAGGTGACTTTTATATTTATAATCCATTCACTGTTGGCGGTATAACAGGCACCGCAGTACCCATTGAACAGCAAGTTGTCGGGTCTCACCGCTTTGTAACGGGTGCGAATTGGTCAAATTTATGGGGCAAAGCACCTTATTTTCAGCAGGTTTTGCCAATTACCATTTACCGGGATGGCAATAAAGACAGGCAGATTGACCAAAAAATTACACAGTTTGGGTTGTTTGGGATAAATTTCCACCGTGCCGGGTTGGGGGATTGGGTAAATAAGTGGTCAGCAGGATGTCAAGTAGTTCCAGATAGGCACTGGTTCGAGATTGTGAAACGATTTAATCAGGGACAGACCATAGATTTCACGCTGTTTTGCACATTCGGTTGAGCAAAATTACTCAATGCTTTGAGTAAAAACTATCGGTGCAACCGCACCAATTCAATCATATATTCAAGGCTGAATTTGACAAGATATGTCAATTCTCCGCAGACAATAATTGTCAATGGCTTTTTTAAGGTGCTGCGGTTATCCATCATCATTGCGTCAATTTTATAAAAACACACGGGAAATGTAGGCTCTTTGTAAAGGTCAGTTTCAGCAGGTGCAATCCCCATTTCATAGAGTGCATCTTCCATTTCATCCCCTGCGATGACTTCAAGGCAAATAGGCGTGTGAAACATTAGTACACCCTCCCCTCTATGATGCGGTAGTTTTCAACGTGAAAGTTGCGGTTGGGTAGCACGGTCACGATTGCACCCCCATGATTTTGTTTAATGTAGCCGTAGGGGTTGTATTCGGGAGTCAGGGTACAATGACATCCGGTAGAAAAGCAAACAATCTCATCACCTTTGAGATTATTTTCGTGGTGTGAACTGGTCTGGTGATGGTGGCCGATAAGCAGGGAACTTTTTGCCCTCATGAATGCACCCCTTGCCGGATTCACGGGAGCCATAATTGATTTCTGAAATTCGTGGCCGTGCAGGATGTCAAGTTTCCCGGCTTTTATTCTTTCCCTGAACACCACTTTTATGTCATATTTTTTAAGATGCAGTTGTTCTTCCAAAGTTATGCCATCCAAATCTTCAATGGCACGGGCATTGGATAGCAAATAGTGTCGCATCCTTTCTTCGTGATTGCCGAACTTATACCAAATGGGCATGTCTGCAAAATGCTCACGTAGTAATTCAAAAAAGTTGCGTGTCATTATCAATTCCTCACGAATGCTGGGCCGTTTTGTGTCTTGGAGAAATCTGCTCACCATGTACATATCAATGATGTCACCGTTCAGGACAATGCCTGTGATACCTTTTTCTTTGCCGTATTCCAAAGATGCTTGGATTGCTGTCGGGTCATGCTCCGGGAAGTGGATATCCGACATGACAAGGTATTTGCCTGATGGCAGCACCACATCTTTTCGAACTGGAAGCTTTGTGTAAAGGCCAAATTTCTTTAAGCCTTCTTCAATAGTAGATTTTCCGGGCATATTTTCGCTGTGTTTTTTTGAATGTCCTGTTGTGGCTGAACCAGTACAAGCCCTTATGAGTGTTCGTACTGCATCAGGGCTATTCCAAACACCGGGATTTTGTTCGTAAATTAACTTGGCGAGGGTTTGTTTTGGCAACATTAGCTGCCCTTCGAACATATGCTGTTGCATTATGCTCTTGACGATTTCAATTTTAGTCATCTATCTATAAAAGTAGTTAACCCCTGCGGTTGCTAACATCCACCAAAAAGTCAATGAATGCAAGAACTACAGGGGCAATATACAACAGCAATCCGAGTGCTAACATAAAGTGCGGTATATTTCACTATTCATATACATTATGTACTTTTGACATTGTTTAAATGATATAGTGCATTTTATAGCACATTAACCTGTCAGGGATTTGCCTTCAATTTCATCAACCCAAACCCTGATTTTAAACCAATCATCAACGCTGGGCAAGTCATCAGGCATTTGGCTGTAATCGTATGGCTGTGCTTCAATGACTTCTTCTTCGCAAGGTGGTAGCCATCTCTCTATTGACTTCGGAATTTCACGTCTAATCAGCATGGCTAATCTCCTTTAATGCTATGGTGTCACTTCCTGCCACATACACAGCAGGTTCAATTATATCCCCGTCATCCGTAATGGGAGTGATGCCCTTTTCAATGGACTGATAAGCCCACTTTGCAGCGTGTTCAATGGCGGCCATTTTGTTTTTCTCAACAACCCATTCATTCAAATGGTCAAACTTCCATCGGCCTGCACCTGAACGGCATTGAATTTCAAAACCCATGTGGTTGAACGTCTTGCCGTACATCTGTGCTTCGTTAATGGCCTGTGATTGTATCTGTTCTTTGGCGGCTTTGATTTGCTTTTCCAACCGGGTGAGGTGGCAGAACGCATCCAAAGCGGATGCGTTGCCTTCCTCAACATCAAACATCAATTTAACTACATCCATCATGGCTTCAATATTATTACTTCCTTGAAGTTACCGAGATTAACCCACTCAACCAGCTTGGTCAGTTTGTCTTGGGCCCAATCAGGGATATACTTTTCATTGCACTCAATGAATACTTTTGGGTAGTCATACAGGCAGCGACCCAAACCAAACTGCACCGCAGCCCTTTTCATCGCATCGGATATTCCGCCCTTTTCAGGTTCGATATTGGTCTTGGATGCACCATCTTCGCGGTAGACAAATTGACCATCTACGTTGACGGTCAAGCGGCAAATAAAGCCATTGCCTATCTCCCGAAATTCGGATGTCCAATTTGTCGACCCAAAGGCAGCGTCAAAGCGTTGCATCACGCATCTGTTGTTAATGTACGGCACGACAATCATTTTGCCAGTGCTGGTGACTGATTGCACCCGCCATTCGATTTCGTTTGGCTGAATTGGTGCGGTTAAAATGTCATTCATTGTCTTGATTATTTTTGATTTGTGTTAAAATTCTGATTATAGGTTCAAGGGTTTCAACTGGCAAAGCAATCAACTTACGATTGTCAAAGCCAAACTGCTGGAAGATATACACGGTATTGCTGTCATCTTCCCAATCAATCTGAAAAAGTACGTCATCGTGTTCAAATTCGGCAGTGTATTCGCCTGCTGTGGTTTGCTTAAATGTGATTTCCATAATGCAAATATAGTATAAAATTTTATATTACAAAACTTTTTCTGCAATTTTTTTTATCAGGTCATCCGAAATCGGCTCTGCGTTAAATCCTTTCTTCCGATATTTTTTCAGCGTCTTTTCAACTTCTTCATCAGGAACTGGCTCAAATGATAGCATCTCACCTTTCCAGTAAACAATGGTTTTATATCCCCGTGTTTCAGTTGACATTCACAATCTCAAAGGCTGTGTCAATTACCTGCTGCTCTTTTTTGCTTTTGTACTTGCTGGGGTTATTCAATGCCTTTATCACGGTGGCATAACTTGCCACACCTTTACAGGCATCCACAACCTGCATTTTCATTCCTTTACGGGCGTGTGCAATAAAGTGTTTGCGTTTATCTTCGTGTGTCATTTCGTTGCGATTTTTAGTAAAATTAGGTAGCCGATAAGGTCATTCAAAGTATCCTCGTCAGGTGCTTCCATCCCGGTTGTTTTAATCCTGCTCAATTTGTCATCAATGCGGACAAGCAACTGCTCGGTGGTGGATGCCTTGCTGAATATCCGTGTTGGCTCAAGGGCTGAATTGCCGTACTTATTATTTTTTAGAATAAGCATCTCACATATTTCATCACAAGCACGTTCAAATTTATCTCTCATTAGAATGGCAGGTCATTTGTTGCACTTACTTTCGGCTCGGATGTTACATTTTTGTAACTTACATTTTTAGCGCCCCCCACATACGTTGCAGGTTTCTTCGCTTCCCGTTCTTCTTTGGTTTGCGACAGGGCAATGTAATGGGTTTCGCCAAACTTTCCTTCGGTTTTTCTTTCAGCACATACGAGCTTGATGTACTTCTTTCCGTTCTTGGCTGTGGTGATTGCCTCGCTGGGGAGGTCACTTAAACATATATCGAGTATTAACATGGTGCAAATATAGTAAATTAAACTTAAAAAAACTATTCTTCAATGTTACGAATTTCTAAATGTTCAAATTTCTGCACCGCAATAGCCCTGTCTAATTCATACTTTAACAGATTGTTGGATTGCTTTAATAGATTTGATTGTGCTTTTGCTTCTTCTACTGAAATAGCTTTTGATTTCAACATCATCATCATGTTGAATGCGTGTTTGAGCAATTCTTTTGAATTTACTTTTTTTGTAGTTTCCATTTTATTTTATGTATTGATTGATTTTTTGTATTATGTGGTCAATACTCTTGCAATATTCGGTTTCGTTTTCATTGTAAACCTTATTTGCAATGTATAGTTTTTGTAATTGTGGAAGCAACCAGTCATATTGATTTTTTGTAATCATGTTTTTTGCTTCGGTATAATTTTTATCAATATCATCCTGATTGCAGAGCCAGTCCAAATAATCTACTTGTGTAGTTATTGCATATTCTTTACCGCATAAATCAGAATAAATATAATTGACTTGCTGAATGTTTTTTCTCAAAGATTGATTTCTTATGCGAAAATCTTGCAATGTATCTTTTAGGTTTGAACTTCTTACAATTTCGTAGTAATCAAAAATTTGACTGTCATCAATAACTTTTTGTATCAAAATTTTCTTGAAATCATATTCATCATAAGCACCCATGCAAGAATGATAAGTGATTAGGACAAATTTTGTCCCAACAAAAAACAAAAACCTTTCGGGATTGATTTCGCAAAACTTATCCCAACCTTTTGCTTTTATTTCTTTGCCACACGGACAAATTATTGAATGCTGGTCAAAATAAAACTCTTTCATATCTGTTCTGAAAACTCCTCAAACTTATTTCTCACGCTTTCAAGGTTTTTAGCAAACCTTCTATCATACATCATCAGGTTATCAACCACCTTACATGAATGGATAATTGTTGAATGGTCACGGCCACCGCATATTTGACCGATTTTGTGCAACGAAAGTGTCATTTTATTGCGGCATAACCATTGGAATATCTGACGCATTTCCACGATTTCACGCTTACGGGTTTCAATGGTAATATATTCAGGCTGATAATGTGTGAATACAGATTTAATTGCCATGTGTGCGGCTTTTATGTAGTATTCATCCTTGTTGAATGTGTCCATTTTAAGCATCCTTTCAAGTTCGTTGATGCGTATTGACTGGTGGTAGATTACTTCTTTCAATCGTTCAATTTCGCTGCGTCTAAATGTTGTCCTGCTGTTGTGCTGTGGTGCTTTTAGTTTTATTCTCATGTTCTATTATTTAATTTTTGATAACCATTGTTCATATACTTGTTTTGCTATTTGTGCAGTCATTACAGGAGGTACTGACATACCAATTAAATAATGTGGCTTTAGTTTGCCAAAATTATAATCTAAAGGATAAGTACCTATTTTACAAACTTCATTGATACTTGTGTATTTTGGTACATCAAATAATACTAAACTATCTTCGTGGCTTGTTATTGTTTTACTTACTTGATTTGAGTATATAAAATTTTGACTGAAATACTTTTCCTTACCAAAATCTCTAAAATAAGCCGCTCTCATATCCGCATCGCCTATTTTCCTTCTTTCCCAAACTTTTTTCATATTATCGGATAATTCTCTACCTTGTTCATCTTTTATAGTAACAAAATTTATTTCTTCCTCATCAAAAAATAAGTCCAATTTCGGCACAACTGTAAACATATCCTCCTGATATAAAAAAGGAGTTGCCAAATCCTTACGCATCGCAATAAAAAATACTCGTTCCCTGCGTTGTGGTACTCCCATTTTAGACGCATCTAATAACCAATGTTGCACATAATATCCAGCTAAATCAAATTCCGTATAAATTTGTCTTACATAGCTTTTTGCATCACCTAAAAGCAAACCTTTTACATTTTCTGCAATCACTACTTTTGGTTGTAGTTTTTTAGCCAAATCAATAAAGTCAAAAAACAATGTATCTAAAACTTGTTCAGCTTGTCCTTCCCTAAATACTTTTTTTTTGCCCCAATCTTTCTCTCTATTCCCTGCCATTGAAAAGCTACTGCAAGGTGGTGAACCATCCAAAATATCTAAATTGTAAAGCTCATCAGGTAAATCAGTTCTTAATTTAAATGTCTGTATTGGCTCTAAATAAGCGTATTTTGGATTATGATTAGCTTTGTATGCTTCAATCATTTTAGGGTCAATCTCGTTGCATCCCAATACATCAAACCCAGCTAACTTATATCCCATTGTTGAACCACCACCACACGCAAAACAACTAAATACCTTACCTTTATCTTTACTAAATACAGAATCTTTTAATGTCCATTGATAATTAAAATTATGTTTCATGGTGCAAATATAGTTATTTATATTTAATTAAAAAATATATTCAACAGTTTTACCCATAAAATTACATTGCAGCGTTCCGGTCATCCCGTTCCGGCACTTGCTGATAATCAGTTCAGCGTCTTCAAGTTCAGGTGGGTTGCCGCCATTCTTCTGTGCTTCATAATAATCAGGGCGGTAAGGAAATAACACGGTGTCCGCATCCTGTTCTATCGCACCAGACTCACGAAGGTTTGCCAATTTTGGGCGGCTGTTGCCTTCCTCCGTTCCCCTGTTTAACTGCGACAATGGCATCACGGTGCATCCACATTCCTTGGCTATCAGTTTGCATTGCCGGGATATGTTGGCAATTTCCTGCTCACGATTTTTACCCCCGGTGCTTTTAACCAACTGCATATAGTCAATGATAACCAGCGTGGGTTTTACTTTCATTGTCTTAATTCGGGTTTTGATTTGGGCTATGTCAAGCATTGTGCTGTCTTCGATTTGAAATTTAATGTCCATTTTTAGCAGTTCATCTGCAATCCGTTCCAGTTCAAATTCATTTACATCAGCATTTCGTATTTTCAAATTATCTACCCTTCCAAGTGATGAAAGAATGCGGTCTGCAAGTTGTTCCTTTGACATCTCCATACTGAACATAACAACCCTTCCACCCAGCTTTGCATGAGCAATACCAATGCTGACTGCAAAAGCTGTCTTACCCATTCCCGGCCGACCAGCCACCACTACATTTTCACCGGGAACAAAACCACCAATGTACTTATCCAATTTGGTAAACCCGGTTGGCAGACCAATGGTTTTGATTTCGGACTTGCTACGTTTTTCCAAGTTGTCGAAGCGGTCACCGAGTAGAGTAATCAGGTCAACAGCTTGTCCGTTTTCGTTCATCTGTATTTCATCAATGCTTTTCTGCACTTCTGCTATGCTTTCCATTATGTCGCTGCCTTTGGTCAGGTCATTGACAATTTTTGTCAAGTCAATGGTCAATGTTTTACGGATATATTCCTGATGCAACATTGCAACCAACCGGGTAATACCTTCGCCTGTGTAGTAATTGTTTAACCCTGCGATGTCCATTGCCATATCACGGTGCTTCATTACTACTGCCACGTTGTCAATATGCTCATTGTTCAGGTACATTGCCTGAATGGTCAAACATAGGGTGCGGTATTTTTGTTCAGTAAACCATTCGCTTCTTACGGTTGCGGTAAGGTCAAGTTGCTTACCTTGCAACCACGTTCCGAGAATTTGTTGCTCTATCATGTTAAAAAGTTTTCTTTTGGTGTGCGGTAAACTTCTGCTGTGATTTTCTTTATGTCAGCAGATAGCCAATTTTTTGCGGTAAGGTATAGTGACCTTTTGTTTGCAATGCCTTTCCAATTTTCTGCCCTGTCCAGAATGTCATCAATTTGGTCAATGGTATAGCCATCAGCAATTAGCTTGTCAACTTCTGCCCGTGTGATTTCCAAATGCAAAATTTGCCTATATATTTCTACATTCTTTTCATTCTTATCATTCTTATCATTCTTTACATTCTTGTTTGTTGTCACTTGTTTGTCACTTGTTTGTCGTTTAATTGTCGTTTGAGTGACGTTTTGTTTGTCACTTTCATCGTCAGCAATTTGGTAACATTCATATTTACAGACACTTACAAGGGTAAATTTGTTTGTCGTTTTTATTTCAATTTCGCCTGTGTTTTGAAACTTTTTTAGCAATGTTCTAACTGAACGCTGTGAAATGCCCGTGGCTATTGACAAATGACCTATTGAAGTAATGAGCTGACCACGTTTTACTTCGTGACCTTGCCACATTTTGTCAGCGTGGTTTGCCTTCAAAAGAATATAAATGAATAAATGCACGGCTTCCGAGTTGCCAAACCATTGCCATTCTATAAACTTCCTGTGTATCTTAATCCAGCCGTTACTCATCGTCAAGTTTTTTGATTCTGACTTCACATTCTGCCAAAAATTCTATGGCAGCAGATTTTTCAAGTTCAATGACAAAACTTTGGTTCTTATTTTTATCATAAAATATCAAAGCAAAAAACTTGTTATCACCTGAACGTGCTGGTGTAAGTTCTTTCAATGGGTCTGTTTTGTCAATAAATACGGTTCTTTTAGGCATGGTTATTTTGTTTAAGGGTTAGTTTTTTGCATTGCTGATAATAGATTATTTGCATATCATGTTTAATACAAAGGTAATTACATTGTAATAACGTGATTAAACCATTGATACGCCTGTAATCTTCATACTCTTTCCGCAGTTCAAGTTCTGCGATTTTCTCGTCGCAATATGCGACTGGTAGTGGTTCGGGTTTGTAGATGTTCATAAAAAAAACACCCACACTTTCAAGATGTGAACCCGGCCGGAAGTTAGCCGCATCTTTACTTGCGTGGGTGTTAATTGTAATCGTGTTCATTCTTCCTTATTTCGGCAGGGGGTTCAGTCCTGTTGTTCCGATATGCAATTATAAAACAAATATTTTAAATTTCCAAATTTATTTTTTAATCGTTGCAGTATTCTTGGCGGTCATGATATTCCCTATCTGAAATATCCATTGCTTCGTTGCGTTCCAATTCAATTTGCTGGGTGATGTACCACGACCATCCCTTTTCCCATTCTTTAAATTCATCTGTGTTGTTCCAGTAAGGGTTTTCATCGTTTGTTCCCCAGTAGTTGAATTGCTGACAGGCTTCATAACCCAGCTCGAAAGGTGTTTTTGTGTTTTCCATACCGCAAATATAATATAGTTTTCTATACTTGCAATACTTTTTGTTAAATTATTTTTATAAAAGTTATCCACAATTTCACAGAATAGATTATTTGCGAATAAAATTTGTAGCGTGAAGAAGCACACGAAAATATATATGCAGCATTTCGGATATGATACAAGCTCATTCATTCCTTGCGAAGTGTGTGGTGCTGCTGCTGTGGACATTCATCACATTGAAGCTCGTGGAATGGGTGGAAGCAAACACGCTGATACCATTGACAACTTGATGGCATTGTGCAGACGTGACCATGCCCGGTATGGCGACAACAAACAATTCAAAGAGTGGCTAAAAAAAGTCCATGCAATCCGACTTGGAAAACCGCACCAAGATACTGATTGAATTAGCCAATAGTAAATGGCTTCCAGACTTCTGCAACAAAATTGGCGGTCACGTTGCTGCCGACCTACAACAACACCTTCTACTTATCTGTTGCGAAATGGATGCTGACCGCCTAATCCAACTGCATGAAAATAATGGCCTTGTCTACTATTTAGTAAGGGTGGGGTGCAATGCGGTAAACGGAAACCGATATACCAAGTTCTACCGGGATTTTTTACGCACAACCGAAACACTGCCAGAAAACTACGATGAGGAAGCCGAAGACTACGATGAAACCCACATCCGCAGAAAACAAGAAGCTGTGGAAAGCATCAATTTCAAAGAGGTGGCAAACCATTTCAACCGCAGCGAATGGTACGTGGTAAAGTTGTGGCAGCTGTGGGAAGATAAACAGAGCATGGCAATGATTGCCCGTGACACCAAAATAAACTACCGGGAAATAAGCCAAATCATAAACGCAATCAAAACACAAATAAAAGAAAAATACAATGAATATGATGACTGACATTATGGGAGTGGCAGCCTTATGCGTTCTGCTTTCCCGTTACTTTTTCCCGCCAATTATTTCGGGCATTTTTAAACTTGACAGCAGATTTCGACCAACGATTAAGCCATTTGAATGTGGGTTTTGCCTATCTTGGTGGACTGGTTTGGTTTGGTTTGTTGCCGAATACGGAATATATGGTATTATTTATGGTGCTTTGTGTGCTATCTTTGGGGCATTAATTGACAGATACCTATGAGCATAGTTGAATTAGCCATGATAGGCAGCATTATTTCTGTTAGCGTGAGCCTGTTTGTTTATTTCATAATCAAAAAACTATGACATCTGAACAGCGCAGCCTTTGCCTTGACTTGAAGTCGCATATTGAGAGGATAAATAAGACCGGCACTTACTCGCTGGAAGCTGGGTACTATGCCAAACTTAACGAAGTTCACAGGCAGTTATATGGACAACCGTTCCCAGCGTGTAGGTCATGTATGTTTGACGCTTTGAAAAAGTTATACAGGGAAGCACTCAATGGTTAGTATAATTCATGGCGGTAACGCAGGGGATTTGATTTACTCACTCCCAGCGATGAGAGCAGCATCCCGGTTGCACGATAGCAAGGTGCATTTATATTTGCAGGTGGATGTACCAGCGCAGTATGGTTTCAACCATCCAATGGGCAAAGTTCAGATGAATTTGAAGATGGGGCAAATGCTTGTTCCATTGTTGATGTCAACTGACTTTATCGGAAAATGCACAATCACGGATGAAGCGGTGCAGACCGATTACAATTTCAACCTATTCCGCAAGTTTCACAATTACACAGGCCACATCTCCCAATGGTATTTTCATATTTATCCGGAATTGACTTGCAACCTTTCCGAGCCGATTCCGTTTGATATTACCCCAATAGGCAATCACCAAATCATCCTGAACCGAACTGCCCGTTATCACAACCCTACTTTTGATTACAGCATCATTCGCAGATATCAGGACAAGATAAAATTTGTTGGTTTGCCTGACGAATACCGGGTAATTTCTGCCAAACTGCCAGATATTGAACATTTGAAAGTAAATGACTTTGCGGAGTTATGCGGAATTATCAAAGGCTGTGAGTTATTTGTCGGCAATCAATCAATGGCCTATGCAATAGCAGAAGTAATGAAGCATCCGAGAGTTGTTGAAATATGCCCGACTGCCCACAATGTCATCCCAACAGGTGACAATGGCTATGGTGCATGGACAATTATGAACCTGACACAAATAATAAAACAGAAATATGGCTGAAACAGCAAAGGCACACCAACGCAGACTCGCATCAGGGTTTTATGACACCTACATCAAAGGACAAGGCATTGACATCGGGTGCGGTAGGATTGACACATTTGATGGAGTTGATACCATTTCATTGACCGATTGCATCCACCATGACAAAGATGACTGCGATGCCACCACGATGGAGATATACGCAGACAACACATTTGACTATGTGTACGCATCCCACGTATTAGAACACTTGGATGACCCAATCACGGCAATTCAAAACTGGTATCGCATTTGCAAACACGGTGGTCACATCATCATGAGCATTCCGCATCGTGATTTGTATGAACGTAAAAAGACACTACCAAGCCGATGGAATTTAGACCACCGATATTTCTACTTGCCATACTCATGTGAGCCACCACATACTTTTTCAGTTGAAGGCATACTACTTGCAACAGGCATTCAGGAGTATTGGGATATTGAGATAATCGACACGGCAACAAACAAGGACAAACCCGAAGAACATAGCAACGGGGAATTTTCAATCGAAGTAATAATCAAAAAAAATGCAGTGGGTAAGGTTAAGCGAAATTCATCCAAACGCAAATAACCCTCGGACAATCAATGCGGATAAGTTTGCCAAGTTGAAGCGGTCGCTTATTGAATTTCCCGAAATGTTGACTGCCCGACCACTTGTTTGCGTTACTTCCGAATTTGGGGGTTACACAATCCTTGGCGGTAACATGAGATACAAGGCACTTTGCGACATCGGTGCGGCAGAAGTTCCAATCATATTAGCAGATGAGTGGACAATCAAACAACGTGATGAGTTTCTAATCAAAGACAACATATCTTTCGGTGAGTGGAACTGGGATGAATTAGCAAACGAATGGGATGCAGAGGAGTTAATCTCATGGGGTATTGACCTACCCGAAATCAAGGATGAACCCGAAGAAAAAGAAATGTGTCCAACTTGCGGAAAATAGTGAACAAATAGTGAGAAAATGGCAAACGAACAAAACTTAACACCATTCAAAAAAGGCGAGGTTGCCAACCCCAACGGCAGACCCAAAAAGTACGTCACTCTACTGAAAGAGCAGGGGTACAAACTTGCAGAAATAAACGACACTATTCAGGCAATGTTGTCAATGGACTTGGATGAACTGAAAGAAGTATGGCAGAACCCCAAGGCAACGATATTGGAAAAGACGATTGCCAACGCCATGCGGAAGTCACTTGAAAAGGGCAGCCTTTATTCCATTGAAACCTTGCTATCCCGTGTGTACGGCAAACCAAAGGAAACGGCAGATGTAAACCAGACAGTATCAGGCGAAATCAAAATAACTTTAAATCTCGATGGGCAATAAACAGACAGCAGTAGAGTGGCTAATTCAAAGAATTTATATGAGTGATTTTGAAATATATAATTTCATGAAAGAAAATGGAGATTTTGAACAGGCCAAAGAAATGGAAAAGCAACAGATAATGGATGCGGTAAACGCCACCATATTTGATGATGACATTGACGCATACGAATATTTTACAGAAACCTACGAATGAAACACTACGCACAGCGACTGCGATTAAGCAGGACAAAAACAAAACGTGATATTAAATTACGCACGGCATACCTCAAATTACATTCAGCCGAAATCAGGGCAATCTTTGACCGCATAAAATACCTATTACTACAATGAAAGTACTTGCACTATGGGAAGGCATGGGTGGAGTTGAATACCACCGCCTGTACACACCGCTGAAACGGTTGCAAATTGATTACCCTGATGACATCACCGTCAGCATATCACAAAACTTTGAACGCAATGGAATACCACATTTATCTAACTACGACCTTGTCATTTTCAACAGGTGGCTGGGTGCAGACCACTACGAAATCCTGCACTACTTGGCAAAGAACGGCATCAAATACATCGTGGACATTGATGACTACTGGCTACTTCCAAAACACCACCCGACTTACAAATACTTTCGGGAGCATAAATTAAAGCAGCAGATAATTGACGGCATCCGCTATGCCGATGGTGTGACCACCACAACTGATTACCTTGCTCAAAAGATAGCGAAGTACAACCGTAATGTTCAGGTGCTGCCAAATGCACTTGACCTGACTGATGACCAGTGGTTGGCCACACCGCAGGAAAGGGAGTATTTTACCTTTGGCTGGGTGGGTGGACTTACTCACAGCAATGACATCATGATACTATCGGAAGCCATTGAACGCATCTGCAATGAGCATGATAATGTCCGCTTCGTTTTGTGTGGTTGGATGGCCAATAATTACATTTGGGATAGCATCCTGTATAAGTTTAACGGAAACAACCCGGTGCTTCGGCCACAAGTATTAGTCAGCCATGCACAGCAACCAAACGAATATGGGAACTTCTACCGCTTATTTGACTGCGCACTTGCACCATTGGAGCAAAACGAATGGAACAGCTGCAAAAGTGAACTGAAAATCATTGAAGCGGCTGCGTATGGATTGCCCGTGATTGCATCAGGTGTTGAACCCTACCTGCAACACCTGAACAATGCAGGGGTAAAGTTCTGTTTGAACACACCTGATGATTGGTATAAGGCAATGAAGCAAGCAATGGAGAGCCAACCCGAAGCAAACAAAATCAGGGGCGAAGCAAATAAAACTTACTGCAACCAATACCATAACCTTGAAGCCATAAACAAAGACCGATTGGAATTTTATCAATGCACATTAGCTACACCCGGCCATTCGTAACGGATTACCAAAGGGCGATACTTGACAGCCCTGATAGGTACACCGTGACCGCTGCTGCCACCAAAGTGGGCAAGACAGCAAGTCACATCATTTGGCTGTTTGAACAAGCGTTGAAGTTAAAAGAAAACCAATCTGTTTGGTGGGTTGCACCCGTGTACCAACAAGCGGAGATAGCATTCAGGCGTATGCGTAACCAAGTGACCGTGCGTGACTTTTTTAAGGTCAATGAAAGCAAGTTGCGTTTAACCCTACCAACCGGTGGGATAATTGAATTTAAGTCCGCTGACAAGCCCGACAACCTGTATGGTGATGATGTCTATGCTGCGGTATTTGATGAGTTCACACGGGCGAGGGAAGATGCGTGGTTTGCCCTGCGTTCTACCCTGACCAAGACCGAAGGCAAAGCAAAGCTAATCGGTAACGTAAAAGGCAAAAAGAACTGGGGTTACAAGTTGAGTGAACGGGCAAGGATGGGAGAGCCGAACTACGGGTTTTTTAAGATTACCGCTTATGACGCAGTCAACGCTGGTGTCCTGAAATTTGAGGAAGTTGAACAGGCAAAACGTGACCTGCCGCAGCATATATTTTCCGAGCTGTATCTTGCCGAGCCAACCGAGGATGGCAGCAACCCATTTGGATTGAGCTACATTTCGCAGTGCATTGCACCGATTTCCACCGCACCTGTGGAATGGTACGGGATTGACCTTGCAAAGTACAGCGACTACACTGTGATAATTGGCCTTGACTCCGAATATCGTGTCTGTCATTTTGAGAGATTTCAAAAGGACTGGGCGCAAACTGAACAGCACATCATTCGGATTGTAGGCAACACCCCTGCGGCAATAGATAGCACGGGAGTAGGTGACCCGATTGTTGAGAAGATACAACGGCATTGCCCACGTTCTGTTGGAGTGAAGTTCACATCCGTATCAAAACAACAGATGATGGAACAATTAACAGCTGACGTTCATGCTGGGTTGATTAAATTCCCCGAAGGCATAATTGCAGATGAAATGCGGAACTTTGAATTTGAACACACCGCAACCGGGTTGCGGTATTCTGCACCATCAGGGTTACACGATGACGCAGTTTGTGCGTTGGCACTTGCCCGTTATTGTTCACAAAAAAACAAAAAAGGAGTATTTGTAATAATATGAAATTACCAAAGAATTGGAATGAAATCAGCATAGCGCAGTTCCAAGAATTGCAGTTGCTAACCGAACCAAGTTTTGACAATCAGCTCAAAACTTTGTCCATTTTATCAGGAAAAAAACTGGACATAATTGAAGAGATGCGAATAGTGGACATCACGGCAGCACTATCGAAACTTGCATTCATGGCAGAATTACCCACCGCAAAAAATGTAGGTAGCTTCCGCATCGGCAACACGCTGTATAAATTCGCAGCCAATCAGCACCATTTACAAGCGCATCAATTTATCATGGTGCAGGACTTGTTTGCCGAAAAAGACAAGTGGGTGCAGAACCTTCACACGATTATGGCGGCCCTGTGCGTTCCTTACCGGATATTCCCACCAAAACGCAAAGAACTCAAGACAGATGACTTTGAAAAGATTGCTGCCCAGTTTAGGGAACGGATGCCGATTTCGTTTGCATACGCCTACACGCTTTTTTTTTCTCTATGCTTGCCGGAATTACTCGAAGTTACCCAAGTATTTTTAGAGCAGGAAGTGGCGAAGTTGAAGAAGATAGCCGAAGAAAAGACCGACCAGCCATCAGTTGGTTGAAAACGGTTGACAACATTGCAGGGGGTGACCGCACCAAGTGGGATTTCTTTTTAAATATGCCATTGGTTGAGTTCCTGAACGCGGTCAGTTTCCAAACCGAAAAAGACAGGGCAAGGACTGAACGTCTGAACACGGCAGCGCAGTCGGCAAAGTCTGCCAAAGATAGCACGGTTTACAAAATTGCATTGATGCAAGAAATGTTGTAACTTTGAATTTCCGTTGGTGTAAGCAGGAATGAATACTGCCTTTGAGTAGCATCTCACTTTTGTGAGGACATGGGTGCAAATCCCATACGGAAGTAGAACCCCGGCGCCCACCCTGCTGGGGTTTCTACTTTTATAGATGTGAACATTACCAAAAACCAACTGGATGCAATCAACAAAGGGTTGCTGGATAAGTTCGGCATACCTGACAGCCCGATGCCAAATTCATTACTCGCTGATGCTGTAATTGGTGTTGCACAGGTTCTCGTTGATACATTACGCAAAAGCATTGAGGACAAAGACCTTGTTGCAACTGGTAATTTAAAGGCAAGTATTGACCCGACAAATATTAAAGAAGATGCCAATGGTGTAAGCATAGATATTGAAATGGCACCATATTGGGAAGATGTGGAATATGGAACAAAGCCCGGCAGAAAAGTTGATATTGCTTCACTTGAAGATTGGATAAGAAACAAACGCAGCGTTTATCGTGAGGTTAAACCAAAACAAGGACAAACAATGCAGGAAGCCGTCAAGTCATTTGCGGTAGCCATTGCAGGAAAAATAAGAAGCAAAGGTACAATCAAGCGTTTTGGATATAAAGGTAGCCGATTTATTGGGGATGTGTTAACACCACAAACCATTGAGAGCATTGGGCAGCATCTTGGCGAGATGTTAGGCAAACCGATTGCTGTTTATGTTACAAGTGATACCACTACATAGGTAGCCGATTTCCTACTTTTTTAAGTAATGGCAATTACTATTAACACCGAGCCAAACGACATCAGCCCGGTATATTCAGATATTTCATACGTGGTCACTTCGACCAACTACGCACAGGCAAACTTCAAATTCATTGCGGTTGTAAAAAATGCAGCCGGAACCACCATAGCCAAACTGAAAGCCCCGATATTTCACGGCACTACGGACAAGGGTGTGTTTAACATCAGCCGCATACTGCAAAACTATGTTACGTATGACTTCACACAATCTTTGGCGGCTATCTCAAAATGCACCAATTCTTATTTGGCATACAGCGTTGAGTTTGGCGAGGAGTATGGTGGCACTGAATACCTTGCACTTGCATCCGACACGGGTAAATATGTGTGGAACGGGTTATTTAATTTGTACGGCAGTGAAACCACAGCCACATATCAACTGCCATTATCAGGTTCAGCACAATTCCTGACCCGTGTCCGCACTCGTAGGGTGTCACTTGGTCAAGCTGACTACCTTTATTTTTTGCGTGGCAATGTAGCCAATGGCAGTGATGTGAAAATTATTGCCTACGATGCAGCAGGTGGCACAACTACCAGCGTGATAAATAATAGCTTCACAGATGCTGGGGACAAATCGGAGTTTTTGCTTCGTTGTCCTGCCGGGCCTGATAACCTGAACGATGTTGCATCAGGGGAATTGGTCAGCGGTACAGCAGGTAATATCATCCCAGCCAACACAAGTTACTACACAATGCAGGTAATTAACGCATCATCAAACGCACAGACCGAACTTTACCGCTTTGATGTGGTAGAGGAATGCAGTAAATACAGCCCACAATATTTGTACTTTTTGAACCCATTGGGCGGCTTTGAAAGTGTGCGGTGCAGTATGATGAACAAGGACAAATACGCGGTCAGCAGAAAGCAATTCAAACGCAATAACTACACGCTGACAGGAAACACCTTTGCATACGATACAAGTAAGCACGGCATGACAACCTATGCAACCGAAAAGACAAAGCAAGTTGTCCTAAACACGAACTGGCTGACCGAAACCGAATTTGAGTGGCTGCAAGATTTGATTGCATCGCCTGTGGTGTTTCTCGGCACAATCCCGGTCAACATTACCGACACAAGCTATGAGGTAATGGACTACATAGACGGCCCGAACAACCTGCAAATCACAGTTGAATATACAGAACCTGAAAGGTTGCAAAACGCATGAACAACGTAAGATTAGTTTGCGGTGGGTACAGCGTTGACCTGCCCACCGATTTTGGAATACAGATAAATAAGAGCATTGCCGACATTCGGGAGCCCGAAAGCAGGTCATCGGATTGGACAAAGACATTCACGCTGCCGGGTACAAAGACCAACAACAAGCTGTTCACGCACTTGTTTGATTTGAACTTGTCCATCCGCAACACGACATCCACCAATTTTAGCCCTGATTTTAACCCAAACCTGAAAGCCGATGCGCTGTTGACCGTAGATGAAGTAACCCAGATAGAGGGCTTTATCCGTTTGTTGTCGATTAAGGTGAACGACCTTAACCAAATTGAGTATGAATGCTCAATGCACGGACAGTTGGCTGATTTGTTTGCAAAGATTTCAGATGCCAAACTTGCCGACCTTGACTTTACCGAGTATAACCATATTTTAAACGCAACAAATATTTTCAACAGCTGGGATACTTCGATTGTCAAAAACAGCAGTGGGTATGTCAATTTCAGTAGTGGTTCACCTATTGGTGAGGGTTATGTCTACGGGTGGATGGACAACGGCACTTATGCGGATTATCAAAACTTCAATGCTGATGACCTGACCATTTATGTGTATGCGAAAAACGTGGTGGATAAGATTTTCAGCGGCACGGGTTATTCGTACAGCAGTGGCTCATTCTTCAACACATCCCTTTTCAAAAGGTTGGTTGTTCCATGTCCATCTCGTGTTCCTTTTATGAGTGAAGCACAGGCGCAGCAAAGATTATTTGAAGCTGAAATACCAACAGCAAGTGGCACAACATATTCGGCAGGACAGAAAATTTCTTTTACAAGTGAAATAAGCGACCCATCAAACCAATACAACCCTACAACATCTGTATTTACAAACGGGTATTCAGGGCAGTATTATGATTTCTTTTTTGACACGGATGCCACAATCACATCACTTGGTGGCACTACATCTGTAAAGGTTCTTTATGGTATATATGTAAATGGCTCTTTGGCCGTGCAAATGTCCACATCCGCAAATGCAGTAAGTGGAACGGTATCTATAAACGATATTATATTTAGGTCATTAAAATTGCCATTGAATGCTACGGTTGAAATATACCTGATGCAGATACTTGACAATGACACTGGACAGACAATATCGCCAACCTACACACAGAACCCAGGT